>Ga0265331_10000180_pt1 | contig 77215 bp, 67 predicted proteins | sample 41923metaG_FD_202088 | JGI IMG/M metagenome (GOLD analysis project Ga0265331, IMG submission 202088) | Rhizosphere microbial communities from Carex aquatilis grown in University of Washington, Seatle, WA, United States - 4-19-23 metaG | ecosystem: Host-associated > Plants > Roots > Rhizosphere... | reverse complement strand
CTGGTGTTGTACGCGATCAGTATTGGATTCTCTCCGTCGCTAGCCGCTTTCTTCGATACGGGGCTGATCGCGGTTAGGATTCTTGCGGCGTTTGCCGTGACCGCCGTGCCCGCCACGCTTTTGATGCTGTTCTATTCGTCGCTTACGCGCGAACCCCGCTATGCGGCCTTCGCCTGGGTGGCGACTTGTATTCTCGGCGAGTTGTTCTACCTGACCTTGGTCGCGTCGCCAACGTGGCGCGACTCCACCTGGATCTTTCTGGTGTCACCCCGGCAGATTGCGGCGACCGCGCTGGGGGCGGTTTTCGACGTTCGCGAACAGGTACAGACCTTGTCAGACACTCCGCTTGCGATGCTGAGCGGCACGGTCTATTCCGAGACCACGGCCCTGTTGGCATTGTTGGGGGTCTCGATCGTTGCCTTGTTGGGTTTGCTGCGGCGGGTGACCGCTCCCCTGAGGGTCTAATCCATGAAACGCCAACACGCGTGACAAGCTGCGATATGGAACCACTGATCCAGACCTGGTCGCTCTCCAAGTTGTACGGCATGGTGCTGGGCGTGAACGACCTCACGTTGGAGCTGCCCCACGGCGTGCGCGGCCTGCTGGGACCGAATGGCGCGGGCAAATCGACTTTCTTGAAGCTGGTGACGGGTCAGCTCCGCCCTACCGAAGGCAAGATTCTCGTACTCGGTGAGTGCCCCTGGAACAACTCGGAGTTGTTTCGCCAGGTTGGCTTCTGCCCCGAGTACGACGGGTTCTACATGAACCTGACCGCGTTGGAATTCGTCAGCGTGTTGGCCCGGATGCACGGCTGCGACCGGCCCACCGCGCGGCGGCAGGCCACCGAGGCGCTCGACCGCGTGGGGGCGGCGGAGTTCATGAATCGCCGCATCAGCACCTATTCGAAGGGCATGCGGCAGCGCACCAAGCTGGCGCAGGCGCTGGTTCACGACCCGCAGTTCGTGGTGCTCGACGAGCCGCTTTCGGGGCTCGACCCGATTGGCCGGCACGACGTCATGCAGCTCATCAAGTCGCTGGAAAGGGAAGGAAAGAGCGTGCTCGTTTCCAGCCACGTGCTGCACGAGGTGCAGGCCGTCACGGAGGATTTCCTGCTGATTTACGGAGGCCGCGTGCTGGCCTCCGGAAACGTCCACGAAATCCGCGCGCTAATGAACGAGTACCCGCACCAGATCACGATTCGCTGCGACGACCCCCAGCGACTGGCCTACCGCTTGTTGCGCGACTTGCCGATCAGCGGCATCGAGTTGGAACGCGACCAAGGTGTACTATCGATCCGCACGGCCGATCCGCTCGCGTTCTATGGCGGCTTGCCGGAGCTCGTCGTCGAGTTGGGCGTTCACGTGCAAGAATTGATTTCCGAGGACGACGACCTGGAAGCGGTGTTCAAGTACCTGGTTGGAGCGTAGCATGGCGGCCGTCTTCTGCTTACAAGTGCGTCAGATACTTTGTGACCGCCGGTTGATCTTGCTGGCGCTGTTTCTGTGCCTGCCCATCGTGTTGGCGGCCGCCATCCGCTGGGGAGGTGGATTCACGCCCGGCGCCAACCCCGACGATGAAAAAATGGGAATTGGCATTTTTCTGTTCCTTTTGTACCCGCAGGTAATGTGCGAGCTGCTGTCGCTGTTGTTCGCCAGCTCGCTGGTGTCGGTGGAAATCGACGGCCAGACGCTGACCTATTTGTTCACGCGACCCGTTCCCAAATGGCGAATTCTGGTCAGCAAGTACGCGGCGATGTGGGTCACGCTGCTAGTACCCGTCGTCGCAAGCCTGGTGGTTTCATGGATGGTTCTGGGCGCCGTGGGGGGGGCACGATTGTTGTCGGGAATGTGTTTGGGCGTCTGTGCCTCGCTGCTGGCCTACGGGGCGGTGTTTGTTCTCATCGGCGTCATCGTCCCGATCCGGGCGATGGCAGTGGGCCTGCTGTACGCCATGATCGAATTTGCTCTCTCTTACGTACCTGCCGTGTTGAACAACCTCACCGTGACCTACTACCTGCGGTCGCTGGTGGCGAGGATTCTGGATCTGAAAATCCCCATTGAAGCGCAGCGCATCGTCGGTGGCGCTTCGTTGCCCCTGTCGTGCGCGGCGCTCGTCGGCATCGTAATGGCCGCGCTGGCCGCCTCTTCGTGGGTGGTATCACAAGCGGAATTCGTGGTCGCTCGCGGCGACGGTTAACATACGGCCGCGAGCGAGTCGCGGGAGTCAACGGTCATGGTTTTTGAGTTTCGACGCCGTTGGACCAAACTGCTATCATTGCGGAAAGGGGCGGTGTGTCCGAAGTACCCAAGGTCGAGGAGGCGTTGAAGTAGGCGATCGGTAAATCGAAGGCGCTGGCCGTCGATCGCAACGCAACAGCCCCGAAAACGCCCATGTCTCTCGCCATTCGCCCCGCTCGCCCTGTTCGACCGAGCGCCTGGTGGTTGGTGCTGGGCCTGGTGGGGTTGGACTACTTCAGTACGCTGGCCTATCTGCCCTCGATCATGGCCGACGCCGCCGGGCCACTGGCTCCGTTGGCTGCCCTGCTCTTGGTGTTGGTAACGATGGGCTTCGCCGTGCCCGTCTATGCCTATGTCGTCGGCCGTTCGCCCAACGGCCAGGGCGCGACCGCGCTCTTCGAGCAGACGATCGCGGGCTGGCGCGGCAAACTGCTCTTGCTGGTGTTGATGGGCTTCGTGGCAGCCGACTTCGTCGTCACTCGCAGCCTGTCCGTTGCCGATGCCTCGACCCATGTACTGCACAACACGCATTGGCACACGGCGGTCGACCGCTTGGGGCCTGGCGCCGAAACCGTCCGCGAACGGTTGTGGCCAGGGCTGGCCCGACGCCTGGAACCCTTTTGGACGCGGCAGGTGGGTTTGACCCTGGGATTGGCGCTATTGGCGTTTGCCTTTCTCTGGCTGCTGCACCGGGGCTTCACACACAACATCCTGCGGCTGGCCGCCGTGACCGTGGCGGCCTACATGCTCTTGGCCGGTATGATCGTCGGCAGCGGTCTGGCATTCCTGGCCCAGCACCCTCAGGTGGTGGAAACCTGGTGGCAAAGCGTACTGGCACATGGCGCCGGCCCGGCGCCACAAGTCGACCGTTCGCACATCTGGCGACTGTTGCTGATTTCGATCCGGTCGTTTCCCCAAATGGCGTTGGCCATCAGTGGCTTCGAGTTGAGCATGACCGTCGCGCCGTTGGTTCGCGGCAAGCCGGGCGACGACCCCAAATTTCCGCGCGGCCGCATTCGCAACACTCGCAAGCTGATGATCGTGGCCGGGCTGATCATGGCGGTCTACGTCGTCGGCTCGGTGACGGTGACGACGCTCTTGGTTCCGGCGGAAGCCATGCGCGAGGGGGGCGCGGCGCAGCATCGCACGCTGGCCTACCTCGCGCACGGCGGGTGGCTGACCGATGGCGCCCCGGCGACCGTGCTGAACGGCCTGTTCGGCGACGCTTTCGGCAGCCTCTATGACGCCGTGGCCGTCGTCGTGCTCTGTCTGGCCGGTGCCAGCGGCATGATCGCGCTGCGCGACCTGGTACCGCAGTTTCTGCACCGGATGGGAATGGAAATGGACTGGGCCCTCCGCTTTGGCGTGATGATGCACCTTTTCAACGCGATCATCCTGGTGATCACCGTCGTGTTCCACGCCAGCGTCTCCGATCAACAAGGGGCGTACGCGACCAGTGTGCTTGCGCTTCTGACCGGCGCGGCTTTCGCCGCCCTGCTCGACTTGGGAAAGCGCTGGCGAGGCTCGAAGCTGCGGCCTTTCGTCGTGGCGCCATTCGGATTGATCTTCGGCTTTTTTCTATCGATGCTTTTGCTCAGCGTCGTCGTCCACCGTTCGGGTCTCGTGATCGCGCTTTCATTCGTCGCAACGATCCTGTTTTCGTCCGTCATCTCGCGATGGGCCCGCAGCACCGAATTGCGGTTCCTTGCGTTCGAATTCGACGATCAGCGCTCGGAAGCCCGTTGGGAAGAGATCCGCCGCCTCGAATTCCAGGTGCTGGTGCCGCACCGGCCGGGCCTTTATTCGCTCGCCGAAAAGGACCGCGACGTGCGTCTCAAACACCGGATCGCGGCCGACGTCTACCTGGTGTTCATCGAGGTCTTCCTGGACGACCCCAGCAACTTCCATCACGAACCGCTGATGCGGATCGATCGCGAGGGCGAATTGGAAGTGATCCGCGTGTCGCGTGCGGCCTCAGTGTCGCACGTGATCGCGGCCATCGGCCTGGAGTTCTGCTGCGTGGGCCGGCCACCGGAAATTATTTTCGGTTGGTCGCAGGAAACGCCGTTGGCCGCCAATTTGAACTTTTTGCTGTTGGGCGAAGGCAACATACCCTGGATGGTCCAGGCACTGGTCTCGAAGGCCAGGCTGGGCCCTGATCGCCGGCCGAGGATCGTGGTGGGGTAAGCCATCCGTCACGGCAACTGGCCCGTTTTTACGAATTCATGATTCACGGCTGTCGTCACCCGCTGGCCGTTTTCAGAGATGAACGTCGCCTGGCCGGGTCTGAAGTCGACGGTATGGACGACATCAAACGCGGCGGGAACTTTGACCACTCCCTGGATGTAGTTGACCGTGGTCGTTGAATCCGCTTTGAGCTCCAGCGTTGTCGCCACTCCCTCTTTCGAGAGCAGATTGTCATTGATCGAGGCGGCCAGCCCGTCGGCGAAGTAGGCGGTTACGTCTTCTACACCGAGGCAGTTGTTGCGGCCGTTCCAGGGGTGCCCATGCCGGCCGTGGTTTTCGATCCAGAACACCGTACTTGTCAGGACCGCCGGATTCTTGAAAGCGAACCAAGCGTAACCCTCTTCCGTGAACGTCACCGCGATCCACGCGGGACTGCCGGTCTTTTCCCAAGGCTCGCTGATGAGTTGCACCAGGTCGGCGTAACCCACGCGAGCCGGTAGTCGCGTTAGGTCCGCATCGGGTTGTCCCTTCCACGCGACCGGCACTTTCGACAGATCGGTCCACCGGCTGCCGGGCAACAGCGATTGATACTCGCGCTGTTTGGGATCGCTGAACAAACCGGGATACGTCATGCCAAATCGGAATGGACTGGCAGCGAGTCGCACGGCCCCCTCGTTGTCGGGCATGGCCAACACCGCATGGTGCCCCAACGGCACTGGTCCGGCAAAACCATCGATCGTGTGTCGTGAGTAGACGACGTTTTGCCCTTCGACGAGCGACAACTCTTTGGTGATGCGGCCCTTGCGGACCCGCGTCTCGAGCGTCATGGTCAGCGTGCTGACGGTTCCTTGCCGCTTGATGCCGCCGCTTTGCCACGGGCTGCCCGCGGTCTCTCCATGCGGCGGATGTTTCTCACCCGCGACGACATCCTGGTTCGAGCCGAACGGCAGGCAGAAAAAGTCGCCTCGCAACGGAACGAGCACGGGGACCGGCATGGGTTTTGAAGGCTCATCCTGCCAGGGCGAAATGTAATATGGTTGTACGGGCTGCTTGCTGTCGCGATAAAACGTGACGGGCGCGAGGTGACCGCCAAGTTTCGTCACCGCAAGCTCAACCTGGGGCGTCGCCAACACCAGGCTCGGTTGAGCATGCACGGTTCGCTGCACGGGCTGTTCCGCCAGGGTCGCCGCGGGGTTCGCGAACACGATTGCAACGAGTCCCCAATAGCGAAAGGCCGACCTTAGACGCTGGTTCTGCATGTGAACTTCTCGCTTTCGAATTGGATGCGGCGGCAAGCCCTTGTGGATTGGGCATCCAGCTTGCCGGCTGTCTCTGCTGCTAACGTAGCGTGGATTGCAAGCTGGGTGCTGGCTTTGAAGACGAACCTGACGATTTCTTAAGCATTTGCGGCGCCACTGGACGATACTCAGTATGCCAAGGCACGCGGCCGAGGTGCAAGGATGCAGCAACGAGCGAGGTATGCGGTTCCACACGACCGCGACTGGATACGCTCCGGCCCGCACGAAGTCTTGCACCGGTCGGCCTTGATTGGGCAAAAACCGACGGGAGCTTGACCATGTTCGAGTTGATTTTCATCGCGTTTGCTCTCGCGTCCGCGATGAGCTTCTCGATCTACGGCCTGCTGTTCGCTTCCGTGCCACCGTCACGATTCGAGCGATCCGATCCACGGGCGTGAATCGATCGCGCGTCGCCCCCGGCCGCTCTGAGCACGGTGTCGAACAACTCGTACCCTGCCTGGCGCATTTCCTTTGGGAAATCGTGGTCGCAATCGGGGTGCTCGACGCGTAGCCGCTCGGGGTGGCCGAAGAGATGGTAAACCTGTCCCGCCGCCGCGGCAATTCGGTCGACGCTTTCGGCCTTGAAATTGTGGTCCCGCACCGGCGCGATGATCAGCACGTGGCGCGGCGCCAAAGCGCCGATCAGCTCGTGGAAGTCGAACGGAATCTCCTCCAGCCGATTGCGATAGCCGGCCAGCTTGGGCATGTAGCGCGTTTGCGTCCATCCCTTTTCCGGCATCCATACCTTTTCGTCGCCGCCAAAGTAGTCGAGATACGAGTCGAGGCCGCAACTGGAAACGACGGCCTTGATGCGGCCGTCGAAGACACTGGTGTAGACGGCATTGTGTCCGCCAAGTGAATGACCTATTGCCCCGTAGGCGCCAACCTTGACGAAGGGGAGCGAATCCAAAAGGTCGAGTCCGCGCATGTTATCCCAGACCGCCTTAAGCGTGCCGCTTTCCCATCCGAGTGCCTTGAGGTCCGGCTGGTACCTGGCCAGCCGGGGATAGTTGGGAGCCAAAGTCACATAACCGCGCTCGGCCAGTTCGCTGGCGTACTGGCGGTTGGCCTTGCCTCCCAACCCAACCACCGTGCCGTGTCCCACGACGTCGTCGGTGCCGTGCAGGCACAAAACGGCCGCCGTTTTGCGAGCGTCGCCCATCAACGCCTTCTTGGGAACCAGAAGGTAGGCGGGCACGCGCGAGCCAGGCTCCGAGGCGTAAGTGATCAAGCGTCGCAAGTAGCTGCCGCAATCGACCTCTTCTTCAATTAGCATGTCGATCGCACAGCGTTTTTCGTCGCCTGGCAAACGGCCCATGACAGTTTGCATTCCCGCCAGAATCTCGTCACGCCGCATGAGCCAGTCATCAGTGGTCCGGACCGGTCGTGGCGCGTTGTCGGGCCCGCGAAATAGGAGCAAGTTATCGCGAGGCATGCGTGCTGCCGCCGGAGGAGCGGCAAGCAACACGGTCAGAAGAAAAGTGTTCATGGCACAGGCAAAAGCGGTTGGCGTGGAAACTCTCGCGATGTTCCAGTGTAGCAGGGCATCCGCCGGAAGGGCAGAAGCGGCCCAGAACCATACGAGTCGGATCGCACTTGCCCGCCACCCGCCGGCGCCTTCTTCTTGCGAAGGTCTGTTTCTCGGCCGCTCGAAGTATAAGAGGTGACGGACGAGCCTGGGCTTTCTGCGACCGACCGAGTGCGGCAACTAGCGGGTTCCGCCATTGACCGTGGCCACCGAACTCTTCGGCACGAGCCGATAACCGCACGCCCGCACCACCAAGAGCGACGTGACAACGATCGCAATCGGGACGAGCGAAACCAGAATCCAACTTGGGACCAACCACCAGGCGAGCGCGCCATGCCCCGCCGTGATCGACAGGAGGAGACCCAATAACGACGCCACGAGGAATACAAGGAAAACACGCCAGCGAATGCGGCCGGTGCCCAACGCGGCCCATACGGCGCACAGTTCGTCAATGAGGAACGCTACAAATGCCAGTGCGTACGCCGCCACTTTCTGCCAATCGGTGCCCGTAGCTGGCCGAGCACTACGCGTAAGACCAAGCAACAATGCGACGACGGCCGTGATTACCAATATGTTCAGAATCGAATATTGCACGCGTCCCGGTGACGATGTTTTGCCCGCGTCGGGCACCAGCCGCAATTCGCTAAACCAACGTCGAACGACCAGGAACATTGCGGCAAAAAGCAGCAAGACGGCGCAGTTCATGACGACGGCAGAGAGGAGCTCGTCGATGAAGGCCGTCAATGGATTCGTTGGTGTCACGGCTTCCGCCTCTCCTTGAACTTTATCCCACAACATGGAGCCGAGAGACTGCCAGATCGCCAGGTAAGTGCATCCCATCAGGGCACTGAAAAACCGCCAAATGGCTCGACCCGCACCAAGGCCGGCCCAAAAACTCAGGAGCATCATTTGGCCCAGCGCCACCGACGACAACGCCCAGAGCAACGGCAAAAACCGGATGTCTCCCGGCACAAGACAAACCGCTGTCGGAACAACGGCCAGCAGCAGGTGCGATGCCACCAACCAACGCAACCGGCGAATGATCGCCATATGGCACATGGTTTCAGTATCGGGCGGGACATTTTCGTGCATCATCGCCTAAACGTAAGCTCTGCGCGCATCAGGTACAAGCTGCGGAGCCAACGAAACTGCGCAAAAACGCAACGCCTCGTGTTCAGCTCGACGACCCTCCTGATCGTTGCGGCTGCCTGTCTCGCCATTGCTTCCCCTCGCTGAGCCCCGGCATTGGGCTGAACTGAGTTCGGCCAGGCCGTCGTTGCCAGAAGCAGGCGGCACGGAAAGGATATGAAATCACGTACGACTCACATTCGCCTCCATCGAGGTCGCGAATTCGCACGGTTGATCTCATTGTCACGACGTCGCAGGGAACATCCGCTGTCGATACGATGAGTGCTTGCTCGAGTGAGCTCTCCAGGGCGAAGAGGTGGTAATTGCGCCGCTGGGCTTCGTCAATCAGTGTTCCAATCCGCCGAAAGTCCGCGTCGGGCACAAACAACCTTCGGGTAACGCGGAATGGGGATTCGAAATGAAAAAACGACTTGGTAACGGTAGCTGAATCGTCACTCTTCCACAAATTCGACGAGACGTCGGTAGGTCTCCTCGGCCGATTTCCACTTCACGGTGCGTGCGGGATGGGGGCTGGGGGCGCCTATGGGAAGAGCGCGAGAGACGCCCAGCGCGGCACCGGTGTCGACGCTTGCCGTATTGACCACCGAACCGATCATTTGGACACCCGTTTGTCCGGCCCCCGAATGACAGGAGCGGCAATCAGCCGCCAGTTTGAAGTACCGGCCGCGAGACCCCCAATCTCCGACCGCTTCATTCTCGAATAGCACGCGATAGACGGGCAGATCGTCCGGTTCGCGGTGTAAGCCGCCTTGGTGCATTCCGCTATCGGCAAGAGCCAGGCGCCGCTTGAGAGTGTACTTGGCGGCGTTGACGCCGTTCCCCAGGTTGGTGCTGGGGTCCGCGATTCCGTTGGTGCTCTTGAAGACCAGCAGGCGTACCGATTCGACCAATGACGTCGGGACCAATTCGATGTTCGTATCCAGGGCGATCAGGAATTGCAGCAGCGCCACTTCCGTGCCCACAGGTAGTTGTGGTGCATCCGCATTGAGCATAATGCTGCCGTGCTGTGCCGAAGCCCGCCAGTCGATCCCTTTGGCATCGAGCTCTCGAAGGTAGTTCTCAAACTCCGACCGGCCATTGGGGAAACGGCAAAAGACGCGGAAGTAAGAACGCCCTTGGAAGGCCCGCATGTGCAGGAAAACATAACGTCGTTCGACATCTTCGGAACGTCGCGCCTGGAAAAAGTCGAGCTCTTGCCACTCGTCGGAGCCGGACAAGAGCGACGGCGGGAGGTAGTCTCGTTTCGGATCGAAGTCGTGCGTCGCGGCAAAACGTCCAGATTGAATCGCCAAGGCATAATTGTTGGGAAGTCCGTCGAGCATATCGGCCGGGAGGGCCAGTGCTTTAATCACGTGGGCCAATTTCCGGCAAAGCTCATAGCGGCGGTGGCGGGTTTCGAAATCACCAAGGCGCGCAATGTGACGGTCCATCAGAAAATCGAACAAGGTCCACATGTCGCGTTGGAGCAGCACTCGCTTGAGCGGGTCGGTCGAGAGTTTTTCACCCCCCTGACCGAGGAACTGATCGAGCAACCCTTCGAGCTGCGCGACGTTTGCCAACTCGTCCCAATAAGTGGTCCCCCCCCAGCCGAAAAACTCGATCCGGTCGCCTCCCTCAATCCGAGCGACAGCAGGCCCGCCTCTTCGGGAAGGAATCAGGCTGGGGCGGATGGTGACGGTCGCAAAGAGTCGGTTCCAAAGGTGCCCCGGATCGGCATCGAACAGCGGTAGCGGCTCGGCGGAGCGAAGCGACCCCGCCAACTCGCCCGTATGGTAGTAGGCAGGATCCTCTTCATCGAATTCCGACGCCGCCATCGAGGGGGCTGTCAGCACCACCAAGAGTGTCCAACCAACCAGAAAGAGCACAGTTTGCATGCGAGGTTTCCCGGATTCCTTCGGCCTCCGGCAAAGGCAACCAGACGCGAAGTATAACAGTGGTTCGGATCAGCGGCTACCAGCATCAACCAATGTTCCGCCAATAGGCGAATTGAGATACGATCAGGGGCAGTCGTTTACGTCTTCTGGACCGAGGATCAAGGATGCGATCTTTCCGCCGCCACATTGCTCGTCTGCTGGTCTCGCTCGTGTCGCTCTGGCTGCCGCCGGTATCGGCAATCGGCGCCGAAACGGTGGGTGCCTCCCCGATCATCGGCGAAATCATCCATGGTTTTTCGCTTCCCGACGTGTCGGGCAAACTCATTTCGTTGGCCGACTTCTGCGACAAGCAGGCCGTGGTAGTCGTCTTCGTCGGCACGGAATGCCCTGTCAACAACGCGTATTTGCAACGCCTGGCGGAATTGGCGAGCGAATACGAATCGAAAGGGGTGCAGTTTCTCGCCATCAACGCCAACACTCAGGATACCGCCGAACGCGTGGCGGAGCATGCCCAAGAGCATCATGTCACGTTCCCGGTGCTCAAGGATCAAAGCAACCAAATCGCCGACCAGTTCACCGCAGAGCGAACGCCCGAGGCATTCGTGCTCGATGTCGAGCAGCGAGTACGCTATCGGGGCCGCATCGACGATCAGTACGGAGTCGGCTACCGGCGGCCGATGCCTGCTCGCCGCGACCTGGCTTTGGCGCTCGACGAACTGCTGGCCGGCCAACCCATCTCTCAACCGACCACGCCGGTTTCCAGTTGTCGCATCTCGCGTCGCGTCGAACCGGAGCCCGCAGCGACCATCACCTATGCGAAGCACGTCGCTCCACTGTTGCAACGGCACTGCCAGGATTGCCATCGATTGAGCCAGATTGGCCCGATGGAGCTTTTAACCTACCATGACGCTAAAGCCTGGTCGGCCACCATTCGAGAAGCCGTTGACGAGCGACGCATGCCGCCCTGGCATGCCGATCCTCGCCACGTTCAGTTCGCCAACGCTCGCGGCCTCTCAGAGGATGAACGTAACACGTTGCTTACGTGGATCGACCAGGGCTGCGCTGAGGGGGACCAGGCCGACCTTCCGCCGCCGCGCGAGCTCGCGGAAGGGTGGCGGATCGGCAAGCCCGACGTCGTCCTTTCGATGCCGATGGAATATACCGTTCCCGCTACGACGCCGAAGGATGGAATTCCCTATCAGAATTTCGACGTACCGACCAACTTCGCCGAAGACGTCTGGATCCAGGCGGCGGAAGCCAGGCCGGGCAGTCGCCCGACGGTGCATCACATCGTCGTGTTCATTCAGCGGCCCGTCGAACCGGGTGCAGAGCGAAAGGACCGTTTCGAAGACTCGGTGCTGGCGATTTACACTCCCGGCGACATGCCTACCGTCTTTCCCCCCGGCATCGCCAAAAAGGTCCCGAAGGGGAGTACGTTGATCTTTCAGATGCACTACACGCCCAACGGCGTCGAACAAACCGATCGCTCGTCGGTCGGTCTCGTCTTCGCCAACCAGCCACCCGCGCACGAGGCTCGCACCCAAATGGTTCTCGAAAAAGACTTCGAGATTCCACCAGGTGCGAGCAATCACGAGGTCTCGGCGTCGCTCACGCTTGAGCAAGGCGTCCGCCTGGTGAGTTTGTTCCCGCACATGCATTTGCGCGGAAAGAGCTTTGAATTGCGCGCGGTGTTGCCCGACGGGCTCGAGCGAACATTGCTTTCGGTGCCGCGATACGACTTCAACTGGCAGACCAACTATCGGCTCGCCGCGCCGCTCGAGTTGCCGGCCGGGAGCCGTATCTTATGCACGGCTCATTTCGACAATTCGCGCGGCAACCTCAACAATCCCGACTCGGCTGTGCCGGTGCGCTGGGGCGAGCAGACCTGGGAAGAGATGATGGTCTGCATTTTCGATTATGTCCCCCTGAGCGATCCGGGCGGTCAATAGGGACGTCGGGCCTGAACCCTTGGCTCGCGACGCACCAACCGGACGATCGTCGCCCGCGGGCTTGCTGGCTGCTATATTGACTTGGGTACGTTTCTCAACGAAATGCTTAGGTGAGCTTGCCGGCGAAACGCGAGACGGCGGCAACTGCTCCACGATTGGAACCTTATGAAGCGAATTTTGATGCTATCCATCTGCTTACCGATCGCTGCTACAGTCAGCGCTACCTCGCTCAACGCCGCCGATCCGCCGCGGCCGGTCAAGGTGTTCATCCTGGCCGGTCAATCGAATATGGAGGGGCAGGCCGTCGTCGACTTGGACGGCAAGGATTACAACGAGGGCAGAGGGACGTTGGACTTTTTTCTGCGCGATCCAGACAAACGCTCGATCTTCAAGCACCTGAAAAACGCCGATGGCACCTGGGCGATGCGCGACGACGTCTGGTGCCGGTACCAACTCGAGAATGGCCCGTTGCTCGCGGGACCGCTGACGATCGGATTCAGCGTCTACGGTGACAAGCATCACTTCGGCCCTGAGTTGCAGTTCGGGCATGTACTGGGCGATCACTTCGAGAATCAGGTCTTATTGATCAAGACCGCCTGGGGTGGCAAGAGTTTGTTCAAGGACTTTCGCCCACCGTCATCAGGAGGCGAAGTCGGGCCGTACTACACCAAGATGGTCGACGAGATTCTCGAATCGCTGGCCAATCTCAAGCGGGACTTCCCTGGTTACGACGACAACGGCTTTGAGCTGGCGGGATTCGTCTGGTATCACGGTTGGAACGACGGAGTTGATCCGAAGAACGCCGTGCCGGAATATGAGCAGAATCTGGTCCATCTGATTCAGGACATCCGCACCGAGTTCCAGGTTCCGACGTTGCCGGTTGTCATTGGCGAGCTCACCGGCCCTTGGGTTCAGGCTCCGGACGAATGGGCAACTTTACGAACGGCCCAGCGAAAGGCGGCGGAACGACCTGAATTCAAGGGGACGGTACTGTTCGTGGAGACTCACGATTTCGCCCGCACGCCGGACAAATCGCCAAATCCCGGTCACGGACATCACGAATTTGGGAACGCTGAAACCTATTTCCTGGTCGGCGAGGCCTTGGGCAACGGAATGAAGACTCTCCTCGCTCCATCGCGGGCCTTAGTCGATGCCAAGCTTCCACAGCCTGAATCCCGCTCAGTTCGCCAGGTCGAAGGTTGGACGGTCCGCGTGGACGACCGATTGCTTGGGGAGGCGCCCGACGCGGCGATCGGCACGCGAGCGATCCGCTTTCTCGAAGCCAAGCTCGTCGAAATCAAGGCCGTCGTCCCGGAAGAGCGCGTGAAGGACCTGCAGGAGGTCACGATCGTGCTCGACCTGAATTGCGGCAGCCTCGGGGCGATGCAGTATCATCCCAGCGCCGGTTGGCTCGAAGCGAACGGATATCCAACGGAGCTTGCCAAGTGCGTCCATCTTCCCCGAGCCATCGATGTACCGACCCGGCGCAACATCAATGAGCAGCCCTGGGTAATCCTGCATGAACTGGCGCATGCGTTCCACGATCAAAAGCTGAGTTTTGACGACCCCCGCATCAAAGCGGCCCACGAAAAGTTCAAACAAAGCGGCCACGGCGACGCGACGCTGCTTTATAACGGCCAGCGGGTGAAGCATTACGGCCTGACCGACCCGATGGAGTTTTTCGCCGAGATGACCGAGTCGTATTTCGGCGTCAACGATTTCTTCCCCTTCAACCGCGCCGAGCTTCAAGAAGCCGAGCCCGAACTGTTCCAGCTCCTCACGGACATTTGGAATTCGCAAGTGAGGGAAACTGAGTAAGAATGCCACCGATCGGTACGGCCCCACCTTAAACCGCCTGCGCTTTCGCCATCTGTCGCGCCGATCTGCCACTCTGTTGTCAGTTGCTTCTTGTATTGTTTAGCTTGAAGCCTTTTTAGGCCGATGGCTTGCCCGCCGCCGGCCTAAGTCCATACAATCAACTCAAGGGCCCGATGCGCTCTGGAATGTGCGCTTTTGCGAGTAATTGGCATGACCCCTGGAACGTGGATTGCGCTGGGAATCGTGGCGATGGCGGCGGTCATCGTCCTGGCGGTTTGGCGGCCGGTGCGCGCCGCGATGCGCGCGGCCGAGTACGAACGGGCTCGAACGGATTTTCACCAGCAGCGCGAGCGGCTGGAAGCGAAATTCCTACAACTCGCCGCCGCCAGCGGAAAGCCCCGCGACCTGCGTTGGACGGCGTGCGATTTCGACAACGACGTCTCCTACGCCCGCGACCGCCACAGCCGCGAGCTCCGCGCGTTCGTCGCCGTAACCATTTCATTCGAGGCCGTCGAAGGTGGCTTGATGGAAGATGTCGAGGCCGTCGGCAACCTCCGCGCCGCGACGGCCACGTTCCGCTGGCGGGAGGGACGCTGGCAGACCGACGGCAGGGCGATTTTCAACCTGAACCCGACCGAAGCCATCGCCTACTACCACGACGATCTCGAAATCGTCGGCCGGGAAGTCGCCGAGCGGTCGTAAAGCCTGGCGATAGGCAAAAGGCGCTAGGTCAAAGGCAACCGCCGATGGGTGATCGTTGTGGCCGTATCGCTCGCGTTACGGTATAGTGAGGAGCATGAAGTGCCCTTATTGCCGCGCCGACAACGACCGGGTGATCGACTCGCGGGCCAGCGAAGACAATTTCGCGATCCGCCGCCGCCGTGAATGCCTGGCGTGCAGGCGGCGCTATACGACCTACGAGCGGATCGAGGAGACGGGCCTCAAGGTCATCAAGAAAAACGGCACGCGCATGCCCTTCGAGCGCGATAAACTCAAGCGCGGGCTGGAGAAGGCCTGTTGGAAACGGCCGATCAGCGATGAGCAAATCGAAGGCGTCGTTTCAGCGGTCGAGGCGGATGTCTTCGTGCATTTCGACGCCGAAGTTGAAAGCGAGTACCTGGGTGAGTTGCTGATGAAGCACCTGCTGCAATTGGACCAGGTGGCCTACGTTCGCTTCGCAAGCGTGTACCGAAAGTTTCAGGACGTGCGCGACTTTGTCGAGGAACTGGAGCCGATGCTCGAAGAATCGCGTCGGCGAAAACCTTGACCTGCGTGAGAATCTCCGGCAGTTTCGAAAGATGTTACCGGCTGGCCCGCGACCCACTGCGCGGCCGGCGGCATGTAGATGACAAACGTGAAACCTGGGGTCAGCAGCCACCGGACAAGCGACAAGCCGGTGGCATGGCACGCTTCGCGCTGTGGGGCTAAGCGAAACGAGTCCGTGTCACGCGAGCAGCTCCTTGATCACCTTCGAGGGTTCGACGCCGGTCAGCCGCTGGTCGAGGCCCTGGTGGCGAAAGGTGAACCGCTCGTGGTCGAAGCCCAGCAGTTGCAGCACCGTGGCGTGGAAGTCGTGGATGTGGACCGGGTCCCTGACGATGTTGTACGAAAAGTCGTCAGTCTCGCCGTAAATGGTGCCTGGCCGCGCGCCGCCGCCGGCCATCCACATCGTGAAACAGCGCGGATGATGGTCGCGGCCGTAGTTCTCGTGCGAAAGCCCGCCCTGCGAGTAGATCGTCCTTCCAAACTCGCCCCCCCAAATCACCAGTGTTTCGTCGAGCAGTCCGCGCTGCTTCAGGTCCTGAATCAGGCCCCAGCAGGGCTGGTCGACGTCGCGGCACTGGTCGGGTAAGCGGCCGGCCACGTTGCCGTGCGTGTCCCAGTTGTTGTGGTAAATTTGAACGAACCGCACGCCCCGCTCGACCATGCGCCGCGCCAAGAGCGCCGTATGGGCGAACGAGCCCGACTTTTTCGCCTCTTCACCGTAGAGTTCGTAGGTCGAGGCGGGCTCGCTCGCCAGGTTCGTCAGCTCCGGCACGCTCGATTGCATGCGGAAAGCGAGCTCATACTGCTGGATGCGCGTGCGCGTCTCGGGGTCGCCCAGAGCGCGGTAGTTCATCTCGTTTAGCGCGTTGAGGCCGTCGAGCGTGCGGCGACGGATTTCGCCCGGTACGCCCGGCGGGTTATTGATAAAAAGAATCGGGTCGCCGCCCGTGCGGAACGACACGCCCGCGTGTTCGCCCGGCAGGTAACCGCTCGACCAGAGCCGGGCCGAAATGGCCTGCACTTGCTCGGTGTTGGTCGGTTTGGCCACTAATACGACAAACGTGGGAAGGTTCTCGTTGAGCGAGCCTAAGCCATACGATGCCCACGACCCAAGGCAAGCCCGCCCCGTGATCTGGTTTCCGGTCTGCATGTAGCTGATGGCGGGTTCGTGATTGATGGCCTCGGTATGCATGCTGCGGATGAAGCACATCTCGTCAACCATTTTGGCGGTAAAAGGCAGCAGCTCCGTGACCCACATACCGCACTTGCCGTGTTGCGCGAATTTGTACTTCGAGGGGGCGATCGGAAACCTGGCCTGGCCGGAGGTCATCGTCGTCAGCCGCTGGCCCATGCGGACCGAGTCGGGCAGTTCCTTGTCGTACCACTCGTTCATTTGCGGCTTAAAATCATAGATGTCCATCTGCGGCGGTCCGCCGACCATGTGCAAGTAGATCACATGCTTGGCCTTGGGTGCGAAGTGCGTGAGGCCGGCCGCGGCGGCCTCGGCAGCTTGCGCCTCGCCACCCAGACCTTTCGTACCCAACAGCGAGGCCAGCGCCGCCCAACCCACGGCGTTGGAGCCGCGGTTGAGGAAGTGGCGCCGGGTTTCGATTTGCACGAATTCATCAATAGGTGTCATGTTCTCACCTTGGTTTCCGCTGGGCAGGTTTCTAAGGGGCCGTAACAACGAACGATGGCAGGTTGGGAACCCGCCCCACGGCCCTACTTGTTCAGTACCTCGTCGAGGTTCATCAATTCATTGGCCAACATGGTCCAGGCGGCGAGCGTTGCCGGTTCGAGCGCTGGATCGTTTGGCGTCTCGCCCACCGCCAGAAGCTGCTTCGCGTCGTCACTATGTGCCTGGTAATACGTCAGCAGCTCGGCCAACGACGTTTGGGCCACTGCTTGCTCCTCGGCCGAAAGTGGCCGTGCCAAAAGCCTGCGTGCCATCCTGTCGATTCCGCCCGAGGGAAGCTCGCCGCCTTGCGAAAGCGAGTTGGCCGCAAGGCGTCGCGCCGCTTCGATAAACTGTGGGTCGTTCAGCGTCACCAGCGCTTGCAGCGGCGTGTTCGTCCGCTCGCGTCGCACGGTGCATACCTCGCGACTGGGGGCGTTGAATACGTCCAGCGAGGCCGGCGGGGCGCTCCGCTTCCAGAACGTGTAGAGGCTGCGACGGTAGAGGTTCGGGCCCGTGTCGTTGCGGTAGTCGCGCGTGTTGCTGCCGATCATCGCCACCGCTTCCCAAACCCCCTCGGGTTGGTATGGTTTGACGCTGGGACCGCCGATCTTCTCTACCAGCAGGCCGCTGGCGGCCAAGGCATAGTCGCGAACCATTTCGGCATCCATGCGGAACCGCGGGCCGCGCGACAAGAGCCGGTTGTGCTGGTCCTTTTCCAGCTTCTCGGGCGACGTCGCCGCCGACTGGCGATAGGTGGCCGAGGTGACCAGCAGCTTGAAAAGCCGCTTCACGTCCCAACCGGTCTCACGGAACTCGACCGCCAGCCAGTCCAACAATTCAGGATGGGAAGGAAGTTCACCGCTGACGCCAAAATCGCCCGCCGTTCGCACCAGCGCCGTGCCGAACACCTCCTGCCAGAAACGGTTCACCGTCACGCGCGCGGTCAAGGGGTGCTCGGGCCGCAAAAGCCATTGGGCAAAGCCAAGCCGGTTTCGCGGCAACTCGGGCGGCATTGGAGGCAGGGACTGGGGCGTGTTGGGGCGCACTTCATCGCGCCGCTTGTCGTACTCGCCACGAAACAGAACGTAAGCTATTGCCGCATCGTCCTTCTCCTGCATCACGTGAGCGACCGTCCCACGCGAAAGGATCGCGGCTTGCTCCTGCTCCAGCGCCGATTGCTTCGCGACCATTTCCTGATAGATCTGGTCCATCGACGTGAGCCACCACTCGTAGAGCTCGTTTTTCTCAAGGTCATTGCGCTGGTCGGCCGGTTTGCTGGTCAGCCACGCCGCCCTGGTCGTGCGGGCAATGCGATCGGCTTCAACGGCCGAAACGGCCCGCCCGTAGATTCGCAGGTCCTGGATTGCCAGATCGTCGAGCCGTTGGCCGGTATGCCGCTGCGCCACTTTGAACGGCACCTGCGTGCGGATCGTGTTACTCAGCCGATCGGCCTGATCGCTCGTGACCTGGGGACGCCCATTGACATAGATTCGTACCCCCGCGGCTTTGCCCGATCCGTCGTAAGTTACCAGCACATGCTGCCACTCGCCGACCTTGAGCGGTTGATTGGCCACGACCTTCAAAGCATTGTCGGGCCAGTGGTTGATGATGTGGATCGCCGGTTTTTCGAATTCGAGCCAGATGTCCCAACCGCGGTAATCGTGCTGGTCGTCCATGCGCGCGACGATGGAACCGGCCTGACCGGCCTTGTTGACCTGCACCCAAGCCCCACAGGCGAAGGCCTGGTCCTTTTCGAAATCGCCGGCCTCAGGCAGCTCGATTGCCCCGCCCGGCTGGCTCACGAAAGATTGTGCGCCAACGTGACCGGGCTTCCAACCTATGCCTGTTGCCACGGTCAGCGCGCGCGGCGCACCGTCAAGCGTTGCTTGCACGGTGTTGCCGCTTCCCTCGTTGAGCGGCAGATGCAGTCGCAATCCCTCGGCCGGCGTTAGTACGCGCACGGCGTCGGGCGAAGCGGCGGAAAGCCAGGTATCGAAGTCGAGGCGGGCCGATTGCCGGCGCTGCTCCGTACGAAGCTTCACGTCAGCCAACTCGACGGCGATGGCATCCCAACGCTGGCGCTCCTCGGCCAGCGGAACGAAGAGCTTGGGCGGCGTGTCCTTGATGTTACCGTCCATTGCCGCTTGCGTGGTATTGTTGAAGAACGCGGCCAGCTCATAGAACTCGCGCTGCGTGAGAGGGTCGAACTTGTGATCGTGGCAGACGGCGCAACCGGCCGTCAGCCCGAGCCAGACCTGCGACGTCGTCTCGGTGCGGTCGCGGTCGTAGAGCACCAGGTATTCCTCGGCAATCGCCCCCCCTTCGTTCGTCGTGATGTTGCAGCGGTTGAAACCCGAGGCGATCTGTTGATCGAGCGTGCGCTCGGGCAAGAGGTCGCCGGCGAGTTGTTCGATCGTAAAGCGGTCGAAGGGCAAATTGCGGTTGAAGGCCTCGATCACCCAGTCGCGGTACGACCAGATCTCGCGGTAGTTGTCGAAGTGGATTCCGTTGGTGTCGGCGTATCGGGCCGCGTCCAACCAATACCGCCCGCGGTGCTCGCCCCAGTGCGAAGAACCGAGCAACCGGTCGACGAATTGCTCGTAGGCGTCGGGCGAGGGGTCGTTGACGAACACTTCGACGTCGGCCGGCGCCGGTGGCAATCCGGTGAGATCGAGGCTCAGGCGACGGGCCAACGTCCGGCGGTCGGCTTCGGGGGCCGGTGTCAGGCCGCGCTCTTCGAGCCTGGCCAGCACGAAGCGGTCGATGGTGTTGCGGACCCAGGCCTCGTTCTTCACCTGCGGCGGCGTCGGCCGCACCGGCGCGATCAACGACCAGTGGGCCTGGTACTGCGCGCCCGCGGCGATCCATTGCCGCAGCAGTTCCTTTTGTTCCGCCGTCAAGTGTTTCTTGGTCATGGGAGGCGGCATCAACTCGGCGGCGTCGGCCGAGAAGACCCGGCGGATCAGTTCGCTTGAGTTCGCATCGCCGGGCACGATGGCGGCCATTTCGACCGCCACCTGGCGCTGATCGAGCCGCAACTCGGCCTTGCGCGCCGCGCTATCCGGACCATGACAGGCAAAGCAGTTCTCGGCAAGGATGGGTCGAATGTCGCGGTTAAACTCGATCGCGTCGCCGGCGCTGGCTAACGAGGCGATGAGCATGCCGACGCAAGCCAAAACCGACGATGCCGCCCTTCCGCGGAATGCGCCATGGTAAAACAGGATCTTCATCCGCCGTTGCTTCATCGCGTTGATCCTCATGTCGTTCTTCATCTAGAGTGGGCAAAGCTCACCGCGGGCTCTTTGCCAGGCAGTGCATGCCCCGCAGCTAAGGTAATGCCCGGCCCCAGTATTTTCCACCTGAATCGATATGGTGCGACATTTTTCTGGCGGCCTCGCGGCGTTCGCCCGCCTGCAGCGCCTCGACGATCGCGAGATGTTCTTGCGATTCCTCGGCGAGCCTGCGGTAATCGTTTCGCTGACCGTCACGTTCCCAGGCCATATCGCGAAAGGCCCGGAATAGAATCTTCAACCGCCCCAGCTCGTTGGCCAAAAAGGCGTTACCGCACGAGCCGGCGATCAGGTCGTGGAGCTCACTGTCGGTCCGCCGTGCTTCTTCGATGAAGCGCGGGCGAAACGGCGACTTGACCTCCCTGAGTTTACGCAGCGTCGCGGCCAGTTCGTCGAGTTCCGCCAGGCCGATTCGCCCGCACGCCTGGCGGACCGCTTCACACTCCAATACCTTACGCACCTGGTAAATCTCGCGAACGTCCTTCGCCGATACGCGGCGAACGATGGCGCCCCGATTGGGCAAGAGGTCGATCACACCGATTCCGGCCAGCGCCACCAGCGCCTCGCGCACCGGAGTATGACTGACGCCGAAGCGCTCCGCCAATTCCTGCGTACCCAGGTGTTGCCCTGCCCTCAAGTGCCCGTCAAACACCTCGCGCAATAGCGACTCGACGATCGCATGGCGCCTGAGGCCATGATCGCATTTCAAAGGTTCGGTTGGCGGCGAAACGGCCACGTCGTGTGCTCCCGATACTCGATCGCAGCCGGAAGCGATTCTTCCCAACGTGCGTGCGGTCGAACGAGCGAGTATGGCGTGTTGTTGGCGGGCGGTTTGGTAGGGTGGGGTTGCCGCCGTCATCCGAAGCGCGAACCACGGCGGCACCCGCATCATAGCGGCAGGCAAATGTTCTGGCAAGTAGATTCTACAGAGATAACGTCGAATTCTATAGAATCTGCAGGACGGCGACCTGCACCAGTCCTTCGTTGCCCCGGCCGACGAAAGCTTGCCGTAGCCCCGCACGTTGCCGCCGAAACCATAATCGCATGCATTGCAGTCCACAAGACGGTGCTCGTGGTTCCTTTAAGTTGCAACTCGATATAGAATGGAATTGAGTTGTGGCAACTCGCTTGCCTTGTTTTGAAATCGGAATCATTCGTTGTGGCCTGGTATGAGGGTTTGGTGTCATGGACGCCCATTTCGCCGATCTCATTCGAACACGCCGTCATTTCTTTGGCGATTGCGCGGTCGGCCTGGGTTCGATTGCCTTGGCCAGTCTGTTAAGCGATGGCAAGCTCTTGGCCGACGAGCGGGTGCTTGTCACGAACCCCCTCGACCCCAAGCCGACCCACTTCCCGGCCAAGGCTAAGCGGGTCATCTACCTGTTCATGGCGGGCGGGCCGAGCCAATTGGAGCTTTTCGACTTTAAGCCGAAGCTACAAGAGCTCAATGGTCAGGTGGTGCCCGAGTCGTACGTCAAGAACAAGCGCTTCGCTTTCATCAAGCTCGACGCCAAGCTCCTGGGAACTCGGCGCAAGTTCGCGCGCCACGGTCAGTCGGGGATTGAGATCAGCGAGTTGTTGCCCAGACTTTCGACAATCGCCGACGACTTGTGCGTCGTCCGCGGAATGGCCACCGACGTATTCAACCATGGGCCGGCGAAGTTGTTCGCCAACACCGGCGTGCCGCGGTTCGGACTTCCGAGCATGGGGGCCTGGGTCACATACGGGATCGGCAGCGAGTCGCAGGACTTGCCCGGCTTCGTCGTATTGCAGTCGGGCCCGCGCGGACCCCGCGGCGGAGCGCCGTTATGGGGTAGCGGCTTTCTGCCAACAACCTACCAGGGCGTGCCTTTCCTGTTGGGTCCCGAACCGATCCTGAACCTGGCCAGCCCGCCGGGCTTCGACCACGCGCGGCAGGGCGAATTCATCGATGCCGTCAAAGACCTCAATGCCACGCGTCTCGACGCGGTGGGCGACCCTGAAATCGCCACGCGGATCGCGGCCTACGAGATGGCCTACCGCATGCAGACGAGCGCCCCGGAGCTGATGGACTTCACTGGCGAGAGCGTCGAGACGCTATCCGCCTACGGGGCCGAGCCGGGCAAGGCCTCGTTCGCCAACAATTGCCTGTTGGCGAGGCGACTGGTCGAGCGCGGCGTGCGCTTCGTACAACTGTATCACACCGACTGGGACCACCACGGCAACGTCGACACGCACTTGGGGCAGCCGCTCGACGACCGCTGCCGCGAAGTCGACGCCCCGGCGGCGGCACTGCTCACGGACCTCAAGCAGCGCGGGCTGTTGGATGAGACGCTGGTGATCTGGGGCGGCGAGTTTGGCCGCACCCCGATGGGTGAGCCGCGCGACCAGATGGGCCGCGACCACCATATCGACGGTTACAGCGTGTGGCTGGCCGGTGGAGGCGTGAAGGGCGGGCAAACGATCGGCGCCACCGACGAGCTGGGTTTTTACGCCGTCGAGGACCGCGTGCACGTTCACGACCTTCAGGCCACCGTTCTGCACCTCTTGGGTCTCGACCACACCAGGCTCACATATCGCTCCCAAGGCCGCAACTTCCGGCTCACCGACGTGGCGGGGGAAGTTGTGAAAAAGATGCTCGCATAGTGGCGCGCGGCTTCAGTTCGTGGTCTCACGCTTCTGCAGCAATTCCGCATGGACCCGCGCCACGTCCCACATATAATGGCCGATCTTGTGTTCGACCGCGGCGTCGATGTGCTTGCGGGCTTGTTGCGGATCGCCGACCGCGTCGTAGTACAGGCCAAGATACAACTCGGCGTAGAACAAGCGCTGGTTCAACTCTTCCGGCGAAGGGTCGCCGGCGCGGACGGCCGATAATACGTCGTCAGGCCTGGCCTTGCCGGCGTAGAGCGAGTAGACCTGCATCATCGGCACTCGGCGGTCGTCCTTGATCTTGAGAATCTCAGCGCTGGCTTTTTCAACCCCCTCGCCGCGAGCCATGCAGAGGTAGCGCCAGACGGCATTCTCGACGTCGTTGGCGTCGAACGTTTGGTAGCCTTCAAACTGTTTTTTCCCCTCGTCGAACTTGCCGGCATAGTAGTAAGAAATGCCGCGCTTCCAGTGTGACCGCTCGCGGGCCGGTTCGAGCTCGATCGCCTTGTCGAAATCGGCGATCGACTCGTCGATCTGGCCCAGCTTGAATCGCTCGCTGCCGCGATGGTCATAGGCGCCTGCGTTACGAGGATCGAGTTCGATCGCACGATCGAAGTCGGCGATCGCCTCGGCGTGCCGGTTCAGCGCCTCGAGGAACATTCCTCGCAGATAACGTGAAGCCACACTCTTGGGGTCGGTCTCAATCGCCCGGCCGGCGAGTTTCAGGGCATCCTCGCCGCGGCCATCGTCAAATGCTCGCTTGGCCTCCGTGAGCAGCTTGTCCACGTTCTTGTCATCCTCCGCGGCGCCGGGGCTGGCGGTCAACGTCAGAATCAGTCCCAACGATAACAGAAAATGCAACCGGTGTGGCATTGTGGTGTTCCTGGTAGGGTCAAAACTCGGCCATGGGCTTGCGGCGGAGCGGAATGATCGCGGTGGCTGGGCAGAGCGTAAGCGTTGCTTACGCTCTGCCGCCAGCCACCACTTCCTCGCGTCAAAATGTCTCATTATCGGTCGGGTGAAGTATGAGGATAACAGCGGAATGAATTCCGTTCTACAGAGTAAAGTTCATGCCTACTTGGCTGCCATTCCTTCCAGCATCGCCTTGAGCTGTTCCTCGATCGCTTCCAGCGCCGGGTCGGTCGTTGCTTTGCGATCTCGCTCCGGCTTGACGACAATGGCCCGGCCGACTTGGATGGTAGCGCTCAGTGGCCGGTAAACTCGGATCTTGCCGGTCAGATCCTCCTCGAAGCGCTCGATGGTTTCGAGCACGCGTTCGGGCGGTGATTTCGCGCCGACGTAGCCGGGTGGGTAGAGGGCGAGTCGCTGGGCCAGTTCGCAATCGGCAAGCTGCCGTCGGCGACGGTCCTTTTCGTCCTGGGCGAGCTCGCCCTTGACCAGGTCAGGCAGGATCGCCGCACGCAGCCGCTTGGCGCGCGCGGCGACGTGGCCTTCGCGCTCGCCTCCGACCCACTCGGCTTCGAGAGGTGCCAGCAGGTGTTCGATCAGCCGCGTTTGCCGCTCGTCAAGGCTGCCTTGCTGTGGTTCGCCCAGGTATTCCAACTCTTTGAGGCCCAACAGGGCGTCGGCCACCTTGGCGATCCGCTGCACGAGGTTCAGTTCGCGTCGCGGACGCCACGAAAGCCGGGCTTCGATCGCCTCGATCGCCGGTTCGACGGTCGCGCGCAGGTCGCCGTGGAAGCGGTACTTGATGGCCACCGGGTGGATGACCACTTCGCCGGCGGGAGAGAGTTTGGCGCGGCGCTTGGCCGCCGTTCGCGCAATGAAGGTGGTGCCGTCCAAGAGCGGATTGAGCCGATCGTTGGCTCGCGACATGACCCCTTCGGGAAAAATGACCAGCGGACGCACGGCCGAAACGAGGATCTCGATTGCCGTATTGATCGCGGTGCGGTCGGTCCCTTCGCGAAACACACTGAAAGCGCCTAACCGCCTGAGCGCCCACGCCTGCCAACCGCCGTTCATGAACAGGTGCCAGCTCGCCATCTGATAGAACGGTCGCCCAGCGGCACGTGACAAGCGCCCGATTACGAATGGATCGCAATGCCGTGTGTGGTTGGGCGCCAGGAGAATTCCGTGCCCGGCCTCGAGCGACGCGTGCAATCGCTCCACGTCGCGGCACTCGACGTGTTCGATACCCCAAAACCGCGCCAGGTACGCCGGCAGAAAGGGATGCATCACCTCGGTCCATAACCGCCCCGGATACGGCGGTACGAAGCGGTACGGCTTTTCGCTGATCACACCCTGCATCGATGCCTTCTCAGATTCCTTGTTCCTCGTGAATGCAGACTGCCTTTACGCATCCGCCTTCATCAGTTGCTGGATTTCGGTTTCCAGCCGATCGGTGACCTGCTGAGCGACCACGCGTGGCCGACCGCCGCCGCTGACCTCGGACAGATCGATCGGTTGCCCAAAGACGACCCGCGCTCGCCGCCGGCCTTTTGGCCGGGCATACCCGTCGAGATCCTCTTCCAGCTTCTCCATCGTCTCGGCCAATCGCTCGACGCTCGGCTTTTCGGTCACGTAGTTGCCCGGATAGCTGTATGCTTGCAAGGCCAACTGCACATCGTCGAGCGCCAGGCGTGCCAAACGTCGGGCTTCGGCATCGCACTTTTCGTCGGTCCAGATTTCAAACAGGCAGCGCCGCAGCGCCTTGACGCGCAGCGCCACGGTCTCAGCCGAAGGTGTCTTCTTCAAGTAGGCCGTTTCGTGCCGTTCCAAAAGACCGTTGGTCAGTCGAGAGAGCCGTTTCGCAAGGTCCCCCTCGGTTTCGAATGAGCGGCTGAACCTTTCCTTCTCGCGGATCGTGAGCAGCATCTCGCCGTAGCGCAACAATCGTTGGTCGAGGGTCGCTCCGTGAAGCGGCTGTAAACGCAAGCTCTGCTCGAGGCGCTCGACGGCAGTGGTCAATTTTGGCACGATATCGTCAACGTAGCGATAGCGAATCGCGGTAGGCACAATCCAAACTCGCCGTCCTTCCGCCTTTTTCGCCAGCTCGCGCTGGGCGCTGAGGGCCATGAACGCCACGCCATCCAGGAGTGGCGTCAGCCTGTCGTTAAGCCGGTAGACTTCGCCTTCGGGAAATACGACCAGCGAACGTCCTGTGGTCAAGATCTCGGTCGCCTGATGAATCGCGCGTCGGTCGCACCCTTCGCGATCGACGCTGAAGGCCCCCATCCGTTGCAAGATCCATCCGTCCAACCCCCAATGCGGCCGGAAGATTTGCCAGGCGGCCATGAAATGCAACTGCCGGCCCAGCCGACGGCCGACCTCCATCATCACGTGCGGATCGCTGTCGTGGCTATGGTTGGGGGCCAGCAGCACACCGTCGCCCGGCCCGAATGGCCGGCCAAACTCTCCGGGCCGGTCGACCACGAGTTCGGCGACGCCGTAATAACGGTACAGGTACCAGCGGCGCCACGGCTCGAGGGCCAACGTCCAGAAGCGGCCTGGCCGCGGCGGCCAGAATCGCGGCATCGCTCCATCGACTATTGCGTTCCACATGCGTCAATCGTCCATTTTTACAGCCCCGCGGCACGGCCGTGGTGCCGATTCTCCGCGGCCAGTGCCGGGAAGTCAATTCAGAGCTGGTCTCGAAGGCCCTGCCTACTCAGGCCCTTTGCCGCTGGGTAATATAACGAATTCCTTCTCCCGCATTGAGGAAACCCATGAAACTTTGCCGTCGCTTGATCGGCGCGTTTTGCCTCAGCGTCGCACCGCTCGCGGCGCAAGAGCCCGATGATATTCGCGAATTGAAGCTCCGGGGGTGGGAGCCCCGGTCCATGCTGGCGACCAAAGTCACGCGCCTCGAAAAACCCGTCGCTCCGGCGATCGACGTTCACAACCACTTGGGCGGCGGCAAAGAGGTGCTCACGACCGACCGCGTGGCCGGTTATTTGACCGAGATGAACGCGGCGGGTGTGCGGACGGTCGTCAACCTTGACGGCGGTTGGGGCGAACGGCTGAGAGAAACACTCGTCGCGCTCGATGAAGCGCACCCGGACCGCTTCCTGACGTTTGCCTTGGTGAACTTCGACGGCATCGACGACGACGATTGGGGCCGCCGCGAGGCCGAGCGCTTGGAGGAAAGCTTCCGCATTGGGGCCAAGGGGCTCAAATTCCACAAGTCCCTCGGCCTGGCAGTTCGTTATCGCGATGGCCGGTTGATGCCCGTCGACGACCCCAAGCTCGACGCGATCTGGGCGACCTGTGCCAAGTATCACCGGCCAGTGATGCTGCATACGGCCGATCCCGCCGCGTTTTTTACGCCACTCGACCGTTTCAATGAGCGCTGGCATGAGCTGAACGAACACCCCAACTGGCTATTCTACGGTGAGCAGTTCCCCTCGCGCGAGGAGTTGTTGGCTCAGATGACTCGCGTGATCGCGAAGCACGGCAAGACGACGTTCATCTGCGCCCACTTCGGCAACAATGTGGAGGACCTGGCAACTTTGGCTGGATGGCTCGACGACTACCCGAACATGCACATCGACATCGACGCCCGGATTTCGGAACTCGGCCGGCAACCCTACACGGCGCGACGGTTCTTTCTCAAGTACCAGGATCGGATCATGTTTGGCACCGACACCACGCCGGCTCGCGAGGCGTTCCGCATCTACTACCGTTTTCTCGAGACCGACGACGAATACTTCGATTGCGCCGCCAGCCATCATCGCCAAGGTTTTTGGAACATCTACGGGATTTTCCTGCCCGCGGAGGTGTTGGAAAAGATCTACCACAAGAACGCCGAACGATTGCTGTTCGGGCTGGGAAATCAGAAAAGCGGCCGGAATGACCCCGAATGAAAGACGATTTGCAGATTCTTCTCGCGTTGCGAAAACATGACCTATACTTCCTATTGGCACGGCATCGCGGGTGGCTGAATAGACTGCCTCGCGGTTCATCTCTGTTTTCACCCTGGGGGCGAGCATCATGTCGCAATCGTCGGACGTCGGTGCCTGGTTGATCGGAAGCGGGGGTGAGCGGCGTGTGCGAGATGCGGTCAATCGACTGCTCGACCGTTCCAGGGGGGCGAAGGGACTTGATCGGCGAGGAACCGGGCGGACTCCCTTTTTTGGGCCGGTCACGATCAGCCTTGGGGGCGAGGAAGTGCCGTCGTTTCCGGCATTCGCACGTGACCTTTCCCCATTGGGAGTCGGGCTCTTGCACATCATGCCGCTCGAGCCCGGCCAGGTGATCGTCACATTACGCGACGCCGATGGCGACTCGCTCTCGCTAAGGACGCAAATTGTCTGGTGTGAGTCGGCGGGCGAAGGGTGGTACGTGAGCGGCGGCCGGTTCTTCGATGTGTTCGACGGCTCCTGACGAGCTACTTGACGATACCGATCGAACCATCACCGGCTGGCAATGGTTATGGTTATGGTGGTGATGGTGATGCCCAGAGCCGTGCTTTTGCGCTTTGAGACTTGAGAGATAAGGATTGAAGCGGAAGGCGCCGTGGACCAGGTTGTTCGGCGGAAGGTAAACGCGGTTCCAATTGGCGCCCCAATAGAGGCCCTTGGGATAGTAGGGGCAGAGTCGCACAAAGTGCGGACAGGGATAATAAAACCGATTCGGGTATGGAACGCGGAACGGTTGTGGCGTCTTCATGTACGAAAGTCCCGCGATGTAAGGCGACGCAGGCAAACCGCTGCCGTACATCGTCCCTTCGTCGAACGGGTTTTTCTTGGTTTCAGATCGAGCGCCGGGCCCGACCCTTTCGTCGAGCACTTCCTCGGCATCGTCGCCGTTTTTCTTGGCGTTCGACGGGGGGACCAATTCGGTTTCCATCGGCAACGGTGCCTCGACGATGGGTTGGCGCGTCCGCGCGGTGGCAAACCGCACGGTGGCTCCATCTTCGGCCGTCAAGGGATACCCATAGGCCAGAACGGCAATGCAAAAGGCGATTCGAGTTGCCCTCATCATGCGCTTCTCCCAGTCGCAATCGTCCAGCGTACGCTGTCTGGCCTCGCAAATCGCCATCAGGTTGCCTAACCGACGCGCGAGCACCCCAGTGTCGAATACCTCACCGATCGACACGTTAGACCTTCGATATTCCATCAATCCGGAAGTACCGTTAACCTTGACTTGAATCACCGTGCAAGTGCAAGTGCCCTACTTTGCGCAATTTGTCGCTGAATTGGCGAAGAAAGCCGCCAGGAGCGGCTTTAACAGCGGCAGAATATGTGGGCCACTGAACTCGACTGGCCAAAATCCGGCCAAAAGTGAGAACCTCTCGGTCACTCCGCCTGTTTTTCCGCTCCAATTGGCTTTGTGGCATCGATACCGAGCGATGCCAGGCCGGAGATTACGAACGAAAGAGCACAGACGGCGAAACCGACGTTCCAATTTTGTCCTTCGCCATCCGTGCGGTTTACCCATTCCAAAAGCGGTGGCGAGACCGCGGCGCCGAAGTTCCCCCACATGTTGCCCCAACCAAGGATCGAACCCACGTGCTTGCCGCCGACGTCCTGCACATATGCCCATGTTCCGGCCACACCCAAATCGGTCGAAAAGGCGACGACAGACAGCGCGGCCGCCGCGGCCAAGGGCGAATCGAGCCAGGGGAGAAAAACGAAGCCCGCCGCCGCCGTGAAGCGCGACAGCACAAGTGGTAAACTTCGCCCCCATCGAAGCCCAAGCGAACGGGTCGCCCTGTCGGTGACGAGACCTCCCAACAGCATTCCCGCCATTCCCACGAAAAGTACCAATGTCGTCATTTGCCCGCCTGCCTCGTCAGGCATTTGTTTGGCCTGTTTCAAGTAGCTAGGCAACCAGGTGACGAGAAAGACCCAACCGAAGTTGGTGGTGAACTGGGAGACGCACATCAACCACATGCTCGAGCTGGTAACCAATGATTTGAAAGGTAGACCGGTTCGAGTGGGCGCCGAAGCGCTGGCCGCCGGACGATCCGCGGCGATCAACTGGCGCTCGGCCAGGTTCGATCGTGGGTGCTGCTCAGGGTGCTCGCGAAACACGAGCCAAAACAGGCCCGAAACACCCACCCCAAGCAGTCCGAACGTGAGCATCACTGGCTGCCAGTTTCCAAACGACAGCATTAACCATGTCGTCAGATAAGGCGCGATCGCACCGCCCACGCGCCCGCCCCATGCAACCACGCTGCTGGCGAGGCCACGCGCGGACAGCGGCATCCAGCGACTAAGCAGTGCGCCGCTGGTAGGATAGGCCCCGGCCTGTGCGACACCGGTGCTTAGACGAAATGCGCACAACATCACGAAACCATTCGCCCAACCCAACAGGGCCGTACACACCGACCAGGCGGCAATGTAGACCACCATAATCGTCCGCGCGCCAAATCGGTCGCTGAGCCAGCCCGTCGGAACCTGCGCGAGGGCGTAAGTCCAGTAAAAGGAGCCCAAACTCCAAGCGACCTGCCACGGCTCGAGCCCAAGTGATTGCTTGACACGGTCGTACTTGATGACTTCCGAAAGGCAATTGCGGTCGAGATACAGCAGCACCGCAGCAAGCGTGGTGACGAAAAGGACACGATACCGGACGCAGGTCGGGGGCTCGTCTGGTGTGAAGCCCAACCCGGTTTCTCGCGTCGCTGGTGGTTCCAAGGGATCGGGCATCAAGGCCCCAGGCTTACCAATCGACGGCGACCTTGACCACCGCCTTCACCAAGGGGCCACTTCCGCCCAAGGGCGCGTGGGCATCGTGAGGAAAGAAAACTGCCAACGACCCTGGCGGCACGGCGAACCAACTTTCGGGTCGGTCGGGGTAGAAGGCAATGTCCTTCTCAGCCGAAAACGGCGCCTCCGATGGCAAGCAATCGCCGATCGGCTTCCAGCCGATTTCCTCAGCCCCCGCGAGCGTGAGCTGGATGTCGATATACTTACGGTGCGATTCGAGCTTCGCACCGGCGCGACCGCGTCCCTGTTCGCGGTTCATCACGACGAAAAGCCGCTCGCCGTCGATCGGCTGCCGCCCGGCGGCTAAATGCTCGAGCGGCCCCATGAGAAACTCCATCGCTGCGGGAAAGCCGGCGTGCAGCGACAAGTAACGCTGCGCGTTGGCGAGACGGTCAAGGATCATTTTGCGGCCGCGACTTAGTAACGCATTCAGTGTTGCCAATGTCGAAGGGCAGCCTACCGGATTGCAATGCGCCGTGCAAGCGAATGTGCGGCATGCTCTGCCGTCACAGTTCCGCCGAGCGGCCGAAAATGTCTATCCACATCGAGGCGCTCAAACTCGGATTGCCATCGACCGCAGGTTCGACGGCGCAGGGCACTCCGTGGGTTGCACTGTGGCTTGAGCGCGCTCGCGTAAACGAGGGAACAATCCCCGCGACTCACCGGGGCTTCGCGGCGGCTGCGCCGACGGAGACGAAAATGTCTCGCCTGCCGATCCAGGCTTGCTGGAAGCGTGAGCGGTCGGCTCGAGGTGTGGTACGGCGTGGGCAATCGTCGCGAGACCATCAGCTTTTGGACTTTCGGCAAAATCCGCCTCAACCGAAAGGGTTGGCTTGACGCGAGCCGGCTTCGACGCGATTTCGCCGCGGACCACGCGCACACCTCGGGGCGCCTCGATGCCGACGCGAACCGACTGTCCCCGGACCTGCAAGATGGTAACCACGATATCGTTTCCAAATTGGATTTGCTGCTGGGTTTTCCTGGTCAGCACAAGCATGACGACACTCCTTTGTATGGATTGAAAGCCTTGTCTCGCACTTTCCTTCCTTGAATAGCAGCCTGCGTGCCAATCGCCCGGAAAAGGTCGTAAAACCGACCGAACCTGCTACCCAGCAGCACGTTAGCTCCGTCGAGCCAATCGTGTGCTATCATTGCTAGTGTACGTATGTTGCAAAGAGCTTGTAAAACCCGGTTGGCTGGTGGCGTTCGGCCTTCGTTGCGTGGGTGCTTAGCTCACGATGATTGTCGGCGGTGCCTACTCAAATAACCTGCACGACGCGTCGACGCGATTGCAGACATTCCCGACGGAGTTGGTCGCGTTATTGCGTCGTTGCCTGGGAGCGAGCGGTTGACGCAAAAACCGTTGAACCGGTCGACAGGCCGCTTGCAACGGCCCGATCGCAGGGCATACAATTGCAAGAACCGTCAAGGTTTATCAAATCCGAAGGGGAATGACCCCACATATCCTTCCTAGAGAGGTACGAATTCAATGAAGCGATTGCACGGGCTGATGGCGGCTACTGGGGTGGTTTGGGCAATGTCTGCAGCCATGGCCCTGGGCCAGGCGCCTGCGCAGCCGGAATTTCCGCCATTTAACGATGTTGTCCAAGGTCATGAACAAGTCACCTCGACCAAGGGCCCTGGGCCTACGATGTACACGCTCTGGTTACGCCGCAAGGACAACCACCTGTTGGCCGAACTGCCTCCCGACTACATGCAGAGGAAGTACTTCATTGCCCTGACCGTGGCCAGCGGCGAGACTTTCGCGGGCTTGCAGCAGGGCGATGGCTACGTTTACTGGAGGCAATACGACCGGCGTTTGGCGCTGATCGAGCCCAACATCGCGACACGAAGCACGGGCGACCAGGAGTCGCAAAGTTCGGTCAAACGCTTGTTCACCGATCGCGTCCTGCTCGACACTCCGATTGTCACCATGAGTCCACGCGGTGGCCCGGTGATCGAGCTTGGCTCATTGCTGATCGGGCAGGCCGCGCGGTTCTTCGGCGGTGGGCACCAGGTTTCCAACCCGGCATTGGTCACGATCAAGACCGCCAAGGCCTTTCCACAGAACGTCGAGTTGGGATTCGAGGCCCCGATGCTCGACGGCCGACTCAAGATTCTGCATTACTCGATCAGCGTGATACCGGACAACACCGGTTACCAGCCACGCCCGGCGGACCAGCGGGTGGGCTATTTCACGACATCCTATAACGATTTGGGCAAGTACCAGGTCGACGATACGATGGTGCGCTACATCAATCGTTGGCACTTGGAGAAGCGCGACCCAAGTCTCAAGCTTAGCCCTCCCAAGAACGCCATCGTCTTTTATATCGAGCAAACCACACCGGTGCGGTATCGCCCCTGGGTCAAACAGGGCATTCTTTACTGGAACAAGGCTTTCGAGCGGATCGGCATCCGTGACGCGATCGAGGTCCGCCAGCAGGACGCCGTGACGGGCGAACACATGGACAAAGACCCCGAGGACGTGCAATACAATTTTGTGCGTTGGCTGAACAATAACGTTGGCACGGCGATCGGCCCCAGCCGGACGCACCCTTTGACCGGTGAGATCCTCGACGCCGATATTATCCTGACCGACGGCTGGATTCGGCACTTCTACCACCAGAATAAGGATGTATTGCCCACGACGGCGCTGGAAGGCTTCGGACCCGAAACGCTGGCCTGGCTGGACGATCACCCCCGCTGGGATCCGCGTTTGCTTTTGGCGCCGCCCGCCGACCGGCCGAGGATGCTCGAGGAGCGGGCTCGTCGTGGCGCGCAGCCGGAAGGGGGCCATCCGTTGGCCAATGTCAGCACGGCGATGCTGGGTGACGACGAATACGATGGTCTCGTAGGGCGTCACAGTCAGTGCAACGGCCTCTGCATGGCGGCGGAGTGCAAGGCGTCCGACGTGGCACTGTTCCGCATGCTGCACGAGATATCGGAACGACCCGAGGCCGGGCCCCATGACGGTGACCAGTTGGACGGGATGCCCGAGGAGTTCATCGGCCCGCTCCTGGCAAACCTGGTGGCGCATGAGGTGGGCCACACGCTTGGATTGCGGCACAATTTCAAGGCGTCCAGCATCTACAGTCTGGCCGACATCAACAACGAGAAGATGAAAGGCAAGCCGTTTGCCGGTTCGGTGATGGATTACATTCCGATCAACATCGACATGAAGGACGGCGCCATTCAGGGCGAATACACGATGGTTGACATCGGTCCCTATGACCTGTGGGCGATCGAATACGGTTACACGTTCGACGCCGATTTGAAACCGATCCTCGCGCGCGTGGCCGAGCCGGAACTGCGATACGCCACCGATGAAGACACGATGGGGCCCGACCCGCTGGCGCGCCGCTACGACTTCAGCGCCAACCCGCTTGAATACGCCAAGAGCCAGATGAGATTGGCGAAGATGCACCGCGAGCGGATGATCGAGAAGTTCGTCAAAGACGGCGACAGTTGGGCCAAGGCTCGCTCCGGATACGAGATGACGCTCAGCATGCAGTTGCGCGCGGTCGGCAACATGGCCGACTGGCTGGGCGGGGCATTCATCAACCGCGACAAGAAAGGTGACAAGAATGGTCGCGCGCCGGTCGAGGTGGTGCCCGCCGCAGAACAGCGAGATGCGCTCAAATTCGTCATCGAAAACACGTTCAACGACGAAGCCTTCGGCCTTTCGCCCGAGCTGCTCCGGCACATGACGCTCGACAAATGGCTTGATGGCGACGGGTCCGGTATTTTCATGCAAGACGCGACCTGGCCGGTGCATGACCGGGTGATGGGAATCCAGGGTTCAACCTTGACGATGCTGATGAACCCGACGACCCTGCGTCTGGTTTACGACAACGAGGTGAGCACCGCGGCGGATGTCGACGTTTTGACGCTGCCCGAGTTGTTGGAGACGATCAGCGTGGCCATTTGGGCCGAGCTCGACAAGCCGCCGGCCCAGGGGGCTACGGCCCGCAAGCCAGTGATCTCGAGCCTCCGCCGCAACTTGCAGCGCGAGCACCTGGAGCGGCTGATCGACCTGACGCTGCCGAGCGCCGCGTTCTCGGCGGCTCACAAGCCGATTTCGAACCTGGCACTCTTGCGGCTACGCGAGTTAAAGGACCGGATCGCCAAGGCGCTGGAGCAGAAGGGGCTACTCGACCCCTACACGCTGGCCCACCTGACCGAGGCCCAGGTGCGGATCGAAAAGGCGCTCGATGCGCAGTACATCTACAATACCAACGATCTCCGCGGGGCTTCCCAAGGCTTTCAGGTCTTCGGCAACGAGCCGAAGCAGAAGCAGGAGTAGCGTCACGGCGCGAAGTGAATGAAGGGTAATATTGGCAATGCCTTCGCCGGGATCGACCGGCGAAGGCTTGCCATTTTTGTTCAGTGGCTTGCCTGAACGCCGGGTTCCCCACGGAAACGGCGGCACCCGCCACCTAGCCATTTCCGCAGCCGAAAGTGCGCTCAACGCGCCCCTTCGAAATCGCCTTTGTTGCCGACCTTGACCGTGAGGTGTAACACCTGGCCGTCACGGAAGACCTCGATCGGCACTTCCGTGCCGACTTCGGTGTGGCTCACCAAATAGATCAGGTGGGTGTCGTTGTCGACCCGAGTAGCGTTGAACCGCAGCACGACGTCGCCAATATGCAACTCGGCCAATTCGGCTGGGCCGTGGGGTGTAAGTCCCGTGACGTGGGCACCCTGCTTTCGGGAGAGACCGAGCTTGACAGCCATCGTCGTGCTGAAGCGCGTATCGAGCTTGACGCCGAGATAGGCGCGCACCACGCGTCCGCGTTCGATGAACTGCCGAGCAATGTGGGCGGCGCCCTTGATGGGAATGCTGAAGCCGATTCCCTCGTTGCCGCCCGAATTGCTGGCTATCGCCGTGTTGATGCCGATGACTTCACCACGGAGGTTGATCAAAGGCCCCCCACTGTTGCCTGGATTGATGGCGGCATCGGTTTGCAGGAAATCTTGCAGTTCGACGTCATCGCCGAGCTCCAAGTCGCGGCGCCCCTTGGCGCTGATAATGCCATAGGTCACGGAATGGCTCAGACCGAACGGGCTGCCGACCGCCAGGACGAATTCGCCGATTTCGACCGTACTCGAATCGCCCAGCCGCGCCGCGACCAGCTTAGGGGCGTTGACGGCAAGCAGGGCGACATCGGTATCGGCGTCACCCCAGACCTTGGTGGGGTGAATTTCACGGCCGTCGGCCAGGCCGATGGTAATGTCTTGGATGCGGGCGTCTTTAATCACGTGCCGATTGGTGAGAACGTAGTGGTTGCCCTTGAGCTCGATTACCACTCCGGAGCCCGCCTCTTCGATCTTGTCGCGAGACGTTCGTCGCGACGGCGACCGTTCGACCTTTTCGGCTTTAATGTGGACGACGGTCGGACTGACAAGCTTGACCACCGTTTTGAGGATGTTCAGGTGCCGCTCCAGCTCGGCCACCTCGCTCTTGAGGCTCGAGTAAAGCGCATCGCGCTGCGACCGCGAAAGCGGCTCTTCATTACTGTCCTGGATATTATCCGGGACTGGATCCTGTCCCCGAACGACCGTAGCCAACGGCAGCCACACTGCCAACCCGGCGGCCACGAGACGTCCGGCGATACGAGGCGGATTTCGGCGCGTCATTTTAATGGCGACATCACGAGACATCGAGTTCGATGTCGTTGATCGAAAGTTCGGCGTCTCCGCCGCCGTCCATAAGGCGACCCCAGTCGGCGTCCATCCCGCCGGCGGTGCCCTGACGCTCGGCTTCGCGCTGACACTCGATGCAAAGTGTGGCATAAGGCAAAGCGTTGAGTCGCGCCAGGGGAATCCTCTCCTGGCAGCCCTCGCACTTGCCATAGTGCCCGTTCCGCATCCGTTCCAGTGCGTTCTCGATACTGGCCAATTCGCGGCTTTCGACCTCGGCCAATTGCGAATTGATTTCGTTCTGGGCGGAATCGAGCGCGAAATCCACGACGTCTCCAGCCGTTTGTTCCCGCAGTTCCTTGAGCATACTAAGGTCGCCAGCCAGCGCCTTGCGAAGCGCGTCGCGGCGGACCATGAGTATCTCGCGCATTTTCAGAATCGCATCTTTGCGTGCCATGTGAATCACCTTCCCATGCCGGGCTACCGCCAGCGCCGAGGGATCGGCCCCCCTTCGGCCGTCAAGCGTGCCGACACACTTAGCCTGTCTTCAAAACTGTTCCCAAGTGGTTGGCAACCCGTCGAGTCGGGCCGTACAAATGCTCTGAAGGTCGCAACCAAACTATAGTACGCACACTAGCCACAAGAGGTCGGGCCGGAATGCGATATTCCGCGTTGAACGAAGGATGTCATTCTTTGCCATAAGACCTTGTCTCACAATGGCTTATGAGTAGTAGTCGAGCGAAACACTCGGGCTCGGAAGCAAAAAAAGGACGGCCGAGCGGACACTTACGTTGAGGTTTCCAGCCAGTGTTCGTGACTGGCCTCCCAGTGCTGAGCGAAACGCTATCCGATAATCGACAATACCGGCAAAGATATGCACCCTTTTTGCAATCTTCGCCCTTGGAGACCAGGAAGGATTTTGGAGTTTTGCTCTTCCAGATCGCTCCTTGAACGGGACCCATGAAACCCTGGTTCGGCGCCAACCCGAATGGGTTATGCGGCCTTTGACTGGACGGCACCTGTAAGCTAAATGCCTTGAGACGCTATGTACTTGCGTCAACAGCGGCGGACTGGCAAGTCGGTCGTGGAACCACGTCCGCGTCAACCAGGACTCGCTCTCCTAGAGCCGACTATGACCCTTTCCCAGCCATTCACCACGGCCAAACCGTTACTAGGCCATCCACCGGCCGAATTGGCGTTTCGCATTCACGGTGGCAGCGAGAATGGCCGGATCGTCCAAGTCGCTGGCGAACGTTGCCTGGTCGGTTCAGCCGCGGAGTGCTCATTGCGGTTCCAAGCCGCTGGCGTGCGTCCACGGCATTGCTTGATTCTGCGAGGCGCGGCCCGAACGATCATTCGCCGTTTGTCGCCTGACACGCGTCTGAATGGCCATGATTTCGACGACGGCCTGTTGGCCGCGGGCGACCGAATCGCGATCGGACCTTTCGAATTGGAAGTCCTGCAGGATGCTCCCGAGCGTCGATCATCACGCGCGGCGACACTCGATGCCAACCAAGCGCTGCTTGACGAAAGCGGTCAGGCGTCCGTCGTCACGGATCGGAAGGGATTGCAAGCCGAGTTGGCGGCCCAAAGCCGGGCAATAAAACTCGAACGGATCCAGTGGCGAGTACGGCAAGAGGAGCTGGAAGCGCGATGGGCGGCACGGAAGCAAGCTCTGCGCGATGAGATCGAGCAAGTCCGCGCCGCGGCGGTAGCGGACAAGGAGCGTCAGCAGGCGGAGTTTGCCGTCCGTTACCAGGAGCTCCAAGACGAGCGTATGCAGTGGCACGCAAGGCAACGCGAGCTGGAAACTCAATGGGTGATTCGCGAGCGGTTGCTGCGCGACGAAAACGCGCAAGTTTGTTCCACCTCGGAGGTGGATCGAGAGCGTCTGCAAGCCGAACTGCTGGCGGTGCGCGAGGAACTCGATCAAGTAGGATCGGCGTGGGAAGCGCGTCAACAGGAGTTGGAAACTCAATGGCCGGCGCGCGAGCAGGCGCTGCGAGATGAGACCGAGCAAGTTCGCGCCGCCGCCGCGACGAACTGGGACCGTCTGAAAGTCGAGTTTGCCAACCAGTTGCAAGCACGGCAACAGGAACTGGAAACGAATTGGGCGGCGCAAGAGCAGACGCTGCGAGATGAGATTGAGCAAGTCCGCGCCGCAGCGGCTGCGGATCGTGAGCGGCTTCAAGCCGAGTTTGCCAACCAGTGCCGGGCACTCCAAGACGAGCGTACCGAGTGGCAGGCACGGCAGCAGCAGTTGGAAACGCAATGGGCGACGCGAGAGCAGGCGCTGCGCGATGAGACCGACCAAGTCCGCGCCGCGGCGGCTGCGGATCGTGAGCGGCTCGAATCTGAATTTGCCGAGCATTGCCAGGCTTTGGAAGGTGACCAATCCCAGTCGCAAGCACGGCAACAGGAAGTGGCATCGCAATGGGCGACGCGAGAGCAGGCGCTGCGCGACGAGACCGAGCAAGTCCGCGCCGCGGCTGCCGCCGACCGTGAGCGGCTTCAAGCCGAGTTTGCCATCCAGTGCCAGGCACTCCAAGAAGAGCGCACCGAGTGGCAGGCACGGCAGCAGGAGTTGGAAACGAAATGGGCGACGCGAGAGCAGGCGCTTCTAGATGAGACCGAGCACGTCCGCGCCGCAGCGGCTGCCGACCGTGAACGGCTTCAAGTCGAGTTTGCCATCCAGTGCCAGGCACTCCAAGAAGAGCGCACCGAGTGGCAGGCACGGCAGCAGGAGTTGGAAACGCAATGGGCGACGCGAGAGCAGGCGCTGCGCGATGAGACTGAGCAAGTCCGCGCCGCAGCGGCCGCCGACCGTGAGCGGCTTCAATCCGAGTTTGCCAACCAGTGCCAGGCACTCCAAGACGAGCGTACCGAGTGGCAGGCACGGCAGCAGGAGTTGGGAACGCAATGGGCGACGCGAGAGCAGGCGCTGCTAGATGAGACTGAGCAAGTCCGCGCCGCAGCGGCCGCCGACCGTGAGCGGCTTCAAGCCGAGTTTGCCAACCAGTGCCAGGCACTCCAAGACGAGCGCACCGAGTGGCAGGCACGGCAACAGGAGTTGGAAACGAAATGGGCGACGCGAGAGCAGGCGCTGCGCGATGAGACTGAGCAAGTCCGCGCCGCAGCGGCCGCCGACCGTGAGCGGCTTCAAGCCGAGTTTGCCAACCAGTGCCAGGCACTCCAAGACGAGCGTACCGAGCGGCAGGCACGGCAGCAGGAGTTGGAAACGCAATGGGCGACGCGAGAGCAGGCGCTGCGCGATGAGAACGAGCAAGTCCGCACTGTCGCCGCGGCGGATCGTGAGCGGCTGCAAGCCGAGCTGCAAGAGCGTTATGAGCAATTCGAGGCCGAGCGCGCAGCATTGAAGGCACGCGAGCAACGACGTGTCATTCAGTGGGCCGCTTGCGAACAGACATTACGCCTTGAAGCGGAACGCGCGAGGTCGGGTTCCGACGCCGTCCTGTCGCGGCTGCGGGCCGAGTTGGAGGCGCAACACGAGATCATTGAGCACGAACGAACGTCATGGCTGACCCAACGAAACGGGCTCGAAGCAAGGGCCGCGGAACGCGAACGTGTTTTGTGTCTTGAGCACGAGCGTGCCCGCACCGCGGAAGGCGACGAGCTGCGACGGCTGCGTGCCGAAGTTGCATCGCTCAGTGAGGCGCTTGAACATGAACGCGCAGCTAGGCAGGCCGATCGGCTGGAGAATTCATCGAAATGGACCGAGCGCGAGCACGCCGTACGTTCGGAGACGCTCCTGGCGGAAACCGAAAAACTTCGCGGCGAAATCGGCGAAGATGTGGCGCGGCTGCAAGCCGAATTGGACGGCCAACGCGCGGCCCTTGAGCAAGAGCGCGCGGAAAGGCAAGTGGAGCGGCTCGAACGCGAATCACAATGGATTGAGCGTGAGCGCGAGGTTCGCGCGGAGATGCTCCAAGCCGAAGCAGAGAAGTTCCGTGGCCAAAAGGACGATGATTTGGCGCGGCTTCAAGCCGAATTGGACGACCAACGCGCGGCCCTCGCGCAAGAGCGCGCGGAACGGCAAGCGGAGCAGCTCGAACGAGAGTCGCAATGGATCGAGCGCGAGCGCGCGGTTCGCACGGAGATGCTCCGAACGGAGTCCGAGAGGGTCCGCGGCCAAAAGGACGATGACGATGCGAGGCCCCAAGCCGAATCAGACGACGAGCGCGCGACCGTTGAGCGGGATCCGGAAGAACTGCCACGAAGACACGAGGCGGCGAGACAGGACGAGAGCGGCGAGGACTCGATCGACGACTACATGTCCAAGCTCATGGAACGTCTGGGGCGTAAGACCGCCTACTCTTCGGCGCGGCCCGCCCCCGTCCCCGTCGTTGACACCCCGCACGTACCCGAACCATCGCCCAGCGAACCATCGCCCAGCGAACCAACACCCAGCGAACTATCGGAGGAAGAAGCGGTCGATTTAAAACCAGCACCTCCCATCGAGATGAGACCACGGGCTATGCCGGCCGAACGGTCGGTAGATTTCTCGGCCATGAGAGAGCTCGCGAATTTGAACGCACGCACTGCGATCGACGCGCACGGCCGCCGGCAGGCGGAGCAACGTGGCATTGGCAAGGTCGCTGCGGCCGGGGCGGCGTGCGTAGCGGCGTGCATCTTGCTGTGGCTCTATCAACAGGGCAATGAGACGGCCTTCCCTGTCGCCATGATGTGCCTGGCGGTCGCGGCGATTGGCGTCTTGCAATACGCCACGGCAGTCCATCGATCGCGGCCCGGACGGGAAGCGGCAAAATGGATTGAAGATTCGTTGGTTTCCAAGGGGGAAAACGGCGGCGCCGATTCGGATGACCTGCCAACGGACGAAACTTGAACGACGTCAGCCGACCGACTATATTGGCAACGACCCGTCAATCGGCTTGCTAGCCTTTTGGTGGGTCGTTGTGTATCGAGGCATTTGGCAGACTCTTCGAGGACGACCGCGATGACGACCAGATGGCCGACCTGCGTGTTGCTTGCCGTCGCGGTTGCCTGGGTCCCTTGGCCGGGCGACGCGACAAGCATCTACACGAGATGGGGCAATCGGGCAAATGGCAAGGAGCAAAGTATGTCCATTCAGAGGGCTCCCTTCGGCACGACCCCCGACGGCGTCGACATTGACCAATACACGCTGACCAACTCCCACGGACTCACCGTGCGGATCATCAGCTACGGCGCGATTGTGACCTCGGTTAAAACACCGGACCGCGACGGCCGGCTCGGCGAAGGAACCCTCGGCTTCGACTCGCTCGATAGCTACCTCGCCGGTCACCCTTATTTTGGCGCTATCGCCGGCCGCGTGGCCAATCGCATCGCCAGGGGACGTTTTAGCATCGACGGCGTCGAGTACAAACTGGCAACGAACAATGGTGCCAACCATTTACATGGCGGCGTCAAGGGGTTCGACAAGGCCGTTTGGAAGGCCGAACCGGTTGAGGTCAAGGACGGGGTCGGCGTCAAATTGACGCACTTCAGCCCCGATGGCGATGAGGGTTATCCAGGCAACCTAACGACCACGGTCGTCTACACGCTAACTGAGGCGGACGAGCTCACGATCGACTATACCGCCCAGACCGACAAGGCCACGCCGATCAACCTTACGAACCACACCTACTGGAACCTGGCCGACGGAGGCAAATCCGACGTGCTTGGACATCGTTTGACCCTATTTTCCGATCGATTCCTGCCAGTCGACGAGGGCTCGATCCCTACCGGTGAATTGAGGGAGGTGAAGGGTTCGCCGATGGATTTCATCAAGGAATCGGCGATTGGCGCCCGGATCGACGATGTGGGAGGCACACCAGGGGGCTACGACCATTGTTTTGTACTGAAAAAACGACGAGGCAACGCCCCGCTCACGTTGGCCGCCAAGGTCGTCGAGCCCATTAGTGGCCGTGTAATGGAAGTCTTCACCTCGGAGCCTGCCGTGCAGTTCTACACGGGCAATTACCTCGACGGCACGCTCAAGTCACGCGACGCCGTGTACGAAAAGCGCCATGGTTTTTGCCTGGAGGCACAGCACTATCCCGACTCGATCAACCAGCCGGCATTCCCCTCGACGTTGCTCAAGCCCGGCGAAACGTACCGGCAGACCACGGTACACAAATTCTCGGCGGAGAAGTAGGCTCAGCGCTTTCCAGCCTGACTAGACCAAAGCACTACCAAGTGAGGTACTTGGCGCTGTCGGCGGCGAGCTGGCCGGTGGCTGGGTTGAACAGCCATCCATTGTTGCCGCTGGCGGCGGTGGGAGGAAATGTCGCCGTGGCGGTCACTGTGCCGATGCCGGTGACCGGATTAACCGGCATTCCGTTGATCATGTACGGGCCAAAAGGGAATTGCGGTCCGGACGTGCCGATATTGCCGTTTGCATCGGTGGCCGAGGTTAACTGAGGCAGCGTCCCGTTAGTGATTTGCGGTATCAGCCCGGCGTGATGTACCTTGTACATGTCGATTTGGGTGCGCAACTGCCCCAGGTCGAATTTCAGGGCGCTTTCCTTCGCATCTTGGGTCGAACTCGAGAATTGCGGGATGATGACTGCCGCCAGGACGGCCATGATCACCACCACGATCAAAACTTCAATCAGTGTAAATGCGGTCCGGCGGATTCCACGGCCGCGGCACAACGAGAACTGAGCTGTCATGTCAGGGGTTCTCAAGGCAGTTGCCGAATTCATGTCCCAGCCGAGTCGGGTCAACCAAGAGAGAGGTTGAGAAACTGTGGAAAAATAGGTTGGAAAACTCGTTCAAGCAAACGGCGTCACGATCGACACAAACGGCATGGTCGAATTGCTGTTGGATAGGTTCACCCAAAGCACTCTGCGTTGACTCCTGCCCCTGAGGGTTCTAAAATGGCATACGCCTTTCTCTACGCAATCCATTATGCGGATTCAACTTGTGAAGCCAGCACCGGCAGTTGAAGGCTCGCCGACCCAGCCACCGGGCCATACCCGGCCCGCTAGTTTTGGGTCTTCTCCGCCTGGTTTCGGCGTGCCAACGGCAGCCCGTGCGACGATTGCGCGCATCATGCCGCCGCGTCGGCCGGCTTCTTGGACGCCGCCGGCCGAACTGGCTAGTAGGTTGGAACGTTGGCAGGTGACGGCCCCCTCGTGGCTGGTCTCACTCGTGCTCCACGCGCTACTGGTGATCGTGCTGGGTTATGCCATCGAGGGGCAGATACGAGGCACTGCTGCTCCTCCAGGCGCCGAGTTTGTCGCCAGTCTGAGTACCGACCTGGTCGACGGCGATTACTTCGAAGACGAGGTCATGTCGGTGGTGAGTCTGACGGCGGAACATCACGCGGACGACAGCCCGGCGGAAGCACAGGAATCGAGCGGCGGCGCTCGTTCAATTTTCGGCGACCAGCCTCCGGTCGACACGCATTCGGCGTTGCCGTCGTCGGTCGAAACCGCCGGATTGGGCGCCGGTGACCTGGGGCAGGCCACTGGAGCGGGCAAATTCATGGGCGGCCGGAAGGGACCGGCGCGCGTGTCCGGCGGCAAGGCTCGCACGAAGGTCTACGGCCTCGAAGGCGAAGGTAATTCGTTCGTCTACGTTTTCGACCATTCGGCCAGCATGGGCGGAGGTGGCGGAAGTCCCCTGGCCTCGGCCAAGAGCGAATTGCTTGCCAGCCTCGCCGAATTGGGTGCGACGCAGCAGTTTCAGATCATCTTCTACAACGAAAAGCCGACCCGAATGAACCTCGGCCGGAGTTTCGGTGGCCTGGTGTTGGCCGATGAACAGGCCAGGCGGCTGGCAGAACGCTTCGTGAAAGGCATCGTCGCCGACGGCGGCACGCAGCACGAAGCGGCCCTCAAGATGGCGCTGAAGCTTGCACCGGACGTGATCTTTTTCCTCACCGACGCCGATGAGCCCGCGATGTCGCCCCTTCAATTGGCGCGGATCAAGAAGATGAATGGCGAGCGTACCACGATCCACACGATCGAATTCGGAATTGGTCGCGGCGGGTCGCGCGACAATTTCCTCAAGGAAATTGCCCGCCAGAATGGAGGGCAGTATGTTTACATCGACATCACTCAACGCGGTGTGCGGAATTGATGGCCGCGCCAAGGCGGACTGGGGGCCTTGTTACGATTTCGAGCATTTCGCCGGCCGCATTAGGGTGGGACACGTTCGCCTTGGCACCCGCGCAGCCGGTTTCCCGGCCCACCAGGTTTGAGTTCTTGCCGCAGGTTAGAATCTTGGCGCCCGAGTTCTCAGTGATCTTCGTCTTTTGTTCTCTAGTCGTGGCGAGTCGGGCGGATGAACCGTCCGCCGACCTGGTGATTCTTACTTCACCTACGAACAAGCAGGCGCGCACGCGCATTGCCGGTCGTGTCGTCGATTACACGGGCCGAGAGGTCGTGATCGAGACGGGTGACGGCCGCGAGCTCAAGCGGCCGGGCGGACTGGTAGTCGATATCGAAAGCCGCTGGTTGCCGGCCCACACCGCCGCCGACGAGCGGTTCGCCCAAAGGCAATTCGCGGAAGCGCTTGACGAGTACGGGAAGGCGATCCGTAAGGAGGAACGCCACTGGGTACGGCGAATGATCCTGGGGCGAATGATCGTTTGCTATCGTGAGTTAGGCCGGTTCGATTCGGCGGGCAAACTCTTCCTGGCCCTGGTTCGTGACGACCCCGACACGCCCTATTTCGACGCAATTCCGCTAACCTGGTTGGCGGGCGAACTCTCGCCGGCACTGGAACAAGCGGCACGGGAATGGCTCGACGCCGAGGGCCCGGCGGTGGCCGTGCTGCTCGGAGCGAGCCATTTGGTCTCAACAGCCGATCGGACGAAGGCGCTCGAGCGGCTCGCAACGCTGGCCGCCGAAAAAGATCCGCGGCTCGCCGCGCTGGCTCAGGCCCAAATTTGGCGAGCGCAATCCGTCAAGGTGGGCGCCGAACAATTGGCGCGCTGGTCGGCGTCGGTCGAGCGATTTCCCGAATCACTCCGCGCGGGGCCCTATCTGGTGCTGAGCCGGGCCTTGGCGCAACGCGGCCAGACCGAGTCAGCGGCGCTCGCGGCGCTGCACGTCGCAGTGCTCTATCCAAATGAGCGGCGTTTAAGCGCCGAAGCTCTTTGGGACTCCGCACAGTCGCTCGAGAAGATCGACCAGGCCACAGGGGCCGTGCGCCTCTATCAAGAGCTTCTTACTGAATATCCCGAGACCCGCGGGGCGGCCGGCGCCCGAGCCCGTTTGGAGGAACTCAAGATCGAAGGAAAACCGTCTCCGGCCCCGATGTCGCTCTCCGGAGATTCGCTCGACGAACGGTTGCTTGACGGTCTGCGGCGACGCGGACTCTTCGAATTGTCCGAAGCCTGGTGCCGCAGACAGCTCGACGCATTGGACGCGGAGAGTCCGCGACGGGTGGAGCTGACGATCGAGTTGTCACGGAATTTTACCGACCATGCGTTGCAGTCGCCACAAGGAGAGCGCGATTCGCTCTGGCGGAAGGCGCTCGATGTTCTAGCCGAATTCACTCGCAACGATCCGAATTGCCCGAAACTCGTGTTGATACAAGTCCAAAGGTGCCTGGTTCATTTGGCGCGCGGAGAACAGGCGTGCCAGGAAGCGGAGGTCGTTGGAGGTGGCGAGGCTCGACTCGAGCGGGCGCGGGACGATCTGCGTTCCGCGATCGCCGAGTTGCAAGCCACCGGCGAAGCGACCTCCACGTTGCTGCGGCGCGCAAGCAAGACTCGGCGGACGGACGATGTGCAGTTGACGGTCGACGAACTGGGCGCGCTTCAGCGCCACGTCAATTATCAGCTCGCGCGGACGTTTCGTGACCAGGGGCGGAGTTACCCCGCGGGAAGCGCCGACCGGACGAACTCACTACGGCAAGCAGTCGAGCTGCTTTCGTCCCTCGCCCAAACCGACGACGCCGATTCGCTCGCATGGCAAAGCCGGCTCGACGAAATCGTCTGCGATCGTCTGCTCGAAGATCCAGACGCGGCGAAACGCCATCTGATGCAGTTGGCCGAGCGCGATCCACCGCCCAAGGTCGCGCTTGGTGCGCGGGCTGAGGAGATCCGACTGGCGCTCGATCGCGGGCAACTCGACGAGGCGATGGCCGTAGCCGACGAAGGTTGCACGATCGCCGGTGAGCGATCGGCTGAGCTCGATTTTGCCTTGTTGGAAACCATGGTGACCGCCTGGAAAGCCGCCGCCAACGAAGAGCAGGACGAGCGGGCCTCCCAATATCAAGCCCGCGCCGTCGAGCTGGTGCGGGACATCGACACGTTGCACGGGCCTTACTGGAGCCGGCGCGCCGAAACCCTGTTGGCGGGCAGTGTCAGCGCGATGGGTGGAGCGGATGATCTGACGTTGCTCATGCGCGCCGCCGAAAGTTTCTTTCGCTCCGGCGAAATCGACGAGGCGCTGGCCACGTACGACCGCCTTGCCGGGCAGGCCGCGGAGGCAAAACAGGCCGAGCAAGCCTTCGACGCTGGCTTTACGGCCGCGGCGATCGAGCAGGACCGTGGGCACCACGCTGAGGCTGCCAAGCGGTTCCGCCGACTGGCCCTTTCGACGCCGTCCCATCCCAAAGCCGGTGAAGCACATTTACTCGCCATTTACGACACGTCGCAAGCCGCCAGGTCGGACGCAGTGACATCCGACGAGTACCGATCGTTGCTGGAAGAGCACCTGGACACATGGCCAGATGCGCCCAGCGCTAACCAGGTTCGAATATGGCTAGGACGGCTCCATGAACGCGAACTTCACTGGGCCGACGCAATCTCCGCCTACCAAGGCGTATCGCCCGATCATTCGCAATATGCCGAAACCATTGAGGCCACTTTGCGCTCGTTTCGCGGCGATTTGGCCCAAAGGGCCGCAGCTGGCCAGGCCGTGGTCAAGGAGGCAAGCGAGGCGGCCCTTTACTTCGAGCGCTTGATTACCGGCGCCAAAGGCAAACTTCCCGAGCGATGGAGCCAGGCTGAACGAATCGCCGCCACCAGCGCGGCCGAATTGTGGCTGGCCTACACCGATGATCATTTCGCTCAGGCCGAGAGGATTCTTACGGCCGCGCTGCAAGATTCCGACGATGCGCCGGACGACTGGCGTTCGACGGCGGCCGGCCTGTTGGTGTTTGCCGTCGCCGGGCTGGGACGACGCGAAGAGGCGCGGCGCTTGCTCGAGGAATTGGCCGACAGCAGTCCCGAGCAACTCTTGCTGCTGGTCGACGGGTTGGATCGGATGGGCGCCGGTTCGACGACCTCGGTTCGGCGCGAACTGGCTGAATTGGAGTTGCGCGCCGCCGACTTGTTGCGTGCGCGGCGAGAGGGCCTTGATGAGGCCACTCGAAAGCAGCTCGACCTGACCCTGGTCAATGCGTTGGCGGCAACGGGAAGGCGAGACGAAGCGCTGGCGGCCGCCGAAAAGCTCGCCCATGCATTCCCTCGCGACGGGCGAATTCAAGAAATGCGCGCCCAATTGCTGCTCGACGGCGCAACCGAGTCCGATTGGCGCGCGGCGTTGGACCAATGGCGCGCGATCGAAACCAAGTGCAAGACCGGCGGCGAGCGTTGGTTCCGATCGATTTACGCGCAGGCCCTGGCCCTTCACCGTCTGGGCAAGCCAGATCGCGCCGCCAACTTGATCAGGCTCACGCAGGGCCTGCACCCGGCGTTGGGAGGGGCGGCGATGAAAGCCAGGTTTCTGGAACTTTTGAAAAAATGCCGGGAGTAAGCGCAGGGCGCAGGGTAGGTGTCACCCACCTTACGTCTCACCACCTTACGTCACCCACCTTACGACTTAAACCACTGCCGGCGGGCTACCATGGGCCGCGGACGTAGTACACGCCGAACTGATCCGTGCTGCTGGGCCAGCGGGGCGTCGGACGGAAGCCTTGGCCGCCGGCCACGAAGGGGCCCGGGTAAGCCCGGTTGTATTGGTGCCAGATGGGTGTGATGGCTGTCTGCGCCACGCCCCAATTCCAATGCGTTTGAAGCTCGGCGGTGGGCGGAACGACCAAAGCCACCGGCTCCCCCCACATCACGTGATAGTAATCGCCGTGCCACGGTTCGGTGGCCGAGTGCTGCTTGGCCAGGCAGTCGGCACGGCCGGGTGTGCAAGCGTTTTGATCGCGACGCGCTCGGCGCTGGTAATGCTTGCACTCTCGGCGTTCGTGACATTTCTGGCGGGCCGATTGTAATCGTCCGCCGCGCTCCTTGGGACATTCGTCCCCCTTGGTGCCGGCACGGGCAATTTCGGCGGACAGGAACGCCAGGGCCACGGCCACCAGCGACAGCAGCAGTCGAGTCTTCATTTCGGTGCTTCCTTGAAAAGTCGGTGCCTGAAAATCCACGCGTCGTGGTTACGGGTGTTGCAATTGGCGAATTTGTTGGTGGTGCGGAATCTCCCAGTTGAACCATCGCCGCGCCGGGAAGAGATGGCCACACCAATGAACTCGGGTGACGTTGACCGGCCGCCGGTGAATGCCATCGCACCGTTTGTACGTCCGGTGGTGCTGGTAGAGCATTTCGTTGGGCATGAAGGGCTGGTACGTGATGTACGTGTGCCCGACCAGCGGAGGGGTCGGCCGGGGGCAGAGGTACAACTGGGCGGGTGGACCGCCGTTGACGCCCGGCACGTAATAGTTGTAGAACAGGTCGGCGGCCTGGGCGGACGGACTGCCAAGGCCAATCGCGGCGACGGCCAGGAGGGCCACTCCCGCTAGTCTTTTCGGCATCCAGCTTTGAGGCATGGGTCAACTCCTTCACAGCGTAGTCGCAAGTGGGCGAACGTGGGTCGAAAGGCCCGGCTCCGGCGCCACACCGGGCGTGCCATCGACAATCTCGGCCGGTGCCGGTGCGAGGGGCCAATCTTTATCTGCCGGACGTTACGGGCATGCCTAATTTGCCGTACACTACCAGCGAAACCGCCTGGGAGCCTCGCCACAAAATCGTTATAATCCGCGCCCCCCGCAGACCCGGAATATCCTGAACGCCAAACGAGCAACGGAGGCCCGTTTTGATTCGCCTCAAGGTACCTAAGCCAGCCCCTCCAACCGTCCCGAACGAGAATGCCAACGGCGACATGAACGCCAAACACGAAAACGACTCGCTCGCCAAGACCAACGGCCACGGTACGAACGGCCACGGCACGAACGGCCATGAAGCCAACGGCAATGGGGCCGCGGGCAGTGGCAGCTCCGGCAGCGGTTCGTCCGCGGGCGGCTCCGTTGCCTCCTCCGGCGGAAAACGCCGGCGCGCGACGGCGGAGTCGATGGCCGCCAGCCAGCGTGATATCTCCGTCAGCGAGTTCTTTGCCAAGAACCGCCACCTGCTGGGGTTCGACAACCCGCGCAAGGCGCTCCTGACCACAATCAAGGAGGCCGTTGACAACTCGCTCGATGCCTGCGAGGAAGCCGGTATCCTGCCGGAAGTCTGGGTCCACATCGAAATGACCTCCCCGAATCGTTTCAAGGTCGGGGTGCAGGACAACGGGCCGGGCATCCTCAAGAGTCAGATCCCCAACATCTTCGGCAAGCTCCTTTACGGTTCGAAGTTTCACCGCCTGCGGATGAGCCGCGGACAACAGGGGATCGGCATCAGCGCCGCCGGCATGTATGGCGTGTTGACCACCGGCAAGCCGGTAAAGATCATCTCTAAAGTCTCGCCCCGCAAGCCGGCCCATTACTACGAAATCCAGATCGACACCAAAAAGAACAAACCCGAAATCCTCAACGGCAAGGGGGAAGGAATCGAAATCCCGCCTGGCGAGGCGGGCCGCAAGGCAATCGAAAAGCACGGCATCGAATGGATCGAGCTCGATCACGGCACGCGCGTGACGATCGAGCTGGAAGCCCGTTACCAGCGCGGCCGCCTCAGTGTCGACGAGTACCTCGAACAGACGGCCATCGCCAATCCGCACGTCACGCTGCACTACAAGGATCCCGAAGGGAACGAGACTCTCTACCAGCGCGCCACCGAGCACCTGCCTCCCGAGCCGAAGGAGATCAAGCCGCATCCGTACGGCGTCGAATTGGGGATGCTGGTCACGATGCTCAAAGACACCACGACCCCGACGTTGTCGCAATTCCTCTGCAACAGCTTCTCGCGGGTCAGTCCCTCCGTGGCACGCAGAATTTGCGAGGCCGCCAAGCTGGGCGTGCGCAATTCGCCTCACAAGATCGGCCGGCACGAGGCCGATTCGCTCTACCAGGCGATCCAGCAAACCAAAATCAGTTCGCCCGCCACCGACTGCCTCTCGCCGATCGGCGAAGAGCTGCTCTTGAAGGGCCTGCACAAGGTGGTGCCGGGCGAGTTTTATGTCGCCTCGACGCGTCCGCCCGCCGTCTATCGCGGCAACCCGTTCGTGATCGAGGCCGCCCTGGCTTACGGCGGCGTCTCGACGGCGCAGAAGGTCTCGCTTGAGGCGTTGACGGAGCTCTTGGCCGAGAGCGACGCGCGCACGTTGAGGCAGTTCCTGATCAACACGTTCAACGGGGTCGGGGCGGAGGCGGCCGACAAGATCCTCAAGGAAGCCAACCTCGGCATCCGGGCGACGCCTGGCAAGCTCAAACCTGCCGACATCGCCAAACTGCATACGGCGATGCGCTCTGTGAGCCTCGAAGACGGCCAGACGATGAACGTACTGCGCTACGCCAACCGCGTTCCCTTGCAATTCCAGCCTGGAGCTTGCGCGATCACACAGACCATCACCAGCACGAATTGGAAAAGCTACGGGCTGAGCCAGCCGCGGGGCTCCTTGCCCAGCGGCCCGGTGACCGTGATGGTCCACATGGCCAGCGTCTGGGTTCCCTTCACCAGCGAGTCGAAGGAAGCGGTTGCCTCCTACCCGGAAATCCAGAAAGAGTTGCGATTGGCCCTTCAGGCGGTGGGCCGCAAGTTGAACATGTACCTGCGGCGGCGGCTGAAGGTCAAGCAGGAAGGGGAACGACGGAGCAAGTTCTTGCGTTATCTGGGCGAGGTGGCCACCGCGGTGAGCGACATCAACCAGGCCGACCGAGAGGCGCTTTACGACCGCCTGCTCGAAGTCGCCACAAAGAAAACGGCCGAGGCCGACGCCAGGTTCGACGACCGCGGCCGTAAGGTGACCGACGAAGAAGACGACGACTTCGGCGACAATGTGTTGATCATTCCGCCAGAACCCGAGGTGACAGCGGAAGCACTGGAAAAGACCTAAGGTCACATTCATCGAATAAGAGCACTGACGGAACTCTGTATGGCGAAGAAAACGAAATCCAGTTCAACCGCGTCCAAAGTGAATCTCAGCGGGCGCGACAAGAAAACGCTCGCCGATTTGAAGAACCTCGCCGACGGCGTCGTCGCAGCCGCGGAACGGAAGCGCGAACCGCATCTCGACATTCCGGCGCGCGCGCTTTCGAACGTGAAATACAACAAGTCGAAACGGTTCATCGAGATGGGCAGGAACACGAACCGGCGTCAACTTTTCAACGTCTCCCAGGCCAAGGCCTATATGCAGACGATGCTTGTGGCGAAAGGTTGCAAAGGCCTGATCGATGAGCAGAAGACCACCAGCATCCGGGGACTCTTTTACCTCCTCAAGCACACCATCGAGGGCACGAAGGAAGAGACCTTCGATACTCAGGACGAGTGCGACCCGGTGATTGAGGACGTCGAGGTCACGCTCAACGCCCTGCGTGAAGAATTACGCGTCTATGCGTCCAACCGTGGAAATCTCGTGGGGCCGCTTACCGTCATCGATAACGGCGACGAAATTGACTGCAGCCGCATGGGTTCCGCGGGCTACAGCATTCCATCAATCGTTGAGCCGGATGTTGTCCAGTTCGTAAAGTGTGATGCGAAATTCATCCTGCACGTCGAAAAAGACACCGTTTGGCGGCGCTTTAATGAAGACAAGTTCTGGCGCGAACACAATTGCCTGCTCACGCACGGCAACGGCCAGCCGCCTCGCGGCGTGCGCCGAATGTTGACCCGGTTACATAAAGAGTACAAGTTGCCGGTGTATTGTCTGTTGGACAACGACCCCTGGGGGTACTACATCTACAGCGTGATCAAGCAAGGTTCGATCAACCTGGCCTTCGAGTCGACGCGAATGGCGATCCCCGACGCCAAGTACATTGGTCTGCGGTCCATCGATTTCCAGCGTTGCGCGCTATCGAATAGCGTCAAGATTCAGCTCAGCGAAACCGACGTCAAGCGGGCCAAGCAAATCGCCGGCTACCCTTGGTTCACCCATCACAAGGGCTGGCAGAAAGAAATCCAGTTGATGCTCTCCAACGGATTCAAGCTCGAAGTCGAGTCGCTTATAAGCAAAGGCCTCAGCTACGTCACCGAGGAATACGTGCCCGCGCGGCTGCGCGAAAGCGATTGGCTCGACTAGGCCGTTTTCACCCGGCACTTCTTCGACTGGTGTCGCTGCCGTCGGTCTCCCGTCGGTTGACTGCGGCGCGAGATTCACGCATATTCAATCGCGTTGGGCGATGCACACACCGCCTTGCGCCCGCGCGACAATCCCTCGTTTCCTTCCCGCCGAGGCCCATCAGATGCGAACGTCTCTGGTATGGTCGATTCTCGCCGCCGGCTGCTTGCATTCAACGATCACCGTGTCCGGACATGAACCAGACCAGACTGATCCACGCGCTTTCGGTGCGATCATGGTTCGCCTTTCGCCCGCCGGTGAATCACTGGCGTTCTCGTACCAGGGCGCCATCTGGCGCATGGCCCGCGACGGCGGAAAAATGTCGCGGTTGACGCATGGCGAGGCCTTCGATATCGAACCGGTTTGGTCCCCCGACGGTCAGCGGATCGCGCTAGTGAACAGCAGCAATTTCGGCTCCTTCGGGGTCCTGGCGCTGATCGACGCTCGCACCGGTGAGAAAATAAAAACGCCGCTCGAGCCGGCGGTGACGGGCAAATTGCACTTCGACCGTGCCGGACGCCGGGTGCTCGGCCTGTTTCATCCGGCGAACGAAAACCAGCGGCTGGCCTGGTTCGATTTGGAATCGGGCGAATTGACGGGCGTGGTCGCGGATGGTTCCTGGCCCGGTTTACCGATCGGCACGCCGGGCATTCAGCCCCCACGCTTCGCCTTGTCGCACGGTAATCGTTGGTTGGCTGTCGTCGTCACGGCCGACGTTCCAGGCGAACAGACCGGCAACCAAGGCCCGCGAAACGAAATCTGGAAGGTACCGCTGGACGACGGCGAACAGGAACGGATCGCGATCTGGCCCGCACGCATTCATGACCTCTGTTGGAGCGCGGACGACGAGGCGCTCTTCGTCGCGACCGACCGGGGCGGCGTTCACCACGATCTGTGGCAGATCCCGCTCGACGATTCCGACGGGGCGGCAAAAAAACTCACCTCAGGCCAGGCCGACGAGAGCAGTCCCAGCGTGTCGGACGACGGCCGGTGGCTGGTCTACACCGACAATCGCCATGGCCCGACGATGATCGTGGCGCGCGATCTGAGTGATGGACACGAACAAATCCTGGCGCCGGCCAACACTGGGGTCGATCTCGATTTTGGTTCGCCGACCGGGCGATTGCGGCTCGATGTCGTCGAGGGGGCGGACGAATCGCCCACGACCGCACGCGTCGTCATTCGTCACGCGGACGGCAAGTTTCATGCCGCCCCCGGCTCCTTGTACCGGGTGCTGGGAACGGACCTGCACTCTTACATCCACGACGACGCCGAGCTCGTGCTTCCTGTGGGCCGGTATTCCATCAAGGCCATGCGTGGGATGGAGCACCGCGGCGCGGAGGCATCGTTCGAAATCCGCGCCGACAAATCGACGGACGTGACAATGAAATTAACTCGCTGGACGCGGCAACGCGACGATGGTTGGATCTCCGGCGAGAACCACATCCACGCCAATTACGGCTACGGACATTGGTACAACTCGCCCTCCACGATGTGGCTGCAGTGCGACGGCGAGGACCTGACGGTCGCCAACTTCATGGTCGCCAATTCGGACGGCGACGGTGTCTTTGACCGCGAGTTCTTCCTGGGCCACCCTGATCCGCATTCCACGGACGACACAATTTTGTACTGGAACGAAGAGTTTCGCAGTACGATTTGGGGGCACATGACCCTCCTGAACCTCCAGTATCTCGTCACGCCGATCTTCACCGGCTTCAAGCACACGACGCACCCGCACGACATCCCCACGAACGCCGACATCGCGGACCACGTTCACGACCAGGACGGGCACGTGAATTACACGCACCCGGCGCACAACTTGCAAGACCCGTATGCCGGCGCCTATTCCGCCAAGGAGATGCCGGTAGACATCGCCTTGGGCAAGGTCGACTCGATCGATGTGATGGGTACGGGTCACGTCGCCAATTTGCCGCTCTGGTACCGGCTCTTGAACTGCGGCCTGCGCGTGCCGGCTTCGGCCGGGACCGATTGCTTTCTCAATCGCATTGCCAGCCGGCTCCCAGGTTCGGACCGGGTCTACGTTCATTGTCCGCAACCCTTTACCTACCAGAACTGGATCGACAACCTGCGCGCCGGGCGCACGTTCGTCACCAACGGTCCCATGCTCCGCTTCACCGTCGACGAGCAGGAAGCCGGCGCCACCGTGCGACTCGCTGATTCCGGAACAGTCCACGTGCTTGGTCAGGCCACCTGGCAATTCCCGCTCGAGCGGCTCGAGGTGCTCGTCAACGGCGTGGTCCAGGAGACCGAAGAAGCGGCGCCCGGCGATGGAAAGCAAATTCGTTTCGATCGCGACGTCACGATCGACCGCGGAGGCTGGATCGCGCTGCGCGTCCAAGGCAAGCCCGGCCCCGACCAGCAGGGCAATCAAGCGTTTGCCCACACCAGCGCGGTTTACTTGGAAGTCGCCGGCAGGCCCGTTCGATCGCCGGAAGACGCCGAGTATTTCATTCGTTGGATCGAACGCTTGCGCGACGATGTGCGCAAACGTGACCAGGTTCCGGCCCGACATGCCCCTCACATTGAACGGCAGTTGGCCGACGCGATCGAATTCTACCGCCGTCTCGCCGCGCCGGCCGACGACGGCAAGTAGAAGCTAATCCGCGGGAAGAAATAAGTCCGACCACGTTGAGAACCGCGTTCGTCGTCAACTTCTCCTAACTACTAAAGTAGCTCGGCGATCGGCTTGCCGTTGTCGATCATTCGCACAGGACGGCCGTTCAGATCCTGGTAGGTCAAGTCGATCGGCATTCCGAGCACGTGAAAGACCGTGGCCATGAGATCCTGCGGCGAAATCGGCGCCGACTTGGGAACATCGGCCTTTGATGACGATTGGCCGACCAACTGCCCTGTCTTCAACCCGCCGCCGGACAGCGCCAGCGTGCAAAGTTGCGGCCAATGATCGCGGCCGCCCGATTTGCGATCGAGCCAGGGGGTCCGGCCGAATTCGCCCGTGATCACCAGCAGGACTTGCTTCTCCAGTCCGCGCTGGTAGATATCTTCGAGCAGGGCCGACACCGAATGGTCGAATGAGGGTGCCAGCTTGTGCATCTCTTGTTCGATCGTACCGTGGCCGACCGATGGATTGGTGCCGTGCGAGTCCCAGCCGCCGTACCAGACCGTGACGAAGCCCACGCCGTGCTCGCAAAGCCGGCGAGCGAGCAGCAAATTCTGACCGAGGCCGGCACCATAGCGTTCGCGCAGTCGCGGATCTTCGCGTTCGATGTCGAAGGCGGCCGCCGCGCTGCCGCGAATCAACTCGAACGCCTGCTTTTCGAAGCCGGCCATCCCTTGCAACACTCCGCTATGGTCGACGCGACGATCGAGATTGTCGAACGCCTCCAACAACGAGCGGCGATCGGCCAGCCGTTCCTGGGATATCCGCGGCAGCATGTTGCCGACGGCGTCGCCTCGAACGTGAAACGGCGTAAGGGCCGGGCCCAGCCACGCCGGCCCTCCGGCGTAGAGATGGTCGGTCGTCACGTAAGTTGGCAACGCGGTTCGCGAGCTGTTAGCCCCGCGATACCGGGCCACGATCGAACCGATGCTGGGATTGATCGCTGGGGCGCCGCTGCCGGCGGGGGGATGGTCGTAGCCGGTCATTACCCAGTGCGTCGCCGCGGGATGGTCGGCCTGGCGATGAGCAAACGAACGCACGATGGCGAGCTTGTCGGCATGCCGCGCAAGTTGCGGAAACAGGCCTCCGATCTCAATGCCCGGTACGTTGGTCTTCAGCGAGCTGACGACACTGCGAAACTCGGCTGGGTTTTCCGGTTTGGGGTCAAAAGTTTCAAGTTGGGTTGGCCCGCCGCTGAGCCAGAGCCAGATCACTGAGGTCTTGTCGCCAGATTGACCGTTCGACGCGAGTGCCGCCCGTCCGCGCAAAAGGTCGGGGAGCATGAGGCCCGTCGTCCCCAGCGCGCCGGCGCGCAGAAAATCACGGCGGGAACTGCCGTCGCAATTACTTCCGCGTCGCGATCCCAATAGCGTGAGCATGCCTGGCACCTTTCGCTAAGGCTCATATGTCGAACCGGCAGGGCGAGCACAAGCGTTTGCTACCGGTTGCCGGTCAAGCCTCACTCTAGACGATGAGCGACACTGCTTCAAGACGACGCCGCTTCAAGACGCTTCAAGACTGGAAAGATCGAGTCATTGGCGCTTGCTGTGCGCGAGTGGAGCGTGTATTCCAGCTCTACCCCTTCACTTGCCCTCCTTGCATCGGGACGTCAAGCTGAGAGATATGGTTTTGTCAATCGCCAGACTCACGTCGCTGATCACTCCGAAGCGGCGATGGGCGCAGTTTAGGTTAGAGCCGAAGCTAAGTCTAAAGGTGTGCGCACCTCGACAACGAGCTTTGACGGGACCCAATTCCGCTGGCCGGGCTTGCGTGCGTGCCAGTAGAGCGTAGCACCGTAGAACACCGTCCGGAACGCTTCGCGGCTCACGGCCGGCTCGACGGCTTCCAGGTTCTCAGCAACCGATTGTAGCTTCGCCAAGGCCCGCTCGACGGTTCCCTCGACCGTGCTGTCGGATCGCTTTACCGGGGCTTGTGCTGCGTCCAGGCGGGCTTGTGCGGCCTTCCGCTCCTGTCGCCATTCCGCCAACACGATCTTGGCCGCGGGCACGTCATCCGGATCGGCCAGCATCATGTTTTTTGTCCCCCGCTCGATTTGCCTGTCGAGCTTGGCCACTTCGGCGCGCAGGCCCTTTAAGGTGTCGGGCGTGGCCTTCCGGTCCGCCGTGGCGTTTTGGCTCAAAGCGGCTCGCAACTGTTTTTGCAGGTCGGGGGCCAACAGCCACTCCCGCGCCATCTCGGCCAACATTCCCTCGATACGAATGGCATTCATCCGACGGCATTCGCACAACCCCAGAACAGCGTTGCGGCACATATAGTATCGCCGCTTGCTCCCTTCCGGGCCGTTCGTGATGCCGCGCAACTGGCCGCCGCAATCGCCACAAGTCAGCGTGCCACTCAGCGGGAAGCCTCTGGCGCGAGGTGCCCGCCGGTCGCGCTGCCGGCTCAGCATCTTCGCTTCGCATGCGTCGAACGTCGCACGGTCCACAATTGCGGGGTGGTGATTCTCGATCGTGACTACTGGCGTCGCACGAACAGCGTTGTCCTTGCTGGCTGTGATTTCGCCATCGCTCCCAACATGGTGGAACTTGCCGACTTTGCCGCGGCCATAAACGTAGGTGCCTACGTAAACCGGGTTGCGGAGAATGTCGACAACACGGCTTGGGTCCCATGCCTTGCCGCCGGGGCTTTTCGTCCCCTGCCGGTTCAATTCCATCGCCAGTGCTTGGCCGCTCGTGTCCGTCGTGGCAAACCGCTCGAACAGCCAGCGGACAACTCGAACCGCTTCGGCGTCGGCCGATGGCACCAGGTTGACGGTCCATTCCTTCGGCTTGCTGAATCGCTCGCCGTAGGGAACGCGGTGGACTTCCTTGCCGCTGCGATCGTGGTAAACGCGGTCGAACCCATAACACGGGTTTGTCATCGCTTCGCCGGCCTTTGCCTTCGCCCCCAGCCCGCGCGTCGTGTTGCGAGACAGGTCGACGAGGAAGGTGTGCTTGCCCTCTTGCTGAATCGAATACAACATTCGGCTCGCGAAGTCCGACCAGTCGATAACACCTTCCGCCACGGTCACCAGCTTGACGCCGGCGCGGCGCAGGGGGCTTATCCACTCGCCGGCCTCGATCGAATCGAACCGGCCGAACCGGGAAATATCCCAAACGAGAATCGCTTTGAATTCGCCTTTGGCAGCGTCGGCAATCATCCGTCGAAAATCCTTCCTACGTCGGATGTCGTCGCCGCTGATGCCGCTGTCGAGGTACTCGCCGGTCAGGTGGTAGCCGTACCGCTCGGCCAGCTTGGCAATTTCGGTGCGCTGTTGGTCGGGGCTCTCGGCCTGCCGGTCGTCACTCATGCGGATGTAGACCACAGCGGGCAGCGTCGCCGACGAGGCGGGCTTGGGCTTCTTTGAAAGTGCGATCATGAAAGGGCCTCTTGCAGTTTGTCCATCGTGGAAAGTAAGTCCGAAAACACCGAAGAAAGCACGTCGCTCGTGATCCAATCCAACGGGACTGCCGCCGTCGCACCCTGAACCAGGTTTGCGATGTGTACCATGCTGGCCGTGTCTACACTCTTGAGAAAACTGAGTTTCGCGAAGGTAGAAAACTGTTGGCACGCCAGCAATTGCCCGCAAGTTTCCGCGTCGTGAACCGGGAAAACGCACGGCGTTGCGAGCCTCATTGAGAACTCGCATACGTCGGGCTCGTCGTCGGAAAGTGAAATCACGACGTTAATGTCGCGGTCGTTGTACTGTATCAACGCCTCTTCCTGAGCGAATGCCGCCGCGTCTTTTTCGTCGGAAGAGTTCGCGCTACCCCAGGCAATCCGCGTCATTGTCTTGCCGGTGTCGTTTAGCGCCCCAATAGCGTTCTCGAAAAGCCTCTTCGCGTCTGTCCTCATGGATCTCAACTCCAAATCTGAAAAGCCCCGCCCCAGCAACGCCAGTTGGCAGCGTGCCAGGGCGGGGCGGTAAAGGCCCCTACTCGCAACAGCCCCCTTCCTCTTCTGGCCTGCCCTTGGCGAACTCGGCCAGCAGCCGGCGGGCGAACTCCATGCCCTTGGCCTCGCTCTCCGGGTCGTCATCCTCGGACAACAGCCCGAATGAACCTTCAAGATGAAAGTCGACCGACAACCGGCCTTCGTGCCGGTAGACGTGCAGCTTCAGCGTCGAGGTATTGCGGATCAACTCCGCGTCGGCCGGCGGCGGGTTCCGTTCGCGCCAGAAGTCATCGAAGTCGAAACGGTCGGAAGGATGGTAGCTCATTACCGATACCCTCCCTTCCCGGCGGTTGCGTGATACCGTCGCCGCTTCAAGCCGTCGTGCTTTTGGTTCAAGGCCTCGGCCAGTCGCGACAGGCCCTTGATGCCTCGAAACCTCCCCAGCCACACGACGAATCCCCAAAGCGCGTAGCGGTAATGCTCCACGCGCCCCGCAGACAGTTTGCGGTCCGCCCGCAGTCGCTCGAGGAAGTCGACCACCTTGGCCGGCTCCAAGTCGCGCAGCGTCTGCACACCCAACGCCGTAAACGTCGCCGTTATGCGGCTCACGCAATCCTTCCGGTACCGCTGCGTCCGTGCTGGTGCGTCCGCGAAGTCTTCCAGGTACTCGGGGAGCAATAGAAACGGGTCCAGGTCCATCAGCTTATCGGCCTCTGCCGACGTCTGCGCTGGCGTCAGGATGATACCGGCCACGGAATGGTTGATTGGCACCGGGGCCGCGAACGGAGCCGGTAGCATCGTCTCGGGGGCGGGTAGCGAACCATCGGGCAACTCGACTCCCACGAGTACCGGCCGGGGCAACCGCTCGGCCGTATGGTTCTCAGGTAACATCGAGGTGTCGACGTACCCACGAGTCACGTTTGCCGACGAATGGCCCAAGAGCGCCGTAGCGGTCCCACGTCCAACGTGCAGTTCACTCATCGTCGCGGCCGTGCGCCTGATCTTGTGAAACAAGTCCCGACGCGTTGTTGGCAACTCGGCCAGCTTCAAGATTTCCCGGAAGTCGCGATAGATCATGCCCGGGTCGCGGTCCCACGGGAAAAGTAGCGCTCTCTCGACGTGCGCGAATTGCCTCAGAACGGCACACGTCGACCGATCCAAGTGAAACACCTGGTCCGCGTGCTGCTTTTGGGTTTCGGCACGAACCAGGGCGCGCCCGGTGTCGAGATTCACGTCGTCAACCCTGACTTGCAACGTCGCCCCGATGCGACAGCCGGTGTCATAGGTCCAAAGCAAGATCCCGGTGAACCACAGGTTGGACGGGATTTCACAGACGGAAGTATGCGCCCGACTCTTGCGGAGCCAACGCCCACGGAATGCCGTCTCGACCAGCGTGGCGATTTGCTCTGCCGTCCACGCCGTTGGCAGGTGCTTGAACTCCTTCAACCGCTGGACGTCGGGAAACTGGCCGACGTGACCCTTGCGGGCAGCATAGCGCCACAGGGCCAGCAAATGGTTGCGGAACTTGTTGGCCGTTGTCGGTGACCGGCCGCGGTCGATCATATCGCCCATTGCCGCCGATACGATTTCGTCGTCAAGATCGGCCAGCGTGGCGGGTCGTTCCAGGAACTTGTCGAAGTGCCGTAGGTTGATACGGTACTGTCGCCGGGTCCCTTCGCTGCGCCCGTTCAGACGCATCTTGCGAAACGTGGTTTCGTAGTAATCGGCGAGTGTGGTTTCGAGGTTCATGCGGCACCTTCCTTCCCGCTGTTGCCCTTGAAGGCCCCCAGCGTTGGCAGTGCTGCGATGGCGCGGGATACGATGCCATCCTTCCCCACGTAGTGCTTCGCCGTTACAGACGATCCCTGACGGTGCCCAAGCGATAACTGGGCAGCCGCGGGCGATCCTTCCCACAACAGCGTACAGTGAGTCCGACGCAAGCCGTGCAGCCCGAAATGGTCAGCGCGTTTCAGCCCGGCCATGGTTTGCAGATAGTGGAACCGGTTGATAAACCACGTCAAATCGAACGGCCACGGGAATACCTTCTCCCGGTCGGTGCGGATCGCAAGCAACGCCTCATAGCACGCGTCGTGCAAGGGCACCGTGTGCGGCCGTCCCGTCTTGATGCGCTTACCCGGAATGACGAGGAGCCGGTCGTTCCAAGACATGTCGGTCATCAGCAACGAAAACAGCGTTCCGCGTCGCAGGCCCGTATAGAACGCCGTTAACAGCAAGGCGCGCCACCAGGCCGGCGGCTTGATACCGTCGAAACGTGGCACGTCCATACCGGCGGTCGCAAGCAGCACTTGCTCCAAGACGTCGACACGAACGATCTTTGGTTCCTTCTCGACGGCCCGTGGCGGCTTGGCATACGGTGCCACGGTGAGAATTCCGGCCGCGTCACGATTGCGGCGCGATGGTGGGCCAGCTTTGTCGAGAATGGCCTGAATCCAACGCAAGATGTTTCGCACATGGCCCGTGGCAATTCGACGCGTCCCCCTATGGGTCGTGAGTTTCTTGCACGCCTCCCGGAACGTGGCCATCGTGGCGTTAGTGATTTCTGCCAATGGCGGGTCGCCGGTGAGCAACCGCCAGCGTTGAACCGCAAATCCATAATTGTAATTGGTGGTGGGCTTGTTCTCTGACAGGCACACTGGCAGGAAGTATGACTCGTAGAACGTCGTCAGGGTCGTTGCGCCCGTCTTGGGGAAAAGCTCGATATCCTTCTTCGTGGCCCAGCGGTCGACCACGAGGGCCTTCGCCAGGAACTCAGCAGGGTTGTCCAGCACCGCATTTGTGCCGGCCTGAATCCGCACGAGCTCGGCTTGCGCCTGCATTGCCCGGTCCAACGCCTTATCCCACAGTTCGGTGTGGCGTTGCCGACATTCCCGAAGCGTAGAGGTGGTGACCCCCAACGCCTTCGCCGTCTCGGCAACTTGCTTGCCATCGGCAATCATGGCGGTCGCTTTGGCGATTTGCTCGATCGTCTTGGGCTCGATCTTGCCGGGGGCGCGCTGAACAGTTCGCACCCTCGGCCGGCCGATCTCCTTTTCGACCCATCCCCTATCTGATTTCACGAGTTTGACGTAAACCGTGCGGGCAGTGTCCGGGGCCAACCGATGCTCGCCTGAGTATCGACCAGGACAACCACAGATAGGGCAGGGCTTGCCCTTGTGGCCGGGGGGCTTGCAATGGAATTGATTTGCTTTGCTCATGCTACCGGCCCCCCTTTCGCTTTGCGGCCATCGGTCACGACCACAGCCCGCCAGTCCCAAAGGCCTGCGCCGTCGCGCAGTGAAATGTTATTGGCGAACTTGACGAACTTCCGGGCCGACGCCAACGATTGCGGCTCGCCCACTTGGAGCACTTCGGAACCGGCCGGCGGTGCATCCCGCCACGAGCTGGGTTTCCATCCGGCGGGCACACGGTACAGCACGACGATCCCGCGGGCGTGAGGGGTCGGGTAGTCAGGTTTGCGGCGCGGCTTGGACGTCGACAGCGGGGCGAGGGGGGCCGCTACGCCAGCGGCGAGAAACGAACGACGGAGCATTGACGGGTTCCTTGTATAAACGACAAGGCCCGGTAACTCGCTGTCAGGCGCTCTAGAGAACACCCGCCGGACCTTGCTCCCCGCCTTCGCGGATCAGCGCTTGGATACCGGACACAAGCTACCGGGCCTTGCCGTACTGTTTGAACCACGTCAGTCTTCCTCTAGATGCCGCGGCTTTCGCCGTGGGCTTTGACCCCAGCAATAGAACCAGTCCCCCTTCTTCCGTCAAGTCGAACTCCTACAAGGTCCAATACGCGGCACTTTGCCGACAGGTATCAAGTATCGAAGGCAACGCAAACTCGCAATCCTGACGCAACGTGGCGAACATTTCGGCCGCTCATCGTCTGCTACTCGCCCACGTCGGCCATGCGGACTTCCAAAACGGCCAAATACCGCTCCGGGTCCAAGCCGGCCCTGCGCATGCGCTCTTCGGGTGACCAAGTCGCCTGGATCGCTCTTGCCGCCAGGGCGATTTCCTCGAGGGTCGGTATCCAGGGCGCAGCGTCGTTGCCATAGAACCGCTTCGGCTGGTGATCTTCCATCGGCCTTGACCTCGACCATTACGGTGCCCCCACCGGTGCCGGCCTGCTCATCGATCGCTTGTCGCGGGCCGTTGCGTTGGCCCCTTCCTTCAATGCCCTGCCGGCGGCGGTTTGGTCGCGCGCCGCCCTGACCAGGTCGGTGGCGGCCTTCCCTTCCCGTGCGTCCATTTTTTCGAGGGTCACGACGAGCCGATCGATAGCCTCGGCCATGGCGCTTCCAACGGCCGCCCTTTCCTCCCGGGCTTCAGCTTCACCCTTGAACTTCTTCCGGGGCACCGTGCCGGCGGCGGTTGCGGCCACGTCGACGGCCTTCTCGACTGACTCAGTATCGGGGGCGAGTCCACCTTCCCGCACCTTCTGCGCCACGAGCCCCGCCACGTCGATAGCCTGGTCACCAGCGCCGAGTTTCTTTTTCGCGTACTCAAAGGCCGCGTTCCGGACTTCGAAGTCATTCGGGGCGCGCTTGGGCTTCACGTCGAATACCTGGTCGGTTTCGGGCACTTCACCTTGGAGGTTCGCAATGTAATCCTGCAGGGCCTGCAACTTCTTCGCATTCTCCGGGGCCTGCGCTTCGCCGCTCTGCTGCGCGACAGCCAAACGACTTTGAGCCAGGCGCACGGCCGCGGTCACGGGATTCTGGCCGCCGGCAATCTGTTGTTCGAAGAGGCCGGCGCTCCCCAGGTCGCCGACGACGGGAAGATTCTGCATAAAGCTCGTGCGGCCGAACGTGCCAAGCTGGTCGAGTAGCTTTGTCAGCCCTTCGCGCGTCGTGCCGATGACGCCTTCGCGCCCTTCGCTCTTGGCGGTCTGTGTCGACGCCTCCGAGAATTCCGAGATGCGTGCGGCACTTTGGCCCCCCAGTTGCCGCTGGGCTTCGAGGTTCGCTTCGTAGACCTTTTCGCCTTCCCCAAGCTCTGGCGTCGCGGCGAAGGTTTCTTGATACGCGGCTTGGGTCTTGCTGCCGGGGGTGAGCAATCCCACGAGTGCCATATACTGCTTGGCCTCTCCCGTCAGTTCGCCTTTCGCATCGACTCCCGCCTCCCGCGCCTTTTGGTCGAGAGTGCCCAGCAACGCGCGGCGGATCGTCTCGCCTTCTTCCTTGCCCGACGTCAGGAACTCCAACCGCTTCGCCGTGCTGGCCCCTTCAAGCTCTTTGATAGACGCCGTGGCCGTCAACACTTGCTTGGCCAGTTGAATAACCGCGGTACCGGACCGCTCGCCCATCTTGTCGGCCGTCTCTTGGGTGATCGTACCGAACAGCGCCGACGCCTCACGGAAGGAGTTACCATAGGCTTGCAAGCTCAGCATGGCGGGCACACCGCTGGCACCGAATTGGCCAGCGTTCTCAATGCGGCTCGTTTGTTGACTGGCCAGCATTCCGCCAAGGGCCTGCTCTGGCGTGCCGCCGAATGCCTTGCGAATATCCAGGGCACCGCCGGACAGCGTCTGCAGCTCATCCGATGCGAACGACGGGTCAAGCTTCGCCGTGGCCTGCAATTGCTCGATCGCTTCTCGTGCTGAGAACTTCCCACGAGCGGACAACACACCGCTGGCCGCCGCGTAGAGTGCTTGCTGGTCAGCGCCGGTTTCGGACTGCGCGCCGGTGATCATCTCTTCGAACTGCTTCGGCGTCAGGTCGCTCTGACCCAGGTTCCGAAGTGCGGCACGTTGGGCACCAGCAACCGATACCTGGAAGTTTCCGGCTTGCTCCTGCCGGCGGATCATCGCATCGTATTCGTTCCGCACGACCTTGATGGCGGAACTGAGGGTCAGGAACCCGCCACCGAACGCCGTCAGCTTTGGCAACAACCCGTCGAACCACGACTTTTGAGATGATGCCGCCGCGTCTGATGACGTTTTCACGCCGTCGATCGACTGCCCAAGCTCATTGTGACCTTGCCGCGAAGTCTCCAGCGCGGTTTTCGTTTTGTTGATTTCCGAGTTGAGAGTGCGCCACGCCGCGAGGGTCTGGCCCATCTCCGTGGCGAGCTCCAAGCTCACTTTTCCGTCAGCACCAGCCATTTGTCATTCCTCCAGTAGGACCAGGTCAAAGATCGTTGGCATGTACGAACGCGCCAGGCCAAGCCGCCATTGCCGGTGCTCGGCCAGCCGGCGGGTCAGTTCGCCGGGGTTGACTCCGGGGATTCCGCCGGGGCGTCCGCCTTTTTTTTTAGGGCCGCATGGATTAAGTCCATCTCGATAGCCGCCTCGGGGACGTCGAACAGCCTGTCAGTGACGATAAGCTCGAGCCATGAGGCCACGTCCAAATTGCACCGGTAATTGATGCTCAGCGCCAGGCCGATGAAGTTTGCCGCGTCGGTCCACTTGATGGTCACCTTCCCGTTTTCCGGGGCGCTCACCTGGTCGAAGAATCCCCAGGCCGCCTCGTAGTACCGGCGGAATGCCGGATGAAGCTTGGCCGCCAGACCGCCACCGGCCTTCAGTGTGAGAACGTGCGGGAGTTGCCGGGCCGTGGCAATCAGCCATTCGTTGCCGTCGCCCAGCGTCACGAATCGCCCATCGTGTTGCCGCTTGCGGGCGAAGTCCGCCGGGGTCAAAGGCCCATCTTTGCCGAACCAGAATTCACCCCGCGGGCTCTTCGTCCATTCGATGCCAACCGGCGGGCATGGTTGATCCCACGATGCCGCAATGCCGCTGCCATTGTCAGGACCGGGAATCAAATCGGTGAACATCGGGGCCGCGTCGCCGGGGCTGAGTAGGTCACCCAGGCCGACGTCGACCAAGTGTTGAGGGTTGGCACCGGTGCGGCCGGGGAGGTAAATGGCGAACATCGAGGGCCTTTTGGTTGGCGGTTTAATGGTTATTGTTGCGTCAATTCAGTTCCGCCAGCCGGCGGCGGGTCCACGAGCGATAGCCTTGGAGTGCTGACCAGGGCGTGCAACCGACTCGCCGGGCCGTGAATTCGGCGAACCAGTACAGCACCACCTTGGCGTGCGGGCATTCCGTCGATTCGATGTCGACCAGTTCACACACACAGCGGGTGAACATGCTGAAATCGCACCAGGCCTTGAGAAGCTGGGCATTGCTTTGAAAGTCCGTCGTCGCGTGCCGTTGCCAGAATGCCGATCGGTAGGCCGCTCCAAGCTCCGGTTCCCCGCGGCCGCCATATACTTCGTGGTCAAGCTCGTGCCGGAACGACTGCCACGCGACGGCAATGCTTCGTTCATCAAGGGGGGCTTCGTGGGTGATCATCGCTCATGCTCCAATCGGCCTAAGCCGGGTTGTCGCGGCGCAACTGGCTGGCCGCGAACAAATGGCCAAAGTCCTGATCAACACAGACAGACGCGCCGACGGCTTCCAGCCCCAGGAGGATGCGGTATAGCTCCATTCGGCTAACCTGACGGGCAACCGCCTTGTGGCCGGGCACCTTGGCCCACATAGCCAGGGCAGCGCGGAGCACATCCGGGTCGGTGAACAGCATCAGCGTCGAATGCGAGAGTTTGGTCAGGTGGTTCGTGAAGTGTGCCACCCAATCCGCCGACTTGCCGGTGTCATCGGTGATCGTCACGAGCGATACGGGAAAGTCCAAGGTCAAACGCGCTTTGGTCATCTGCATGAAAGCTAACTCCGTTGAAGAGGAAACTGTGATTCAAAAGCCGGCGGGTGAAAGCGCCCCGCCGGCCGCCGACGCGACAAGCGCCGGCGCGACGAGTTGTTTTGTCATGCCGATTTCCTCTCGGCCGCCGCGGCCATCTCTCGCGCCCCGCGCTGGAATCCCTCGATCGTCTGCCGTATCTTGGCCTTCATCCGGTCAAGGAACTGCCGGCGCGCTTTGACGTCCATCTTCGGGGCCACGCTGGCCGCGAATTCGGGAAGTTGTTCGAGGTGCGCCCGCACTTCGGCGATATGCTGGCCCATGATCATCTTCGCTTGCTTGACCTCGACCAGCTCGCCACGCTTTTGAGCCAACGCAAGCTCTTCCAATTCCGTTTGCGCCTTGAGCCGTCGCCGGTGAAGCTCTGCCATCGTGCCAGCCGGGGCCGCTGTGTCGTCGCTGTAGACGCCGGGCCGCGGCTTGACGTGAATGGTCCGCCAGGCCTTGATTGCCGCCACGTCGTACGCACCAGGCTTGCCAGGGCAGCCCTTGGCGATGTTCCGCGCCAAAGTACGCTCGCCGACACCGATTTGCGATTCGACTTCGGCCAGCGTTTTCACTACGGTCGGTTTTGGCTTGGGCATGACGACGAAGAACTCCTCAAAAGCTGAAAACTCGCACTTTTTTCGCGGCAACCAAGCTGCGCGCTGCGTACCCCCCCGTCGGAGGACCCTGCCATTTCGGCAGTTTCTCATTATGAGACGCCGCCCGGGGGGCCCCCTCACTGCCTCTCGGTCGCGCCGCTCCGTCGCCGGCCGGTCGGTTCCTCGAGCATGGTTGCCACGATGCGTGATGCGCCTGTCTGCCCGAATGCCTTCACGAGTTTTTTGAAGCTCGGCCCTTCAGTGCGGACGGGAAGCGGTTTGCTCTTACGGGTCGTCGTTTTCATTTGGTCACCTCGGGTTTAACGATTTGACGCCGGCCAGTAGCCAGCAGACTTGAGACACAAGATTTGCTCTTCGGCCGTTGCAGCGAAGAGCCCACACAACTCTGGACGAGTCAGCAGACACAGCGCCGGCAGAAGGTCGGGTGCTCCGGCTTCGCCTCGGCAGCGCAGGACGAAACTCCCAACACGATCGGTCGCATCGTCAAGCTCGCAACCTAAGCCGCCGGCAACCACGCCGGCCAAATCACGAATGACCTTAGCGCGGCCGTCGCCGTCGCCACTATCGGCCGTTGATTCGACCGTGGGGTTATCGTCGGCAACCGGTGCGGGGTGGTCGTTCGTCGCGCGATCGTCTGCCATCGCCGTACCTTTCAAAGCTGGCCAGAACGCTTTAGCCATGCGAGCAACTGGGCCCCGCTGTAAATCACAGAGCCGGCCCGGTCGATTCCCTGCAGCCTGCCGGCCTTTCGCTCTTCCTCTTGGGCAAAGACGTTTACACCCAAGCCCAGACTGACGTCGGTGGTCGTGTAATGAGCATCGGGATCGATCTTAAAGCCGTAGCGTGATTCTTTGTCTGCCATCGTCTCACTCCTTCCGTTTGGGGTTACCTTTGCCGTCGCCAGTATTCCGACGCATCGGCATTGAACAGTTCGACGAACCGCGTCGGCGGTGCAAGCTGCATCAGTTCGCGTAAGGGCAACTGGTGCGCTAGTCCGTAGTGCGGGCTCAAAGCTTGCTCGTAGCGCCCCGGGTTCGACAACCGGTAGTCAAAGCCCGCAATCGCTACGTCTTCGGTGGTCAAGCTCGGGTCGTGCCGGTCACGCGCCCGCCAGGTGCAGTAGATGGCCGCTCGCATGAACGGAACATCGTGGCCACTCCACGGGCCGGTGGAACGCTTTGCCTTCGAGTGCTCCGCGAACGACAGCCAGTGTGAAAGCTCGTGGATCGACGCGCCGACAACGAACCGGCGGAGCCGATCCCCGCTGAGTGCGCCGACTTGGCGAGCGCTCAAGACGCAAGCGAATCCAGGCCCCTCCCACAGCCCGTGGGATTCCAACACGCTTTGCATGGTGAAGTCCAACACGGGCGAAGTCCAAGCGCAGGCGTCGCGCACGAGCCGATGGTCTAACGAGTCCACCAGCACGTAGGTTGCCAGCCCTTCGAGCCAATCGCCTGCCACGGCACGCAAAGCGCCAGTTGCCTCTTCGATCGTTCTTTGCAGTTCGGTCATCAGGTTTACGGCTCCAACATTTCGGTGCGAATCAAATCGAGCTCGGCGTCGATGGCCGCAACCCGCTGGTGCCAAGCGCTGTTGACCTCCGCCGCGCGGGCAATGGACTTCCCCAGGGGCTCCGTCACGCGGGCAATCGCCGCGGATACCTGCTCGTCGGTCGCTCGCGGGCTCATGCTCCGCCGAACTTCGGCTTCCTGCTTTTCCAATCTGAGGCGCAGGATGGCCAAGCTGGTATTCGAGCCATATTGCCGGCCGTCGCGAATCGTGATACCGGTCGACGGAACGCCGGTTTTCGACTCATCCCAACGAATCCACCTTCGCAGTTCGACCTGCTCCGCCTGGAGCGCTTCGGCCCGCCGGATCAACTCGGGGTCGGCCGAGTCCCTCAACGCTTGTACCGCGGCATCGCCACGGCGCACGAGCGCTTCGTGCCGGTCGCGCTCGGATTGAAGTCGCTCCCTCGATTCCTTCAGCGCCTGCGCGGCCGCCTCAACTGCAAGCTCGCCGCTTCGCCATTCGTCGTCGATTGCTGCGATTCCAGCCACGGCAGCCGGTCGACGGGCAATGTCCGCCACGAGCTGCCGGCGCTTCCTGATTCGTTCGGCTTCCGTGCGCAGGTCCCCGGGCGTCAGGCCCAGAACTTCGGCCGTTTCGAGTACTTCCGCCTCGTCGAGTTTCTTTCCGTCGAGGTGATCGGCTGCAAGGGCGAGCCATCGCTTTTTTGCTTCGGCCTCCGCCGCTGCCTGATTCGCGATGGCCTTTTGTTCGATCTTGTCCAGGGTCATCGTCGCCATGGTCATCATTCCTTCGTTGGGGGTTAGTGGGTGGTCAACTCGTTTTTGCTCTTGTCCGTTCGTGCCGCGCCTTTCACCTTGCGCGCCCAGTCCCGCACAAAGGCCGCGTCATCTCCGCGCCAGCCACGAACACCGGGCCGAATCTCGACCAGGGCGGGGAGGGTCCAACCCTGACCGGTGCAGGCGGTAATGCTCCCCGGGCAGCAACCCGAATCGAGGGCGGCTTGCTGCAGGCTGTAGACCTCGACCGACTCAGCCAGGTAGGCGTCGTCATCGAATCGAGGGCGTTGGGCGTGGTGTTTCATGTTCGGTGTCTCAAAAGGCCGGCGGCGCAACTCCTACGCCGCCGGCCGCCTCGGGGCTACGCACCCCGCGGGCTTGGCGGTGGTGGTCGTGGTCGCCGTGCTATGCTGGTGCCCATGAACCGTCACGATTGGCTGGTCATCTTCAAATCGATTGTGGGCTTGGCCCTGTTCGCCTTGCTGGCCTATGCGGCTAGCTGGCTGTTCTCGTGGCCCGGCGGGATAGAGTAGCGGCCGCCGCGCATCAGCACGCTCCGCGGCCTTCACAGCCAGCAGCTTGCGGTACGTTCCTGGTGGCAGTTTTCCGCCTTGCTTCCGTCGCTTGCCTAAACTACTCGCCATCGGTTCCATTCCCTCCCTTAAACCCCGTCACACCTGTAACTGTGTCACTAAAGGGGGTGTGACAAGTGACAGGTGTGATGTACTTATAAGAGCCGTCGCCTTCGGCCTTGATCGTGCCCCTGTCTGCCAGCCGCTTCATGGCCTGCCGAACCGCCCCACGGTCCTTATCGCTGTTCTTGTCGATCGCTCTCGCCACTTCGGCGGGCTTCATCGGGCGGCCTGCTTCCTTCAGCGTCGTCACGATCTGGCCGGCCAGCTTCGTACCAGCGAATTCCGCAGCGTCGCCCATCAGGGTCCAAAGTCCGTGGCGAGGGTCGAAGGACAGAGCGAGTTGCCTTTCCTCGACGTCTCGGCCTGTAACATGCAACACCGCATCGCCCTTGCCACGCTCACGGCCGAGTACCAGGATCGTGTCGGCAGCACCTGACAACCCGAGAGTGCCCGAGATTTCCTCGATAATGTCGTCCGCCTGAGATTTGCCCTTGCGGGTGTGGACGTTCACGATGATCGGCGCGCGGTGCTTGATGGCAAGCTGGTGCAGTCCGTCGACCGCTGCATAATCTTCGTCGTAGCAGTTCGCCCCGCGCTGCCGGGGGGCGCGGAACTTCGTCAACGTGTCCACGAACACCAGCGGATCGGTCTGCGACTCAAGCCATTCGTCGAGCATCTCCAAACCGCCCTCGTTCGTCCGTGGCCAATCGTGCGCGACGCTGAAGCCTGGAGGTATCTGACCGCCTTCCGATGCCAACAGCTTGTCGAATCGCCTCTGTAGCCGAACATCAGGGTCTTCAAGGGCGAGATAGAGCACGCTCCCACGAGTCACCGGAATCTTGCCGAGTGCCATGCCGCCCATCACCTTGGCAGCACCGATGCCCAACGTCATCCACGTCTTGCCGATCTTGGGCGCGGCGGCCAGCAGCGTAAGGTCCGCCGGAATGATGCCCTCCACGGCCCACCTGGTCGGCGGGAACTCTTTTTTCATCAGTTCCGACACGTCATAGACCTGAGGTGAGCGGCGCGCCGTTCTGCGCGGCTTGATACCTTCCGCGGCTTCGGCCACTTCCGCCCACCAGTCCGCATTGTCACCAACGGCACGATGATCGTCGTGGCCGATCTGGATAAACCGCCTGCCAGCATTCACCACCCGTCGCTGGTCGGACTTCCGTTTGATGATCCGCGCGAAGTGATCCACGTTAGCGCCAGTAGAGGCCGCTTCGGCGAGCCCATGCAAATAGTCGATCCCGCCCGCCTGGTCGATTGCGCCGTCAGCCCTCAGTCTTGCGACCACCGAAGCTAAGTCAGGCGCGCCGCCATCTTCCCAAACATCGCGCATTGCCTCAAAAATTCGGCGGTTTGGATGCGAATGAAAATCGCCTGGCTGCAATGTTTCCGCCGCCTCGTCAAACCTCTCGGCCGCGTCGTCATACTTCCGGCCAGCATAAAACTTCGCTGACAGCCATGCTTGCTCCGCGTCCAGGTCGTGCGGGTCAGGCGCGTCAAGCAGGTCGGTGGGCTTTCGTAGCCGCCCATTGACCGGGGCCTTACCGTTCGACTTGTGCTGCGTTGCCGTCGCGCTCATGCCGCCCCCCGTCGCGATGGCTGAGATGTTCGCCGCAAGATGTTGTCCAACAGGCTGGGCACAATCTCGCCCAAGCGCACCGGGTCGCGGTCGCGCCTGAGGTGCTGCGCTTTGCGTCGCGCCGCTGCAATGCGGGCGAGGGCTTCACGCTCGATGCTCGTGGGAGTGCTGTTCATCGCTGGCCCCCCAGCATCGCTGAAGTCAGTTCAAGCGCCTGGACCAAATCACCGGCTGGTCGCTGTTGCGGTCCAACGTGCAACCTACAACTGCGTGGCCACCAGCTTGCGACACACCATGCGCCGCTGTAGATGTCGATGCACTTTGCCTTTTGCCGGAACGCCAACCCCAACTCCGCGGCGCGCTTGGCCGCCTCGTCACCACGTTTCGCGGCGCGGTCGATGAACTGGCGCGACGCACGAACGGAGCGCTTCGATAGGCGGACGTTTTTTAGAAGGTTTCGGCTCATGCGACGTACCCCAGGTCGCGGGCCATCTTCAAGTCGTAGGCGTCTGCCTTCGCGGGGTCGAAGTCCGCAAACACCGCGTCGAAGAGAATTGAGCACTCAAAGCGGCCTTCATCCCAAACGAGAGTTGCGACGTCGACTTGGAACTCTTCTCTCAAAATGAAGTCCAGCAACCAGCCGATATGACTGCTCTTCACCGGGCGCGAATGATGCTGCCCCGCGTAATGGTGCTGCGCATCCTTCGCGAAAATTCCTGAGTAGATGTATCCGGGGAATTTCGTCGACGGAACCAGTTCGACAACAATGTGGGCGCCGTTAGCCTTCGCAATGCCACGGTGCGGTCGCCCGTCGATGTCATCCGGCAGCCCGAAGTCCGAATTCGGACGATCCCACGGCCGCCCCTCGGGTGTCGACAGCAACCGAAGGGCGCTTTCGATTGTCAAATCGCCAGTTGTCTGGAGTTTTGACTCCAATTCCGGCCAGTTCCGGGCGACTCGCATGTATGCCCTGGCCGTGCTGGCTGAGCCCCGGAAGTTATCTGCGAGCCATTGCCCAAATTGGCCATGGCCGACGCGTGCCTTAACCTCCATTAAGAGGCGGCCGCCCGCAACTACGTGTTTGATTGTGGATCGTGCTGCCGATTCTGCTTCGCGGTAATGGTCGTTGATCTGGTCGGCCAGGTCGTTGAGCTTGACCGCCGGTGGCCCCGCTTGTGTGTCCGTTCGATCCGAGATAGCTTGAAGCATTCCATCGCTCCTGAGTGTTTGCCATCGGTCACCTACTTGACGGCGGGTGGCCGTTGGCGTTGAAGGTCGCCCCTTTTTGTTTTCTCTTGCCGGTTTCAGTCGCCGGCGCTTGGCCGGAAGTTTCCGCCTCTTCCAAGGCGCGATCCTCCGCCGCTACCATCGCCAACAGCATCCTGGCCCAAGCCTGGATGGCCGGACCGGCCGGCTCATCGCCTTGAATGACCTCGACGGTGATCGGCGGCGCGGTGATCATTGGCGAGCCTCCGCCCTGGCGGGAAGCATACGACGCGACTTAGCCTTTGATCGTTCGCGGGCGGCTGCGGATCGCAGCAGCGTTTGAAGGGCCTTTTGCTCTGCCGCAAGATCGGCGAGCCGTTGGCGCAAGTCGTCGGCGGTCAGTGACCGCAAGACCTCGATGGCATGGTTTGCTTCCATGCCTCGATTTTAGTAGCTATAGAAATCGAGACTACTGTAGCTACGTTTCAAAAATACATGAAGCGGAGTTAATGCTACTGTTGGGGGTCTGGGTCGAAGCTTATCAGACTCCAAATGCCCCGCCCATTGCAATCGACCTCGATTCTGAGTTGCCGCAGGACGTCGTTGCAAGCCAGCTTCCGTTGATGAAGGTTATTTTCCGTCACGTCAAAGCGGTCCATTAACTCGGCCAGTGTTCGGCCGGTCTCTCGCGCTTCAAAGAGGTTGTGAAATAGTGCCCACGCCTTTGCCTTTGCGTCGAAGTCAGCCTCACCAAATGGCGATCGGGCCACCGTGCGCTTAATGGAGTCAACATCCAATTCTAGGTACTCGGCCTTGGTCCGATCGTCGTCGTTGTCCAGCTTCTTCGCGCGTCTTAACTCCCTCTCCAGCTCAACCAGGGTGTTATCTCCGCCGAAGTCGAAGGCCCTCCTTTCGACTTGGCCGTTTTTGATGAGTTCATCCAGACGACCTTCCCGACGCGCCGTCAGTAATCTGCCAATGAACTTTCCGCCAGCATAACGTACCGCTTCGGCGTAGCTTGTCCCCTTGCAACCATGCACCTCTGGCGTAGCGTCATTATCGTTGGCCGATGCAAGTTTCTCGCGAGTCCCCTGCGCATCGAGCGCGGCAGAAAGGTCGTCAAGGCGTTCTTGTGCGAACAGGAGGCATATATCCATTTGCTCGTCATCGAATTTGCCTTCTCGCACGGCCTTGGCGGTAACAATAAAGCTGCAAACCGCTCCGACGACTAAACGCGCGGCCGAACTTGCTTGTGATAAAGCGTCGGCAACAATGGGCGCTTGCACCGCGCCTGCAGAATTCTTTCCCATTCCATGTGCTCCGTGCTCACGGGACTGGATCAGGTGGCCAACGGCCGCACGGAGAGGGCCGCGGCCACATGATCCATTCGGCCGGGGGCGGTTGCAACACGCCTTCCGGTCGTCCCGTTTCGTTCATTCTACCGAATTTTCGGCAGCGTCAAAATCATCTGGGCTTCGGTTTGCCTTCGACTACGCGCCAGTGCTCCCGATCGACCTTGGCCACGACCCCCCGCGCTTTGGCCCGATTCAGCCGATTGCACGCTGCCTGCCGGGTTAAACCCAGATCCTTGGCCACGTCGCCGGTGCTCGCCGGATGGCCGTTTGTGTTGCGCCGAACGGCCTTGACCAGCGTGCTCATGCTGCCCACAATCGGCTGCTGGTCATCCCATGATAAGACATAGACTTTGCCGGGCGCAGTACAGCCTGGCGACGATGTTGCTGGTCGTAACGGCGCTCTGCGTTTGGCTTTCGGTGCAAGTCAATCGGGCACATCGGCAGCGCGCGGCGGTGGCGGCGATCAAGAATCTGGGAGGCCTCGTGGGTTATGACGAGTCGGCGCTCCCTATCTGGTTACAGCAATTGGGAGGCGATGCTTTCGTCCACGTTGTCGACGTCAACTTCTACAAGTGTCCGGTCACAGATCAAGACCTGGCGTGTCTGGTTGGGTTGCCATACGTTCGGTATCTGACTCTCGGAGATACCGCGATAGGAGATGGAGCCATTCAACAGTTCGTGCGGTTACCGTTACGCAAGTTGTACTTGAGCGACACTAAGCTCACCGACACGGGGGCAAAGCAATTGGAGAACCTGCGCGACTTGGAACTGGTCGAGCTCTTTCGAACCGATGTGACGGAAGCCGGAATCATCAAACTGAGGTTGGCCCTGCCTGCTTGCGAAATAGGCTGGTGGAAATCAGGCGGCTGATCCGCGGCGGGGCAAGCTGCCGGTGCCCACCCGATTTGCCAGGTTTTCGATACTCGCAGAAAAAATGGCAGGTTGAAGAGTATGCCCCACGGCGGGCCAACACGGTAGAATGGCCGTCGTGGCTTTCGGACATACTCCCACCACTCAACCACTCACCACTCCCATGCTCGTGATCCCCGCGCGAAACGATCGTTCCACCTGCGATGGTGTGACCCGCCGTGAATGGCTCCGCGTTGGCGGCTCGGCCGTATTCGGCATCAGCCTGGCGAATATCCTCCGCTGGAGCGCCAGGGCGGCCGAGCCGGCGATTGGCACGCTGGGCTGGAACCAGGCGAAAAGCGTGATCCTGCTTTACCTGCAAGGCGGTCCCAGCCATCTTGACCTGTGGGACCCCAAGCCCGGAATCCATGAAAGCATGCGCAGCCCCTTCACGACCATCGACACGGTCGTGCCGGGCATCCAAGTGACCGAGGTCCTGCCCAAGCTGGCTCGCGTGCTCGACAAGGCGACGCTGATTCGCTCTATGAGCTACACGCCGGTCGGCCTGTTGAACCATACGGCGGCCATGTACCAAATGCTTACGGGCTACACGGCCGACAAGGTCAGCCCCACCGGCCAGCTCGAGCCGCCCAGCCCCAAAGATTTTCCCAACGTCGGGTCGAACGTGATCCGCCTCAAGCCCCCCGACGCGCCGATGCTCCCCTTCGTCATGCTCCCGCGACCATTGCAAGAAAGCAACGTCGTCGGCAAGGCGGGCACCGCCGGCTTTCTCGGCCGCGCCTACGATCCCTACTACCTTTACCCGGCCGGCGGCGACGGCGAGATGAACAAGCTCGACCGTGTCGGCGTTGGCGACCTGGCGTTGCGCTCGGAGGTAACCCCCTCGCGACTGGCGCGCCGTGCGAGCCTACGCAGCACGATCAATAGTGGCATGCCCGTCATCCAGAAGGCCACCCAGCGCTACGACCTCGACACCTACTACGCCCAGGCGCTGGAGTTAGTGCTGTCGGGAAAAGCTCGTGAAGCCTTCGACCTGAAGCAAGAGAACGAAGCCTCGCGCGATCGCTACGGCCGCAATTCGTTTGGCCAAAGCTGTCTGTTGGCGCGGCGTCTGATCGAGGCGGGCACGCGCTTCGTCGAAATCAACTGGCCCAGTGTCGCCAACTCAGGCGACGCCCACCGTTGGGACCATCACACCGAGCTGACCAAGCAAATCGGCCAGCAGGCCGGGCCGATGCTCGACGCCGGCGTTTCGGCGCTGTTGACCGATCTGGACGAACGGGGATTGCTCGCGGAAACGCTCGTCGTGGCGGTCGGCGAATTCGGCCGCAGTCCCAAGCGGGGCGTGAACACGTCGGGCAACGGCAGCTCGACCGACGGCCGCGACCATTGGCCCTATTGCTACACGGCACTGGTCGCCGGGGCCGGCGTGCGGCGCGGCTTTGTCTATGGCAAGTCGGACGCCACCGGCTCGGGGCCGCTGGAAAGCCCCGTCAGTCCTGAAAACCTGTTGGCCACGATCTACCACAGTGTCGGTATCGAGCCGGGCACGATCGTCTATAACCACCTCAACCAGCCACGCGAGCTCGTCAAGGGGAGTGCGATCACGGGCTTGATGACGTGACGAAATGACACAGTGGTTGTGGGTTTGCCCGCCGCATTGTCCGTGTCCTTCCGGGAACCTTGCGTGAGTACCTGCGTGGTTGGGTGCTAGCATACCGTCAGGGGCGAAGCTCTGGGAGGACGGTCGGTGGGTGGCACACGAGACGACGGGGTGCGAGGTGGCTTGGCT
>Ga0265331_10000178_pt1 | contig 77277 bp, 69 predicted proteins | sample 41923metaG_FD_202088 | JGI IMG/M metagenome (GOLD analysis project Ga0265331, IMG submission 202088) | Rhizosphere microbial communities from Carex aquatilis grown in University of Washington, Seatle, WA, United States - 4-19-23 metaG | ecosystem: Host-associated > Plants > Roots > Rhizosphere... | reverse complement strand
TCACCACCGCACAGGTTCACGCCCTCACCACCGACGAAGCCGCAGCCCTCACCACGACCCAGATCGGAGCCCTCTCCACAGCCCAGGCCGCCGCTCTCGCAACCGCCGATGTCGCAGCCCTCTCCACCGCCGAAGTCGCTGCGCTCACAACGGCTGTGACCGCCGCACTGGGCACAGCGCAGATCGGCGCCTTCACGACGGCCGAAGCCGGAGCGCTGACCACCGGTCAGGTCGCCGCCCTCGGTTCGGCGCAGGTCGGCGCGCTCGGCACGGACAATCTTGGCGCGCTGTCCAGCGCCCAGATCGGCGCACTGTCGTCGCGGGCCGTTCCCGGCCTGACGACAGCCCAGATCGGCGCTCTCTCCACCGCGCAAGCGGCGGCGCTGACCACCGGCCAGATCGCCGCACTCGGCTCGGCGCAGACGGCGGCGCTCTCCACCGCGGATATTGCCGCGCTCGCCACCGGCCAGATCGCCGCGCTGTCGACCGCCAACACGGCCGCCTTGACGACCGCGCAGATCGGCGCGCTCTCCACGGCGCAGATTGCCGGCTTCACAACCGCGCAGATCGCAGCGCTGTCCACCACGCAGATCGGCGCCCTTTCCACCGACGAAGCCGGGGCTCTGACGACGGCGCAACTCGGCGCGCTGACCACGGCGGAAACCGCCGCCATCACCACCACGGACCTCGCTGCGCTGTCCACGAGCCAGATCGCCGGGCTCTCGACCCGCGTCCTCTCGGCGCTGACGACCGCCCAGATCGGGGCGCTCGGCACGGCGCAGGCGGCGGCGCTCGGCACCGCGCAGATCGGCGCACTGTCCACCACGCAGGTCGCGTCGCTCACCACCGCCGACCTCGGCGCACTGGCGACGAACCAGATCGCCGCATTGTCGACGAGCCAGACCGCGGCGCTGACCACGACGCAGGTTGCCGCGCTCGGAACCGGTCAGGTCGCAGCCCTCACCACCGCGCAGGTCGCAGCCCTCACCACGGCGCAACTGCGCGCCCTCTCCACCGATGAGGCGTCGGCGCTGACAACGGCGCAAGTGGGCGCCCTTGGTTCGGCGCAGGCCGGCGCGCTGGGCACGGCGCAGATCGGCGCGCTGTCCACGGGCCAGGTCGCCGCGCTGGCGACGCGGGCGCTGCCCGGACTGTCCAGCACGCAGATCGCCAGCCTCTCGACGGCGCAGGCCGGCGCGCTCGGCTCCGCGCAGATTGCGGCGCTGTCCACGGCCCAGATCGCCGCAGTCACGACCGACGACCTCGCTGTCCTTTCCACCGGACAGGTCGCAGCGCTCTCGAGCGCGCAAGCCGCCGCTTTGACGACGGCGCAGATCGGCGCACTGACGACGGCGCAGGCGCCGGCGCTCGGGACGGCGCAGGTCGCGGCGCTGACCACGACGCAGATCCACGCTCTCTCCTCGGCGGACGCCGGGGTCCTGACCACCGGTCAGGTCGCGGCGCTGGGTTCGGCGCAGGCCGGCGCACTCACCACAGACGCGCTCGGCGCATTGTCGACCGCTCAGGTCGGCGCCCTTGCGACCCGCGCGCTCCCCGGCCTGACCACGACACAGATCGGCGCCTTGTCGACAACGCAGGTCGGCGGTCTGACGACCGGGCAGATCGGCGCGCTGTCCACGACACAGACCGCGGCTGTCACCACAGATGACCTCGCCGTGCTGTCGACCGGGCAGATCGCCGCCTTCACCACGGCACAAACCCCGGCCCTGACAACCGCCCAGATCGGCGCCCTGACCACTGCTCAGGTCGCAGCGCTGACGACGGCGCAGGTGTCGGCCCTGACCTCCACGCAAGTGCATGCCCTGACCACGGCGGAGGCCGGCGCACTGACCACCGTTCAGGTCGCGGCTCTGGGCTCGGCGCAGGCGGCGGCGCTGACCACCGATGCGGTCGGCGCTCTCTCCACCGCCCAGATCGGCGCCATCGCCACGCGGGCCCTGCCCGGCCTGACTACGGCGCAGATCGGCGCCCTCGGCACGGCGCAGGCGAGCGCCCTCTCCACCGCCCAGATCACGGCCTTGTCCACCGCGCAGACTGCGGCGGTGTCGACAGCCGATCTGGCCGCTCTGTCCAGCGGCCAGATCGGCGCTCTCACCACGGCGCAGATCGGCGCGCTCACGACAACGCAGATCGCAGCCTTCTCGACCAGCCAGATCCCGGCGCTCGGCAGCGCCCAGATCGGCGCCCTCGGTTCGGCGCAGCTGCGCGCCCTCTCCACCGACGAGATCGGAGCGCTGACGACAGCGCAGGTCGCGACGCTGGGTTCGGCACAGGCTGCGGCGCTGACCACCACGGAAATCGCGGCGCTGTCCACCGGACAGATCGCGGCTTTGAGCACACGGGCCCTGTCCGGCCTCGGCTCTGCCCAGATCGGCGCGCTCTCCACGGACCAGGCCGGCGCGCTGACCACCGCGCAGATCGGCGCCCTGACCACGGCGCAAGCCGCTGCATTGCCGACGGCCGATATCGGCGCACTGTCGACGAGCCAGATCGGCGCCTTCGGCACGGCGGACACGGCGGCGCTGACCACCGGTCAGGTCGCGGCATTGACCACCGCGCAGATCGGCTCCTTGTCGACGACCCAGGTCGCGGCTCTGACGACGGCGCAGATCGGCTCACTATCCACCGACGAGGCGGGCGCGCTGACCACGGCGCAGATCGGCGCTCTCACCTCCGGTCAGGCGGCGGCGATCTCGACGACGGATCTCGCCGCGCTCGCCACGACGCAGGTGTCGGCTCTGAGCACAAGGGCGGTCGCGGCGCTGACGACAGCGCAACTCGGCGCGCTCGGCACGGGCCAGATCGGCGCCCTCGTCACCGCGCAGATCGCCGCCCTGACTTCGGCGCAGGCCGCGAGCCTCCCGACCGCCGATATTGCGGCGCTCGCCACTGGTCAGGTCGCCGCCTTCACCACGGGGCAGATCGGCGCGCTGACCACCGGTCAGATCACCGCGCTGTCCAGTGATCAGGTGGCGGCATTGACCACCGCGCAGATCGGCGCGTTGACGACGACGCAGGTGCATGCTCTGACGACCGCCGAAACGGTGGCGCTGACTTCGGCGCAGCTCGGCGTCCTCGGCTCCGCGCAGGCTGCGGCGCTCACCACCGCCGATGTCGCGGCGCTGACGACGGCGCAGGTTCCGACGCTTGGAACCCGCGCGGTCGCTGGCCTGACCACGGCTCAGATCGCCGCCCTTTCGACCGATCAGATCGCCGCCTTCACCACCGCGCAGATCGCCGTCCTGACATCGACTCAGGTCGGTGCGCTGAGCACGGCGGAAGCGGATGCTCTGACCACGGCGCAGATCGCGTCGATCGCCACGACGGCGATCCCCGGCTTCACGACGACGGACCTCGCCTCGCTGCACAGCGCTCAGGCCGAAGCCCTCACCACCGCGCAGCTCGGAGCGCTCACCAGTCCGCAGGTGAACGCCATCGTTCTGGCCTATAGCAACAGCTGACGGACGCCCACGAAACCGGGCCGGCGCAATCTCGAACGCCGGTCCGTTGGACCAAAAAGAAAGCGGGAGCCGCGGCGCGCGCTTCCGCTTTCTTTGCTTCATCGTTCCGATCGAAATTCCGAGGCGGTCAGATTCGTCCCATCACGACGAGAACGAGCAGGATCACGACGAGAAGGCCAAGTCCGCCGCCGCCATAGTAGCCCGCACCGTAAAACGGTCCGCCGCCAATGCCGCTGAAACCGCCCAGTAGAGCCAATATGAGTAAGATCAGTATGATCGTGCCTATGGACATGGACGTCTCCTGTCTGGTTCGGACACAGCCGAGGCCCCGGGAAGTTACGGTCCTGATCAGCCGATGTTCCGGCGGCGAACGGAAAAATTTCCCGTGCATCGCGGGAGCTTCGATCTGCGTCATGTGAATGCGAGAAGAAGCGAACGGCGCCGATTCGAAAATGTCCCCGCGAGCGGCGCGCGGGGACAGTCGCCGTTATCAGAACCGCGCTCGCGTCAGGCGGCGTCGCGCAATTTCTTGATCGTGTCGTGGTTTTCCTTGACGCCCTGATACTGTCGACGCACCAGCGCCGCGACATCGGCTGGCAAATTTTCCTCGAGCGCCTTTTCATAGGCAGCCTTCGCGACATCCTCGCCGCGCTCGCACTCCGCAAGTATAGCCTTGTCGTCGCCGCCGGTGATTGCCGCTTTCATGTCCGTCCAGGCGCGATGAAGGGCGCCGGTCAGGGAGCCCGAGCCCGACGGCGTTCCGCCGAGCTTGCGGATTTCGCTCTCGATCTCGACGGCGCCTGCGCTGCAGCGCGTCGCCGCGGAAGTGAAGGTCGTTCCGAGGGATGGGTTCTTCACCGCCCCGGCGGCGGCCTTGAAGCCCGCCTCGCCGTCGCGGCTGATTTCCGCCAGCGTTTCGAGCGTGGAAATGGTGTCCGACATTGTTCGACTCCGTCGATTGCGGGTGAGACGCGGCCGTTCGACGAAACGAAGCGCGATCTCACGAAGGTGAAGCGAGTGTGCGACGAGACAGGACAGGCAATCGACCTGTTCTTGCTCTCGGCAAGCGCAAAACCTCGATCACGCCGGAATGTTCCAAAGTCCGGAAAAAGACGTCAGAAGCCGAGAAATTCCAGAAACCCATGGGTCTCGACTCCTGTCCGGCGCTTCTGGATCGCCTTCTTCGCCGCGACGCGCACATGATCGGCATGCGTCGAAAGCTGGTCGATCTTCTCATCCATCTGGATGATCGTCGCATAGCGCGCCGGCGTCGCTGGCAATTTGGCGACTTCGCCGGACTTGCGCGAAATATCGGTGCGGATCACGCAATAGTGAAACGCCGCCAGAAGCCAACTCGGACTGTCCCAGTCGGCGCGCGGCGGGCGGTTCTGGTCGTCGAAGGCCTTTGTGCAGTCGAGCTTGCCATCGAGACTGCCCGAGCTGATTTCGCGCAGGGGACGCGAGCGCCCCTTGTCGTCGACCTCGAGGCTGAACTGGAAGCGCTGCAGGGCGTCCGGATAGGACAGATTCCAGTTGTCGACTGCCTGATCCAGCGTCTCGCGACGTTTGGGAAAACTGTCGTCCTTGTCGCCGATGTGCCGCACCACGTCATAGGAGCGGAAGATGCGCGCCGACATGAGTTGCGAGGTCGTGTCATAGGCGGCGTTCGCTTCCTTCAGTCGCTCCTTGGCGAAGTCGAGGCGCGCCTGTTCCTGCCAGGTCTTGTAGGTGAATGAGGTGGTGACCAATCCGGCGAGCACCGATCCGAAAATGAAATTGACGATTCGTCCCCGCCATTCCGCCCCGGAAGTCTTGTCTTCGGCCATGTTGCAGTCTCCGGATCAAAAGGCGCGGACATTTTCGGGAAGCGACGGCGCGCACAGGAGCCGCGGGCGCCCAACCCGTTTTCATGCCTGGAGTTTATCGAAAAAACATGCACGGGCAACCGGCCGGCCCGAACCCGCCGGCGCGGCGCCCCGTCACTTCGACGGCAGCAACTGGGCGATCTGCTGCGGCAGATTGCTCATCGCGAGGCTGACCGCGAAGCCGAGCGCGAAGGCTTGCGCATAATCGAAGGCGCTGGCCCCGAAGACCGCCTTCTGCGCATAATATCGCCAGAAATACAGAACGCTCGCAAGAGCGAGCGCCAGCATCAGGCGCAGATCGAGCAGTTCGTCGGCGATCCTGCGCGCAAGTGGCGCCGGCGCCTCGGCGACGACGATTCTTTCACCGCCTTCTCCGACGCGCTGCGCTCCACCCGCTTCGGTAGCCTTCACCACGAAAGGGAAGGCTCCGGGATCCTCGTAGGTGTGAGAGATTCTCGCGGCGCGCAACGCCTCGGCGTCGGTGACCGCCGGCTTCGAACCATCGCCGAAATCCACGACGACTCCGACGCCCGGACCCCATTGCGGATCGAGATTGCCGATCGAGAAATCGAGCCGGCGGGATGCGACGCGCTCCTCTTTCGGCGGCTCGATAGCGATCGTCAGCTTGCGAGCGCCTTCCGTCGAACTGCGCAGCGAATCGAACGCCGGACCGAAGGCCGGGTTTTCCGCAAGGTCGTGTTTGATCTCCTCGGTGAGCGTGACCCGGCTCCACATATCCGCGAGAATCTCATCGCGCGTTGTCCGCACGCGGGTGTCGAGTTCCAGCAATTTTGCCAGGCAATCTGTGGGCATGCCGTCGGCCTTGTGCGGGAACATGCCGAGCTTCATGCGAAGGAGGTCGTGTTCGGCTTCCCATCGCCGCAGTTTGGAAGCGCTTCCGGCCCGCCGCAATTCCTGTTCCGCCGCGACGAGACGGGCTTCGATGTCGTCGCGCAAGCGCACGCAGAACGGCGCGGTCGCGCGAAGGCTCGTTGCGGTCATGTACGCCGCGCCATAGGCGCCCCAACCATCGAACAGGCGCTTCGAGCCAGCGCGCACCGCCTCGACGTCGCCGGATCGATTGGCGGTCTCGATCGCATCGACTTCGGCCACGAGGGCGGGCGGATCGCGATTGGGAGCGGATGCGAGGCGCGCGCGCCAGGCCGTGACAAAGCGAGCGATGTAAGCCGCCTTCCTGTCCGGCGGTATTTTGCCGTCCGGACCTTTCAACGTCTGGCCTTCTGCAATCACCTCCTCGATACGGGAGGTGGAAACGGCGCGCGCGCTCTGTTCTCGCACTGTCTTGACCGCCGAAAGAGTGGCGTCGCGCGCCGCCTCCAGCATTTTCGTTTCCAGCCCTGCGAGACGCGCGGCGAGCAATCTGCGCTCCTCCCATGTGAACGGCTCGCCGAGGACCTCCGGCAGCGCATCGAGCGCCTTCTGCATTTCCGCGCGCCGGCCGGAAGACAGAACATCGTCTGCGATCCGGCGCCGCAACCGCGCCTCCGTGACGACATCGTTCACCGATTGTCGCGCGAAGAAGGCCAGACTGTCGGCAACCGTCTCGACGCCTCGTGTGGCGCGCCGCATCCAGCGGCGCACAGCGCGCGCCTGCAGGGCCGCTTCCTCATCCCGCCCGGCGCCCAAAGTCAGCCGCGTTTCGACGACATGCAGGGACAGTTCGCTTCTGACCCGCTCGATCGCCGGAGAAAGCAGGCGCCCGGCCGCCCAGGCGTCGAACGCTGCAAGGCGATCTGCAAAGGAAACGCCCGTGGGCCGCTGTGTGGCAAACCTCCTGGAAAGCGTCGAAAGATCGTCGTCGAGACGCTTCCACTGCGATTCGAGGTCGGCGACTTCCAGCGCGCCGGCCGGCTTTTCGCCGATGTCCTTGCGCAAGACGGCGACGCGCCGCTCGGCCTCGTCGACATACTCCCCGGCGTCGGCGATGCGGCGGTCGAAAAACGAAAATTTCCGGGGTTTCCGAAGGATCGTCATGGCGGAGTCATATGCCTTGCGCGCCGCCTCCAGTTGCGGCTCCAGGGATTCCGGCGTCCGGGCCTCGCCGAACGACTCTTCGAGGTTCTGGCGGGCGAAGGAAATGGCGCGCAATGTTCCCTTCACTCCGCCTTCCGCATCCAGCGCGGCAAGAAGACCGACGCAGAGCAAACCCAGCAACACAAGAGCGAACCCCCAGGCGGCATGGGCGATCACTCGATATTCGACGGGGACGGCGAGCGCTGCGCCGTCCTTGCTGTTCAGCCGCAGGGTCGTTGCATACGAGCCCGGCCGCGCCGGCGCCGCGCAGGTGATCTCCACTGTCGCGCAGCATCCGGACGCCAGCTCCGGATCGACTCTCGCGGCGAGGTCACAAGACGCCCTTTCGCCGGTCTCCGATACATGCATGGGATCGAGACGCGCCGAGATGAAGACGGCGTCGCCCTGCCCGTGATTGGCGATTTCGATGCTGGTTGTTTTCGGCGCCAGCCTGTCCGCCGCGCGTGCGAAAGGGCCGTGGGGCGATACGATCGAAACCACGACGCTAGCCGGGCCGACGAGAGCGCTCGATGGTGGATCCGTGTGTGACGCTGCGTCGCCCATGCGTGACGGCTCCACCGATCGAATGCGTTACGCGCGGCGCCGACCAGACCCCGATCGGCGATCACCCCATGATATCCCTACCCAGCGGCGATGACGAGAGCCGAGCATCCGGGCTGCGTCGCTCCGTCAGTAGTGAGGAGGCGGCGGCTCGGGCGCGTCTCTCGCGGGACCGATCGCCTGATATTCCTCCCGCAATTGCGCGAGTTGCCGACCGAGAAGGTCGATCTTGCGCCATTGTGCAGCCACAACGTCGTTCAGTTCGCCGATCAGGGCGTCCTGATGCATCAGGCGAATTTCCAAAGTTTCAAGGCGTGCGGCGGTGTCGGATGGATCGTTGGTCATGGCGGGTTCCGTTTTCCGGCATTCGTAACACAGGATGTCCGGGGAATGCAGTGGCGCTCCGGATCGCAAAATGCGCCGACTCGATCCGGTTTCAGACAGGCCATTGCGGGGGAAGCACAATTCCGGTTAAGCCATCCTCGGACACGGCATTGGTGAAAGGTTGGGCATGGCGGCGCAGTCTTCCTTGACCAGATACGCCCGGCGCGATAGCGCCCGTATCGAGGGCTGGTTTTCACGCATTGACGCTGAGATTTTTCGGGCGTTGCTCGAGGCGCAGAACGCGGCAGGACTGACCGGCGCAGTCGCCGAAATCGGCGTGCATCACGGGAAGTCCTTTCTGCCATTGTGCCTCGCATTGCAGGAAGGCGAGCGCGCCTTATGCATCGATCTGTTCGATCGGCAGGACCAGAACGTCGATGCATCCGGCCATGGCGACCGCGAAATTTTCCTTGGTCACCTGACGGCCTTCGGCGTCGATTTGTCGCGCATCGACATCGTTGCCGGCTCCTCGCTCGATCTGTCGGCGCTCGACATTTTGCAGAAGGTCGGACGCGTTCGGTTTTTCTCGGTCGATGGCGGCCATTGGCGTGACCTCGTCGAAAACGACCTCGATCTCGCGGCTGCGACTCTCACCGAGCGCGGCATTGTCGCTCTCGACGATTTTCTGCACAAGGAATGGCCCGAGGTGACGATCGGCGGCATCGACTGGCTACGCAAGGTGCAGGGCGTTCTGGAGCCTTTCGCGCTCAGCGACGGGAAGCTGTATCTTGCGCCCGCAGAGGTTGCGAAGATCTACGCCATGGCGCTGCTGGCCGATCCGTTCCTCGCCCGGCAATTCAACAAGAATATCGATCTGCTCGGGCTGAAAATTCCGCTGCTCAACGGCGCCGACAAGAAGCCGCTCGACAAGCTCAACGACTGGACACGCTACGAATTTCCGCGCGCCTACAACGCGCTGAGGCACATCAAGCGCGCGGTGTTCGGCAAGGCCGACCAGTGACGCGCCTTCGACGAAAAGCGACGCGGACCATCACCGATCACGCTTTTCTCTTTTCGCATTCGACGCCCACATAGACGTTACATGAGATAGCCCGACCGGCACGCTGCGATCACGCGGCGGGCCGGCTTTGATCGAACCGTGGGTCAGAACGTGGCCTTGGCGCCCACATACATGCTGCGCCCCGGCTCCGGGAAGCCATCGGTCATCTTGTAGAGCTGGTCGAACAGATTGCGCACGCCGGCGGTGAGCTTGATGTTCGGGGTCACCTGCCAGTCGCCCTGGAAGTTCACCAACGCTACGGCGCCTGTACGGTAATAGAGGTTGAAGCCGCCCAGCGCCTGGGTGCTGGATGTCCAGCGACTGCTGTTGATTTCAAGGCTCGGCGTGAGCGTCAGGTTCGGGAGCGGCCGATAGCCGGCGAACAGATTGATCTTGAGGTCCGGCACGCCGATCGGCTGAAAGCCGATAATGTAGGGCGCATAGACGCCGCGGCGCTGGATAGTGACATTGCCGCCGATAGAGAAATCGTCGCGCACGCGATGATCGCCGGAGATTTCCGCGCCCCAAAAATTGCCGGAGCCGACATTCTGGCTCTGCGTCACACCGGCGCCATAGGCAGGCACAGGAACGCTCTGGATGAGATTGCGCACGATGCTATGGAACACATCGATCTGCACGTGACTGCCCGGCGCGAAATTGCTGCCCCAGCCGATATCGATATTGACCGCGCGTTCCGGCGACAGTGTCGGATTGGAGGTAGCGCCGCCGAAGCGCGTGCTGAAGCGCTCGAACAGCGTCGGGAAGCGCATGCGGTCCGAGACATTGGCGTAGACTTTGTCGGTCTCGTTGTAGCGCCAGATCGCCGCGCCCTGGAAATTCGGGCCATGCGCGTCCTTCGGCGTATAGCTGACGACGCCGAAGGGATTGGACAGCGAACCGAGAACGCCCGACGAGTTGAAGTCCTGCGCCTGCCGCAAATGCCGCCAGTCGTAACTGAAGCCCTGGACGAGATCGATGTCCTTCGTCGGCCGATACGTGTTCTCGAAACCGGCGGAATAGGTGTCCTCCTGCGAATGCGTCACCGGCTGGGTGAAGCAGACGACATTGGCGGTGCAGCCGCTGGCGGCGCCGGTCTTGCCGAACGCGTTGAGGCCAAAATATTCCTGCCACGACCCGTGATCGTCGAAGCGATATTCGAACATGCCCTTGAGTGTATCGACCTTCGCGATCTCCGTGCCGACCTCGACGCTGCCGCCCAGCGCATAATCGGTGTAACGGCTGTTGAAGGATTTTGTCGAAGTCTGCGTCAGCAGGAAGGGGTCGTCGTAGGAAATGATGGAGTTGTCGAACTTGTTCCAGTAGGCCTTGGTCCGCACATAGGACGTATCGCCGAGCTTCGTGTTGGAGAGCCAGTAGAGGTTCTGGATCTGCCAGTAGGGCCAGGTCCAGTAGCGCTGGCTGGCGACCGGATCGGTGATGTGGAAGGGCACGCCCTTCTTGCCGTCCTGGCGCATGTAGCTCAGCGAATATTCGTCGGTGGCGTTGGGCGTGACGCCGATGCGAGCGTTGATGTTCCAGTCGTAGACCTGCGAATTGTTGCGGAAACCCCAGCCCTGATTGGCGGTGGAGCGATAGCTCTCGGGGAGCATCCAGCCCTTCAGCTCGCGCCACGAGCCGCTGACCTGCGCGTAATAGAGATCGCGCTTCGTGCCGAGGAAGCCGTAGGTCTTCGGACCTTCATAGGTTCCGTCGCGGCCGAACTCGACTCCTGTGCGCAACTCGGCTTCGATTTCCTTTTGCGGGCGGCGCGTCACGAGGTTGATCTGGCCGCCCATGCCGCCGGGGCCTTCCAGCACCGAGACATAGCCCTTGGCGATCTGAACTTCGGCGATGTCCGGCGTCATGAACCGCGCGAAGTCGAGACGATTGTCGGCGGGCAGGAAAACGCGGATGCCGTCGATGGTGAGCGGAACCTGCCAGCGGTCGAAGCCGCGGACATAAATGTTCTGCTCGTTGCGCGGGCCGCCGGTGGTCAGAGCATTGACGCCCGGAACGAGATTGACGGATTTGTCGAGCGAATCGCGCGCGAAGGTTTCCATTTGCCGATTGCTGAGGGACACGCCGCCGAAGGAATCGAACCGCTGGAGCGGCGTCGGGCCGTTGTCTTTTTCGAGAATGCGCACGGGCGTCGGCGCAGTCGCCGCGGCGACAGAGGAATGCGCCGCAGCGCGCCCCCGCGCCGCTGGCGCGGGCTGGGCGACCACCGCCGGCGCATCGTCGACATGTCGCCGCGTGGCGCGCAATTGCCCGAGTTCGAAGGGATGCGGCTGGCGCACGTCGATCGGCGGCAGGGTCGTCTGCGCCAGCGCGGGCGCGGCGAGCGCCACGCCTGTGGCGAAAATGGTGGAAGTGAGCAGTCTGTTCATGTCGGAGCCCCCGCGCCGATGGTGGATTTCAAAGTGAGGTGAGGAACGCGAGCAGCGCATCGCGCTCGCCGGAGGAAAGCGCGGCAAAGCCGTCGCGCGCGTGTTGCGCTTCGCCGCCGTGCCAGAGGATGGCCTCGGCGAGCGTGCGGGCGCGGCCGTCGTGGAGATAATTCGCCGCGTCCCATACAAGGTTAGGACGGCCGCCGTGCGTCCTTGCATAGGCGAGGATATCGTCGTCCGGCGCGGCCTCGAGCAGACCGAGACCGAAGGTGGGCGGCGCATTGCGCAGCGACGTCGTCACGCCGTCGCCGAACGCGCCATAGCCGAGATCGGCGAAGGACAGATGCGGGCGACGGAGCGAGACAACTGCACCGTCGCCCAAAGTGACCGGGCCTTCCTCGAAGGTGACGATCGCCCGCCCCTCGCCGGGAACGCCGGGAATTCCGTCCGGCTGCAACTGACCGCCGTAAACCGGATGCGGCGCCGGGCCGCCATGGGCGTCGCGCCCGGGGACGCCCAGCCGCAGCACCATGGAGCGCACGGCGCCGTTCTCGGGATCCGGCGCCGCACCGCGCCCGCCCTTCACATGGCAGGCGATGCAGGAGAGGCGATTGTAGAGGGGGCCAAGCCCGATCGACTCGTTTTCATCGACAGAGGGGCCGATGATCCAGGCTCGGCGAAACAGTCCGCCGCCCGCGCGAAAATTCCGCATGGGCGTTTCGCCGAGCCCGGATATCGGGCGGTTGAATGCGTCGCCGTCGAGCGCCGGATTTTCGTAAGGCGCGCCACCCGAGAGACAGACCAAAGCCAGAAATAACGCCGCCCGTTTCATGGATGGGCATCCGCGAGCAGCGCCGTTGCCCGGGCGCGATTGTCCGCCAGCGTCTTGCGAAAGGCGTCGACTACGGCGTCGTCTTTCGAGTCGCGACTTGCGAAACCCTCCAGAAAGGCCGGAGAGTCGGCGTCCTTCGTTGATACCGGAACGAGACCAGCGAGCCGCCGCGCCTCGGCAGCCTGCGGCGCGCCTTTGGCTTCCGCCGCGCGGATCACGCGCCACAGCGTCGCGACCTCGGCATGCGGTTCGACGAGAGCAAGATCGAACAGAAGATTGACGAGGCCCGGACGACGCCGGCCGACTTCGCTGTCGTAGGGAAAGATCGCCGACTGCGGCAAAGCGAAGGGATCGACGATATTGGCCGGCGCGCCGACATAGGCGTCGGGTCGCGCGGGATGACGGCTGCTGTCCATTTCCATCATCAGCTTTTGCCCGGCGCGCGACAGGGAAAAGTCGATGAAGGCTTTTGCCAGCGCGGGGTTCTTCGTGCTCGCCGTCATGGCGACATGGGCGGGCAGGAACGCTGTGCGCTCGGGATAGACAAAGGCGACGGGAAGCCCGTTGGCCTCCTCCTGCAAGGCGAAGAAGTCGATGGACAGCGCCAACGGAAACTTGCCTTCGCGCACGTTGGCGGTCGGCCCCGGCCCGGAGGCGAGCAGTTCGGCGCCCGCCGAAATCTCCGACAGCAGCGCCCAGCCGCTTTCCCAGCCCTCGGCCTGCAAAACGATGTCGTAGAGCGCCGGCGCAAAGCCGACGCGGCTCGGGATCGGCGCGGCGATATGCCCGGCATAGGCGGGGGACGCGAGATCGCGCCAGCGCTTCGGCGTCGGCAGCCCGCGCTCCTTCAGCAATGCCGGCGCGATCGCTACGCCATAGCCGGCGACATCATAGGCTTCGAAAAAGGGGTCGGAGAGCGTTTCGGCGCCGAGCTTTCCCGGCAACGCGGCGCGATCGACGCTGATTTTCTGAAAGACGCCGCGGTCTCGTAATATAGGAAAATTACCTATCGATGGCGCCCAATATACATCGGCGCCGCTCTGGTTCGGCGCAGACAGATACGCCAGCGCGTCGCGCGACTGCTTCCAGACGAACTGAACATGCGCGCCGGGATAGCGTTTCTCGAACTCCTGCTCATAGCGGGTCGTCAGCTCTTCGGGAAAGCTGGTGACGACAACGACTTTCTCGGTCGCCGCTCGCGCCGGCCGCCCCGTCACAAAGGGCAAGGACAAGGCGGCCGGCGCAGCCCGCAGCAGCGCGCGACGGGTTGGGTGCAGGGCGAGGATCAGGGGAGATCGAGACACCGCTATCTCCTTAATTTACATAATGACAAGCTATTTTGAGGAATGACCCGTTGTCAACGAATGTGCTGCACAATTCTCTGTCAAATCGCCTACATTTGGTACGACAACGATAAATTGCAGATACTATGTGCTTTTTATGCAACATGTGTATATAGCGCTTTCCTGCGCGCCTTGGTCGCAGGGCGCCTTGCCCCGCCCGGCGGATAATCACAGCTGTCCACTTTGCGCGAGAGAAAGGTCCGGGGTCATGAGCGAAACGGCTGGCGGCGAGACCTCCCCCGCATCTTACTTCACAGCGATGACCGACGCCTTTTCACGCGTCCTTGCCGAACGCCGCTTCGATCCGGCGGTCGTCGGCGGGCTCTGCGCGCTCGCCTTCGACAGTTTCGAGCGCACCGCAGCGGCTCAGGCCGAGGGCGCCGCGCCGCTGGCCTGCAAGGGTGAATGCGCCGCCTGCTGCGGCCTGCGCGTCGTTGTCACGGCGCCGGAGGCTTTTCTGCTCGCGCGCTTCGTCACGGCAAACCGCGAGGCCTTGCTGAGCCGGGGCGTCGACGCCATGCGATGGATCGACGACGCAGATGCGGCGACGCGAGGACTGTCACAGTCCGGGAGGATGGCGCTCGATCGCGCCTGCGCGCTGCTTCACGAAGGCCTGTGCATCGCCTATCGCCTGCGGCCGCTGGCCTGTCGCGGACATGCATCTTACGATCGCGCCGCCTGCGAAGCCGCGGCGCGGGGCGAGGATGTGGAGACGGCGGTTTCCGGACCACATGTCGTGGTGCGTGGCATCATACAGAATGCATTGATGCATTCCCTGCGCAAGGCAGGCCTCAGGTTCGGCCTGTACGAATTGCACGGGGGCGTTGCGGATTGCGTTGGCGCGGCCGCAGGCGCTGTCGGACTGGCTGGAAGGGGCGGACCCATTGTCGGCGGCGACGGCGGCCGAGTTCGACGAGGAAGAAGCGGCGCGCCTGTTCGATTCCGTCACGTCGGGTGGTTGACGTCCCGCACGCACGCTTCCCGCTTTGCAAAGCATGCGCCTTTGCCTGGCCGATTTCAGTGAACCGTCACCTCGCCGCGGCGCATCTGGCGCTGCGTGCGCGCGCCGTTGATCGCATCCGCCGCCGCTTCGGCGATGGCGCGGCCGAGGGCGTCGGTTCCGGTAAATTGCGCCGCGCGCCCGCGCGGGTCGATCTCCACCAGCTTGACGTCGCCCGGCGCGAAAGCGCTGTCGCGGGCGACGCCGCGCAGCAGCCCGTCCATCGGAGCAATCAGCGGAAGTCCGTCGTGATGGCCGATGACAATCCCCTTGTAGACCCGCGCCCCGACATCGAGCGCCGTGCGCCAGACACCGCTTCGCGGCGCGTAAAGAAACCGCTCGCGTCCAACACCACCCAGATCGCGGGCGATTCCATCCGAAGCCAGCGTGCGGCCGGACGCGAGCAGCGCGCCGGTCATGGCGGGGTGGGTCTCGATGGCGACATGGCAATTGCCTCCGGCGACGAAATTCGGGCCAAGGCCAATGGCAAGGCGGGTGAGCCTTCGCAGATCCGGCGTAACGCGATGTTTCTGCATGCGGGCGTCGATGACGACATCCGGCGTGCGCAAGGTGATGAGATCCGTGAGTTGCAACGGCGTCACCACGACGCGGCCGGGTTTCGCGAGCGCGTCGACGAGTTCGATGACGCTTTCGGCGACGACGCCGGTGACGCCATCGACCTCGGCGCGATCGTCGTAGAGCGCGTCGTGGAAGGCCATGCCGCGACGGATCACCGGCGGGAACGGATCGTGGCCCATGACGACCTGCGCGCCCGACCGGGCAAGCCGCGCCGCGACGGCGGAGGCGATCTCGTTGGTTCCGAGCAGAACGACGAGCGGCTCGCCGCCGTCGCCCCGAAAGATCGCTCTCCGCCCGCCGTGCATGGTCCGCCCTCCTGGGTCCGCATGTGCTGCACAGCAAAGCGCGGGCCAACATCGAGGCCGCGCAAAAGGGCTCAGTGAATCATGGTGCTTTCCGGATTGGCGGCCCCGCCGCCGGAGCCGCAGCCTATCTCTATATACAATATGTATATTACGTAGCCATCTGCGTCTGATTCCTGACAAATATAACATCCAAACGCATATATTGGTGTAATATACTAGTATAATGCAATAAACGCGCGACAGGCGCGACGAACAGGCAAGTTTCACCGCCCTATTGCAATTTCTGGAGTTCCTGCGTCAGAAAATCTGCGTCAGATGACCGCCGCGGAAATATCGGCGATCAATGGCCCCCTCCTGTGTCCGCCGCAACCGCCGTCTCATCGCGGGGCGCAACAGCGACCTTTTCGTCACGCGAGCCCCATCGCTTCCAGCGCATGGCCCAACGGTCGAAGGCCAGATAGATCACCGGGGTCGAGAACAGCGTCAGGAGCTGGCTGAAAATCAAACCTCCGACGATCGAGACGCCGAGCGGTTGTCGCAACTCGGCGCCTTCTCCGGAGCCGAGCATCAGCGGCAGCGCGCCGACCAGCGCCGCCAGCGTCGTCATCAGGATCGGCCTGAAGCGGAGAATGCAGGCCTTGTAGATGGCGTCTTGCGGCGTCAGCCCTTCGTCGCGCTCGGCCTGAACGGCGAAGTCGATCATCATGATGGCGTTTTTCTTGACGATGCCGATAAGCAGGATGATGCCGATCACGCCGATGATGCCGAGATCGTCACCTGCCAGCATGAGCGCGATCAGCGCGCCGACGCCCGCCGACGGCAGCGTCGAAAGAATCGTCAACGGATGAATGTAACTCTCGTAGAGCACGCCAAGGACGATATAGACCGTGACGATGGCGGCGAGAATCAGCAGCAGCGTGCTGACCGACGAGGCGGTGAAGGCCTGCGTCGCGCCCTGGAAGGCAGTGATGACGCTGGCGGGCGCATGAAGCTCCGCCTGCGCGTCTCGCAGCGCGTCCATCGCGGCGCCCAGAGATTTTCCGGCGGCGAGATTGAAGGAAATCGTCACTGCCGGAAATTGCGCCAGATGTTCGATGGACAGAGATGCGGGGATCTCCCGAATATTCACGAGAGAAGCGAGCGGCGTTTCCTGTCCCGCATTGGTCGGGATGCGCAGGCTGGCCAGAATTTCCGTTCCCGACAGACCGCGCGCGGCGGACTCGAGAATCACCCGATACTGGTTGGTTTGCGTGAACAGTGTCGAGACGATGCGCTGGCCGAAGGCGTCGTAAAGAATATTGTCGATCGTGGCGACCGAAATGCCATAACGCGCTGCAGCGTCGCGATCGATGTCGAGGAAGAGGCCGTGGCCGCGATCCTGGGCGCTGGAGGACACGTCGCGAAACTCCGGCAGCGACGACAATCTGTCGACGAGACGGCGGGCGTATTCGGAGAGTTCTGCGGGATTGGCGTCCTGTAACGCAAAGTGATATTCGCCGCGAGCGACGCCTGCGTCCATGGTCAAATCCTGCGCCGGTTGCAGGAACAGCGCGCCGACGGCGGCAGTCGCCACCTTGTCCTGCAAGCGGCGCGTCACGGCGCCGATCGCTTCGCGCCGATCGGCTTTCGGTTTCAATTTGATCAGCAGCCGCGTCGTGTTGAGGGTGCGGTTGACTCCATCGACGCCCAGAAAGGACGTGACGTTGTCGACGGCGGAATCCTCGAGCAGCAGCGCGACGAGATCGAGTTGCTTCTTGCGCATCGCTTCGAAATTCAGCGATTGCCCGCCTTCGAAGACACCTTGCACGAGCCCGGTGTCCTGAACCGGAAAGAAGCCCTTGCCTATCCACAAAAACAGCAGCGCCGTCAGCGCCAATGTGCCGGCAAAAACGCACATCGTGGCGCGCGAATGCCGCAAGGTGATCCGCAACAGCGCCCCATAGCCGTCGATCAGGTGATCGAACCACCCCTGCGCATCCGCCCCCTCATGGGTGTGTGCGTCCTGCGGGCTCAGAAGCTTCGCGCAGAGCATCGGCGCCAATGTGAGCGACACCACGGCGGAAATGACGATGGTGACGGCGAGCGTCACAGCGAATTCGCGGAACAGCCTCCCGACGACATCGCCCATGAACAGAAGCGGGATGAGCACGGCGATGAGCGAAATCGTCAGCGACACGATGGTGAAACCGATTTCGCGCGCGCCCAGAAGCGCCGCCGAGAGTGCGGTCTCCCCGCGCTCGATGTATCGGGAGATGTTTTCGATCATCACGATCGCGTCGTCGACGACAAAACCCGTGGCGATGGTCAGGGCCATCAGCGTGAGATTGTTGAGGCTGTACCCCAGCAGATACATGGCGGCAAAGGAGCCGATCAGCGACAGGGGCACGGCGATGCTGGGCACGAGCGTCGCTCGCGGACTTTTCAGGAAAGCAAAGATCACCGCGACCACCAGCGCCACGGAAAACAGCAGCTCGAGTTCGACATCGTGAATGGAGGCGCGAATAGCGGTGGTGCGATCCGACAGTACGGTCAGTTCCACGGCGGCCGGCAACGATGCGGACAGAGCCGGCAGCAGCGCCTGGATTTGATCGACGACGCCGATGACATTGGCGCCGGGCTGACGCTGCACGGCGACGATGATCGCCGGATCGAGATCGATCCAGGCGCCGAGTTCGCGGTTTTCCGCGCCCTCGACCACTTCCGCGACATCCTTGAGCCGCACCGGCCCGGACGGACGCGAAGCGACGATCAACGCGTCGTAATCCTTCGCATTGCGAATCTGGTCGTTGGCGTCGATGGCGAATTGCTGGCTGCGGCCGTCGATATTGCCTTTGGGCAGATTGACATTGGCGTTGGAAATGACGCTGCGCAGATCCTCCAGCGAGAGGCCGTGCGCGGCGAGTTTTGCGGGATTGGCGCGCACGACGACCGCCGGGCGATGCCCGCCGGAGACGCTGACAAGCCCGACCCCCGAAAGCTGCGAGATTTTCTGGGCGATACGGCTTTCGGCGAGGTCCTGGATTTCTGTCAGCGGCACATTCGCCGAGCGCAGCGCCAGAGTCAGCACCGGGGCGTCGGCCGGATTGACCTTGGCGTAGACGGGCGGCGCAGGGAGATCGGACGGCAGGAAGCTCGAGGCGGCGTTGATCGCCGCCTGCACCTGTTGCTCTGCGAAATCGAGGGTGAGCTTGAGATTGAATTGCAGGGTGATGACCGAGGCGCCGCCGGAACTGGTGGAAGCGATCTGGGCAAGGCCCGGCATTTGTCCGAGCTGACGCTCGAGCGGCGCGGTGATGGTGGCGGCGACCACCTCCGGACTTGCGCCTGGATAGAAGGTCCGCACCTCGATCGTCGGATAGTCGATCTGCGGCAGCGCCGAGACCGGCAGAAGACGAAAGCCGATGACGCCGACGAGAAAGATCGCCGCCATCAGCAGGGTCGTCGCGACCGGCCGTTCTATGAAGGGCCGGGAGACGTCGATTGCGCTCATCCGCCGGACCGTTCCGGCCGGCTGCGGCCTTCGGCGGGAGGATTGCCTTTGGGCTCGCCCGGCGGCCTTTTGCGTTCTCCGTCCGCGGCGGCCGAGCTCTTGCCAATCTCCGGCCGCGCCCCGCCACCGCGCGCGAGAGCCACTTTCGCGCCGTCACGCAATTTGTCGACGCCCTCGACGACGACTTTCGCGCCGGGATCGAGCCCGTCCTCGATCACCACGCGTTCGCCGTCGCCCGGACCGAGCCGCACCGGCTTCGCCGTGACCTTGTCATCGGCGTCGACGGCATAGGCATAGGGTCCCGCCGCGCCGCGCTGGATCGCCGCAGCCGGAACGATGGTCGCGCCGCGCAGGGTTTCCACCATCAGTTCCGCATTCACGAACTGGTTGGGATAGAGCTTTTCATCCTCGTTGCGGAATTCCGCGCGCAGGCGAACCGTGCCGGAGGATGCGTCGATCTGATTGTCGATGGCATAGAGAACCCCGCGCGCGAGCTGCGTGGAATGTTCGTGATCAAAGGCCACTACGTCGAGTTTTTCGCCGGAACGGAACCGCTTGAGCACACTTTGCAAGCGCACTTCCGGCAGGCTGAAGATCACCGTGATCGGCGTCAGCCGCGTCACCACGGCGATGCCGTTCGGGTCACTGGTCTGGACGATATTGCCGGGATCGACGAGCCGCAGACCTATGCGCCCCTCGATCGGCGCAGCGATGTGAGTGTAACCGAGCGCGAGGCGCGCCTGGCCGACGAGCGCGCGGTCGATCTCGACCGTTGCCCGGTACTGGCCGATGAGCGAGCGCTGTGTGTCGACCTGCTGGCCCGACACGGCATCCTTGATCCTGCGCCGCAACGCATCGTAGCGGGCAAGATCGCGCTCGGCATTTTCCAGAAGGGCGCGATCCTTCTGCAACTGGCCCTCTGCCTGCGCCAGAGCCAGTTCGAACGGACGAGGGTCGATCTGGGCAAGGACGTCGCCCGCCTTGACGATCTGTCCCTCGCGAAACTTCACGTCCGTCAACGGCCCGGACACCTGCGGTTTGACGATGGATGTAGCCGATGCGGTGACCGTGCCGAGTCCGGCGAAGGTGACGGGAAAATCGCCGCGCTGGACCTCCGCCACCGCGACCGCGACCGGTGCGCCGCGGCCCCCGCCGGCTACGACCGCAGGACGGGAGGGCCCGGCGGCGTAATACTGCCAGCCGGCGCCAGCCGCGACCGTGAGCAGCAGCAGTCCGACGATCCTGGTCCGACCCTGCCTGCCCGGCAGGAAACGTCGCAGGCCGGGAAGGGACGGAGCGGCATTGTCGCGACCGATGAAGGAACTCATGTGCGGGGAACTCCAGAGAGGCCGGCGTCAGGCCTTTTGCTGTTCGAGGGGCCGCGCCGCGGCGGCGCGCTGCGGAAGGCTGCGGCGCAGACGACGGACGGCAAGGACGACGGCGCTCGCGGCGAGGACGACACCGAGCGAAACCCAGACCGCCATCCAGCCGATCCACAGCGCATGGGTGTGGAACACGCCGAAATCCCAGTGATGGACGGCCGAATAGACCCAGCGCCAGACGCGGCGGCTGGCGTCGAATTTTGCGAGCAGGCGCCCGTCGGCGGGATCGACATAAAGCGAGGTCTTGCCGGCATCGGCGAGATCGATGCGCAGCACCGGCAGCGGCTTGTCCAGCACGCTCTGGCGATGACCGGGAAAGTAATAGCTGTCGTAGTCGTCCAGCCTTGCGCTGCCTGCGACGGGCTTTTCGCCCGCAAGACGCTGCGCCGCGGCGATCAGTGCCGTATCGTCGAAGGACGTGAGCGCCCCAGGCGTCGCCAGCGCCCGGCGACCGCCGTCTTTCCCGACGGCGATCAGCGCCGTGTCCTCGCCGAGCCGGGCCCAGGTCAGCTCCACAGCCTCGGGCGCGAGCGGCGTTGTGGCCGCGGGCGGCAGACTCCAGGCCGCAGGCTGCGCGGCTCCGCGCCAGCGGGCGGTCTCTTCCTTCGTAGCTCCGGCCGGCGAGAAAATCTGGCCGGGGTTGGTGGAAAGAAAGCCGCTGGAGGCCCAGAGCAACGCGAAGGAGCCGCCGACAAGGCCAGCCCAGAAGTGATACTTGAACCAGAACTCGCGATAGGGCTGGGTTCGGCGGCCTGAATAGGTCGGGCGGCCGAAGAGTCCCGGCTTCCATTTGACGAAGCCGACGACGATGCCCGTCGCGGCGCCGACGGCGGCAAAGAAGCCGGCGTAGGTCAGCGCGTCACGGCGGTAGTCGCCGGCGCCGAGCACATCGAGCCAACGAAACAGATGCAGCCAGGCGCCCGCATAGATCAGCCCGCGTTCGGCGCGCGTCGAGACCAGCGCGACCTCACCGGTGCGGGCGGACACAACGATCTCGCGCCCGTCGTCCGCCGCGAAGCGATGATAGGGCTTGCCCGCCTCGGCGTTGCGCACGCCGAGCGGCGCATCCTGTTCGCCAAGGTATGAGAGAGCGGCGCCGTCGAGCCAATGGGCCGCGATTCTTTCCGCCTGGTCCGGGCCTACCTTCGTCGGGGCGCCGGTCAGGGCGGAGAGCGCCGACCGCTGGCCGCGCTCATCCTCGACCAGCCAGAGAGGCGCGCCGCCGAGGCGCGCGAGGCGCGCCTCGACGACAAGGCTGTCCTGCGGTCTCTGCGCGGCGCCGTGACGGCCGCCAGAATGCGCCTCATGATTTGCGACCTGTCCGACAACCGCGTCGCTCGGGCGCGTCTCGGCGCGCTGCGCGGCGGCCCGCGTCAGCGTCTCGGCCAGGGACAGCCAGCCTGCTTCGGCGGCCAGCGGCTCGGCATGAGCGAGTTGCTGCGCGCGGTCGACGAAGGGAGAGCCCACGAAAGCGATCACGGCGCCCGTGGCGAACCAGACGAACATGAAGAGGGCGAGGACCACGCCCACCCAGCGATGCAGGAAAGTGATGAGTGTCATGGCCGCATATCCTCGTTCGACCGCCGGAAGCGATGACGCCCGCCGCGGACGCCATCTCTCCTCAATCGATCGATTTCATATGTGAATTTCGCTGCGATGCCGGCGCCGATCGACGGAAGTCGCGATGAATTTCAGTTCGCCCTGATCTCTGCGGGCGACAAAGCATACTATAATGATAGGAAAGTTCAATCGATATCCGCCGTGTCACCACCAGCCGCCATATCGTCCGTAACCCCGCCACCCTGGTCCGTAACCACCGGACAGACGACTTTGCGCGGCGCGGCGATCGGCGGCGCGATCGAGATCGACCTCGAGCAGACAGCGCGCGAACTCGCTCGATCCGTTCTTGAACCCGTAGGATTTGCATCGCGCCGCATCCGCCGCGCGTCGATCCTCTGGCGAGATCGACGCGCAGCCGGAGAGCGCAAACATGCAGGCGGCAGTGAGAAAAATCAGAGGGCGCATGGAGCGGCGTCTCGCAGGAAATGACGGAAAGTCCGGGCTCATGCCGGCAGATGATCCAGGTCGAGCATATGCCCGGCCTTGTCGCGCTTCGCCGCGAGGTAGCGGATGTTGTGTTCGGTGCGGCGGCCGAGAATGCGCCGATCGGACACCACCTCCAGCCCGGCCGCGGCGAGGGCGGCGATTTTTTCGGGATTGTTGGTCATCGCCCGCACCCGCCGCACGCCAAGCTGTTTCAGCATCGACGCGGCAAAATCGAAAGTGCGGTGGTCATGATCGAACCCCAGCGCCGCATCGGCGTCATAGGTGTCATAGCCCTGCGCCTGAAGGTCGTAAGCCCGGATTTTGTTGGCGAGGCCGTTCCCCCGGCCTTCCTGATCAAGATAGAGCAGAACGCCGCCGCCGGTGGAAGTGAGATGGCGGGCGGTGTAGCGGAGCTGATCGCCGCAGTCACACTTGAGGCTGCCGAAGAGATCGCCGGTGAGGCAGGCCGAATGCAGCCGCACCGTCACGGGCTGCGACAAATCCGGCGCGCCGACGATGATCGCCACCTGATCCCTCAGGCCTTCGCCGCCGCGAAACACCACGAACTCCGACTCCGGCGCGCCCTCGAGCGGCACGGGTGCGCGCGAGACGATTCGCAGCCCGCCAGCGCCCGCCGCACGAAAGGTTGCAACGCTGGCCAGAGAGGCTCCCAGCAGGCTGGGGAACGCCACTTCCGCGACGGCGGCGTCGGCGACCAATGCCGCGGGCAGGAGCTGCGCGAGGCGCACCAGTTCGAGCGCGCCGGCTTCGAGCGGCGAAAGACCCCGCACGTCGGCGTCGAGGGAGACGCCCTGATCGCCGACGAGCGCACGCACGCGAGCAGAATCGACGGCGCCGATCGCAATGGCGCCCGCCTCCCCCGTGTGATGGCCGAGCCGGCGCAGACGTTGGGCGGTCATCAGCAGACGCGCGCCGCCCTGCGCGACGAGATCGAAACTCTCGGCAAGCTCGGTGTCGAGCGTTTCCGCGGCCAGAACGAGCAGGCGCACGGCCTCGTGCCGCAGGACCACCGGCCGCCCGGCCCGCAGTTCGGCGATCGCCCGCTCGGCGTCGATCCGCCCGACAGCCGTCGAAAAGTCCTGTTTGACAAACAGATGCGACACGTGTGCCTCCGGGCCTCCAAAGTCGGGAACTTGACGCAGGATATAATTGCTATATCCGATATAACAAGTAGATTTTTGAGGCGCTCCAATGAACCGCCCGCTTGCCCCCCCGCCCTGTGAAGCCGGTGCAACGCCGCGGCTTGCCGACGTTTTCGCGCCACTTCTGGCCGCGCCGCCGGATGTTCCCTTCCTCATCGCGCAACTCGGTCAATCACTGGACGGGCGAATCGCGACGATCACGGGCGAATCGCGCGACATCAGCGGCCCGGCGGCGCTGGATCACCTGCATCGGCTGCGCGCTCATGTCGACGCGGTCGTCGTCGGCGCCGGCACCGTCGCCGCCGATGATCCGATGCTGACCGTCCGGCGCGCGCCCGGCCCGAGTCCGGCGCGCGTCGTCATCGACCCCACCGGGCGGCTCGGAGGCGGCTGGCGCTGGCTGGCCGAAGACGGCGCGGCGCGGTTCATTGTCACAACGCCCGGCGCCTCTGCGCCTGCGGGCGCAGCGCACATCGTCGTCGAGCCGCGGGACGGCGCGCTTCCGCCCGCGAGAATCGCCGCCGCGCTGTTCGAGCGCGGCTTCCGCCGCATCCTCGTCGAGGGCGGCGCGCGCACCATCGCCGCCTTTCTGGACGCTGGCTGCATCGATCGCCTGCATGCACTGGTCGCGCCCGTCATAATCGGCTCCGGCCGCGCCGGCCTCGACCTCGCGCCGATCGCGCGACTCGACCTGGCGTTGCGCCCGATCACGACCGCCTATGTTCTCGAGGGTGGCGACGTGCTGTTCGATTGCGATTTTTCACGGACGCGGAAAAACCCATGACCAATGGCTGGGAGGAGTCCGCCGCAGCCTGGATCGCGGAAATGGGCGAGACCGGCGACTGGAGCCGGCGGCATGTGCTCGATGCGCCGATGCTGGCGCGCGCTCGCGCCGGCGCCTTTCGCGATGCGCTCGATGTGGGATGCGGCGAGGGCCGGTTCTCCCGGATGTTGCAGGCCGCAGGCTTGCGCAGCGTGGGCGTGGACCCTTCGGCGCGGATGATCGCAAGCGCCCGCGCGCGTGATCCCGCCGGAGATTACCGGATCGGCGCCGCCGAGGCGCTGGGATTTCCCGACGGCGCCTTCGACCTCGTCGTGAGCTATCTCACACTCATCGACATTGCCGGGCTCGACTCGGCCGTTGCGGAAATGGCCCGCGTGCTGAAACCCGGCGGCGCGCTGCTCGTCGCCAATCTCAACAGCTTCTTCACGGCCGGCCCTCCCGAGGGCTGGAGCCGGAACGCGGCTGACGAGCCGACATTCTGCATCGATCGCTATCTCGAAGAACGGGTGGAATGGATCAGCTGGGCCGGGCTGCGCGTGCAAAACTGGCACCGTCCACTGTCTCGCTACATGTCCGCCTTTCTCGCAGCAGGCCTGCGTCTCGAGCATTTCGACGAGCCGCGGCCGGAAGGCGCCGACCCGAAGAAGACGGCGCATTACGAACGCGTGCCGCTGTTCGTCGTCATGGAATGGCGCAAACCGTGAGCCGGGAGCCGTGCATGGAATACTCGCCTTTCGCAAGAACGCTTCACTGGGCGACGGCTGCACTTGTCGCTTCTCTCGTTCCGATCGGTCTGACGATGACGCGGCTCGACTCCGGTCCACTTCAGGATCGTCTCTTCACACTGCACGAGTCCTTTGGCGTGCTTGCGCTGGGCGCCGGCGCGCTGCGCATCGGCTTGCGACTGCGCGGCGCCCTTCCCCCGTTTCGTGCTCACGAGCCTGTCGCGTGCGCGGCGCATGTCGCCCTGTATGCGATGCTCGTTCTCACGCCCGCGCTCGGCTGGGCGGCGCTCTCCGCCTATGGGCTCGGCCCGGATGTCTTCGGCGTGACAAGGCTCCCGGCGCTTCTGGACAAGGACGAAGCGCTTTCGAAGTCGCTGTTCCTGGTGCATGAAGCCGCAGCCTTCACCCTCGTGGCGCTGGTCGCAGCGCATGTCGCCGGCGCCTTGCGCCACGGCTTCGGGCCGGAGGGCGTCATCTGGCGGATGTTGCCCGCGCGGGGGTCGCGAGGGGACGACGTATGAAGCCGCTTTCCTCTGCGTCGGCCGGCGCCTTCGCGTCGGTGCGGTTCGTGCTGACCGACATGGACGACACGCTGACCCATCGGGGTCGCCTGCCGGCCTGCGCCTATGACGCCCTCGAAAGATTGCAGGGTGCGGGGATGAAGGTCATTCCCGTGACGGCGGCCCCTGCCGGCTGGTGCGACCAGATGGCTCGCATGTGGCCCGTCGACGGGGTCATAGCCGAAAACGGCGGAGTATTCCTGCGACGGAACGACGACGGCGGCGTGAAGCGGCTCTTCCTTGCCAAAGACGCCGATCTTGCCGCGAAACTGGACGCCCTCGCCGAAAGGGTCCTGCAAGCGACCACGGCGCGCCTCGCCGACGATCAGCCGTTCCGGCTGACCAGCGTCGCCTTCGAGCGGCCACGCGAGGCCGCAGCGGCGCAGGCGATCACCGCCGTTATGCAGGCCGCCGGCGCGTCGACGACACTCAACAATCTCTGGGCGCTGGGTTGGTTCGGAGCCTATGACAAGCTCGTCGCCGCCAGAGCGGTGATGGCCGCGGAATTCGGGCTCGACATCGATCGAGATCGCGACGCAGTGCTCTATTGCGGCGACTCCGCCAACGACGCGCCAATGTTTTCGTTCTTTGCACATACCGTCGGTGTTTCGACCGTGCGCGACCATCTCACGGATATTCCCGTTCCACCGCGCTGGATCACGCAGGGGCCGGGCGGCGCGGGCTTCGTGGAAGCGGCGGATACAGTGATCGCCTGTCGCGCTCGTTACCGGTGATTGTTCTCGCCAAGGCAACATATACATGAAATATTTCAATGCATTGCGATGCTTTTTCTTTTCTGGCAGACCTTCAGCGATGCCGGCATATGAAAATTTTCAGCGCCTTTTTATCCTGATTTCGGCACATGCTATCTCTACCCTGACGGCGTTTTTCGCTGCATTTTATATCGGAGTCGATGATTTCGGCCTATTCAACAGGCAGATGTCTTTGTCTGTTATCATATCTACGATTGTCATACTTGGATCTTATCAAATATTATTGCGAAGTAATCGTGACGATTTATTACAAATTTCCATTTTTTCCTCAATCGTCGGATTTGCTATCGCTGTCCTCGTCATGATGATGTTTGTGGCGACCGGAGGCAATCAGCAAACGGTCCTGGTCGCGCACAGCCTGTCGATGCTCTATATTACATCTGCTATTGCGCAGAATTTCAAGAAATTCAATTTCGCACTTTTCTTGAGAGTACTTCTTCCCGCAGGTCTGACAGCCTCATGTATTGCGATATTGATCGTCAAATTCGACAAGCCTTACAGCATGATCGGTATCGTCGCCCCGGCAATATGGCTCAGCAGCGCGATTTTATTGGTCGTTTTCCTGATGTCCTTTCCGAAAGGAGATTGCAAGTGGGATCAATGTCAAAAACACAGATTCAGGCGCTATGTCGAAATGCTGAAGGGCTCGCTCCGAATCTTCATGTTCAGCGTTTCATTTGTGGTTGTCGGTCAGCTCGATGTCGTCGCCCTCGGGCTCCGGCACGACGATATGGCGAGCGGCTGGTATGGACTGGCTGCGAGACTGGCAGGTCTGTCGACGCTGGGCCATCTTGCGGTCACTGCATTTGTGCCGAGACTCATCGTCGAAAATCTCTGCGATCAGCGAAAACTGCAAGCGATCCTGTCCGAAAGCCTGCGATTTTCAGTCGCCATATTTGCCTTCGCGACTCTCGGCAGCGGACTCTATGTCGCCTATGTGACGGTCGTTCGGGACGTCAGTCCGTCACTGTTCATGATTCCCTTCGTTATTCTCGCATTCGGAGCGTTCATCAATGTCGCAACAGGCCCGTGCGGATTTCTCCTGACCATGTCGAACAACGACCGGACGGCGGCATATATCGCCATCGCGGGGGCGATCGCCGACATTTTGCTGTTTCTCCTCGCTCTCCCATCGCTTTCGAGCATTGAAGCAGCGACGATCACGGCAATGGCGACAGGCTCGATTTATGTGGCAATGGCGTTTTGCGCGAAAGAGAAGACGGGAGTCGACGCCACCATTCTCGGTTTGCGCCGACAAACCCGTGATGCTTGATCCTATATCACCTGCGCGGATGCGCAGCGGCGTCGAACAAAGACGGGGCTCGCCTTCAAGTCGCTCGCCGCGGCGTAGCGAACAGATCTACGTGGCCGATCTCGCAGGCGGTTCGCCGATGCTCGCGCCATTGTGCGATCGCAGGGCGCGCGACGAGACCCGTTTCCATGACAGCGTTTGCCGCACCTTCGGCCAGCGCCTCGATCAGCGGAGCATCGCTTTCGCCGAGCCGCCAGGAGCTCGGCGCCGTTTCCACGACGCACCCGTCCAGTTCGAGCGCCTGCCGCAGGATCATCGCCGCGCGCGGACCGGCGGCGGGGCCAAAACCCTTGTCGTTGGCCTGATGCGCATGAAAGGCCGCCAGCATATCCGCATCGAGCGGATGCGGCGGCGACCAGCGCTCCACGCCATCATAGGTCAACACCGCGTAGAGCGGCAGACCGCGGGCGGCGAGGTCGCGAGCGAAGCGCGCGAGCCATGCGGGAGACACGAGATCGAAAAAGGCCGCGGCCGTGACGAGATCCGCCGAGGGGACGAGTTGCTCTGCGGCGTCGGTCGACAGATCCGCTTCGACAAAATCGATCTCGATGCGCCGACCGGCTTTCTCGATGACGAAAGGCGCTGTGCTCACGATTCGATCCGCCCAGTCGGCGAGCCGTTCGCTCGCCGCCGCCAGCAACGCAGGATCATGATCCACCAGCCGCCATGCCTGACGGGCGGCCAGATGCGGGGCAAGCGCGCGCAGATTGGAGCCCGAGCCGCAGGCGATATCGACGATCTCCAGTTGCGCGCGCCCAGAAAAATGCGCCACGACGGCATCGCACAGCGCCACATTGCGGGCGCGATGATCGGCCGCTTCCCGCAACGCCAGCCAGTCGGCGGAAAATCCCGTCATGCGGCACGCTCCAAGACGTCGGCGATGATCTGCGCGGTCTGCTCCCAGCGCGGCAAGGCCTGTCCCGCGGCGAAAGCCGCGTCGGCGAGACGGCGGCGCAGAGGCGCATCGGTCAGCGCGAGACGCAAGGCCGCGCGCAGCGCCGAAACGTCCCCTGGCGGGACTTTCAGCGCCGCTGCGTCCGGCACGGTGTCGCCGGCGGCGCCTCCGGTCGAAGCCACGATCGGCAGGCCGCGCGCCAGCGCTTCGGCCAGCGCCATGCCATAGCCTTCGTAGAGCGATGCGGAGACGAACAGATCGCTGGCGTCATAATGCGTGGCGAGCTGCGCCTCGTCGCATTCGCCTGCGAGCGTAACGCGTTTGGCAAGATTCCGCGCCTCCACAAGCCGCACAATGTCTCTTGCGGTTGCCGGGTCCGCCGCCGGACTGCCGGCAATGACGAGGCGCCAGTCGAGATCGGCAAGATCCGACAGCGCCTCGATCAGCAGATCGAACCCCTTGCGCGGCACAAGCGCGCCGACGGCAAGCAGAGAAGGCGCGCCGCCCGCGCCTCGCGCCCGCGGCGCCGGGTCGGTCCCCGGCGTCGCCACCGTGACTTTCTCGCGAGGAACCCCGAAGTCTGCGGCGAGTGTTTGCGCGGTCGTGTCGCTGGTCACAACGACATGCGCCGCCAGCGCCAGCGCTTGCGTTTCGCTCTCTCGCAACGCCTGTGCCCGCGCCGGGGAAAGACCGCTTTCGAGACACAACGGATGATGACACAGAGCCACGACTGTCGCGCCGATGCGCGAGATCGCCTCCGCCGGAAGCGCGCCGAAGGCGAGGCCGTCGATCATCGTCACATCGCCGGCACGGCGGGCGCCATCGATCGCAGCCAGGGCGGCAGAAACATCGGCGGGCCGGGGATGCGGAAAGGCGCCCGGCAAAGGCAGGTGCGCGGCGCTTCGCAGTTCCGCGAGAATACGCCGATCGTAGCCATAGCCGCCGCTGCGCGTCTCGATGTCGCCGGGAATGGCGAAGAGAATGCGCCTCACACGGCTCCCTCGTACCAGGCGCGCGCCACATGGCTTTCGTGCAGCGTGACACGGATGCGCGAGACGCCATCGCCGCCGGGGCCGAGCGCGCCCGCGCGCGCCGCCTGCGCCATGGCGTCGAATATATGCTTCGTCAGAAATTCGGTCGTCGTCTGCTTGCCCTTGAACTCCTCGATCTCATCGAGATTTCGGTAGTTGAGCGGCGCCAGCGTCGCCTTCAGCGCGTCATGGGCGCGGCCGATGTCGACGACGACGTAATCCTCCGTCAGCGTCTCGCGGAAGAAGGCGACATCGACGACAAAGGTCGCGCCGTGCAGCCTCTGCGCCGGGCCGAACAACTCTCCCTTGAAACTGTGGGCAATCATGATGTGGTCGCGCACTTCGACAGCGTGCATGGTTTCTCCTGTGGTCAGTAACGGATGAGCGTGGTCAACCCCGGCGCGTCGGGGGCGAGGATGTGCGGCAGGGCCGCCGGAGCCTCCTCGAAGGCGATCTCCTCGGTGATCAGCGCGTCGAGACGCGGATCTGCAAGAAGCTGCAACGCCTTGTCGAGGCGCCGGGCGTAGCTCCAGCGTGGACGGCGCGACGGCGCGACCTGTCCGACCTGCGACGATACGAGCCGCAGCCGGTTGACGTGAAAGGCGCCGCCGAGGGGCGCGGCCACGACGCCCTCGCCATACCAGGACAGTTCGATGATGCGAGCCTCCGGACCAGCGCTGGCGATGGCGGCGGCAAGGCCTGCGGGCGAAGCGCTGGCATGGAAGACGACATCGGCGTCGCCTTGCGGCGCGTAAGCCTCCGCTGTGACGAAAGCGGCGCCGAAACGCGCGGCGACGGCCGCGCGGGCCGGCTCACGGTCGACGACGACAACCTCCGCGCCGGGCAATCCTGCGGCCAGAAAGGCGACCAGCAGGCCGACGACGCCGGCGCCGACTACGACGATGCGGTCGCCGGGACCAGCGCCCGAGTCCCACAGCCCGTTGAGCGCGGTCTCCATATTGGCCGCCAGCGGCGCGCGGCGTGGCGGCACATTTGCGGGAATGGATCGCAACATGGCGAGCGGCGCGAGAAAACGGTCCTGATGCGGGTGCAGGCAGAAAACTGACTCACCGACACGTTCGACCGGCCCGGCCTCGATCACCCCCGCGGCGCAATAGCCATATTTCACCGGAAAGGGGAAATCGCCGTCCTGAAGCGGCGCGCGCATCCTGGCATGTTCCGAGGCAGGCACACGCCCCTCGAACACCAGACGCTCCGTGCCGCGGCTGAGTGCGCTCCACAAGGTTCGCACCACGGCCTCGTCCGCGCGGGGCGCAGCGAGCGGGGCGCTGCGCAGGGCAGCGGCGTTTGGGGCTTGATACCACAGGGATCGGCTCATATTCATATTCACTCTATAGCATATGTCATTTACAGAGCGCCACTGATCGCGTTATTTTATGGGGACAAGGTGTCGACTGGCCACGAAAAAGGCTACCCATCCATTGGATATTATCGACAGATCGCCTCCCACCCTCGCCCGCACGCCCGCTGGGTTGCAGGACCAATCTGCACTGACACACAGGCGACTGCTGGTCGCATTCGTCTGCGTCGCGATCTGGGCGGAGCTTCAATACTGGCTCGGAGCCATTCTCGGCGCCGACGGCTGGTCGACGCCGGACGTGTTGATCTTCATCGCTTTCGCCATCGTCTCCCCATGGAGTGTTCTCGGCGCCTGCAATGCGGGGATCGGCTTCTGGCTCCTGCGTTTTTGTGACGATCCGCTGGCGGAGGCGGCGCCCTTCGCGGCCGCCGATCGCAAGACGCCGCTTGCGGCGCGGACAGCGGTACTCCTCACCCTGCGCGACGAAGACGCCGCGCGGGCTTTCGCGCGGCTCCGCGCGGTCAAGAAAAGTCTCGACGCCACAGGCGAAGGACGGCTCTTCGCCTTTTTTATCCTCAGCGACACCTCGGACGCGCGCATCGCGCGCGACGAAGAGGCGCATTTCGCACGCTGGCGCGAACAGGACAGCGCCGATGCGCAGAGCCTGCATTATCGCCGCCGCAGCGCCAATATCGGCTACAAGGCAGGAAATATCAGGGATTTTTGCGGGACCTTCGGCGACGGGTTCGAGTTCATGATTCCGCTCGACGCCGACAGTTTGATGGACGGCGAGACGATCCTGCGGCTGGTGCGCATCGGCGAGGCGTGGCCGAAGATCGGCATCGTTCAAAGTCTCGTCGTCGGCGCGCCGTCGCCCTCGGCCTTCGCGCGTCTGTTCCAGTTCGGCATGCGCGCAGGCATGCGCGTCTACACCATGGGAGCAGCCTGGTGGGCAGGCGACTGCGGACCCTATTGGGGCCACAATGCGCTGGTGCGCATCGCGCCCTTTCGCATCCATTGCGCTCTTCCGCGTCTTTCGGACGGGTCTCACATTCTCTCGCATGATCAGATCGAGGCGGCGCTGATGCGCCGCGCCGGCTACGAGGTGCGAGTGCTGCCTGTCGAGACCGGAAGTTACGAGGAAAATCCGCCGACACTGGCCGAGTTCATGCGCCGCGATCTGCGCTGGTGCCGTGGCAACATGCAATATGTCGACCTTCTGACCCTGCCGGGCCTGTTGCCGACGAGCCGTTTCCAGCTCGTCTGGGCAATCAGCATGTTTCTCGGCGCGCCGGCCTTTACTGCGATCATCGCCCTTGCCGGATATGAAGCGCATTTCGCCGATGCGAGCGCTTTTCCGACGGCGTCGGCGCTGGCGTTCTACGTCGTTTTCCTCGTTCTGCATCTTGCCCCGAAGCTCGCGGGCTATGTCGATGCTGCTCTGGCGCCGGGGGGACTCGCCCGCTTCGGCGGCGCATGGCGCTTTGCCGTCGGCACAGTGTGCGAGATCGCCGCGTCGCTCGTCGTCGGCGCCGTCACCTCGTTCAACACGACCGGCTTCCTGCTCGGCCTCGCGGGCGGACGGCAAAGCGCATGGAGCGGACAGGCTCGGGATGTCCATCGGCTGAGTTGGCGGGACGCTGCGAAGGCGCTCTGGCCGCATCTGGTCTTCGGGCAAACCCTGTTCTGGCTCGCCATCACCGATGCGCCGGCGCTGCTGGCATGGTCGGCGCCGCTGACCATCGGCTATCTGGTCGCCATCCCCTTCGCCGTCGCGACCGCCCATCCTGATCTCGGGCGGCTTTTTGTGCGCGCCGGCCTGTGCGCCGCACCGGAGGAGCTGGATCCACCGCACATTCTCCAGACCCTCGCCGCCTCGTCCACCCCATCATAAATCGAGTCATATAGTATTTTATTGCTGTTCGAGCTTCGACGAGTGACCAGAAAATTTCCGCTGTCCCATCGCAGAAAGAATCTTCTCCGTGGGCAAAATTACGCTTTTTCATACCATGAAAGTATGATTATGATGGCGTCATCAGCGAGCGGAGCATCCCATGTCGGCGACATCGAAAGCAGCCCCCGGAACGTTCGGTTCGATCCGGATATCCTCTACGACGTTCGCGGCGCTTGCTGCGCAGCTTTTCGCCGGAGCCGCCTTCGCCGAACCCAGCGTCTACCCGACCGGAACGACCATATACGATCCGGCAAAGACGTATAATTCCTACGTGCTGTTTCCCGGTGGCGACGAAGTCTCGCGGCTGATCGATCTTTCCGGCCATGTCGTCCATGAGTGGAAATATACCGGTCAGCCAGTCGCCTTCATCGATCCCGCGCTGGTCTCCGGCGCGCGGGGACACGTCTTCGTCACGCTCGAAACGGTCGAGGGCAAGGGCACCGATCTCGTCCCCGGCCGCACGCAGACCCGCATTCGCAAGACGGTGGGCGAAGTCGACTGGGACGGCAAGCCCGTGTGGACCTTCGGCGCCACGGCGCCCGGCGGCAAGGCTCAGCAGCATCACGACATCGCCCGCCTGCCGAACGGCAACACGCTGGTTCTGTCCAATCTGTCGTACCCCCTGCCCGGCTTCACCACGGCGCAGGTGCTCGACGACGTCGCCTATGAGGTCAACCCCGACGGCGACATCGTATGGACCTGGGCGGCCTCCGACCATATCGACGAATTCGGCTTCGCGGCCGAAGAGTTGAAGCAGATCAAGGCTTCGAAAAACGCGGATTATCTGCACGTCAACAATTTGAAGCCGGTCGGCCCGAACCACTGGTTCGATGAAGGCGACCAGCGCTTTGCGCCCGACAATCTGATCTTCGATTCACGCGAGGCCAATTTCATCGCCATTGTCGATCGCAAGACCCGCAAGATCACATGGACGCTCGGGCCGCATTTCCCGCCGATCCCGACGGGGCCCGCGGCGCGGAAGGTTCCGCGGCCAGTCGACCAGATTTCCGGCCAGCACGATGCCCAGATCATTCCAGCGGGTCTTCCGGGCGCAGGCAATCTCCTCGTCTTCGACAATCAGGGCGCCGCCGGCTATCCCCCGGCCGCCGTCTCGCTCACCGGCGGCTCGCGCGTGCTCGAGATCAATCCGGTGACGAAGGAGATCGTCTGGCAATATGTCGCGCAGAACACCGGAAACTCCGGCTGGACGTTCCGCAGCACGCATATCAGCGCCGCACGCCGACTGCCCAATGGCAACACCTTCATCGACGAAGGCCAAATCGGCCGCTTCTTCCAGGTGACGCCGGACGGCGAGATCGTCTGGGAATATCTCAACCCATATCCCAAGCGCGGCAAAGACGCGGAAACTGGCCGCCCGACGGTCGATTACAGCGTCTATCGCGCCGAGCCGGTCCCCTATGACTGGGCGCCGCCCGGAACGCCACACGCCGAAACTGCGGTGACGCCGCCGGACAACGCCGGTTTCCATCTCCCCGCCAAGTGAATCCCCGGTGTGACGCCGAAAGGAGACGCATGATGTTTCACGCCTATATCGTCGAGATCGGCCCGCAGGCGGTCGGCGTCGTCACGCCGGAGAACGGGGCCTATCGATTCACCTCCATCAAATCCGCCTTCGACGCGCTCGACGATCAATTGTTCGAGACCGCCGACTGTGCGCGGAGCGCGGCGCTTCGCCTCGGCGAAGACGCGGACCCGTCGCGCTCCGCGCTCACCCCGTTCGGCGCCGCGATATGAGCGACACGCGCATCGCCCGCATCACGGTGACGGGAAGCGTGCAAAACGTCGGTTATCGCGTGTTCGTCGCGCGGGAAGCCGGACGGCTGCATCTGTCCGGCTGGGTGCGTAATCGCAGTGATGGATCGGTGGAAACACTGGTCACCGGCGCGCCGCCGATCGTCGAGCAGTTCCTCGCGCTAGCGGCGCGAGGTCCCGCGACGGCGCGCATCCACGGCTATCGAATCGAGGACGCCGATCTGGCCGCGCTCGACGAAGGCGGCGGCGCCGATAGTTTCGTCGCCGCGCCCGCCCTTTGAACTCTCCACCCAACGAAAGAGAAAACAGGATGCGCATTACTTCGATTTACTGCGCCTTTGCCTTGGCGGTCGCCTTCGGCGGCGCAGCTGTCGCGCAAAACGCTGCGCCGGCGGCCGCGCCGCAAGCCGGCGGCGCCGGCCCGCAGAACCCGCCGCCGCCCCCCGCGCGCGGCCCGGCGCTGGATCTTGCGCTCGAGGCCGCACAGGCGGCGATCGAGGCCGGCAAGGCGGCGGATCAGAAAGTCGCCGTCACGGTGATCGATTCCGCTGGCGTGACCAAAGCCATCCTCGTCGCCGACGGCGTCGGCCCGCGCGCGGTGCAGAACAGCAATTTCAAGGCGCAGGCGGCGCTCGCCTTCAAGCAGTCGTCGGGCGAACTCGCCGAAAAGGTCAAGACCGACAAGGATCTCGCCGACAAGATCGCCGCCAATCCCAATTATCTCGCTCGCCAGGGCGCGATCCTCGTGAAGGTCGGCGACGAGATCATCGGCGCCATCGGCGTCGGCGGCGCGCGCGGCTCCGACAAGGACGAAGCCTACGCATTCGTCGGCCTTCAGCGCGTTCTCGCCCGCCTCAAGTAACCAGCTTCACTGCAAGGGAGACACTCATGCGGCATTCGACATTTGCTTCAGTTGCGGCGCTGTGCGTCGCTGCGTCCTTCACGGCCGGGGCAGCCAACGCGGCCTCGCTCGCCGAAGCGGCGAAACTGCTCTCGGCCAACGAGACCAAAACCCTGGAATTTTCTGGAGCCGGCCACTGGTTCCAGTTCGGTCAGGCTCCGGTTCCCGGCGGCGACTGGCCGAAATTCGATGTGTCCGCCTACAAGGCGGCGGTCGATTTCGACAAGGTCGGTGAGCGCGTGCTGATCACCCGCCAGCAGACTCCGGACGGGCGCCAACGCCCCGCGCCGACCGAGCAGAAGGTCGACGCCAATCTGCTCGGCGACAAGGCCTGGAACGTCGCTCCGCCGCAGGGCGCTGCGCCGGGAGCGGCGCCGGTCGCCACCGCGCAGCCCGCATCGGTGGAAGAGCGCACGGCGGAAATCTGGTCGACACCTCAGGGCTTCCTGAAGGCCGCGCTCGCCAACAATGCGAAATCGGAAAACGCCGGCGGCGGCGTCGAAGTGTCGTTCTCGGTCGGCAAAAATCGTTATGTCGGAACGATCGGCGCGGACAATCATGTCAGCGCGATCAAGACGTGGATCGACACGCCGGTCCTGGGCGATACGCAGTTCGAGACACATTTCTCCGACTACAAGGATTTCGGCGGGCTGCATTTCCCGACACAGATCCACCGCGTCGAAGGCGGGCATGAAGTGCTGCATGTCGTCGTCGCCGAGGCGAAAGCCAACGCCCCGGTCGACATCGCCGCGCCGGCCAATCTCGTCACGCCGCCGGCCGCGTCGGTGGTCGCCTCCGAAAAACTCGGCGAAGGTGTGTGGTATCTCACCGGCGGCACGCATCACAGCGTCGCTGTCGAAGAGAAGGACCATGTCGTTCTGATCGAGGCGCCGCTGAACGAGGAGCGTTCGCTGGCGCTGATCCAGAAGATCGGCGAACTCGTCCCCGGCAAGCCGATCAAATTCGTGGTCAACAGCCATGTCCATTTCGATCACTCCGGCGGCTTGCGCACCTTCGTCGACGCCGGCGCGACGATCGTGACGCAGGATAGCAGCAAGGCCTATTACGAAAAGGCCTGGGCGGCGCCGCACACGTTGCATCCCGATCGCCTCGCGGCTTCGAAAAAGGCGCCGGTGTTCAAGACCTACGAGCACAAGCTGACGCTCGGCGACGATCGTCCGATCGAAATTCATCACATCGCCGGCAGCGGCCACGCCGACGATCTTGCCCTCGCCTATGTGCCCGGAGTCAAACTCGTGGTGGAGGCCGACGCCTGGACCCCGGCAGCTGTCGGCGCACCGCCGCCCAAGACGCCGAACCCCTTCTCGGTCAATCTCTATGAGAATTTCGAGAAACTCGGTCTGAATGTCGAACGCGTCGCTGGCCTGCATGGCCGGGTCGCCACCGTCGACGAACTGCGCGCCGCCATCGGCCGCCAGACTGCCGCAAAATAACCAACCAAGAAGCCCGGCCCGCTGACGTGTGCGGCCGGGCTTCGTCGCCAGCTGTCGAACAAACAAAGGATCGAGGCAATCATGTCGCCGATTTTTCAAGCCCGCATTCCGGCCTCGATCGTTGCCGCCGCAACCTCCCTGTTTTTCGCCTGCGCGCCCGCCATGGCAGGGCAGGATGCCTGGTCCGACTGTCGCAACGCCGATCCGGCGAAGCGCGTCTCCGGCTGCAGCAAGATCATCGACCATATCGGCAAGGAGCCCGTTCACAACCGGATCGCCGCCTATCTCAATCGTGGCAACGCTTTGCGCCTTCAGGGCGATGTCGCCCATGCGCTGGAAGATTTCGACAAGGCGCTGCAACTCGACCCGAAATCAGCACCCGCGCTTTTGTCCCGCGCCGGCGCACGGCAGGCGTCCGGCGATCACGAAAAAGCGATCACGGATTACGACACGCTGCTCACAGCCCAGCCGAAGAACACCGCGGCGCTTCTCGCCCGCGCCAGCGCAAAACGCGCAAGGGGCGATGTCGACGGCGCTCTCGGCGATTACGCGCGCGCCATCGACCTCGACAGAAATTCGCCCGTCGCCTACAGCGCGCGCGCGGAGCTTTACAGCGCCAGAGGCGAAACGGACAAGGCTCTCGAAGATCTCTCCACTGCGGTCAAGAAGAAAAATCCGCGAGCCGTCGATTTCCTCCGTCTCGGCGCGATCCGTCACACCCGCAAGGAATTCGATCTCGCCATCGAAAGCTTTTCACATGCGATCGAGCGCGATCCGAAGCTTGTGGCCGCATACAACAATCGCGGGCTTTCGAATTACGCCAAAGGTGCCTTCGATCCGGCTGTCGACGATTTCAGCAAGGCCATCGCGCTCGATGGAAAATATGCCGCAGCCTTTCTCAATCGCGCCCAGGCGCAACGTGGGAGGAAGGATTACGACAAGGCGAAGGAGGACGCGGAAGCAGCGCTGAAGCTGCAACCAGGCCTGAAGGCCGCCGAGAAAGCGCTGGAGGAAGTGAACAGTATCCTCGTCCGTCGCGCCGCCGCCGCGCGCTGATGCGCAGCGCCGAGACGAAGTCCGGTACGGCGTAATGTTCCTTCTCGAAAAGGCGATTGCGCGGCCGGTGGCGACGACGCTGCTCACGGCCGGACTTGTTCTCGTCGGAGCGGTGGCGTTTTTCCTGCTTCCCGTCGCGCCAGTTCCGCAGATCGATTACCCGATGCTGTCGGTGTCCGCCGGCATGCCGGGCGCGAGCCCGCAGACCATGGCGGCCTCGGTCGCGACACCGCTCGAAAAGCGGCTGGGAGTGATCGCCGATGTCAATGAAATGACATCGACGAGTTCACTGGGTTCGACCCGCGTCTCGCTCCAGTTCAACCTCGATCGCAACATAGATGGCGCACAGCGCGATGTGCAGGCGGCGATCGCCGCCGCCCGCGCCGATCTACCGATTGCGTTGCGCAACAATCCGACCATCCGCGCCAGCGGTCCGGCCGATGTCCCGGTTCTCACGCTCTCTCTGACGTCGAAGAATCTTACGCAGAGCCAGCTCTTCGAAGCTGCTGCCAACATCCTGCAACAGCCCTTGTCGCAGATCGAAGGCGTCAGTCAGGTTTCTGTCGGCGGCGGCTCTCTCCCCGCCGTGCGCGTCGAGATCAACCCCGGCGCGCTGTACAAGTTCGGCGTTTCGCTCGAGGACGTGCGCGCCGCACTCGCCGCCACGAATTACACGGCGCCAAAAGGCGCCCTGGAAAGCGGCGGACAACGACTGCAAATCTATGGCAACGATCAATTGATGCGGGCCGACGGATACAGAAATCTCGTCATCGCCTCGCGCAACGGATCGACGATCCGGCTCTGCGACATTGCCCAGGTTGTCGACTCCGTCGAAGATTCGCGCAGCTTCGGGCTCGTGAATGACGAACCCGGCATTCAGGTGAACGTGTCGCGGGCGTCAGGCGCCAACAATATCGAGGTCGCCGACAGAGTTCGCGCCCTGTTGCCAGCCCTCAACGCGGCGCTGCCGTCGGGAGCGGAGATGCGCGTGATGCGCGATCGAACCCTGACGATCCGCACTTCACTGCACGAAGTGGAACAAAGTCTCGTGCTCGTGATCCTGTTCGTGATTCTGGTCGTCTATCTGTTCCTGCGCGACTGGCGCGCCACTCTTGTTCCGGCCATTTCGGTCGTCGCATCGCTGGTCGGTTCGTTCGCGGCCATGCATCTGCTGCACTATACGCTCGACAATCTGTCGCTCATGGCCCTGACGATCGCCACGGGATTCGTCGTCGACGATGCGATCGTCGTCGTCGAGAATGTCATGCGCCATATGGAAGCGGGAGCGCCGAAACTGCGCGCCGTGATCGACGGCAGTCGCGAAGTCGCTTTCACCGTATTGTCCATGAGCCTGTCGCTCATAGCCGTCTTCCTTCCGGTTCTGCTGATGGGCGGGTTCATGGGCCGGATGATGAATGCATTCGCGATGACACTGTCAGCAGCGATTCTCATATCGTTCGTGTTGTCGGTCACCACCACGCCGATGCTCTGCGCCCAACTGATGCGTTCACATGAGACGAAAGAGTCGTTCTGGCTGCTCCGGGCAAGCGAAGCCGGCTTTTCGGCCGCACAGCGGGGCTACGAACATACTCTTGGCTTCGCCTTGCGCTGGCCGCGCCTGACGATGATGACCCTTCTCGCGACGATCGCTCTGAATTTCCATCTGCTGTCGATCATTCCCAAAGGTTTCTTCCCCACGCAGGACACGGGTCGCATGAGTGGCGCGCTCATTGCCGATCAGAGCGTTTCCTTCACTTTCTTGAAGGCGAAGCTGGAGGAGGTCATCCGCGTCCTGAGAACCGATCCCGCCATCTCCGTCGCGGCGGGCACGCTCGGCGGCGGTTACGGTCCGGGCGGTTCGGCCAATGTCGCTGATATGCAGGTGAGCCTGAAGCCGCTCCGTGAGCGGGACGCCTCGGCCGACGAAATCCTCGCGCGACTACGGCCGAAGCTGGCCAGAGTCCAGGGGGTCTCACTATATCTGCAGTCGACGCAGGATGTGCGCATCGGTGGACGCCCGAGCAACGCGCTCTATCAGTTCACCCTGCAATCCGACAGTTTCGAGGAGTTGCAGAGCTGGGCGCCGAAGGTGACGGAGGCGCTCCGGCGCAATCCCATTCTCCTGGACGTGAATTCGGACCAGCAGGACAAGGGGCTGCAAACCACTCTCGACATCGACCGCGCGACGGCGTCGCGCCTGAACCTGTCGGTCTCGCAGATCGACAACACACTCTATGACGCGTTCGGGCAGAGACAGGTCTCAACCATTTACGAGCCGCTCAACCAATATCACGTCGTCATGGAGGTCGACCCGAAATTCGGGCAGTCCTTCGACGCGTTGAAGGATCTTTACATCGGCGCCAATCGCAGCGCCGTCTCCGCCACGATCAAAGGCGCGGCTCCAGCAGCGACGCCGCTTCCGCAGGCGTTTTCGGTTCGCTCCAATGGCTCGGGCGGCAGTGCGGTGAATGCGGCTGCGCTGACCATGGCCCCGCTGTCCGTCGTCGCACGCATGGGAGCGAGCCGGACACCCCTTCAGGTCAATCATCAGGGAAATTTCGCTGCGACCACGATCTCCTTCAACCTGGCGCCCGGAAAATCGCTCAGTGACGCCACCGCCGCGATCGGACAAGCGATGCAGGACATCGGCGCACCGACCACCGTCCGCGGCGTTTTCGCCGGCACGGCGGCGAGCTATCAGGACGCCCTCGCCGATCAACCCGCGTTGATCGCCGGGGCGCTCGTCGCCGTCTACATTGTTCTGGGAATCCTATACGAGAGCTTCTTGCATCCGATCACGATCCTGTCGACGGTTCCCTCGGCCGGCGTCGGGGCGCTGCTGGCGCTGATGGCCTGCAAGACCGATCTCAGCATCGTCGCCATGATCGGAATTCTGCTGCTCATCGGCGTCGTGAAAAAGAACGCCATCATGCTGGTCGATTTCGCGATCGATACGAGCCGAAAGCATGGTCTGGAATCCGGGGAAGCGATCCGTGCGGCCTGCTCCAGCCGGTTCCGTCCGATTCTGATGACGACGATGGTGGCGCTGCTCGGCGCCGTTCCTCTCGCCTTCGGGAGCGGCGAGGGCGCGGAAATACGCAGGCCCCTCGGCGTGGCCGTCATCGGCGGACTGATCGTCAGCCAGTTCCTTACGCTCTACACGACGCCCGTGGTCTATCTCTACATCGACCAGTTCCAGCACTGGCTCTCGTCGTCTGCGCGTGGTCGCAGCGGCCTTGGGTGGGGCGGCCGACATTATTGACCGCCATCGGCTGCGATGCCTCTCGCTCTTTTCTCGAGACGCGACTTCCATATAGCCGTTTCGGTCGACGGCGCATTTTCGCTCGACATGATCGGCAGTGTGTTCCCGAACGCCTCGTCCTCCTGCGTGTTGCAGTCCGGACAGAGGGGCATTCTCAGGCGCAGCGGCGCCAGGGGCGGTGGCGTCGAAGTCATCGTCGAATGACGATCATCACATGCGCCGCCGTTGCTCACGCGTGATGGTCCTATCGAGTTCCTGCAGGAATTTCGAACGGTTGGCTGCAGAAAAGGGCGGCGGACCGCCGGTGACTTCGCCGGTCGAGCGTATATGCTCCATGAGCGCGCGTTGCGCGAGCGCCAGACCGATCGAATCCTCCGTGAAGGCGCGGCCGTAAGGCGCGACGGCATGAGCCTTTTTGGCGAGGACGCGCGCTGCGAGGGGAATATCGGCAGTGACGACGACGTCCCCCACGACGACCTGCTCGGCAATCCAGTCGTCGGCGACGTCGGGGCCGGCAGAGACAATCATTCGCGAGATCGCCGGTGACGGCGGGATCTGCACATGGCTGTTGGAGACGACGATTGTCTGCAAGCCATACCGCGCCGCCACCTTGTAGGTCTCTTCCTTGACCGGACAGGCGTCGGCGTCGATGTAGATCGTGATCGGCATGACGGACGACTCCATTTCAACTGGACCAGGGGCGTGTTCGGCGCGCACGCCCGGCAGCTTTGCCGCAAGCGCCGCGATCATCGCCGATGTCAGGCGGACAGGAGATTCTCGAGATCGAGCGGAGCAGCAGCCATTGCCAGCGCGCCATCCGGAGTGCGCGGCCACTCCGTCCGGGGGCGATCCCAATACAGCTCGACCCCGTTCTGGTCGGGATCGCGCAGATACAGCGCCTCGCTCGTGCCATGATCGCTGGCGCCATCCAGCGCAACACCGGCGGCTGTCAGCCGCCTCAGCGCATCCGCCAGGGCGGCGCGCGTCGGATAAACGATCGCGACATGATAAAGCCCCGTCGCGCCGCGTGGCGGCGGCGCGCCACCACTGCTCTCCCAGGTGTTGAGACCGATATGATGGTGGTAGCCGCCCGCGGACAGGAAAGCCGCCCGCGATCCGAGCCGCTGCGTGACTTCGAACCCGAGCACCCCGGCATAGAACGCCAGGGACCGTTCGAGGTCGGCGACCTTGAGGTGCACATGGCCGATCCGAACTCCGGGATCGATCGCAGGGAGGTCGGCGACGGGTGGCGCGCGGGGGTCGAGGTTCATTTCACTCCGGGCAGACGGGCGTGGAAACAGTGCGGTTCAGGGCACTGTATCACAGAGGCAGAATGCTTGCCCGCTCGACTACCGCCTTGCCTGCGACACTCAAATCCCCTCGCCCGCATCCGGAAATGTCTGGGTCGGGTGGTCCTGAAACACCCGGGCATTGGCCAGCGACAGCGGCACACGGTCGCCGAGCGTGGCGCCGCTGTCCAGCGCCGATTCGATTTCCAGCGTCTGGTCGTAGCCGTCGATGGCGATGGTGGCGCGCACGCCCGCCGGGGTGCGGCGCAGGTTTTCGACGCGGCCTTCGAGTTCGCCGGCGCCCGCGGTGGTGATCGCGATGTCGGCGGGGCGAAAGTAAACTCGCGCGCGGCCGTCGAGCAAGCCCTGCGTGTCGACATGCAGTTCGCGTCCGGCGAAGCGGACATGACCACCCGCGACATCGACCGGCAGCGCCACGGCTTCGCCGACGAAGGAGATCACGAAAGGCGAGGCAGGGCGATCGTATAAATCTTCCGGCGTTCCGACCTGTTCTATGCGGCCCTTATTGAGCACGACAACGCGATCCGCCAGCTCCATGGCTTCGTCCTGATCATGGGTGACGAAGACTGTGGTGAGGCCGGTGCGATGATGGATGTCGCGCAGCCAGCGGCGCAGGTCCTTGCGCACCTTGGCGTCGAGCGCGCCAAAGGGCTCGTCGAGCAGCAGAACGCGGGGTTCGATGGCGAGCGCTCTTGCGAGCGCCACGCGCTGGCGCTGACCGCCGGAGAGCTGCGACGGATAGCGCTTGCCGAGGCCGTCGAGTTGCACGAAGGCCAGCAGCTCCTCGACTTTTGCGGCAATGGCGGCGCGCGAGGGGCGCGTCGCGCGCGGGCGCACTTTCAGACCATAGGCGATATTGCCCTCGACGGTCATGTGCTTGAACAAGGCGTAGTTCTGGAACACGAAGCCGACGCGGCGATCCTGCACCGGGAGGTCGGTCGCGTCTTCGCCGTCGAAGAGAACATGACCGCGGCTCGGCGCGTTGAGCCCAGCGATGACGCGCAGAAGCGTGGTCTTGCCGGAGCCCGAGGGGCCGAGCAGAGCTACGAGTTCGCCCGGCGCGATGTCGAGCGACACGTCGCGCAGCGCCGGGAAGGCGCCGAAATCCTGCTCGACGCCCTCGACGCGAATGGCGAAGCCCTGCTTTGCGCCGTCAGTGACGGCGTCCGCCGCGTCCCGCGAGTTCGTCGGCGTGGCGCCATTCGAGGACGGTCTTGAGTCCGAGGGTGACGAGCGCCAGGCACGCCAGAAGGACCGCGAGAGCGAAAGCGGCGACATTGTCGTACTCATTGTAAAGGATCTCCACTTGCAGCGGGATCGTGTTGGTGAAACCGCGGATATGGCCGGAGACGACGGAGACGGCGCCGAATTCGCCCATCGCCCGCGCGTTGCAGAGCAGCACCCCGTAAAGCAGACCCCATTTGATGTTGGGCAGCGTCACGGTGAGGAAAGTCGTAAAGCCGGAGGCGCCGAGGGTGAGAGCGGCTTCCTCCTCCACCGTTCCCTGCTCCTGCATCAGCGGAATGAGTTCGCGCGCGACGAAGGGGAACGTGACGAAGATCGTCGCCAGCGCGATGGCCGGCACCGCGAAGACGATCTGTACGCCGTGCGCCGTCAGCCATGGACCGAGCAAGCCCTGCGCGCCGAACACCAGCATGTAGACGAGCCCGGCGACGACTGGAGAGACCGAGAATGGCAGATCGATCAGAGTGATCAGCAGGCTTTTCCCGGGGAAGGAAAATTTGGCGATCGACCAGGCGGCGGCAAGACCGAACAGCGTGTTGGCTGGCACGGCAATGGCGGCGATGATCAGGGTGAGGCGGATCGCCGCCAGCGCATCCGGATCGTCGAAGGCGGTCAGAAACTTCGCGAAGCCCTTGGCGAAGGCTTCGACGAAAACGACGGCGAGCGGCGCGAACAGGAACAGCGCGAGGAAAGCGACGGCGATGCCGATCACCAGCAGGCGTGCGAGCGGCGCGTCCTGCGTGACCGGGCGCGCGCCGACACGCGGGGTCGGAGCGCGGACGCGGATGTCGGCGATCGCGTCAGACATGGCCGAACCTCCTGCGGCTCCAGGCCTGCACCAGATTGATGGCGAGCAGCGCCGAGAAAGATATGGCGAGCATGATGGTCGCGACGCCGGTTGCGCCGGCGTAGTCGTATTGTTCGAGCTTCACGATGATCAGAAGCGGGGCGATTTCCGAGATGTAGGCGATGTTGCCGGCGATGAAGATCACCGAACCATATTCGCCGACGGCTCTGGCGAAGGCCAGCGCAAAGCCGGTGAGGAGGGCCGGAACCAGCGGCGGCAGCAGAACGAAGATCACGGTTTGCAGGCGTGAGGCGCCGAGCGTCGCCGAGGCTTCCTCCAGCTCCGCTTCGAGTTCGGTGATGATCGGCTGCACGGTGCGCACGATGAACGGCAGGCCAATGAACACCAGCGCGACGAAAATGCCCCAGCGCGTATAGGCGATCTTGATACCGTGCTCCGCCAACGGCGCGCCGAAGAAGCCATTGGGCGCATAGAGGGCTGCGAGCGAAATGCCGGCTACTGCAGTCGGCAGCGCGAAGGGCAGATCGACAAATGCGTCGAACAGCCGCCGGCCCGGAAATTCGTATCGCGTCAGCGCCCAGGCGACGACGAGGCCGAAGACGACATCGACGACGGCGGCGGCGAGCGAGATGAGAAACGTCGTTTGCAGCGCCGCGGCGATGCGCGGCTCCGCTCCCACCGACCACAAACCGGAAAGACCGAGGCTCGACGAGCGCCAGATCAGCGTCGACAGCGGGATCAGCACGACGAGCGAGAGATAGAAGATCGTGTAGCCGAACGTCAGCGAAAACCCGGGCAACACGCTCGGGGCGACGAAACTGCGCGATCGGCGGACGGCGGTCATGTTCGATTCCTCGAGAGGGAGCGCAGCGCGACGGCGAGGGTCGGGGAGGAAGCCTCGTCGTCGCGCCGCAGCGCGCGACGACTTATTTCGGCGCGTCCTGCTTCTGGATATCGTCGAACACACCGCCGTCGGCGAAATGCTTCTTCTGCGCCGCCGCCCAGCCACCGAACACCTTGTCGACGGTGATCAGCTTGATTTTGGGCAGGCGCTCCAAATCGGCCTTGTCAGCGGATTCGGGTTTGGCCGGGCGATAGAAGTTTTTGGCGATGATCTTCTGTGCCGTCGGGGTGTAGAGGAAGTTCAGATAGGCTTCTGCGACCTTGCGCGTGCCCTTGGCGTCGACATTGGCGTCGACGACGGCGACGGGCGGTTCGGCGAGAATGGATTCGGGCGGGGCGACCACCTCGAACTTGTCGGCGCCGAATTCCTGCAAGGCAAGAAATGCCTCGTTCTCCCAAGCGATCAGCACATCGCCGAGGCCTCGCTGGGCGAAGGTGATGGTGGCGCCGCGCGCGCCGGTGTCGAGCACAGGGGCGTTCTTGTAGATCGCCTTGACGAAGTCTTTTGTTTTCGCCTCGTCGCCCTTGAACTTGTCGAGGCCGTAGCCCCAGGCGGCGAGATAGTTCCAGCGGGCGCCGCCGGAGGTTTTCGGATTGGGGGTGATCACCGCGACGCCGGGCTTCGCCAGATCATCCCAGTTCTTGATGGCTTTGGGATTGCCCTTGCGCACCAGAAACACGATCGTCGACGTGTAGGGCGAGGCATTGTTGGGCAGGCGCTTCTGCCAGTCGGCGGCGATCTTGCCGGTTTTCGACGCGATGGCGTCAATGTCGGCGGCCAGCGCCAGAGTGACGACGTCGGCGCCGAGCCCGTCGATCACCGCGCGGGCCTGCGCGCCCGAGCCGCCATGCGACGCCTGAAGCGCGACAGTCTCGCCGGTCTTCGCCTTCCATTCCGCGGCGAAGGCCGGGTTGATCGCCTTGTACAACTCGCGCGTCGGGTCATAGGACACGTTGAGAAGGGTCTGGTCGGCGGACGCCGGAGCCGCGCCGAGCAGCACGGCAAAGCTAAGACCAAGGAAAAATAGGGACTTGTGGGAGGAAGGCGACGAATGCACGGAGGTCTCCGGGGTCTCATGCTGACACACTATATCAGCTTACTAAACTAATAGACTAAAAAAACTTCTGCTGTCAATCCGCCGCGCCAGTCGGAAACCGCGCCGCGTTTTTCTACCTTGCGGCCAGGCACTCAGATTCCGGCGCCGTCGTGGAAACTTTCGCTCGACGCCTTGGCTTGCGTTACATTGCTGTGCGGCGGCACGCTGTGGGTAAGCCAGACATTGCCGCCGATCGACGAGCCGCGGCCGATGGTGATGCGGCCGAGGACGGTCGCACCGGCGTAGATCACCACATCGTCCTCGACGATCGGGTGGCGCGGCTGACCTTTCACCAAGCCGCCGGTCTCGTCGATCTCGAAACGTTTTGCCCCCAGGGTGACCGCCTGATAGAGGCGCACCCGATTTCCGATCCGCGCGGTCTCGCCGATAACGACGCCCGTACCGTGGTCGATGAAGAAGGCTTCGCCGATCCTTGCGCCCGGATGAATGTCGACGCCAGTGCGCGCATGCGCCGCTTCAGCGATGATCCGCGCCAGCACGGGAGCGCCGAGGCGATAAAGTTCATGCGCCAACCGGTGGCGAATGATCGCCGCGACGCCGGGGTAACAAAAGATCACTTCGTCGAGACTGCGCGCGGCCGGATCTCCGGCGAAAGCGGCGCGGATGTCGGTGTCCAGCAGGGCGCGGATATTGGGAAGCGCCTGCGCAAAAGCCGCGGTGATGTCGGCGGCCTTGTCCGCCTGCTCGGCGCGGGCGTCGTCGTTGCGCTCTCCGACCAGCTCGAGTTCACGGCGGACCTGCTCGCACAGGCTGCGCAGCGACACGTCCAGCGTATAAGCGATATAGCCGTCGAAACTGTCTATGCCGAGGTCGGCAGGACCGAACTGACGCGGATAAAGCGAAGACACGAGGCCGTCGACGATTCGCTCCATCGTTTCGCGCGACGGCAGTTCGGGTAGAAAGCCATCGCCGTAGCGCTGCGCCTGCGAGGCCTTGCGGAGACCACGCAGCTCGTCGACGATCGGCGTGAGATCGATGCGGCGGTGATGGCGGGTCGGTCGATCGAGCATGCGACTGTCCTGATACGAACGCTTCGGGCGCAGAAGGCGCGGGAGCCGAAGCCCCCGCGCCCGGTCCGCCGGGTTGTCACTTCAAGAGATCGGTGATCTTGTCGATGCCGGCTTTGGCGCAGGTCTCGTCCTTGTCGCCGCCCGGCGCGCCGGAGACGCCGACGGCGCCGACCACGAGGTCGCCCGCCTTGATCGGCAGCGCGCCCTGAATGGCGATGACGCCGGAAAGATGCGCCTGGCCGGACGTCGGATTGTCCTTCACGCGCTGGGCGAACTCGCCGGAAGAAATGCGGAAGGTGCGCGCCGTATAGGCCTTGCGCTGCGAATTTTCGAGGGTGTGCGGCGAGGAACCGTCGCCGCGGATCGAAACGAGCGTTTCGCCATTGAGGCCGACGACCGTCACCGACACGTGATGCCCGGCGGCGACGCAGGAGTCGTAGGCGCCGTGGGCGATGGCCAGCGCGGCCGTGGTCGACAGATAAGGCTGGGACGGCAGTTCGGCCTGAGCCGCTGTCATGAAAATGTTAGTCGCGCCGAACAGGGCGATGGCGAACCGCATGGGGAACCTTCCGTCGAGAGGTGAGTGCCCTCAAAACTATCAGATGACAATCCTAGTGGAAAGATAGAAGCAGAAAAAAATTTTGTTTCCAAACCCCGTGCAGCGACGGTGAGGATTTTTGTCAAAGCAGTCGAGATACGGAAGAAATACTGCAAAAATACGGGATTGCGAGGATATGCCTGCCTGGAGTCGGCAGGCGCGTATGCTTGACCGCCCGGTCACGGCATCGATAGAAACATATACGAACAATCGGAAAACAGGAATGAGCAATCCCATCCCTCCTCGTCCGCAGAATGAAAGCCTCGCCGCGATCGTCTCCGCGCGCCTCGCCCGTCTGCTCGCCAGCCGTAGCGACGCCCTCGGGCGTCTCTCGGAATTGACAGGCATCGACGCTGCGGATCTCGAGAAAATCGAAACCGGCGCAGCGACGCCGACGATCGGCGATTTGTGGAAGATCGCCAATGCGCTCGGCGTGCCCTTTGGCCGGCTCGTCGCTACGAAGGAACGGCAAGGTGTTCTCGTGCTGCGCAAGGGTGAGCCCGGGCGACTCCAGTCGAGCGGCGGAAAATTCACGTCACGGGCACTATTTCCTTATGATTACCAACGTCCTGTCGAGTTCTATCAGGTGGAGATCGCGCCGGGTCATATCGAGCGCGCCGAGGCGCATGGGCCGGGCGCGCGGGAAAATCTGGTCGTCGCAAAAGGCAGTGTGGAGATCGTCGTCGGACGCGAGGCGCCGGTGCGTCTCGAGGAGGGCGACGCCATCGTGTTTCTCGCCGACGTGCCGCACAGCTACGGCAATCCCGGCGACAGTCCGGCACTGCTGCATCTCGTCATGTCCTACGAGGCCGCGTCTTGAGCGCAAAACACAGCCTATCGAATTGGTATACGTATACAACTTCTCAAGACATAATATAGGCTAAAAAATAGAATAATTTTCTACTTTCAAATCTATTGCTACGTTCTCTGTGAGCGAGTATTCATCCGGTCGCTTCGGGCTGCGCCCGGACAATGTCTTCGACAGCGAAAGCATTTTCGCCGCCGCGCCGGATCGCGTGGCAGGGAAGTCTCGCGCGCTGTGAGGCAAAACGGCCACAAGGAGCCAATCGATGACCGCTGAACCCGAAGTCCGCCGAACGCTCAGCGAATCGGCGGCGCGTCAGCTGGCCAATGCGACGAAGACCCGCCCGCAATGGTCGGGGATCACGCCGCGCTGGCTGGTGTCTTTTCTGCCCTGGGTGCCGGTCGAGGCCGGCATTTACCGCCTCAACCGCGTCAAGGAATCGAGCGCGCTCTCGGACGCCGACGTGCAGTGCTCGCCGGCGCGTGATCGCGACGCCGATCTGCCCGAGACTTTCGTCGATTACGAGGACGCGCCGCGCGAATATTCGATGAATGCGGTGACGACCGTGCTCGATGTGCAGACGCGCGTCTCCGATCTCTACAACCACCCCTATGATCAGGTGCAGGAACAGGTGCGGCTGCTCACCGAAAAGGTGAAGGAGCGGCAGGAAGCCGAGCTGATCAACAATGCCGAATACGGCTTCCTCGCCAATGCGCACGCGTCCATGCGCATCAAGGCCCGCACTGGCGCGCCCCAGCCTGACGATCTCGACGAGTTGATCTCGCGGGTGTGGAAAGAGCCGGCGTTTTTCCTCGCGCATCCGCGCGCCATCGCGGCGTTCGGGCGCGAATGCACCCGCCGCGGCGTGCCGCCGCCCACGGTCACACTGTTCGGCGCGTCCTTCCTCACCTGGCGCGGACTGCCGCTGGTGCCGAGCGACAAGCTCTACATCGACGAAAACGGCAAGACCAACATCCTGCTGCTGCGCACCGGCGAGAAGAAGCAGGGCGTCATCGGCCTGTTCCAGCCGGGGGTTCCGGGCGAGGTGGCGCCGAGCCTGTCGGTGCGCTTCATGGGCATCAACCGCAAGGCTATCGCCTCCTACCTCATCTCGCTCTACTGCTCCGCCGCCGTGCTGACGCAAGACGCGCTGGGCGTGCTGGAAGGCGTCGAGGTCGGCAAATATCACGACTATCCGGACAAATACGTCTGATGCAGTCTCCCTCCCCGCGCCAGCGGGGAGGGACTTTTGGCGCGAAAATTCCCAACACGAGGCGATCATGACCACTGCGCGGCCCGCCGTTCCAGCAACTGCGACACCGTCCGCCGAAGGCGCGCCTGTCGCCGCCGGTCTCGATCATGCGTCGCTGGCGCTGGATCCCAACATGATCGCCCGCCTCGCCAACGCGTTTTTTCAGGCGCCGCCCGGCCAGCCGCCCGCGTCGCCGCTGCCTGTCACGCCGCCGGTCGCAGCGCCCAGCCTGCCCGATCTCCCCGCCCCCTCCGTCGTGACGACCGTCGCGCCTCACGCTCCCGCACGGGTTCCTTACGGCCCGCCGGACATTCCGCAAACGACGATTCCGTCCGTCGTCCCGACACCGAACATTCCGGCGCCCGCCGCGCCCTCGAGCCTGCAGTCCTCGACGCGACCGCTCGGCCTCGCCGATGTGCCGCAGCCTGGCGCCTCGCTTGGCTCCGTCGATCCGCTCGGCACACCGTCCGAGATCGATTACAGCCTCGTTCCGCGTCTGCTGGGCGCAGATCTGTCGCTGGTTCCCGCCGCGCATGCGGGCGCGCCGGACCAGATCGGCGCGCCCCTGCCCGGCGGCGAAGGACCGGCGCATGCGGACAATCTCTATTTCCTGAACGAGCGCTCGCCGCATGTCGGCGCGCCTGTCGCACCTGCCATCGATGTCCCTGCCGCCGCGCCGCAACACCTGCGCGCGAGCGATGCCGCGGGCTTCGAATCGCAGACGCCCCACGCTGCGCCGGAAGCGTTTTCGATCGCCGGTCCCTCGCAAGCCGATCCGCATCGGATTTCCGACGCCGCATCGCTGGCGACGCCGGCTGTTCCCGGCGTTCCCCAACTGCCCGGCCACGAAAACCGCCTGACTCCGGGCTCCGCCGGTCCGGCCGGTTCGGACGCCCTGTATTTCCTGCAGCACGCAGGTGGTCACGAGAATTCGCTCGGCGCCGTTCCGGCCGAATCCAAGGGCGAATCGCAGGGCTATGCGCCGCAACTGGCGCCGCTCGGCGAGACGACGCGCCAACCCTTCGATCCCTACCGGGTCAAACGCGACTTCCCGATTCTTCAACAAAAGGTCCACGGCAAGGATCTCATCTGGCTCGACAATGCGGCGACGACGCAGAAGCCGCAGGCGGTGATCGACCGGCTGTCGCATTTCTACGAATATGAAAATTCCAACATCCACCGCGCCGCGCATGCGCTCGCGGCGCGCTCGACCGACGCCTATGAGGGCGCACGCGAGAAAGTGCGTCGCTTCCTGAAGGCGCCGTCGGTCCAGAACATCATCTTCGTGCGCGGCGCGACCGAAGGCATCAATCTGATCGCCCAGGCCTGGGGCCGGCGCAATGTGAAGGCGGGCGACGAAATCGTCGTTTCCTGGCTCGAGCACCACGCCAATATCGTGCCCTGGCAGATGCTCTGCGCCGAAAGCGGCGCGCGGCTGCGCGTCGCGCCCGTCGACGATCGCGGCCAGATCATCCTCGAGGAATATGAGAAGCTGCTCAATCCGCGGACGCGCATCGTCTCGCTGACTCAGGTGTCGAATGCGCTCGGCACGGTGACGCCAGTGCGCGAAATGACCGCCATGGCGCATCGCCACGGCGCGCGCGTCGTGATCGATGGCGCGCAGTCGGTGTCACACATGCCGATCGACGTGCAGGCGCTGGATTGCGATTTCTTCGTCTTCTCCGGGCACAAGGTTTTCGGCCCGACCGGCATCGGCGCGGTGTTCGGCAAGAGCGAGGTGCTCGAGCACATGGGTCCGTGGCAGGGCGGCGGCAACATGATCGCCGACGTGACCTTCGAGAAGACCGTCTATCAGGGCGCTCCCGAGCGTTTCGAGGCCGGCACCGGCAACATCGGCGACGCCGTCGGTCTCGGCGCGGCGCTGGACTATGTCGAAGGCATCGGCATGGAGATCATCGCCCGCTACGAGCATGACCTCCTCGTCTACGCGACTGAGAAGATGCGTCTGGTGCCAGGACTGACCTTCATAGGCACGGCCGCGGAGAAAGCGTCGGTCCTGTCCTTCGTGCTCGAAGGTCAAGAGACGCAGAATGTCGGCAAGGCGCTGGATCGCGAAGGCATCGCCGTTCGCGCCGGCCATCACTGCGCTCAGCCGATCCTGCGGCGCTTCGGGCTCGAGGCGACAGTGCGGCCCTCGCTCGCCTTCTACAACACCTGCGCCGATGTCGATGCGCTGGTCGCGGCGTTGCTGCGCCTCCAGAGCGGGCGCGCCGGACTCGGCTGAGTCTCAACCTATAGTCTATAGTTTTAATTGACTAATCTGGCGCGCCGGGCTAAAGCCGTCTCGATCGAGTCGGGGACGAGCGGCGACGTGCTGACCAACAAGGGCAAATACGGGCTGAAGGCGATGACCCATCTCGCCGCTTTCCCGCCGGGACAGATGGTTCCGGTCATGGAGATCGCGCAGACCCAGCAGATCCCCAAGAAGTTTCTCGACGCCATCCTCGGTGAGCTGCGCAACGCCGGCTTCGTCCTGTCCAAGATGGGAAAGGGCGGCGGCTATACGCTGGCGCGCGAGGCGGCGGACATCCGGGTCGGCGACATCATCCGCGCCATCGACGGCCCGCTGGCGCCCCTGCCTTGTGCCAGCCGCACGCGCTATCGCAAATGCGTCGATTGCCACGACGAAGCCGCCTGCGCGGTACGCCTCATGATGCTCGAGGCGCAGCAGGCGCTCTCCAGCGTGCTGGATCATCGCACGCTGGCGGACATGGCCGCGGCCAGCCGCTGGCCAGCAGCGCTCAGCTACGACATCTGAGGCCGGCGCCCACTCAGATCAGAGGCAGGCGCTCCCCGCTTCCTCTGTTCTTGAGCGACGCAATGCTCGTGCGATCGAGAATCATGGCGATGGAGTCGCGAACATCGAGCATGATGTCGTGGATGGCGCATGCGCCCTCGTCGGGGCAGTCATCGCATTTCTTGTAGGCGGTGCGGCTGGCGCAGGGAATCGGCGCGAGCGGCCCGTCGAGGATGCGGATGATCTGGCCCACCGTGATCTTGTCGGCGGGCCGGGCGAGTCGGTACCCACCGCCTTTTCCCTTCCGGCTGTTGAGAATGCCGGCGTTGCGCAGCTCGACGAGAATCGCGTCGAGGAACTTGCGGGGAATGTTGTTGTTCGACGCAATGTCGCCGGCGAGGCATTGCCCGTCGGCGTTTGCGAGATGAATCAGGGCCTTGAGGCCGTATTTGGCTTTGTTTGACAGCATGCGCCCGCGAGACGGCGGCATCGCCGGAAAGAGGAAAGATATTCCCTGTTATCATATCGGAGCACATTGCAAAAGAACGACCCCGCGCGCGCCAGGGGCGCGTGCGGGGTCGGGATCGCGGCGAACGGTTACGGGGAGGCCGCCGCCGCGAATCTGCGAACTTGCGTCCGCCAGATCACTTCTGCACGCGTCCGCCGCTGGCGGCTTCCGACACCAGCGCCACCTTGGCGTAGCCAGCGGCGTTGATCACGCCCATCGCCTCGGCGACGACGCCATAGGCGACGGCCTTGTCCGCGCGAACATGGACGCGGCGGTCCTTGTTGCCTTCGCTGTTTTCCTTGAGCACGGCGAGGAGCCCTTCCTTGCCGCTGGCTTCCTTCTTGTCGACAAAAAATCCGCCGTTTGCGTCGACAGAAACCACGATCGGAGGCTGCTGATCGTTGAGCTGCTTGGCCTGGGTCTTGGGGAGATCGACCGGAATGCCGGCTGTCATCAGCGGCGCGGCGACCATGAAGACGATGAGCAGCACCAACATCACGTCGACCAGCGGCGTGACATTGATATCGGCGATCGGTTGCGAATCGAAATCGCCGTCGTTCTTACGCAGCGCGAAGGCCATTGCGCTCACCCTTTCTGGACAGATTGCGGGACAGTTCGACTTCGAAGACGCCGATGAAGGCGGTGAGGCGCTTGCCGTAGGCGCCGATGTCGCCACTGATGCGATTGTAGAAGATCACCGCCGGAATGGCGGCGACAAGGCCGAGCGCCGTGGCGAACAGCGCTTCTGCGATGCCGGGCGCAACCACCGCGAGGCTGGTGTTGTTGGAGGCGGCGATGCCCTGGAAAGAGTTCATGATGCCCCACACCGTGCCGAACAGGCCGACGAAAGGCGCAACAGCTCCGATGGTCGCGAGGAACGGCAGGCGGGCCTGAAGTTGTTCGAGGGCCGCAGCGCTGGCCAGTTGCCCGACGCGGTGGACGCGATCCTGCAGCGAATCGCGCTGCGAGTCGGTCGAGATCAGATCGGCCGAACGGGAATGCTCCTCGACCATGGCCCGATAGACCTGCGCCAGGGGATCGCTCGCCGGAGCGTCGGCGAAGCCCGAAGCGATGGCGGCGACGGGGAGATTGTCCTGAATGCTGCCGACGAGCTTTGCCGCGCGGCGGTGAAGGATGGAGAGGCGGATGAGTTTTTCGGCAATGACCGCCCAGGCCCAGCCGGAGGCGAGGATCAGCAGGACGATCACCGATTTCACGATTGCGTCGGCCTGAAGAAACAGTTCGACCGGGGTCAAGGTGTGCGCCAGTGCGGCGGAAGCTGTAGCGGGATCACTCATGTGGTTCGACCTTTCGAGGCTTGCGTCAGGGGCTGAAGGAGATGGAGCCGGAGAGGGAGACCGGCTTGCCGGGCGCGGCCACGGAGCCGCAGCGCCCGCCGAGTCGTGCAGCGATGGCGTCGGCCGGTCCGACTCCGGAAGGGGAAATCGAATAGGAGGTGAGTGAACCACTGGCGCTGAAAGTCGCGTGATAGGATACGCGTGCGACACGCGGCAGTTCGTAGTTCGCGGCGCTGGCGGCGCGCTGCATGCAGGCGTGGAACTGATTGGCGATGGCGGAGGGCGTGGCGCCGGGGGGCGCGGCGGGAGCCCGGACGGCGGGGGCACGAACGGCGGCGGCGGCGGCCCGCGGCGTCGCGGGCTTCGCTTCGTGGCGCGGCGCCGGCTTCACCTCGCGCTCAATCTTCTTTTCGACCGGCTTCGGCTTTTCGATCGGCTTGGGCTTTTCCTCGATCGGCGCGATCGGATCGAGGGCGAGCGGCGGCGGCGGTTCGGGAATGTCGAGCGCCTCGGGCGGCGGCGGCGTGTCTTCCTCGGGCTGCTCGTCGACGGGGATCGGCACGAGCTCCATCACCTGCTGCTCTTCGACCGGAGCCTCGTTGGTCTTGAAGCCGAGCGTGACGATGGACCCGAGGAAGAGGGCATATACGAGGGCCGCGCCGATCTGCGCGGGATAATTGGGCCTTTGCGGCTGCGGACCGAGCAGAGACTGCGCACCTGTCCGCACGCCGGGGGAAACCCGAACTTCTTCCTGAAACACATGTGCAAGCGGCTCGGCGGCAAGTGACATGGGCGGGTCCTTCGAGCGGGAATGACGAACGTGCGCTCAGCTAACAGCATATTTCCTATCTATGCAATATGATTTTGTGAGCAGGCGCGGCATTTCCACTTTTTGGCGGATGACACGCTGCATCCGCTGAATAACATGAGGAAAATATGCAAATCGGCCGTCCAGCGAGAATCGCCGAACGGCCGATTTGCCTATAAAATTACTTGGTGATCAGCGCGGGCGCAGCGGCGGCGGCGCCGAAATGCCAGTTGACGCCGCCGCGCACGACATGACCGGCGCTGCCGACATTCAGTGTCGCCGGACCGCGGTTCGTCCCGTAGGCGACACCTGTATCGGCGAGCCATGTGTAGAGATATTCGCCCTTCAGCGAGATCTGGTCGGTGAGCGCATATTCGATACCGCCGCCCGCCGTCCAGCCGGGCCGCACCGTCGTGCCGGCATTGTCATTGCCAAGGATGAACGGCGCGGTCTGGACGAAGCTGCCGGGATTGAAGCTGGAGCCGAAGGCGAGACCCGCCGTCGCATAGGCGAGCCAGCGCGGCGCGAAGGCGTAGCCGGCGCGCCCGCGGAATGATCCGAGAATTCCGGCGGCGGTCTGTGTCGTGGACAGATTGCCCTGCGCGAAGGAATTGATCGCGTCGCGATAGCCGAAATCGGCTTCCGCGCCGAGGACGACTGTCGGGCTCCACTGCCAGTTGTAGCCGATCGTTCCACCGCCGACGAACCCGGCGCCGCGCAGCGGCAGCGACTGGAACACGGTGAAGTTGCCTTCGCCGAGGATGGCGCCGGCATAGGCGCCGACATAGAACCCAGTCCAGCTGAAGACCGGCGGGGGCAGCGCGATCGGTCCCTTTTTCGAGGGCAGATCAGCGGCGCTGGCTGCGCCGGCGAGGGCGCCCGCGGCCGCGAGGGCAAGAAGGAATCGTTTCATGGGATTCAGGTCTCCGTTACGGTTTCAGTAAAGCTTCACGCGCAGCGTGCCGCCGAAAGTGCGCGGGCTGCCGTCGCCGAAGGTGCTGCTCGCCTGAGCGGTCGGGCTGCCAACGGTGGCGGCGGTGAGATAGCGCTCGTCGAAGAGGTTCTTGGTCCAGGCGTAAAGCGTCCAGCTTTCATCGTCGGCCTTGAGGCCAAGGCCGGCGTTGACCAGCGTGTAGGACGGTTGCTCGAGGTAATAGAGCGACAGCGGCGCGGAGAGTTGCGTGCGGTATTTCCACGCGAGATTGCCGTAACCGAAGGCGGAGACGGGCTTGTCGAACCAGGAGCCGAGGCCGAAGCCCGAGAGCGCGTTGCCGAGCGGGTGCTCGTAGTTGAAGCCGACGTTGAAGGAGAATGGCGCGACCGGATTGTTGCCCGAGACGCCGCCGGTGATGCGCTGGCCCGAGAGATTGACAAAGAGCGGAGCGCCGACTCCGGCGATGTTGGCGGAGGCTGGCCAGGCGACATCGGTCGGGTCGGCCGCCTTGGTGTAGTTCACGTAACGCGCGTCGGTCGCGGCGCCCGAGAAGGTGATCCACAACCGCTCGACCGGACTCCAGCGGCCGTCGAACTCGAAACCGCGCAGACGCACATGGCCGATGTTGCCCAGATAGTTCTTCCGCAGCGGAATGCCGGTCACGTCGGTGTAGTCTGTGTTCACCAGAACGGACTGGAAATTGTAGATGTCGTTCCAGTAGAGATTGCCGTTGAGGACGAGCTTGCCGTCGAGCCAGGTCGTCTTGACGCCGAGTTCGTAATCCCACGACACTTCCGGCTTGGTGATCACCGGCTGGAAGGCCTTGAAGTTGCCCGCGCTGTCGAGCAGCGGCAGGGCCTGGGTGTTCACGGCGCCGGATTTTTCGCCGCGCGCCGCCGAGCCGTAAAGCATCACGTTTTCATTGTATTTGTAGGAGGGGTTGACGAGACCCGAGAGCGAGTTGTTGCGCGCGGTCTGTCCGCCCGTGTCGAACCAGGTCAGGCCGCCGGCGGTCTGCAGGGCCTGAATTCCGGCGATGGACGAAACGCCGCTTGCCCAGCCGAAGTCGGAACCTTCCCGGATTTCGTAAGTGTTGCGCAGACCGGCAGTCAGCGCCCATTGCTCGTCGTAATGATAGGTGCCCTGACCGAAGGCGGCGGCGCTGAAGGTGCGGGCCTTGCCGTCATTGTGTTCCTTTACGCCCCACAACAGTGACTTGTTGGCGGCGAAGCTGTTGAGGAACCACTGCGCGGCGTCGGCGCCGTAGTCGACGTGATCGAGCGACCACACCGATTCGCGCAGGAAATAGGTTCCGACCTGCCATTCGAATTTTTCGCCCTTGGGCGAGGCGAGACGGGTTTCCTGCGAATATTGATCGACCGTCACATCGAATGCGTTGGAGCTGATGTCGAGGAGGTTGTTGCCGGTGCTGTTGTTGGGATGCAGGCGGAACTCGCGCCAGGCGGAGACCGAGGTCAGTGTGTTTTCGCCGATGGTCCAGTTGATCTCGTTGGAAACGCCATGGGTGCGCTGATCGAGCTTGCCGAGGCGGGTGAGATAGGGCCGGTAGGGATCGACGGTCAGGAGCGAACGATGCAGACGATTGGCGACGTTCTGCGAATAGAGAGTCGCAGCGGCGCCGTTGGCCCAGTTCGGAAAGGAATTGCCATCGACGGGCGTGTAATTGTTGTACTCGTCCGACCGCAGGCGATCGAAGATCAGGCGGTCGGTGAAATTGTCGCCGACATAAAGCAGCTGTCCGCGCACGCCCCAGCGATTGTGGTCATAAATGCCTGTGCCGGTGACCTGATCCCGAAGCCAGCCGTCGCCCTTGTCGAGATAGAAAGTGACGCGCGCAGCCAGCTTGTCGTCGATGATCGGTCCGGTGACATTGAGCTTTTCGGTGAAGCGATTGTAGCTGCCGAAGGACTGCTCGAGGGTTGCCGAGCGCGCAAAGGACGGAAGCTGCGTGTGGATGACGACGGCGCCGACCGTGGTGTTCTTGCCGAGCAAGGTGCCTTGCGGGCCGCGCGCAACTTCCAGCGATTGCAGATCGACGAAGTCCGCCCACTGGAAGCCGACATGAGTGTAGAACACATTGTCGACGATGAGGCCAACGGCGGACTCGGAGCCGTCGGCGCCGCCCGAAATGCCGGAGATGCCGCGGATCGACATGGCCGAGGTGCGCGGATTATTGATCGAGGGAACGAAGTTGGGAACCTTCTGGGCGAAGTCCTGCAGGCGCTCGAGTTTTTCGCGCCACGCCGTTTGAGAGCCGACGACGGCGATCGGCAACGGCACGTCCTGCGCCTTTTCCTCGCGCAGACGCGCGGTGACTTTCACTTCTTCGACTTGCGCGCTGGAAGCGGCGGGCGCCGGCGCAGCGGCGGGCGGAGCCGATTGCGCGAGCGCCTGCACACTGAAAGCGGCGGCGCCGACGGCAGTCGCCAGCGCTGTTTGTTTGAGGAGTCGCCTGCGAAAGGCCGAACCCGTCCCACCCATGATATTCTCCTGTCGCATCGGCCCTCTTTATGGGGCGGCGGGCGATCACGCTCCGCTATTTCAATCTACTTACTTTGTAGACTTAAAGAGAGGGCGTCAATGAAACAGCATGGGGACGGGCGCTTGAATCCGCCTTGTGCAGTGGATTTCTATTAACTGTGGTTAACGTACAACACTGACTGTGCCCGGATAAAACAAAGGCCTGCTCCGGAAACGCCGGTAGCAGGCCTCGTCTTTGTCATATGTTATGACGCGAGAATTACATCCTGCCCTTCCAGGCGGCAAGCGCCCTCAATAGGCGGAAACCTCGACTGCTCCGGTCGGAGCAAAATGAAGCAGCGCCGCAAGTGCGACCGTCACCACGGCCAGCAACGCCACGGCGACGAACGAGTGTGACGAGCGGATTTCTTCGTGGGGTTCGACCAGCGCTTGCGGCTTTGCGCCGGTGATCATCGCTTTTGCGATCGGTTCACCCTTGACGAAAGTGTGAAGCACCACGGCGCCGACATGAATGGCGACCCCAGCGGCAAGCACATAGAAAATCTTGCGATGCAGCGAGGTGAGCAACAGGCTCACCTCCTTTGTGACGAGCGCCGCCAGCGGGCCGGCGTTGAAAATCTCGTCGTCCGCGAACAGGCCGAACGCCGCCTGAGCGCCGAGCCCCCCGAGCAGCGCGACCACCATCAGCGCGCCGAGCGGATTGTGGCCGGCGTGACGTGTCTTCAAGCCGCGGCCAGTGGCGGCGACATAGCGCAACACGGTTTTCGGTCCGCGCAGGAAATTGGCGAAACGCGCATGCTTCGTGCCGAAAAAACCCCAAAGGATACGGAACGCCACCAGCACGATCACTGCGTAGCCGAAGCCGAGGTGCCAGCCGAAATATTTTACGCCGAGCCGGTTGGTGACGAAGGCGCCGAGAAACGACAGCGCAAGACTCCAGTGAAAGGCCCGCACGGGCCAGTCCCAGACCTTTCGGGAACCAGTCGCAGGGGCCGATGTCGAAATGCGATCCGTGTCGAGCGTCGTCATGACTCACCTTCGAAAGGACGGGACGCGAAGGCGATGCTCCGCGTCCTTTTGAACACAAGCGTGACTGACTATTTGGCCTTGTAAGTGTCGTGGCAGCCCTTGCAGTCCTGGCCGAGCGAAGCGACAGCGGCCTTGAAACCGTCATCCGCGGCGCTGGTCGCCGATATCGCCTGTGCGAAGGCCGCGGCGTGTTCGACGAACTCCTTCTGCTTCTTGTCGAAGTCAGCGCGGTTGCTCCACACTTCGGCCTTGGCCTTGCTGTCGGGCTCCGGCGCGTTCGATCCTTCGGGGAAATTCTCCGACGGAATCGCGGCAAGATGCGAGATGCGTTCGGCGCGCTTCTTTGCTTCGGCGGCGTCATAGGGAACGGTTCCCTTGACGACCGCGCCGAACCAACGGAACGAATTGCCGATCAGCGTGTAGGCGGCGCGGCGGTTCTCGATCGCAACCTTGGTCGGCGACGGCGCCGGGGCGTTCTGCGCATTGGCGACGCCGATGGCGACTCCAGCCAGCGCCACGGCGCCGAGCATCGACGCCGCGATGCGGGTCTTCAAACGTCCAGTCATTCTCTCAGCCCCTTCTTTCACTTTGAGTGTTCGCTTCGCCATTTGCGGGCAAACTCCAGCGTCTGCGCCACATGTTCGACCGGGTTCGAACTTGTCAGCGCGAAGCCGATCTTCCCGTCCGGCGTGACGACATAGGAAATGCGGTCGGAGACGACGGCGCCATTCTGCGAGGGCTTGTCGCGCCGGGCGTCATAGGCGTTGATGATCGTCAGAGACGCATCCGCGCCGACCGGGAACTTGTCACGGCATTCCTTGGTCGAGAACTCCCGCTGCACCTCGATCGTATCGGCCGAAAGGCCGATGAGCGCGGCGCCGGCGGCGGCGAAATCGTCCGAATGATCGGCGAATTCATGCGCCTCGATCGTGCAGCCCTTCGTGAAGGACTTCGGATAGAAGTAGACGACGACCGGGCCCTTCTTCAGTTCGTCCTTCAACGCGAAGGTGAAGTCCTTGCCGCCAACGGCGGCCGCCGTCGTGAAGTCGGGCGCCAGATCGCCCGGCTTGAGCGCGCAGAAGGCCGGAGTCGGGACGGCGATAAGAGCCAGCCCGATCAGACGGGATAGAAGCCTCATGTTCAGGGACCTTTCCGGGAGCATCGACATCATTGCGGCTTGGGCGCATTGGCGGCGGGCGCCACGGCCGCCACTGTCGGCGCGGCAGCGGCCTGAGCTGCGCCCTGCCCTGCGCCGGCGGCGTTCGCGGCGGCGCGCGGCGGAGGCGGAACGATTTTTTGAAGCGTTCCGCCCTCGTCCTGATAATCGAGCACGCCAATGGCGCCAACGACGCGATAGCCGTAGCTCGCCAGCACATCGCCGACGGCGCCGGCGCGATGCGCACGGTTCGAGACCGTGACAATCAGCCGGTCATGCGGAATGAACGGCAAGCTGCGCTGGATGTCGGCCGTTTGGATGCTCAAATACACCGGAAAGCCGCCGATCTTCGTCAATTCGTCGGGACGACGGATGTCGAGCACCAGAAGATTTTCCGGATGCGCCGACAGTGCGTCGAAGGCCGCTCGATTGAGGCGCAGCGTCTTGTAGGTGTACTGCGGATCATTGGCCGGCGTGACGGGCGCCGGCGCTGCCGCGACGGGAGCGGCCGGCGATGTCGGCGTCGAGGGCGCCTGCTGGGCGAAGGCGGAGGTCGCGACCAATGTGGCGGCGACAGCAAGACGAAGTCTGTTCATGGTCATTCTTTCGGTTCAGGCGCGCAGTTGGGCGTTGAAGAAAGCGATGGTGCGCTCCCAGGCGAGTTTCGCTGCCGGAGCGTCGAAGCGCGGCGTGGTGTCATTGTTGAAGCCATGCTGCACGCCTGGATAGACGAAGGCTTCATATCTGACGCCCGCCGCCTTCAGCGCCGCCTCATAGGCCGGCCATCCGGCATTGATGCGGTCGTCGGCTCCGGCAAAGTTCAGCAGCAGCGACGCCTTGATGTTCTTCACATCCTCGGCGGCCGGGGCCGCGCCGTAAAAGGGTACCCCGGCGGCAAGATCGGCGGTCTTCGTCGCGAGATAATTGACGACGGTGCCGCCATAACAGAAGCCCACCGCGCCGACTTTGCCATTGCCGATCGGGCAGGTCTTGAGGGCGCCCAATGCTGCAATGAAATCCGCGCGCGTCTTGGTCTGGTCGAGCTTGGGAAAAAGTTCGCGCGCCTTGTCCTCGTCGCCCGTATAACCGCCGAGCGGCGTGAGCGCATCGGGCGCGAAGGCAATGAAACCGTCGAGCGCGAGGCGCCGGGCGATGTCCTCGATGTGCGGACTGAGGCCGCGGTTCTCGTGAATGACCAGAACGGTCGGCAGTTTTCTGTCGCCGCGGTCGGCCGGCTCGACAAAATAGCCCTTCACGACACCGTTGCCGTCCGGCGACTTCACTTCGATGGTCTTGGCCTTGATGCGCGGATCATCCTTCTTCACCTGCTCGGCTGCGGCGAAGTCCGGACGCAGTTCCTCCAGCAGCGCCGCAGCGCCGCCAGCCCCGACCGCGAATTTTTTCGCGCCGTCGAGAAAGGTGCGGCGATCGGCGAGGCCGTGCACGAAGAGATCGAACAGTCTCAGAACTTCGGGATGATAATCGGCGGCGGTCTTGCGGGTCATGAGAGTTCTCTTGGGATTTTGATCAGCGCGCGAGGCGCGGCTTGTAGAGATCGTGGCACGATTTGCAAAGGTCCGGCGCGCCGCGGGCCGCCGTCGCGGCGCCGTCGAAATCGGCCTTGTCGACGAGCGATTGCACATCGGCGATCAGAGCGGACCCCTTTTTCGAAATCTCCACGGCGTCGGGGAGTCCTTTTTTCGCGAAGTAGTCGCCAGTGTATCGGAATCCTTCAGCCAGTACGGCCGCGTCCTCCTTGGCTGCCTCGGCGTTCTTCGCAGTGATGTCGCCCTCGAAATATTTGATGCTCTTTTCGAGATCCTTCATCAGTTCGTCGTCGTAATCGTGAAGGTCCAGTGCCGCCCAGACGGGCGCAGACGCGCACAATGCTCCGAAAAACGCCATCATCGCCAACCGACGCATCTTCGCTGTCTTCCTTTTTTCAGACCGCGGACACATCAGTCCGCGACATCGATTTTTCCAGTGATGCGTGAATGCAGGCCGCACACGAGCGCCACTTCGCCACTCGCTTTGGCGATCACCGAAAAGCTTTCATCGGTGTCGATCTGCTCGGGCGAGCGGAATATCTCCTGATCCCCGAGCCGCCCGACCACTGAATGCGGGACCTGATCGCGATTGACGAAAACGACGCGCGTTCCCTGCTTCACCGTCACCGAAGGGGGATCGAAGGCAAAGCCGGCGATCTCCACGGCGACGGTTTCAGCCGCCGTCACCACGCCCGGCGCCAGAGCGCCGAGCATGGAGAGAATGACGAACGCGCGCATCGCTCACGCCAGAATGTCGTCGACGACCTTGCCGTAGACGACCGTCGGGCGCTCCGAGCGACCGGCGCGCAGATAGATCGTCTTGAGATGATCGAGACCCATCAACTTCAGCACCGTGGCGTGAACGTCATAGGTGTCGACCGGCTTCTCGGCCGTCTTGAGTCCGATCTCGTCGGTCGAACCATAGGTGAGACCGTGCTTGACGCCGCCGCCAGCGATCCACTGGGTGTAGCCCCAGGGATTGTGGTCACGCCCGTCGCCACTCTGGCCATAGGGCGTACGACCAAACTCCGAGGTCCAAACCACCAGCGTGTCGTCGAGAAGGCCGCGCGAGGCGAGATCGGCGAGCAGGCCGGCGATCGGCTTGTCGACGGCCCTGGCGTGGGAACCGTGGTTCTTGTCCAGTGCGCGATGCGCATCCCAGCTCGCGTCATCGCCGGCGCCAAGAACATCGATCGGACCCGACACGACATGCACGAAGCGAACGTTGCGCTCCACCAGCCGGCGCGCGCGCAGCAGCACCGTGCCCATGTCGCGCGTCGCGTCATCGTCGAGACCGTAGAGTTTCTTGGTCGCCTCGGTTTCCTTCGAAAGATCGACCGCTTCCGGCGCCGTCGCCTCCATGCGATAGGCGAGATCATAGGAATTGGTGCGGGCGGCGAGTTCCGAATCCTCGGGGCGCGACGCCGAACGGATATCGTTCAGCTTTTTCAGTAGATCGAGGCTGTCGCGCTGCTGCTTGTCGCCGATCAGATCCGGCGGCGCCTGATAGAGGATCGGCTTGTCGCCGGGGCGGAAGGCCGTGCCCTGATAGACGGCCGGCAGGAAGCCCGACGACCAGTTCACGGAACCCGCGCGCGGCTCGCGCCGGCCGCCATAGAGCACGACGTAAGGCGGCAGATCGGGATTGGCCGAGCCCAGCGCATAGGCCACCCAGGCGCCGAGCGACGGACGGCCGGGGCTGACATCGCCGGTATTGAGTTTCAGGATGGAAATGTCGTGTGTCGCGCCGACAGTGACGCTCGACTTGATGAAGGTGAGCTTGTCGGCGTGTTCGGCGATGTTGGGAACGAGATCCGAAAACCAGGCGCCGCTCTGGCCATATTGCTTCCAGCTGCGCTTGTTCGAGACAAACAGCTTGCCGACGCCGCCCTGTGTCGAGGTCTTGATCCCCTTCAGGAACGACTCGGGCACTTCCTGGCCGGCGAGGCGCTGGAGTTCGGGCTTGTAGTCGTAGAGATCGAGCGTCGAGGGCGCACCGTCCATGTGCAGCCAGATCACCGACTTCACCTTCGGCGCAAAATGCGGCTGCTTGGGCGCCAGCGGATCGGCGAACACCGCAGCGTTGGCGTCGGGGACGCCGAGCCAGCCGCCGCCCGGCATCATGCCGGAGACGGCATAGCCGCCGGCGCCCAGCGCGGTGTTGCGCAGCCATTCTCTGCGAGAGGTCTTGACGAGCATGATGTTCTTCCCTGTGCGTGCGTTGCGCGTGGCGCGATCAGAAGCGGTAGACGAAATCGTTGGAGTTCACGACGGTGTGGACGAGATCGACGAAGGCCGAGGCGCGCAGCGGATCGGCGGCCTTCTCCTTCGCGCCGACCGGCAGTGCGATGGTGATCTTGCCGTCTTCGGCCTTCTCGGCGATCGTCTTCTGGTGGTCGGAGAGGAAGGCCTGCAGAACCTGACGTTCGTCGTTCGTCGGCTTGCGCGCGAACAGGATCTGGTAGAGCCGGTCGATGCGGGCGTTTTCATCGGCGCCCGCCTCATTGATCACCCGCCCCGCCAGCGCCTGCGACCAGGAGAACACGATGTCGCTGTTGACGAGCGTGAGCGCCTGCAACGGCGTCGTCGTTACGTCGCGCTTGCTGTGGATCTGCTGGGCATTGGCCATGTCGAATGTTTCCAGCAGCGGATAAGGCAGACTGCGGCGCGTGAAGATGTAGATGCTGCGCCGCGTGTGGTCCTTGGGATCGGTGGAGACGGTCCAGGCAGGATCGGCGTTGAAATTGCCGCCCCCGGTGAGACTGACGGGGATCGGCGGGAACACGCTGGGGCCGCCGACCTGCTCGGTGAGCTTGCCCGAGGCGACGAGGATCGAGTCGCGGATCTCCTCCGCCTCGAGACGCTTGCGCGGGAAGGCGGCCAGCAGCGTGGAGTTCGGATCGGCCTTGGCGACCTCCGGACGATAATCGGAGGACTGGCGATAGGTCGCAGACAGCAGAATGTCGCGATGCAGCTGCTTCACGCTCCAGCCGGTCTTGATGAATCGGTCGGCGAGGAAGTCCAGCAGTTCCGGATGGGTCGGCTTGTCGCCGGCCTTGCCGAAATCGGACACGGTGGCGACGATGCCCTTGCCGAAATACTGGTTCCACACGCGATTGACGAAGACGCGAGCGGTCAGCGGATTCTTTGGGGACACCAGCCAGTCGACCAGCGCCGTGCGGCGGCCAGAGGAGGTCGCCGTCGGCACGATGTTCGGCTGTTCCGTGGTCATCGCCTCCGGGAACGCCGGCTGCACTTCCTCTAGCGGACGTTCATGATTACCGCCAAAGAAGATGAAAGTCGGCGGCGCGTCGGGATGGCCGAGTTCGGTCGCGGTGGTGAAGGTGCTTGCGCCCTTCGTCGGCCGCTTGTTCTGGAACTTGCGCAGCTCCTGGGTCAGCTTCTGATATTCGTCGGCCTTCTTGACGATCTCTTCGCTGTGCTCGGGCGCGCTCTTGTCGTCGGCGGCATAGCGCAGGAAGGCGGCGAGCTGCGGATCGTCGGTCACCGCCTCGAGGCGATGATTGACCCAGCGATCGAGCGCGTTCCACTGATCCTTCGGCTTGAAGATCGATTCGCGTGAGTCGGTGAGATAACGCTCCTTGTGATATTTGAGGGCCGCTTCACGCACGCTGTCGATGATGGCTTTCTGCTTGGCGCGAATATCTTTCGTCGCTTCGTCGTAGATCGCCTGCGCCTTTTCGTAGGCGAGTTCCTGCTCGCCCTTTTCCGCCAACCGCTTTTCGTCGAAAGCCGTATTGGCGAAGAAGGCCTGCAGAGAATAGTAGTCCTTCATCGTGAACTTGTCGGTCTTGTGATTGTGGCAGCGGGCGCAGCCCACCGTCGTGCCCAAAACCGCCTGGCCGATCGTGTCCACTATGTCGGTGGTGATCTGATACTTGCGCTGAACAAGATCGCGCGAATTGCTGTTGTCGGGATAGCCGGCAAGGAAGCCGGTCGCCACAAGCACGTTTTGATCGTTCGGCGCGATCTCGTCGCCGGCAATCTGCTCACGCAGGAACTGCGAATAGGGCTTGTCCTCGTTGAAAGCCTTGATCACGTAGTCGCGGTACCGGAAAAAGTTCGGGCGCGTGTTGTCGTTCTGGAAGCCGGCGCTGTCGGCGTAACGCGACAGATCGAGCCACAGCCGCGCCTGACGCTCGCCATAGCGCGGCGAAGACAACAGACGATCGACCACCTTCTCATAGGCGTCAGACGACGTATCCGCTTCGAAAGCGGCGACATCCTCCGGCGTCGGAATGACGCCCCAGGCATCGAGAGTTGCGCGACGAATGTAAGTGCCGCGATCCGTCTCCTTCGCCGGCGCCAGACCCTTTGCCTCGAGCTTCTCGAGCACGAAGGCGTCGAACTGCGAACGCGCCCACGCCTTGTTTTGCACGTTCGGAATGAATTGCGCGGTGATCGGCTGCCACGCCCAATGCGGCTTGCCCGCCGCCTTCGGTGCGTCCACAGATTTTGTCGCCTCGGCAGGCTTTGCAGCCTCCGCCGGTTTGCCAGCCTCGACAGCCGCTCCCGGCTGCAAAGCTACGACCTGGGCCGCAGGCTTCTCGTCCGCGGCAAATGCCAGCGCGATCGTGGAGACACTGGCGACGAGCGCCAAAGCGAAAGGCGTTTTCGAGATCGACATGTGCGAGACTTCCAGCTTCGGTGCGACGCCGACGGGCGTCGTTAAAATCCTATCGTGCTGGTCAGATTATAGCTGATACAAACCATTGTCTATCGAAATCATATGAAATCATATTTTTGCTATACCATATTGTTATATTTATATTTTTGCTGACACCGCCCCGTCCGGAGCCGTTTTTTTGAGCATGCGGTTCCATAGCGTAGAGATGCGCAAATCGCGTCTTTCGCAAGCGCCTGCAAATGAAGGGGCCGCGCGTCGGCGCAAAGGTTCCCCCACGGCCGTCATGCTGTTCTCGGTTGCGGCATGGGAGGCCTCCGGCCACCTGATTCGAGCGGAGTCTCAGAGTCGTCGCCACAAGACGAATCTCGCGTGGCGGGAGCGCCGGATCGGGCGCGCCAGGAATCGTTGGCAGTGGAAGCTCGGCCCCGCCGCCGGCGCCGATCGCGGTGCGCCGCGATATCCATCCTGACAGCGTCGCCAACGCCGCGCGCGTGTCTCCCAGCAGTCGGCTGCACACACAGACCTTCACGCGCGAGGATATCGAAAACCTCAATCCGCGCGACACGTTCGGCCTGCTGAGCAATGCGACGAACATCCTCGTCACCTATCAGGGCCGCAAATTTCCCAACAATCTGCGCTTCCGCGGCGACAGCAATTTCGGCTTTGTTGGCGACGGCGCCTGGAGACCGCTGCGCATCCGCGCTATCCCGCCAGTCTGCTCGCGCAGACCATCGCGCCCTACTCCGATCTGCTGCTGCACGATATGGGCGAAGGGCTTTCCGACGGGCGTCCCGATTTCAAGGCCTCGGGCCGGCAGTGGCGCACCCCGCCGTTACGGGGACTTGGGCTGGCGCCAGTCGTGAACGAACACAGCCTGTTGCTGCACGACGGACGGGCGCGGAATTTCGAGGAAACGGCGCTGTGGCATGGCGGCGAGGCGGAAAGCGCAAAGGGCGCCTACGCCGCCTTGCCGAAGGACGCACGCGGCGCCTTGCTCGCCGTCCTCGCGCCCGCCGGACAGGCGACGCTGGGGACGTTCGAGTTCCAGTCCGTGACCTCGCCGTCAGCGTCACACTGACGAGACCGTGCAAACAGCAAGTTCAGTCTACGGCGAGAATTACATTCTGCGGCACAAATGTCGCCTCGACTTGCGCGTTTTCCCGCGCGGAGAGCGCTTCGGCCCGGATGCGGGGAATGACGGCCGTCATGGTCTTGCCGCCGCCGATGTCGACGAGGAATTCACTGTTGCGCTCCGCGTCGATGCGGCGCGTTATCGTGCCGACGAAACGATTGGCGGACGCCTCCGACCCGCCTTCGACCGCGCCAAGTTGCACGAACGACGACTTGATCAGGGCAAGCGCCTTTCGGCCCGGCGCCAGCGCCAATTCTTCGGCGGCGTCGTTGGTGACCACGGAGTGGAGGCGATGCTCGTTCGACAGACACAGTTCGACGTCCACGTCGACGGCTGTCCTCGCCACGGAAACAACTTCCGCCCGGAACACGTTGCGCGTCGAGATCTTGATCCCGAGGCTCCACAGGAGAAAATCGGCCTGCCCGCCGAAGCCGTCCTCTGCGATCGCAGTCGAGATCTGCGCCAGACGCGCTTCCAGCCGCTGAAACGTCGAGATCAGCCGCTGCCCCTCTTCCGTCACAAGCGCGCCACCGCCGCTGCGGCCGCCGGCTTTGGTGACGAATGCGGGGCTGGGCAACAGGTTGTTGATGGCGTCGACGGCGTCCCACGCAGCCTTGTAGCTGAACCCGGTTTCCTTCGCGGCCTTGTTGATGCTTCCATGCTTTGCGACCGCTTCGAGTATCTTGATCCGGTCGCGTCCGACCAGAAAGCGGCCGTTGCTGCGCAATGCCAGAATCGCATCGATCTTTTCGTCTTTCATCGCTTCGTCTCGCATCCCCACATGCGGAAATAAAGCACAGATTTATGGCGCTGCGTCCAGTTTTTCGCCTTGCGCGGCGATCTCTCGTGATTCTATTATGACGCTATGTATCTTTGATACATAATAATGGGAAAATGTCTCGTCGCGTGGGCTCTCCGCCGACGTGTCGCTCGTTCCCGGACCATGAGGCGGCTCCATGCGGATCAGCGATCTCGACGACGCCGGCTTCGCCAAAGTGATGCAGGGCTCGTGAGACGCTTGTCTCTCCTCCCTGCGGCTCTGATTGCTTCGGCGCTGCTGGCCATGACGATCGGTCGCTATCCGTTGTCCGTCGGCGAAATCCTCGGCTATGCGGCGGCGGGGCTCGGTCTCGACGACATTCCGGCCGATCGCGCCGACATGCTGCACAATGTCATCGTGGAAATCCGCCTGCCACGAGTCATGGCGGCGGCGCTGGTCGGCGCGGCGCTCGCGAGTTCGGGCGCAGCCTTTCAGGCGGTGTTCCGCAATCCGCTGGTTTCGCCAGGCATTCTCGGCGTGCTCGGCGGCGCGAGCTTCGGCGCCGCGCTCGGCATATTGCTGTCGGGCCATTGGCTCGTCATTCAACTCTCCGCTTTCGCCATGGCGCTGCTGGCGGTCGGCATCGGCGTCGGAGTCGCCAATCTGTTCGGGCCGGCGTCGATCGTAATGCTCGTGCTGGGCGGGATGATTTCGGGCGCGCTGTTCACCTCCCTGCTGTCGATCGTCAAATACACCGCGGACCCCAACGACCAATTGCCGGCGATCGTCTATTGGCTGATGGGCAGCCTCGGCAATCTCGATTTGCGTCAGGTGGCTTTCGCCGGCGCCCCGATCATCCTCGGTTCTGCGATACTCGCCGCGCTGGGCCGGGCGCTCGATGCGCTGTCGATGGGCGACGACGAGGCGCGCTCCCTCGGGGTGCCTGTCGATCTCTTGCGTTATACGGTGATTGCACTGGCGACGCTGATTTCGGCGCTGTCCGTGTCGCTCGCCGGCATGATCGGCTGGGTCGGGCTCGTCGTGCCGCATGCGGCCCGCATGCTGCTGGGCCCGCTCAACGCCCGCCTGCTGCCAGCGAGCGCACTGCTGGGCGCCACCTTCCTCATCCTGGCCGATTGTCTCGCCCGCAGCATCGCCCGGGCGGAAGTGCCGATCGGCGTCGTCACCGAACTGCTCGGCGTGCCGGCCTTCATCCTTGTCCTGCGTCATGCGCGGCGAGGCTGGCTGTGACGATGGGCGAGCGGATCGAGGCCTGCGATCTCGTGTTCAGCCGGGGACCGCGGCGCATTCTCGATCGTGTTTCTCTGACGCTGAAGCGCGGTGAAATCGTCGCGCTGCTGGGGGCCAATGGCGCCGGCAAGAGCACGCTGTTCCGTCTGCTTCTTGGACTGGCCCGGCCTCATGGCGGCGCCGTGCGGCTCGACAACGCGCCACTCGACTCCTGGTCGCGGCGAGAGGTCGCGAGGCGCATCGCCTATGTCCCTCAAGGCCATGCGCCGCCCTTCCCCTATCTCGTCGAAGACGTTGTCGCGCTGGGCCGGATTCCGGAAAGCGGCCTGTTGCGCGCGCCCGGAGAAGCAGACCGCGCCGCGGTGCGTGACGCGCTTGCCCGGCTCGATTTATCGAGGCTCGTTGGCCGGCCCTACACGGAAGTTTCTGGCGGGGAGCGCCAACTGGTCATGATCGCCCGCGCTCTGGCGCAGGGCGCGCGCCTCTTCATCCTCGACGAACCCATGACCGGGCTCGATTTCGGCTACCAGACGCGGCTGCTGGGACTGTTGCGCAGTCTGGCCACAGATGGCCATGGCGTCCTGTTCAGCACGCACCATCCGGACCATGCGCTGGCGATTGCCGATCGCGTCGCCGTGCTGCACGATGGCCGGGTTATCGCCGATTCACCGGCCCGCTCCGTGATTACCGCGCCGATCATCCGTTGCATCTATGGCGTCGAGGTCGAGATTGTCGAAGACGCCTCCGGGGCACGCATTGTCTCGACAAACACTGTTGCCGATTTGCAACAATAGCCGTCAGGTCACTTTTTTACCTCAGTTGCCGGTTTTTTCAGCTTGCGTGACGCGGTCGCGACTCAATATGTTTATCGAGTATATAACGATGGTCGGCAGCGACGAGCGCGGCGGCCCGAACGCGACAAAGGCGAGCCGATGCCTCTCCCTCGAAGCCTGCGTCGCATGCTCGCAGTCAGCTTTTCGATCGTCGTCGCTTCACTCGTCTCGAAAGTCGAGGCGCAGCAGAACCTGCCGCCCGTCGATGTCGCGCCGGGCGCCCGGAGCGAGCCGGCGCGCACGGTTCGAGCGCCCGCGGCCCCGTCGACTCGGGTTCCGTCTGCACCCGCCTCTGTCGCGGCTCCTCCCGCCGTGACAGCCGGCTCCGGGCCCATCATCGGCGCGCCGCGCAACGCCATGACGACGGTCTATTCCGTCGACCCGAAAGGCATCGCGCTCATGACCGGCAATGGCGGAGCCAATCCGCTCCGGGCGATCGGCGGGCTCCCTTCCGTCGACGCGCCGGCGATCGATCCCTATGGCCTCGCCAATCTTCCCGGCTCATACAAGGGCCTGCGCATCCGCGGCGAGGTCAGCCAGCACGGCAACAGCACCAGCCTGTTCGAAGGCCTGCCGCTCTCCGGCATCGATCCGGGCCCCGGCGCGACCTTCATGATCGACAATGAAAATCTATCGGGCGTCACGCTGTATCAGGGGCCGCCGCCGTCCAACCTGAACTCCTATTTCACCCTGCCCGGCGTCGTCGACAGCCGTCTGCGTTGGGGAGCATCGAAAATGGGGGGCGAGATTTCGCAGAGCGTCGGCTCGGCGAGTTTCCTGCGCACGTTCGGCCGCGTCGATTCCGGCGACATTCTGAACGGCACGACGCGGGTCTTCGTTTCGGGATCCTGGACGGATGCGCATCAATGGCGTGGCCCCGGCCAGGCGCCGCAGGGCAAATCCGGCTTTTCGCTGGGCGTCGACACGAAACCTTCCGACGCGATCGAGGCGAAGGTCTTCGTCGCCAGGAGCAGCTACAATGCCAACACCTACGCCGGCCTCAATTACCTTCAGGCATCCAACCTCGCCGCCAATCGCTGGTACAATTTCCTGCCGGTTTCGAGCGGGTCGCCGGCCTTCGCTGTCAATTACTTCAATTACAATCTGCAGAATTTCGACAGCTGGACCGCGTTCTCCGAGGTCGCCGTCAAATTCGACAATGCCACCAAACTCGTCGTCAAACCCTATTATTTCCGCGAGGACGGCTATTATCTCGACGGCATGGCCAATGGCATGGTCCGCAAATGGCAGATCAACCATGACAGTTGGGGCGTCGTCAGCGAGATCGATACGCGCCTGCTCGAAACCAGCATCAAGATCGGCCACTGGTATGGCCAGCAGAACCTGCCCGGACCACCGACCGGCTGGCAGATGTTCACGCCCAATGCGCTCGGCGGCGCGACCAATCCGCAATGGGCGATCCTCGCCCAGCAGACCAGCCCGCATGTGAACAACGCCGTCTATGGCCAGGCGAGGCGCGATTTCGGGCCGCTGCATGTCCAGGCCGGCGTTCGCTACATGTGGGAGCGCATGGCCGGCATCGCCGAGCACACATCCTTCGGCAGTCCGGTCGACATGTCGCTGGCGACCGCGCTGACCCTGTCGTCGGGCGTCATTCCGTCGCGCAGCGTCAACGGTTTTACAGTCGGAACATTCCTGCCGTCCGGCGCGGTGACCTACGATGTGTCCAACGACCTGCAACTGAAAGTGAGCGGCGGCGTCGGTTACGGCGGTCCGGGCTTCGACGTCTGGCCGGCCTATCAGCAGAATGTCGCCGCCTTTCAGAAATACGGGATCACCGCCGATTCGCTGTGGCGGTCGATCCGCCCCGAAACCTCGGAAATGGTCGACGCCGGACTGCGCTACGCTTTCGCCGGCGGGTATGGTTCGGGCTATGTCGAGCCGATCTTCTATTACGCGCGCAATCACCACAAATCCGTGGCCTATGATCCCGGCATCGGCGTCGCCTACAGCCAGAATGTCGGCGAAAGCGAGAGTTACGGCGGTCAGGCGATCGGCCATTGGTCGCCCGTCCAGAACCTCGATCTGTTCGCATCGGTCGGCTATCAGCACGCCGCCTTCGTTTCTGATCTGCCGGTGCTGCCCGGCGCCTCGATGACGACTGTGCTGCTGACGCACGTCGCCGGACATCAGTTGCCGGACGTGCCGTACTGGCTCTCGACCGTCGGCGCCGATCTGCGGATCGAAAACTATTCCTTCTCGCCGATCCTGCGCATTGTCGGCGGCCGCGCCGGCGACACCACGGGGCTGCAACCCATCCCGGGCTATGCGACCCTCGATCTCAACTTCGGCTATGAGCGCAAGACCGATTATGGCGTCGTCACCGCCGGACTGTCGGTGATGAACGTGTTCGACACGGCCTACATCGGCCAGATCAGCAACGGCTATTACCAGCAGACGTCCAGCTCGGGCATTTATTTCCCCGGCGCGCCACGCACGGTGGTCGGGAAAGTCGGCTTCAAATTCTGAAGCCTCGGTGGAAAGCCAGGGAGAAAGCACATGAGCATTCCGGAGACTGCGCTGTCCGAAGCCGACAATGTCATTACGCTTAACCTGCCCCCCGCGCCGGCAGCGACTCCAACCGAGGCGCCGGGGCCATTCGAATCCGCCATCGAGACGGTGGATCGGCATGTGCTGGTGCATGTGCGCTTCTTCCCTGACGGCACGGTGTGGGAAATCGCCGAAACGCCGGCCGGCTTGTCGAAGGAAGACTGGTTCAAGCGCCTATGCCAGCGCGCCGGCGATGTCTTCAGCACGCGGATGGGTAGCCGCGGATTCTTCAAGCTCACCACGCAACGGCTCGAGGCGCTGAAGACCTTGCAGGCGCACTGACCGGACGCGTGAATTGGCCGCGCTGCGTCGCTTGCGCCGCGGCCGTTCCCAGCGGACAAGAACGATGGAGGACGACATGGCGCTTGTCGAAGAAGGCGTTGCGCAGCTCGACGCCGTGCTCGCCGGCTATCGTGAACGCGAATGGCGCGTCGGCGGCGCGCCTTCGCCGAAACCGGACGAGATGCGTGCCCCCGCGAAGGCGGTCGAGCCTCCGCCCGACGACGACAGGGTAGCCGCGCTCGAAGCCGAAGTCGCCGATCTTCGCGCGGTAGTGGGACGTCTGATGGAGCGCATCGACGCAATGGAACTGCGCCACCGCATGCGCTTCGGCGACCCTTCGGCGCCGCGCACGCTCGAGGAAATCGCCGACCGCGCCGCGAGCGCCGCGTCGTCGACCCGCGCCTCGCGCGCGGTCGCGCATGCCACTGCGGACAAATATGTCACGCGCGACGGACGCAAACGGCTGGTTCGGTAAAACGATCATCGCGCATCGCGCAAGGGAGAAGGCAGTGTCGAAACCATGGCCGGCGGCGCCGTCGCCCCGCGACCCGATTTCGCGGGAACCGCAATTCAAGCTCGGATTGTCGGGCTGTGGCGGCGGACTCGAATCCATTTCGACATCGAAGCTGCTCGATCTTGCCGAACAGGCTGAAGCACTGGGCTATGACGCGCTGTGGATCAACGAGGAGCATTTTCAGGGCAGCATCGTCGAGGTCGAGGGACGACGTTGTCATTCGCCCATCGTGCTCGCATCGGCCATTCTTGCGCGAACGAAGAAGCTGCGGGTCGGCTTCTCAGTGCTGCTGCTCGCCCTGCACCACCCGGTGCGTCTGGCCGAAGAAATCGCCACACTCGACGTATTGTCCGACGGGCGCGTCGACTTCGGCATCTCGCGCGGCGGCAACGGGCGTTATCTCGAAGCCTATGGCGTCGACCCCGCTGCCGTTCCGGAGAAATTCGCCGCCACGCTCGATTTCGTCCTTCGCGCCTGGCAGGATGAAAAAGTCTCGTTCGGAGCCAACGCCTGGTCGATCGAACCCAAACCTGCGCAGAAACCTCATCCGCCAGTCTTCATGGGTACCTATACCGACGACACGGCGGCCTGGGCCGCGAGAGCGGGTCATAATCTCATCTTCCACGGCATCACCAATATGGCCAACCAGCGGCGCTTGATGAAAGCCTTCGTCGCGGCCGGCGGCGACTCCGCGGCGGCGCCCTTCGGACGTTTCGTCTATGTCGGCGAAAGCGACGAAGCAGCGCGGCAGGAGCTTTGGCCGACGATCGAAAAACTGACCACGCGGCTGAAAGGCTTCCGCCTGTTCGACCGCAAAGGCGTGCTCGAGGAGCGCGACCTCGACCCGGAAGTCTTCTACGAGGAAATGGTCATCGCTGGCGGACCGGAGACCGTCGCCGCGAGAATCCTCGATCTCAACAGGGAACTCGGCGTCGCCTATCTCAACGCGTTGAGCGCGTTCTTCGGGTTTCTGCCCTTGCCTCTGCTCGAGCCTTCGCTCGAGCGCCTCGCGCGGGATGTTCGGCCGCTCGTCGAGAACGGATTGAGTGATCAGGCAAGGGTTTGAGCGAAGGACAACTGATAGCCATTGTCGTCGAGAATGCCGAATTCGCGTACGCCATAGCCCATGGTTTCGATCGGATACGCGATACGAACGTGATCTTTGAGGCGTTCCCAAATCGCATCGACATTGTCGACACCAAGATAGATCGATCCGGTGAACAAAGGCCCGGCCCAGGCTTCATTCTCTCTGGGCAGGGCCAACATGATGTCGGCCTTTCCCAACTTCACCCGCGCGAAGCGCTTCAGCTGGAGCGCACAGGCAAAGCCGAGCTGCCTGACATAAAACGTCACGGATCGGGAAATATCCGGAGTGGTGAGGGCGATTGAAACAGATTCTACTGTCACGATGATCACTCCTGTCACGAACTCCTGCGCATCGCTCCGGCAATTCGCGGCGCCCGGGCGACCTCGCGAACCTGCCCGAACACGATCCGGTGCCCGTCATTTGTCGTGACGACGATTTCTCTCATCCCATATGCGGTATCGGTCGGCGCGGAACAGAGCGCCCCTCGTCCGGTGAGTTCGACGTGCAAGGCGTCGACATCGCCGACCTCGATATAACCGAACAAATTATGCGATCCGATCCCGGATGGCGGCGTTGCGCCCGGGCAATGTCCCAACATGATGCGAATGCCGCCGCGCTCCACGAGGCGCCAATCCGTCGCGTCGTCCCAAAGGATGCGAAACCCCAGAACGTCCCGGAACCAGGCCGCGCTGCGGTCGAAGTCGGGAACGGCGAGCACAAACGCCCATGGTGTGAACTCGGACATGCCCGCTTACCTCGTGGATGGCGCGCCTGTGTCGGGAATTGGCGCAGGATAAGCCGCGAGGTTCTTGCGCGCCAGAGCTTTTATCGCGCCGGCGTCCCGGCCAGAATATCCTCGATCTGATCCCTCGACAGCGTCACATGAAAGAAGCGCGCGTAGAAAGCGCCCGCATCCGCAACGAGGCGCTGTTGATCGAACAGCTCGGGATGGATGA
>Ga0265331_10000175_pt1 | contig 78849 bp, 70 predicted proteins | sample 41923metaG_FD_202088 | JGI IMG/M metagenome (GOLD analysis project Ga0265331, IMG submission 202088) | Rhizosphere microbial communities from Carex aquatilis grown in University of Washington, Seatle, WA, United States - 4-19-23 metaG | ecosystem: Host-associated > Plants > Roots > Rhizosphere... | reverse complement strand
GACCAAGGCGTGGTAGCCCCAAACGCCTTTGTAAGAGTATTCCATACCTTCTTGCATTCGCCCATCGTGGGCACCAGGATCCCGTCAACGTCCAGACAGGCCTCGTCGAAAAACTCCCGCGGCTGGAAAGCCCAGACCTTCCGCCGTGCGGCGTCAAAAGCGTCATGCAACGCTTCGATGTGGTGGGGTTTGAAGCGCCGACAGAAATCACCAGCCGTGGTTGGATCCGGAATCCGAAGGGCTCCCAGCATGTTGAGAAATCCCTCGTCCTGACGCCGCCGTTCCAAATCCTCGAGACAGCGACCATCCGAGATGGTGTTGTAGACGAGGTTTAATACGTGATCCGAGACCTCTCGAACGAGGATCGGCGTTCGCCCTCCTGCCGACCGGAGTCACATTCCCGCTCGGTCTCAACGTCCAGGCCGATTGGTTACTCGTGGTCAGCCGCCGCGAACTGATGCAGATCGAAGGAAATGAATGGCACGAGGAAATTCTTGGCCAGATCCCATTCCTGTTGAAGAACTTTCTGGCCTGGCTCGTCGAAACCCCCTGGCCGGAAAAATCTGGATGGGATGTCGGCTACGACGCACTGCCTGGGAAATTCGGTGGTGAACGGGAACCTGACGCCTGGTTTGAAGGCAACGCTTTCCGGGAAACGTTGGCTGGCTGCCTAATTGATCTCGCGTTCCTACCCGTCCCATCAAGGCAAGGCGATCCGGTTTCATTCATTACGCCCAGGCAAGGTCGCCAATTGCCCCAATCCCTTGCGAAACTGTTTGAGGACGACGGAGCTTCGCACCGCATCTTATTTGGCGATTGCGCGTTTAACTGAGAACGAATGGGCTCGAAACGACCTTCGCGATAGCTCTCCGCTGTCTTGTCCCAGTTCGGCGCCAGCAGAACTGCTTCGCCGACGTCATCGAGCCCGGGACGACCGGCGCGTCCGATTCGCTGCCAAACGGAATTGGTCGAGAGGGGCCTGAATTCCTGACCGTCGAACGACTGCAGATCGTAAAGAATCACCTGGCGAACCGGGAGATTCAGTCCCATCTCCAGGGTGGATGTGGCGACCAGTACGTCGATGCCGCCAGACCGGAACGACCCTTCGATCTCTTTTCTTTTGTCGTGGTCTAGGCCGGCGTGATGATGGCGAGCACGAAGCCCTTGCGAATCGAGGTGGTGCCCCTTCCAGCCGTGCTCCTCGTTGGGGTTCAGCGGGCATCTCGGTCGCAGACAGCGGAGATGATGACTTCCGTTGTTCCTTTGGTGGCATCGCAACTGGCTCGACATCCAGAGGCCGGCATCTCTGAGGATGACCTGCGTCAGTTCTTTTCGAAGTCACTGGGCGGAAGTCAACTGGCTTGTCGAGTGACGGAGTCGTTGACCTGGCTTGCCGATCCTTCTCGTCTCCTGGCTTTCCGAAACGAAGACGGACGGTACCAGCCCACGACACTCGGCCTTTTCACCAACCGTTCAACCCTGCCCGTCGAGATGGCTTCTGCGGCTGGCCAACTGATCCGTGATTTGCTGCAACTGGACAATCAGGATTCATCGCTGTCTCGGTGGACGCCCCTCGATCACCTTGTGTTGCTGGAGTGCCTCTCCGAGCGAACACCTTCAATCCGTCGCTTCAGCAAAGACCTGACCGGACACATCGATGCCTGGATGGAGGGACATCCACCGGAGGTGCCCATGCTGTACCGCGACTGGATTCGCGGGGAAAAAGGGGCGTCCCGAGCGGATCAGTTGCTCGGCTCCCTCGGGATGGTCCTGACCCCGGACGCATCACGGCAACACGCCTATTTGGCCGTCCTTCGCGCAGTCGTTCTGTACGAGCGAGGAAAAGGAGCTTCGGCGAGCGACCTGGAGCGTCGCTGGTCGATCAGCAATCTCGTCGGTGTCGAAGAGCAGTGGCGAGACACGATGTTGTGGATGACCTCGGCCTTCAGCAAGATCCTGGAAACGCGGTGCTTCTTCTACTGCCTCAAGGAACACTGCCAGGCAGACCTACATCGGATTCGTCGCGTTACCCGTGTTTTCCGTATGATGCGTCAGCAATTGTTCGGTCTCCAGGAACATTTGAAGTACTGTTCTCCGCTCGGAGGTATCCTCAGAAGCATGCGGCGCTCTCACGTTGGCGCAGTTGGTCCGGCGACAATTCGTCGACTTGAGGGCGCGGGGATAGCGAACCTCTCGGACCTGGCGCCGCTCTCGACGGACGAGCTCGTTAACCTGGGGATTCGTCGAAATGCAGCCAGAACCATCCGGTCGTATGTGCTCCGGCGATCCCAATGAACATGTTGACTTTTCGTCAGGTACCGCAGTTGCCAACACCGACGTCTCACGCTCACTCTCGTTGTACGTCGGCAAAGAGCCCACGGAACCGCTTCTGTTCACACGCACATCCTACCGCACGCAGTCTGGCCAACAGTGGACTCCAGCTGCTTTGAGACTGACTCTCGCGCATTTGTCGAATAAAGTCCCTCACTTCGTCATCGGTTAACTGCTTTCTGACCGGCCGCTCGATGGTTGGCGATTGCTCTAAGACTCGCAACAACCGCGCCGACCACGCGTCGGCAAGCCGCTCCTTGACCTCTGGCGGCTGATCGAGCAAATACCGAAGTGTACGCACATTGAGCGACATGAGTGCACCGCCGAGAGCGCCTTGGAGCCGAGCATTGCTTGGAAGAAGATGTTCTGCCAGGACACCATTTTTCTTGCTGCCACCAGAGATAAGAATCAGTAATTCAGTGGTCGCCATTTCGCTTCGCGCAGTCAGCAGATCGAGTTCCAGAAACTTAATGAAAGCCGGCGAGGCTATCACAACCATCGGTGTGTTCGGCGCACGTTTCACGATTTCTGCAACCGAACGCGGAGAATTAGGGTCGGGTCCAGACCATGAGCAAAGGCCGGCCCACCATCGCTGCTGAGCCTTGATGCGATCATCCGCTGACCGATCGCAAATAAAATCGGGATGTGTAACCGACAGGGTCGCGGAGTAGGGTTGGACCATCGTGCCCGCTTTGATTAGCCCGTAGCCCGGCGAGCATACCCACAGGCAAACGTCCCATTCGTTGATTGCGACCTGTCCGGGAAGCGACCTTGCGATTTGCCAATGATCGCCGGCATACAGCTCGTAAGCTGCACAGGTTTCAACGACGGAATCGGAAAGACGCGCGACCCACTGTTCCAACCGTTGCCCAGAAGGAATTGTCTGAAGACTGCGCAGGCACAAGTGGTTCGGTGCAATCCGTCGCTTCCGCTTGGTAGACATTACGAGAACATTCAGCTGCATCGGAATTGAATCCTGCCGAAACTGGGCCCGTTTCGTATACCTCGGCGCGCCCTGCCTTTCAGATACCTCGGTCCGAAATCATACTGGTGCATTGCTCTCGGATCGAGTTTGAACTCGATCGGACCTTGCTCCTTGGCACGGTTCGAGCCTTCCGCTCACCTGCCTAACGTCGGCCAAGATCTGCGCCTCTCTCCGTTCTGACCCGCTTTTCCTGTCGATTGACGTCGTCAACGGCCGCATCAAGAGGCGGCGGCTTGCTCGCCGGCGATGGGGATTGGGGAGAATTGGGTTTCTCCGCTGGGGAGTCTCGGTAAGCATCAACTTTCTCGGCCGCGCCGACTTTCGTGGTGACGACAAAACTAGCAGCGCGATCGAGGCGCGCTTTCCACCCGGAAGGGTGATAAGAATCTATGAAAAAAGTTTCCCGCAGTCCGCGTTCTTCGACTCGCGGCACCGTGGGAGCGGCGAATTCGCGCTGGGGCGATGGGTTCTAAGTTGCATGGCTGCAACGGTTTGTGAAATGGGCCGCCATCACGGATGACAGGACGATCCGTGGGAATTGTTTGTTTGCATTTCCAAGCCAAGCAGGGTGTAGAAAGAAGGATGAAGGAGGCGGTGGACAGGAAGAGGGGAGGAGGCGATCAGGGGATGGAGGGAGCGGGCGGACGACGCGCTGGGGCCGCTTCCCGGTCTAGAGACCAACGTGAAAACTCCATCGGGCAAGCCGATGGCCTCTTTGGAGGCGTGGAGAAGGACCGTTTTCTAGAAACGAACGTGAAACTCCACGGGGCAAGCCCGTGGCCTCCTACGAAGGACGTCGGTGCGCCGTCGCGCGCCCCGGGGCGGTCTTGTCCGACCCTACGGACTGCGAGACCCTGACCCCCATAGCACAATTGCCCAAAACACAAATGACAAGGCACTAGCCACTCAACAAGGAGCGGACCATGCTTAAACTGCAACCGACGATCGACGAACCAAGAACCAGATTCGCGATCATGCAATCGCTCATTTCCGACAAAGGCTTCTCACGGCCGGTGCATGAGCAGCAGCTCGACATTTCGATTTTGTATGGCCGTGGCCCTACTCAGAGCAAATCGGAATTCTCACGAATTCCGATACACGAAAACCCGGCGCGTCGGGAGACGGCGGTCATCGACGCCGACGAGGCGCGCGCGGCGGCGCACGCGAGCAACGAAACCAGGTCCACCGAAAACGGTCCGCCCGTCGGCAAACCCCAACTGTTTAGCTTCGACACAGTGCAGCCTTGCGACACGTCATGGATCTGGCCGGGTCGCGTGGCAAAAGGTTGGCTCACCCTGCTGGCCGGCGAAGCTGCGGCGGGCAAAAGCCTGGTCTTGATCGACCTGGTTAGCCGCGCCTCGCGTGGCGATGCCTTTCCACGCGGCCGCGAACCTGGCGCATCCGGCTTCAGCGTGGATGCGGCGCGCGACGACCAAACCAATACCGACCAAGCCCGTGCCGACAAGGCCGAAATCCCCAAAGCCAGGAAGGTTTTGCTGCTCACGCGCGAAGGCGCCGAAGGCGTCGTCCAGCCCCGTCTCGCCGCGGCCGGGGCCGACATGCGCCGCATCCATACCCTGCGCGACTTCCCCGACACCGATGAGCAGGGCCAGCCCGTCACCCGAGGGTTCGACGTCGAGAAAGACCTTTGGGCCGTCGAGGAGACGCTGGCCGACCAGCCGGCGATCGAACTGGTCGTGATCGACCAGTGCGCGCTCTCGCTCGATTCGCGCCACCGCGGCTTCAGTGAAGCGAGCCTCGCGACACTGCGCGCGCTCGATGAGCTGGCGCGGAGGCGGAAGGTGGCGATCGTCGTCGCGGTTTCGATCGAAGGCCAGGCGGCGGGCCACGGCCTGCGGCGCTGGCTCGACAAGCTGCTGGCGATCACCCAGGACACCTTCGTGCTGGCCCTGATCCGCGACCGGCGCCGCCCCGCGCGGCGGTTCCTGCTGACGTTACGTGCCGCGCTGGAGGCGGGAGTGGAGGGGCTGCGCTTCGAGGCGTCGGGCGGACGCATTGTTTGGGGCGACGCCGCGGTGAGCGCGGCGGCGCTCGGCGCCAGCGCCGGGCAACTCGACCAGATGGACGCCGCGCTCTGGCTGCGGCGGGAGTTGGTTTTTTATCCGCGCGCCGTCACGGAACTGCGCGAAGCGGCCCAAGAGGCGGGCTTCGCGTGGCACGTGGTCTGCCGCGCCAAGGCGATCGCGGGTGTCGATGGTCGCCGGGAAGGGTGGGGGCCAAAGGGCCGCTACTTCTGGTTTTTAGAGCGCGACGGACACGAGCGCCCCGAGGACGAAGGTTTTTGGGAAGACCTGGGCGACGGCACGGACAGGTCCAAGCGCGCGGACTGGGACTACCAAAAGGAACCGGTCTACCAGGAGGAGATGGCCAGGCTCTCCAAGTTGACTAACCCGATGGCAGTCGAGCCCGATTTCAGCGCCCTGTCGGTTCAATCCACCGACAGTCAAGAATGAGGCGCCGAGCAAACTGAGACCGACGGCCGCGCGCCCGCGGGAGTGGTACCGGCGCCACAAAAAGCCGCGGAAATCACCATGGAAAACAAAAAAACGGGTCAGGATGAGACGGAGATGTTTCGCCCGATTACTCATGATGTCGACGAAACGAAAAACCCCTCCGCGGCGGTGGTTGGGCTTAGCGCCTCGCGAGTGCCCTGTCAGCCTTGCGGTGATGGATGATGGTGGGCCGTCGCCCGCCCAAGGCGGTCTTGCCCCACCCTACCACTTGCGGTGATGGATGATGGTGGGCCGTCGCCCGCCTAAGGCGGTCTTGCCCCACCCTACCACTAAGGCGATGGCAGTCGAGCCCGATTTCAGCGCCCTGTCGGTTCAATCCACCGACAGTCAAGAATCAGGCGCCGAGCAAACTGAGACCGACGGCCGCGCGCCCACGGGAGTGGTACCGGCGCCACAAAAAGCCGCGGAAATCACCATGGAAAACAAAAAAACGGCTCAGGCTCGGAAGGAAGAGGGGAGACGCGGTGGCCACGCCATAGGCGGATATCGCCGAGAGCTCAACCCGCCTTTGGCCGATTTCGCTTCGCGCTCAACGGGGGGACGCGGAGACACGGGACGATCGACGAATGACGCGAATCGCACGAATGTCGGATGAAGACGGTCGTGTTTCAAGGACAGAAGAAAGTCGGCCTTCTGACAATATACCTAAAGAAATCTTCAACCACGAAACACACGAAACACACGAAAAAAAAGAGTCAACGGTTGCCTCGGACGAGCTCGTCAGCATTCACGATTCGCGAACGATGGCATGCCAAGGGAATTTCATGCCCTGCGAATCCTGCCATCTTTCGTGTGTTTCGCGTGTTTCGTGGTTCCCTGCCGATCTGCCGAATCGTCATAGAAAACAAAAAAACGGCTCAGGGAAAGAGGAGCGACAAGGTGCTAGACGAGCGGCACGTGTATCCACAGATGTCGCGGATTTTGCAGATTCGAACTAGCCCAAAGATGGCCAACTCGCAGGAATACTTCGCGTGCACTCGCGGAAACGGTAATTGCGAACCGTTGGATGTGCATCGTTTCCGCGCACTGGCAGCCAAATGCTGGGCACATGGGCGCGAGAGCCGGCCCATCCGGCAATGCCAGGCGCGAATAGAATAACTCAAAAACTTCGATATAAAACACGTTTTCAGGCTTTGTAATTACTCGAAAAATTGTCCGTTCAAGTCAGCGTTTCGGCCGACGAAGCGTGCTCAAGATTTGGGCAGCCTTCCCGCCGTCAAACGCGCTCCCCGCTGCCTTTGGCAACGGCGAGCCAGACGGTAGGACAAGGAGAGCGGCGAATCGCCTTGTAGCAGGCCCCTGTCGGCGCCATCTTGGAAGCCAGGAAATCAACGCAAAATTACTAAGCTTTCCTTCCATGCGGACAGTTGCGGACAGTTGAAAAAGAGGCACCTGTCCGCAGGCAGATCTGACACAAGTTGATGTGGCACAATCATTTGTGACGGAAGCGTATCGGATGCGGACAGTGCGGACAGTTTGTCCCCCCTACATTTGAAAACGTTGAGAACTTCCAGCGAAACCGGGTGCCCGCTAGCGCGCAAGAATTCAGTCCATGGACGCGAGATAGAATTCTTGCGAATTCTGCTACCATGGACCAACGATCATTGGCGCACCTTATGACAAAGTACGTGGTCCCTTTACTCCTGGGTGTCGCCGCCTTCGCGGTGACATTTTCCCTGGTGCGCTACGGTGAGCGCGCGACACCGCCGCCGAGCGACGCCGCACCTGTTGATGCCGTGCCTTCCCACGCAAATCCCGCTGACGCCCCGCCCGGTATGGTTTGGGTCGCCGGCGGCGAATTCACGATGGGCACCGACTCTGAGTTGGGCTGGGCCGACGAGAAGCCGCAGCACCGCGTCCGATTAGATGGCTTCTGGATTGACGAGACCGAGGTCACCAACAGCCAGTTCCGCGCCTTCGTCGAGGCGACAGGTTATGTGACCACCGCGGAAAGGCCGCCGGATGTTGAAGAGATTCTGCGACAGTCTCCGCCGGGCACACCGCCGCCCGCCGAGGAGGATCTTGTGCCCGGCTCGTTGGTGTTCCATCTCACTGCCGGACCGGTGGATACGCGTGATTTCGCACAATGGTGGTCCTGGACGCCGGGAGCGAATTGGCGGCAACCCGAGGGGGTTGACAGCGGTATCGAGGGTATGGACGATCATCCTGTCGTGCATGTCTCGTGGGACGACGCCGTGGCCTACGCGAAGTGGGCCGGCAAACGCCTGCCGACCGAGGCAGAGTGGGAATTCGCCGCGCGTGGCGGGCTAAGGGGCAAGCCCTATGTCTGGGGCGACGAACGGCCTGGCGCCGACGGCAAGTGGCAGGCGAACATCTGGCAGGGCGAGTTTCCGTTTAAGAACACGGCCGACGACGGCTACGTGCGGACCGCCCCGGTCGGATCGTTCGCGGCCAACGGTTTCGGTTTGCGAGACATGGCCGGCAATGTGTGGGAATGGTGCGCCGATTGGTACGACCGCGAATTGTATCGCCGGCGAGCCGGCCAGGGTGTGATCGTCGATCCGATCGGCCCCGACCAAACCATCGACCCGCTGCGTCCGTTCATGCCGCAACGCGTACAACGAGGTGGTTCGTTCTTGTGCAACGACAGTTACTGCTCCCGTTACCGGCCCAGCGCGCGGCACGGGTGCAGTCCCGATACCGGCATGTCGCATGTCGGCTTTCGATGTGTGACCACCAACGAGATGTGGACCAAGCGATCGCGCGATTTTCAATGAAAAAACATGCCAGGGGCTTGCCCCCTGGCCTCAATACGATGTGTCGAACAACCCGGTGGAGTTCCATGCTAAAAAACACCAAGTTAATGACGATCGCCTCCATAGGCCTCGGGATGTTGCTCGGCTTTACGGCGGCATCGGGAAACATCAGCCTGGTCCCTTGGGCCGGGGCCAGCACGCATTCGCCCAGCTCGCCGACTGATCCGGCGGAAACCTGCCAAACCCGAGAGACTTGCTGCGAGCACCTCGGCAGGGACCAGCTCGTGGCCCTCGCCGTGCACAATGAAGCTGTTGCCGCCCAGGCCGAGAAATCCGGCAAGAAACCGAACATCTGCATCATCTGGGGCGATGACATCGGCCAGTCGAACATCAGCGCCTATTCGATGGGGCTGATGGGCTATCGCACACCGAACATCGACCGCGTGGCCAAAGAAGGCATGCTTTTCACCGATTATTACGCCGAGCAGAGTTGCACGGCCGGCCGTTCGTCGTTCATCACAGGCCAGCACGGACTTCGGACCGGCCTCACGAAGGTCGGGCTCCCCGGGGCGACCCTCGGCCTGCGGAAGGAAGACCCGACCATTGCGGGATTGCTCAAACCGCTGGGCTATGCCACCGGCCAATTTGGCAAGAACCACTTGGGCGATCGAAACGAGTTCCTGCCCACCGTCCACGGGTTCGACGAATTCTACGGCAACCTCTACCACCTGAACGCGGAAGAAGAACCGGAGCTCCCCGATTACCCGAAGGATCCGGCTTTCCGCGCCAAGTACGGCCCCCGTGGAGTGCTCGACTGCAAGGCCACCGACGAGGATGACGATACTGTCGACCCGCGCTTCGGTAAGGTCGGCAAGCAGACCATTAAGGACACCGGTCCGCTGACCCGAAAGCGAATGGAAACCATCGACGACGACATCGCGAAACGGGCGGCCGAATTCATCCAACGGCAAGCCAAGGCTCGCAAGCCGTTCTTCGTCTGGGTGAACTTCACGCACATGCACTTCCGCACCCATGTGAAGCCCCAGAGCAGGGGCCAGTCGGGCCGGTGGCAGAGCGAATATCACGACGGGATGATCGACCACGATAAGAACGTCGGCACCATCCTGGAGGCGCTGGACGACGCCGGCATCGCCGACGACACGTTCGTCATGTACAGCACCGACAACGGCCCGCATATGAACAGTTGGCCCGATGGAGCCATGACGCCGTTCCGCAACGAGAAGAACTCGAACTGGGAAGGCGCTTACCGGGTGCCGTGCATGGTCCGCTGGCCGGGTAAGATCGAGCCGGGCAGCGTGTCGAACCAGATCGTCGGGCATCACGACTGGCTGCCGACGCTATTGGCCATGGCCGGCGATGAAGAGGTTACTCAGAAGTTGCTCAAGGGCTACAAGGTCGGGGACATCACCTACAAGGTCCACACCGACGGATACAACCTGGTCCCATACCTGACCGGGCAGGCGGACAAAAGCCCGCGCGAATCGTTCCTGTATTGCAACGACGACCAGCAGCTAACGGGCCTGCGGTACGACAACTGGAAATTCGTATTCATGGAACAGCGAGCCGCCGGAACGCTACGGATCTGGTCCGAGCCGTTCACCACGCTGCGCGTGCCGAAGATATTCAACCTTCGGCTCGACCCTTACGAGCGGGCCGACATCACCTCGAACACCTACTACGACTGGCTGATCGACCATGTCTTCCTGTTGGTCCCGGCCCAGGACTACGTGGGTCAGTTCCTGATGACGTTCAAGGAATACCCTCAGCGGCAGAAAGCGGCCAGCTTCAACTTGGATGAGGTGATGCAGAAGTTGAAGGAAACCCAGGCCAAGTAGGCCTGTTGAATCACTACTCTGCGCCAATATGGGTTCCCTTCTCCGCCACCGAGCGACGCATCAGCAAAATGAGGCATACCATCATCACGGCAACCGCCGCCGAAACCCAAAACACGTCAAAGTAGGCCAACGACAAAGCCTGCTGATTTCTTACATGTTCCATTGCTTGCAACGCCATTTGCTGCGACCTCGGCGCGTCGCCCGTTTGTTGCACGAAGAACGCCTGGCCTTGCTGCAATGCCTGATCGACTGCCGGATTCAGTCCGTCGAGCCGCTCATTGAGCCGCAACGTGTGGAACTGCTCGCGACGGACCTGAATGATGTGGGCGAGCGAAGTCCCCACGCTCCCGCCTTCGTTGCGCAATAGCGCGAGCAATCCCACGGCCGCTCCACGCAGTTCCTTGGGCACATGTAAAAACGCCGCCACGTTCAGTGGGGCGAACAACATCGACAACCCTGCGATGACCACCACCCGTGGCCAAACCACCTGCCAGGGGCTGATGCCCAGATTCAATTGCGACATCCAGTAGTTCCCGACGGCCAATGTAAGCAGCCCCGCGGCCATCAGGTACCGCGCATCGACGCCCCTTGTCAGCAGCATGCCAACGAGGAAGAGCACCACAACGGCGAACATCCCCGCCGGCGAAAGCACCAATCCGGATCGTGTCGCATCGTAACCAAACAGCGATTGCAATAGCGCCGGGAGCGTCGTCGTGTTGGCATAGAGCACACCGTATGCGCAGAAAATGATGATGCAGCACGAGCGGAAGTTCCTGTCGGCCAGTGTCCGAAAATTGATCAGCGGATTGGCGATCCGCAACTCGCGATAGATCAGGCCACATAAGCCCAGCACGAACAGGATCAGCAGCAACTGCACCCGAAAGAACGGATCGCCCAGCCAATCCCATTCCTGCCCTTTGCTCAGCACGATCTCCCAGCAAACCATGGTCACGCTCAACAGGCAAAGCCCAAGCGTATCGAATCGCTGGTTCTGCTTTCGCATTTTGACCTGCTCAGCCTTCAGATACGCCGGGTCAACCACCACGGCGCTGCACAGAAGAAGGGCCAACATTCCAACAGGCACGTTCAGATAGAAGATCCAACGCCAGCCGTAGTTATCGGTGATATAGCCCCCAAGCGTCGGCCCAACGACAGGCGCGAGCAGTGCCGCGATTCCGAACAGAGTCATTGCCGAGCCTTGCTTCTCCTGGGGAAAAGCGTCCAGCAGAATTCCCTGGCTCGACGGTTGCAATCCACCACCGGCCAACCCTTGAAGGACACGGAATGCGATTAACTGGTCGAGGCTAGTCGCCATCCCGCACAATGCCGACGCGAGCGTGAACACGGCGATCGATGAGAGGAAATAGTTCCGCCTCCCCAACCGCGTCCCGAGCCAGCCGGAAATCGGCAGAATGATCGCATTGGCCGCCAGGTAGCTGGTGATGACCCACTCGCTGTCGGTCACTGGCGCCGACAAGCCGCCGGCGATGTAGCGTAAGGCCACATTGGCGATGGTGGTGTCGAGGACTTCCATGAATGTCGGCACCACCACGGCCACCGCGACCAGCCAGGGGCTTACCGCCGGCCGCGCCAGAGGAACGTGGATCGCTCCCGAATTCATGGCAGGGTCTCCGGCATGGCGGACCGAGCGGTCGTCGGCAAGTACGGCTGGAGCACCTTGCCCGCGTCCGGCCCAGTCGGTTGCTCGTTCACATGCACATACGGCGTCACCGACAAACCGATGAACAGCGCCGTCTGCTCTGGATCGTAATCCATCAGCTCGATCCGCACGGGCAGCCGCTGAACGACCTTTACGAAATTCCCGGTCGCATTCTCCGCGGGCAAAAGCGCCAAGGTCGAGCCGGTGCCCATGGTGAAGCCCGAGATGCGGCCCTTGAACAGTTGCCGACTCCCATACATATCAACGTCCAAATCGACCGCTTGCCCGATTTGCAATTTGGCGAGCTGCGTCTCCTTGAAATTGGCGTCGATCCAAATTTCGGTGAGCGACCGGACCGCCATCAGGCTTTGGCCGACGCTCACATTGTTTCCAGGATTCACATTCCGCCGCGTGACAACGCCGCCGATCTCCGCAACCACGTCGCAATACCTGAGATTGAGAGCCGCCTCGTCGAGATTGCGCTCGGCCTGCCTCAATTTGGCTTCGGCCTGTCTGATGCTTGGCGCTTCCTGAATGAGCCCCTCGTAGATGCGATCGATGTCGCCCTGTGGGTCGCGCTTATAGAAGTCGGCGACCATCTGCTTAGGCGATTTGTCGAAAGAATCGTGCACCCCAAGCGTTGCCGCCGCTTGTAGCAGGCTCGCTTGCGCTTGCCGCACCGACGAAAAGGTCTGCTCCAGATCGTCGGGCACGTGGGCGAGGTCGTCGCCCCCATCAGGGGCGGGAGTCAGGCCCAGGGCGACGCGAACCTGGTAGACACCTTGCAGGGCCTCCTCGACTCTCGCCTCCGCCACCAGAAACGCTTCGTTGCGTTGGTCGAATTCCTCCTTCGAAATGGCCCCCGATTTGACGAGCCGCTTTCCCCGCTCGAAGTCGGCTTGTGCCTTGGCCAAGGAAGCCTTTTGCAGTTGCACGGTTGCGACCCGCGCTCGCAGCAAGGCAATCTGGTCGTTCACGTCTTCAATGGCACGCTGCAAATTGAAACGCAAACTGCGCATCTGCCCCACCGTGCCGCGTGCCTGCGCCTGCGCGGTGACGAGTTCGGCCTGCGAAGCCGAAACCGCCGCTTGAGCGATATCGAGCTGCACCTGGTACGGCTCCCTATCGAGCTCGACAAGCACGTCCCCCTTGCGCACACGATTGTTATCATCGACCAGAACGCGCGTCACCTGCCCGGTAACACGCGGTGCCACAAACGTCACGTGCCCATTCACGTAAGCATCGTCCGTGGAAACCATGCTCAACGCCTTGGCAACCCAAGGCATGCCCGCGATCAGCGCGGCAATCACTAGCGCGCCGCCGATACCCCACAACCACCACCGCCTCCCCGCCTTTGGGCGGATTCCACTTGGAGTCGCGTCCACAGGCGGGGAAGGCGGTTTAACCGCGCCGTCACCCGGCATGGTTTTCGTTGGGATGACCGATGGGATGGCTTTTTCAACGGGCTGTTGTGCGGTCGTATTCGTCGTCGACATGGCCGTGCTCCTTCAACGATCGTAACATTCACCCCTTGGCCAACTTGTGGCGTTATCCCGGCGAACATCCATATTTACCAGCCAGCCGGAGGAACCTTACAGGGAATTCCGCGACTGCGGCCGAATGAACGCAGGCCGCCCGAGATGCGCCACGTCTCTCTGGTCAGCCGCGCGGAACCGGACGAAGCGAGGTAGACCGGAGAGGGACGATCTCCCGTAGATTGCCGATGCGGCCGACGGGGGGCTGCCGCTGGGGGAGAATCAGTCGCCCACGAACGCGGCGTGCAGGCGCAGGATCCGTTTCACCTCCGCCACGGTTTCCTGATGACGTTGCAAGCGGGCATGCCGGCTGTCGATGTAGACCTCGCTTTCGACCCCGGGGTGCTGCGCGCTGGCAACGGGCACGATGCCATCGCTTGGGCCTTCACCGACATTCGAGCCGCCCGTACCGATGATCGAATGGATGCGCACGAGGGGACTTAAGGGAAGCTCTCGCATGGCGCCCAATAACGGATTCGACGGTTCCAAGAGGTCAACACTCGTTGGCGGCCTGTCTCTCAGGAGAGGATTGAACGCGCCGGGATTATTCCGCATGAGTTCGTCCCAATCGCGGTTTCTCTCCTGCGAGAATTCGACAAGACTTGAAGCCAGACGTCCCATCAGGCGCATCGCCCTGCCGGAACCTTGGTGGGGAGTGCCGACGAACACGACCCTGGTCACGAATGGAAGCGGCTCGAAGAACAACGTTGTTTGTAGTTGTTCACGCACCTGGGGTGTCGTGCGAACCGCTTCCAAAGGTACGTTGGCCACCTCCCTCCATAACTGGTCGCCCGAATCGGTGACCTGAAGCTTGGCTACCAGCCCTCCCATGCTGTGGCCAATCAGAACTATCTCCGACAACGACGCGTCGGTATGGGCCGGATCGAACAACTGCCGGGCGACTTGCAGTTGCTCGCGCAGCCCCGCCGCCTGCTCGAAGAACCCCGATCCGGTTGGATAACGAAAGGCCCAAATCTGGTAGCGGTCGTAAATGTCGCCTTCCGCGAGGATCTCATTGGCCAGATCCATCCAAGTCATCGGGTCGGAGAACAGGCCGTGGATGAGCACCAACGGAATCTTGCCCGGCTGGTACGGCTCGAGCATCGAAATCCGGGGTCGCACGAGGCCGGTCCCCGGTTGAAAGAAGCCCGCCAGGTAGGCCCTCGGGTTCTCGCTGAGCATGAATGCCAGCGAAGCGGTGTGGTCGCGGTGAAGCGGCAGCGAACCGTTGCTCAATGTAACGTGCCTGATTGCCAGGGGGTTGTGCAGCTCGAGCACGGCGATGCGACTGTCGTTGGGCGCGCCTTGGCCCGGGCCGGCCGTTCCCACAGACGGAGCGCGCAGCGTGCGCAGCACCGCGGTGGCCGCAAAGGGACGCGTGTCGCCGAGGAATAGCTGATCCTTCGGTGCAAATCGCAATGCCACCAGCGACACGCCGAGCCCCGGCTGCCGGTAATGGTGCGAGAAGTCATTGCTCGTGTAGTCGCCGACCACGAGCAGGCGGTGGAAGTCTTCCGCGCGCCAGGCAAATCCGCGGTAGGCCAGCGGTACCAGTTGAGTTCCGGCCTCGGTGTAAACCAGCAGGCCCCGACGCGGATCGAGCCGGCCGTATTGCTGGCCAAGCTGGATCAAGGCGGCGACGCTCTCGTGGTAGATGACCCACGCGACCTGCGTGTCCGCGGCATCGACGTGGGCCGGACCGTACGATTCCAAGCACTTCCAGGCTGTCAAAGCCGCGCGGTAGTAATCGTCGATGCAGCCTTCGTTCCGCTCGCGATGCAGCCGGTTTGCCGACCTGAACCGCTCGGCCGCATGTCCAGCACGGGCATCACCATCTTCAAATGCAGCCTGCGCCTGCGCGGATGGCCCGCGCGGTGAGAAGAGATCGATAAAGGGCGTGCGGGAACCAAAAGACGGGACGGTGGGTTCAACCCATCGTGTCTTGGCTGTGAGGTTATCGCAGTGGAGTGCCAGCCAAAACGCCAGCGCGAGGCGCAGTCGAGAGCCCGCCGGCCAATCGCCGCGTACCTCGACAGGCACCACGCCGATGCGAGCGCGCACCGCGCCGGGAGTCGGGTTCCGTACCCGGCCTTGTTTCAGTCCATTGAACATGTGGAATTCTACCACATGGCTTGCGTGGGTGGTCGGCGCAATCCGTAATGGTTGTTCGCGGCGGAGAACGCGGACGACTTCGACGTGGTTGGCAAACCTTGACGGTTATGACGTCTTGGCGCGGTGGTGGCTTACCGTGGCCTTGGCAGCCTTCGCACCGTCCGTCAGGCCGGCGGTCAGCGGGCCGCTTCCTGGAACGAAGCTGGCGATGAAGAACGTCGAAAAGACGATGCGATACGAGACGTAATAGCAGCTCCAATAGAGAAACCGCGATACGCCGCGGCCACCTTGCGGCGGAAGCAGGCGTGCCGATGCCAAGGTGGACGGCACTGGATGGCATTCCGCTGCCGTGGGGCCATTATGGCTTCCGACTTTGGACCTCGGCTGGCCAACACCCATAGGGCGTGAAGGTGAAGCTCCGTTGCTCATAATCCATCATTCCGCGAGTGGTCTTGCGGGGAAACGTCGCTCGAAATCGTCGACGAACCGATCGAGGTGGTGTCGGCCGTGCTGGTGGATCGTGGGGAAACGTTTCTGAACCCAGCGCTCCACCCGATCGAACGCGCGGGGAGCCAACACCAGTCCGCCGGCCAGCACCAAAGGCGTGCCCATCGGTCCCGGCAGGATCAGGCCCGCGATGCCGACGGTCAGGAGAACGACGCCGACTTCGGGCGGCAGGCGGCGCAACCGCTCACGCGTCTGGTCGGCGGCTTGCTCCGCCGTCAATTGCCGAGAGGCCATCAACCGCGGACAGTCCGCAGCGGCGTCGCCGGCCGGTATCTCGCCGTTAGTCGCCGGATGATGGTCTACCTCTGTCACCAATTTCAATACTCCGATAAGCCCCCAAACGCCTCACGATTAGATGCAGACGAGGGCGCGGCATTCAGCAGGATCTTGGGGTTCCGACGGTGCTTGAGCAGCGGCGTGGCCCTTGGTCGGCTCGGCGGTGACGACGAATTCGGCCTCGATGACACTCGGCGCTTCGACCGTGGCCTTGGCGCCTTGGTACATTTGCCGCAATTCCTGCTTCGATTCCGCTTCGAGCTGCACCTGGGCGATCCGCCGCAATGGCAGCATGCCATTGGCCAGGGCCGCCAACGCCGCAACGTTGTTGGTGATCACCGAGGCCATCACGCCGAAGCCCATGGTGAAGGCCCCCGCGATGCACAATGCGTTGGGGATCAAAATCAGCGTCCAACTGCGGCTGACGTTGCGGTCGAGGCTGCGGGAAATGTCGCGCAACTCGCAGATTTTCGCCAGGCTCTCCTCCATGAACACGATGTGGGCCGTATCGGTGGCGATCGACGTCGCGCCACGCAATGAGATCGAAACATTGGCCTTCTTCAGGGCGATCGAGTCGTTGATGCCGTCGCCCACGAAGCAGACCTTGCGGCCCGCCTTCTGCAGCCTTTCGACGTAGGATGCTTTGTCAGCAGGCAGCACGCCGGCGAAGTACTCATCCATACCCAGGCTCTCGGCCAGTTTCCGCGTGGGGGCCTCGTGGTCGCCGGAGATGATCGCGATGTGCTTGATTCCTCGCTTCCGCAACCCATCGATGATTTCGCGCGCCTCGGGGCGTTGCGATGCGACGAGCTCGATGGCACCACCCAGGCGGTCGTCGATCGCCACGAACACCAGCGTATGCCCCTCGTGGTGCGCCTGGTTCAAGGCCTCTTCGATGGCCGGCGGGATCTCGATCGCCTCCAACTTAATGAAGCGGGCGCTGCCAACGCGCACCGTGTGGCCCTCGATGCCCACGGTGATGCCGTAACCGACATGGTACTTCGAATCGTCCGATTCAGGCATCGGCAAGCCCGACTGCTCGAATTGGTCGAGGATCGCCTTGGCGATCGGATGGGCGAACTTGTTCTCGGCCGCGGCGGCGTACCGCAAAACGGTTGCCTGGTCGTAGCCGTCGCAAGCCAGGATGCGGCCCACCTCCGGTCGCTCACGGGTCAATGTGCCGGTCTTGTCGAACAAAACCGTGTCGATGTCGTTCATCAAGTCCAGCGCCCTTCCGTCCTTGACCAGAATGCCCTTGTGGGCGCACAGCGTCAGCGAAGTGAGCATGGCCAATGGCGCCGCCATGCGGATTCCGGTGCCAAAGTCGCTGTTGAGCACGGCCACGGCGCCGGCCGGGCCGATGGTGGCCAGCGCCGTCGCGCCGATCGCCAACGTGGGGATCACCGCCTTGTCGGCGATCCGCTCGCCCTTGTGCTGCGACGACAACTTGTAGCCCGCCGAGTCGTTGAGGATCTTGGCGATCCGGGCTGACGCGGTCTCGCCCCCCGACGACTCGACCGCCACGAAGATCTTGCCCGCCACCATCAACGTCGATGCGAACACCCGGTCGCCGACGCTCTTTTCGGCCGGCGTGGACTCGCCCGTGAGCGCGTGCTGGTCGATGACCGCCATGCCTTCGCTGACGATGCCATCGACGGGCACGACTTCGCCGGTGTTGACGACAATCAGATCGCCCTTCTGGAGCCTTTCAAGCGGCGTCTCGATTTCCACGCCGTCACGATAAAGCCAAACGAAGCGCGGCGCCTTACCGAAGACGCTCATCAGCATTTTTTTCGAGTCGTCCTGAGTCTTCTTGAACAGGATGCGCCCGAAACCCAGGCACCAGCAGAGCACCGAACCGGCAAAGACCGCGCCGGTGCCCATGCAGGCCGCCACAACGATCGAATCGAGCACGTCGACTCCCAACCGGCGCTCCTTGAAGACCACCGCGTAAGCGCCCTTGAAACTTGGGATCGCCGTGTAGGCGAACAAGGCCATCGAAAGCGGCAGCAGCGCCGGCACGGCGAACTGGGCCGTCGCGGCCAGCGGCACTGACAGCGTGCAGAGCGGAAAGCTCAGGTCGGGCTTGTCCTTCTTCTGCGGAATGCAAGTGTTTGCGATTGCCGAATCGAGGATCTCGATCACTTGTTCGCGCCGCAAGCTCGCCGGCTTGTAGGCCACCAAAATGGTGGCATTGAGCGGGCTGGTCTTGTAGTTGTCGATTCCCAGCACGCTCATCAGTTCGCGCTCGATCGCCTGGCAAACCTCCTTGCGCCGGTACAAGGCCGGATGGTAAAGGCGGATCCGCCCCGGCACCTCGTGCTTGACTTGCCAACTGGTGACGATCGGGCCGTGGCGGTACAAGCGGATCACACCACGCTCATCGGGAAACAGGCAGATCGGGCCTGGTTGGCTGGTGCCATTGGAATGCCGCCCATTCGCAACGGCATTGCCATTGGTCTTTGCGTGACCTTTGGCGCCGGCCGCGTCGGCGGTGCTCTCCGCTGCGGCACTCTGTGACCTGGTATCGTAATAGAAGTTGCCTGCCTCCTCGTTCATCAATCGTGCATAAATTTCGCGCACGGCTTGCCTTCGGCTATGTGTTTTTGGGCAATAATGAACTTCCGCCGCCGGTACCTGGCGACGGACTTTTCGGCTCTTGGCCCGGCGATGGCCATGAATCGTGAGGCCAAGCACACCCGGGGTTTGCATGACGCGATGCGAAAACTCGCGGCAGGCATCACTATTCGGATCGCCGAACAAGGCCAGGCTTTGGATGCGGATGCGTCCAACGGCGGGAAACGTAACACATAAATCCATGGCGAGAAGACTCCAAATGCTTCAGTTTATTTGCAAATATCAGCATCCCTGCCTTACCTTTGGCGTTCGTCCGCCATGCAACAGCCAATGTTGTTGGTCCATCAACCGTTCGACACCGTCACGGCATCGTTGGGCGTAAGCTCCCGCAACTTACGTGCCAGAAATCGGCACAGACGAGTCGAACTCGAATCAGGCGCCATAAAAATTTCAACACCTGACAACATCGCAACTTTGCAGCGTCACAGAGTCGCCGCTGCCTCGACATCCTCGGTTACCTTGGGTTTGCGCATTTCCTTGACAAAGTGGCTGGCGGCGTCGGCGCCGTCGCAAAGCCCCGTTGCAATCGACCCGCCCCCCGGAATCACGTGCGCCAGGTAGAGCGTCGGAAAGACCACGCCGTACGAGATGAAGTAGCAGCTCGAATAGACGAACCGTGAAACGAACTGCCCGGTTGCTGGCAACGCCTGTTTCGCTTTGGCGGCGGCGTCGCTGGCCCGGTCGCGCACGGCCTCGGCGGCGCTGGCCATCGCGGTTGCCGCGGTTTTGATTGGGTTGGTTGTCTGTTCAACGGGTAAGGCCGCGTCAGTACTCATCAAAATTCTCCATACGCGAATTGATAGTAGGGTATCTGAGGGCTTTGCGAGGAGAACACCATCTTAGCTTGGCTTGGGGACAAGTCAAAGCAGAATACGGCTTTCACATCGAAAACTCACGTGGCAATTCAGGCATGCGATACCGCACGCGAAACGGGCGATTGAGCACACCATGGCAATGCACGAACGGCCCAAATCACGCTGGCACGACCACCGGGTGCTCGGCCTCGGATTCGGTGGTAAACATGTGCGTTCCGGGTGTCGCTGCTCGCAGGCCTTTCAAGTAAGCGTCGGCGGCCGCCGCACCGTCGACAAACCCCGAAATCAGACTGCGGCCCCCGGGGATAATGTGAATCATGAAAAGCGTGGGGAATACGATACCATAGCTGAGATAATAGCCGCCGGCGTAGGCGAATTGCGATAATGATGGCTTCGTCGTTGGCATGGTCGACATCTGGTCGCATTCTTTGGTGAATAACGGGAGTTTGAATTGAAACCCGCCCTAAGCCACCGCTGGGGCAGTCGCGGTGGTGATTGCAGGCTGAGGCACCGCGTCGGTGGCCGACGACTTGATCGCCGATATCAATCGCTCGACGTCGTGGGCGGCGGTATGACCCCCCGCTAGCATGCCTTCGCCCAACGCGTGTTTCATCGGAATCAACCGAAACAGCCAGATCGCCGGGACGCAGACCAGAAAACTGACGCCGAACGTCGTCCAGTATGCCGACATCGAAGCGCTGGTACCGACGCGCATCACCCAGGGCCGCGCGAGACGTCGATCGGGTAGTATTCGGTCGGGCAGTTTGCCATTGACCCGCAACCAACGCTCCTGAAAGCTGAGTTTGGCGATTTTCGCCACGTGCTGCGTCATCGTCGCGAACTGCATTGCACCCGCCAGAATTCCGATGGCCGGTATCGACGACAGACCACCCGACTCCAGAATGTGTTCCGCCATCGCGTCCTCGATCAACTCTTCGAAGGCTTCTTCGAGGATCGCGTCTTCGACTTTTCCCAGCGTGATGATCGCGTGCTGCTTCTCCTTGAGCGTGCCGGCCGAGGCGATCAGCATCACGCCGAGGACGTAATCGCGTTCGTGCGGCTCTTCCGTCCCGAACCCGTAGCAGTAACCGACGGTGTGGATTGTCTTCAAGCAGTAATTCATCAGTGCCTTGACGACGATCAGCGCCGACAACAGATTTCCGCCGCCGGTTCCCGCCCCCGCCAGCATGGCGCGCTGCTCGGCCACCTTTGCGAATTCATCGGCCAGCTTGTCGCAGAAAGCAAGGTCGGTCTTCCGGAGATCGTGCAACTCGCCGACTCCGGCGCGCTCGAGGACCTTTTCGCGGTGCGTCGATACTTCCGACGATATGTAGGCGTCGTCGATCGCCTCGGCGACGGTATTTTCCGGCAGGGCCTTCTCGGCCAGCTTGACCAGCGGGTGTGTCAGCTTTTCGAGCATTCCCGAAACGTAGCTCGGTGGCTCGGCTTTCCAGCCGGCAATGGCTCGGACTTGCTGTGCTTCGTACGGGGTCAGGGAATTCATCGAACGGCAGCTTCACAGGTGGTTGTCGAGTCTTGGCCTGTCGGAGCAGGCGTTTGCGCGGCATTGATTATGCTCAACTTGCAGTGCGCCGGCAAGCCAATGCCCTCCTTTTGGGGCATCTTTGACGTCGCTGAAGCGGGTAACAGGGTCATCCCAACGAATCCAGCAGTTCCAAGGCATCGACGAGATCGGGTGTTGAGAAACCCTCCGTAAATGTGCCATAGACGGCCGCGAGCAAATTGCGCGCTTCGGCCTGGCAACCCTTTCGCTGCAAGAGCCGTGCCAGGCTCATGGTTGCACGCAGCTCCCACGCCTTGCTCTGCTGGCGACGCGACGTCTCGACGGCTTTCCAAAAGCATTCCTCGGCCGCGGCGGCACCGTCGGGCGACTCGGCCAGTAGCAGCTCGCCCATGAGGCGGTGCAGTTCGGCCTCCTGGCAACGGTCGTCGTTTTTCTCCGAAATGGCCAACCCCTCGGTCAACGCCCGGCGCGCGTCTTCGAAACGGCCGGTCCGCAGGTAGGCATCACAGAGGATGCTAAGCTGAAATGGAAGGGTCAACTCGGCGCCGCTCGACCGGAAGGCGTTGAGACCTTTCAGGAGCAGGGGCAGTGCCGCGGCAAGTTCACCTTGCAACAGCAGTCCGGCACCGCTGAAGAACGTTCCGGTGGCGTACCACAGCGCAAAGCCCTGTTCTGTCGCGATCGCGATCTCTGCTTCCGCGGCCGCCTGGGTCTCGGACCCTAACCGGCAATACTGATACAGCCAGGCAGTGTGGTGCAGCGCATAGGCCACGCTAAATGGGTGGCCAATCTCGCGGGCGAGCTCGCGCATCTCGCAATTCACTTTCACCGCCTGGTCAGGGTAGCCCAGGTGCCACAGGCACACCGCCAGGTTGCTGCGATGCGTGACTCCGGCGTTGTGGCCCGTGAAGGCGGCCCAAAATTGAGTGCGCTCGCGATCATCGTATTCGGCCACTGCCGCCGCGAAGCGGTCGCGAGCGCCGCTGAAATCGGCACGATAGAGCAGCGTCTCGCCCGACATGAACAAGGCTTCCATCATGATGCCGGGGTCGTTGAGCCGGTGGGCCAATTCCATCCCCTCGCCGGCCAATTCCATGCACAGCCGGAGGTTCGCACGCACGGTGTGCCACTCCCAGATACCCAGCATGATCGCGAACAATTGCGTCGGCTGCCCTACGCGCTCGCACAGCTCGCGCGCGCGGCGGAATGCGGGGCCGACTTCAGGCGCGGCGTAACCGCGCGACGCGATGTAGGCGGTTCCCAGCGTACTTTGCAGCTCCAATTCCCGAGCGTCCCGCTGGGGTGACTCGGCTTGTGCCTTCAACAGAGCCAGGCCCTGCGTCAAGTGGCCGATCGCTTCGATTTCCGCCGACCGCTCCCGTGACCGCAATCCCGCCTTGAGCCAGTAACCGATCGCTCTCTCGCTCAGGCTCGCTGCGGTAAAGTGGTGGGCCAACAGCTCCGGCTGGGTCAGGGCGGTCTCCGGGAACCGTTCTTCAAGCACCTCGCCGATCCGCCGGTGGAATTCGTGCCGCTTGCTTTTGACCAGCGCGTTGTATAGCGCGTCTTCAAGGAGGGCGTGCTTGAAGATGAAAGAACCGCGGGGCGGACGGCCCTTCGGGTACACGATTTCCGCCGCCACCAACTTTGCCAACTCGGCCTGGAGCGTTGGCTGGTCGACGGCTGCAACCGCGGAGAGCAACTCAAAGCTGAATTCGCGGCCGATTGCCGCCGCAAGCTGGGCCACCTCTCGATCGCCTTCGATTCGATCCAGACGGGCCATCACCAGGTCCTGCAGCGTCGAGGGGATCTCGCGCGCCATCAATGCCCGCGATGAATCGGGGCCATTCCCCGCCTGCTCCAGCTCACCCGATTCCTGCACCATTCTCGTGAATTCTTCAACGAACAGGGGCACACCGCCGGCGCGATCGTACACCTGATCGACGAGCGTCTCAGACAGGTTGCCCCCCGTCTTTTTTCGCATCAGGTCGCCAACCTGGCGCCGGCTAAGTCGGGTCAAACCCAGGCTGGTCTGGTGGGCGAGAGCGGGCCACGGCGTTTGGAACTCCGGGCGGAAAGTCAGCACGGTGAGTGCCTGGTCGTGTAGGCCCTCGGCCAGGTACTGCCCCAGGAATTCCAGAGTCGAGGCATCGATCCAATGGAGGTCCTCAACGACGAACAGTATCGGCCTCTGAGCGGCACGCACATGCAGCCATTCCCGCATGGCCCGGAACGTCTCGTCCCTTTGCCGGGCCGACGACAACGGCAACTGTGGAAATCGATCCGGGGTCGGCAGTGACAAGAGCGACGCCCACAACGGCACGGTCTCCGGCCGCGCCAAGTCGAACTGTTCGAGGCGGCGGAGCATACGATCGAACCGGGCCTCCGGCGGCTCCTCGCGGCCGAATGCGAGTGCCCGCTCGTAGAACTCGATCGCCGGGCGCAGCGCCGTGTTCTGGCAGTGTGGCGAGCAACGCCACTCGATGATGGGCGCATCGTCCTCAGCCTCGCCCATTTGCCCACGGACATGCTGCTTCAGTGTGTGTACCAGACGCGACTTGCCCAGGCCCGCCTCGCCGACCAGCAGTACGACCTGGCCCATCCCCTCCTGGGCCTGCTCCCAGCGATCCTTGAGCAGGCTGATCTCGTGGTCGCGGCCGGTCAGCGGCGAGAGCCCTGCCGATGGAGATATCTCGATGGTGCCGCGGTCCTCACCGGCGTTTTCCACGCGGAAGAGTTGGATCGGCTGGGCCACGCCTTTCATCGTCCGGAAGCCAAGGCCGGTGCATCGGAACCGACCTTGAAACAGTCGCTGGGTGGCCTCGGTGCAAATGACCTGGCCTGGCGTGGCCACCTCCTTCAGCCGAAGGGCCACGTTCCGTGCTTCGCCTACGAGTGAGATCATGTTCTCATTCGCCTCGACGACGGCCGGCCCGGTGTGGAGGCCGACCCAGGCTTTCATTTCCAGCTTTGATTCCCGGCGGAGCCGCTCGTCGAGGACTTGCATGTCGTCGAGAATGGCAAGGCCGCTCCGCGCGGCGCGGTGCGCAGCGTCCTCGTGAGCGACCGGGTAACCAAAACAGACCAACAGCCCCTGTTCGTTGCACTGCACGACGGTTCCGTCGAAGGGGCGGACCGCCCGTTCGCAGTCTTGCTGGAAGCCTCGCAAAAGCTTGGCCTGGTCTTCCGCGTCGAGGTCCTCCAGATAGGCCTCGGACTCAAACACCTCGCAGCCGCAGACCAGCACCGTCACCTGCCGGCGCTCCGCTTCGCGGTTGCGGCGCCGCGACGAAGTCGCCGACCATGTGGAGGGATCGATCAAGGGCGGCTGGGACGCGAGCGGCTGGTCGACGGCAGTCAACGATGGCGTTAGCGTGCCGACCGACGTTGTGAACATCCCTTGAAAAACTCGCCGCAAGTCGTCAGCGAAATCGGCCGCCGTGGTGTAGCGGTCGACAAGCCGCTTCGCGAGGGCCTTGAGGCAAGCGGTTTCCAATTCCGGCGGGAGGTCGCGAACGAGTTGCCGAGGTGGTTGCGGCTCATCCTCCCGTACCTGCCGCAACAATTCGATCGGATCCGTCGAAGGGAATGGCACGCGACCCGTGAGCAACTCGTAGAGTACGGCCCCCAGACTGTAGATATCGGTGCGACCGTCGATGCGGTGGGCCGTGCCCAATGCCTGTTCCGGTGACATGTACCAAGGTGTGCCCGAGACAACCCCTTTTTCCCGACCACCGGCCTCGACGTCATCAAGCGCAAGGCCGAAGTCGACCAGTACAGGCTCCCCATCGGCGGTGAGGACGATGTTGCCGGGTTTGACGTCGCGGTGGACGATAAGTCTCGAGTGTGCATGGGCCAAGGCATCGGCGACGGCGGCGACAATTCGCGCCGCTTCCGGCCATGGCGGACGGTTGTTCTTGATCCACGCGGCGAGACTAGGGCCGTCGAGATAGTCGGAGACGATGTACACCTGGTCGTTGTGGACGCCAATGTCGTGGGCCGTCACGATTCCAGGGTGCCGCAGGCGAGCAAGCTTTCTCGCTTCTCTTTGGAACGACTCGATTTCCGCCTGCTCAAATCCGGTTCGGGTGCGCAGGACCTTGATGGCGACGAGCCGATCGAGCTGAGTGTCGTGGCCGAGATAGACCGCACCGAAGCCGCCTGTCCCCAAAACACGCCGCACCTCGTATCGGCCGAATGCCGTGGGCTGATCCTGGACTGCAACCTCGCCGCGCGGCGTGGCGCCGGACGGTGTCGACTCGGCCCGTTTGGGTCTAAGATCCGTGGTTCGCGCGAAGTCAACCACCACGGGATCGAAGTTCTCCACATCCGCTGCCGGGTCATGCGAGATCGCCGCTCGCCCAAAGCCCTTTGCCACTGTGTCCGAAGACGAGGGTGCGGGCGTGACATGACCTCTTGCCTCGATCTCACTCTCCGATGGCGTCGGATCGGGTGGTGTTGAGTCAGTCATGCGGCACCTACAGGGTTGCGGCATCAGCCGCTCGGCACAGGCAAGAACGCCAACGACTCGCCGCAAATGGCCTGGCCGAACGAATCCTCAGTTATCGTAGAAGACCCAATTGGCCTTGAGCGACCTCTTTACCTTTTCAATTTCGGCGGGCGTCAAGGGTTCTTCCTTCTGCAATTCCTCTTGCTTTGCCTTCGCTTCCTCGATGTTCGGGGCTTGGACGAGCCGACTGAAACCGTTGGCGTCCTTCACGTGAAACCAATTAGGCATCAACTCGTCCTCAATGTTCCGGGCGCGCAGGTGCAAGTGAATGTGCCCGCCCATCGCCGCAAAGCTGACGTTCACATAGCCGTCACCGCGACCGGTGAAGCCCTCCAATTCGATCGCCTCGCCCGCCTTGGGTGGGCGAATCGCCTGAAACTTGCCCGGCGCCAAGGTCATTTCGTCTGTCCAAAGTTTACCGCTCTTACGTGCCAAGCGGTACTTGAACGGCTCATCGGCGATGTTCCAAAGGCGGCCTTCCTTGACCACGTTCTCCTTGGCCGGGTCCGCCGCCTCAGCTTCGATTCCCCAGTATCGCATGGCGATAGTTGCCAGGAGGAGGGTGACGGTGATGGCCGAGACGGCCCAACGTCCGTCCGATGTTCGATTTCGAATTGAATTGGTTGGCATGAATCTATTCTCCCAAGCAAGGTGACGAGCCGTTCATTCTGTACCAGGTAGAGGCGGCATGCAATGCGGCCGGGCATGAGTTGGTGTGGTGCCGCCGTCCCGGCTGCCCGCAGCAGGCGAAACACCTGCACCACAACGCTGACAGATTAGCCCACTACCGGACGCGATGTGGCCGGAGTCGACGGCGCCTAGCCGCTGAAGTAGAAACCGAACGCGAAAATCAAATAGACCGCGACCAGCATGGCCCCTTCGATCCAATTCGATTCGCCGTCTCGAGTGAGTTGCCCGGTGACCATCACCGCCAGGGCCAGCGCCAACACCTCGAAGGGCGCGAAAAGCAGGTCCATCGGCTGCCCCATCAGGCGGCCGGCGAATACCAGGAGCGGCGCAAGGGCCAATGCCGCCTGAGTGGCCGCGCCCACCGTCGTGCCCATCGCCAGGTCCATATTATCGTTGCGGGCAAAACGGACCGCGCTAATCAACTGTGCCACGTTACCCAGCGATGCCAGCACGATCACTCCGGCGAACACCTCATTGAGACCCATCGCCTCGATCGCCGGGTCGAGCGAGTCGGTCATGATTTCGCTGACTACGGCCAGCACGACCGCGGTGGCGAGTAACTGTACCAGGACCTTTCCCATGCCTTGTTTCGACTCCGCGGGCGGTTCCGCCTCCTCCGGACTCGCGAAGAGTTGGCGGTGGGTGACCAACGTGAAGACCAGGCTTAGCAAGTACATCACGAACAGCACGAACGAGATTTCCAGGCTGAGCTCGCGTTCCTTGTCAGGCTTGGCGATGTGAAACAGCGAGGGGACCATCAATCCGATCGAGGCCAGCGTCAAGAGCGCGGCCGACATGCCCGCCGCGGCCCGGTTGAAAGTTTGTCGCTCGCGGCGGATGCCGCCGGCGATCATGGCGATCCCCAAAAGCAGCAGCAGGTTCATCAGGATCGAGCCGGCGACCGCCGCCTTGACGACGTCCTGCAAACCCTTGCTCAGCGCCAGGCCGCAAATGATCAGCTCCGGCGCGTTTCCCAGCGTGGCATTCAGAAGTCCACCCAGGGTTGGTCCCAGGAATTCAGCGAGATTCTCGGTCGATTTGGCCAACAGATCGGCCAGCGGGACGATCGCCACGCACGAGACGGCGAAGACCACCAGCGGGTTCACGTGCGCCCAAGCCAGGCCGATTGAGATGGGTACGAAGACCAGCAGCACCTTGAGAAACATCGGGAAGCTCCCACCCCGGTGGCTGAGCCCGGCCAGTGCGGCGGGCGTCAGAGAACAGGCATTTTCCAAGTTTTCCTGGAAAAGTCCACGCTCCGACGACGCGGGGAAACCGGAATTCACACAAACGCCGGCATCGGCTTCGCGGCCGACAGCGTTGAACCGCGGAGGATCACAATGCTTCCCGCCACCACCATCACGATCAAGACCGGAAGTGTCGCGACGACCACCACCATGCTCACGCCCGTCAGTAGCACGGTGAGTATGATCGTCCGCAGCTTCGTGCTCCACCGCAATTGGCCGCGCTCTTGCCAGTCGTGAACCAGTGGGCCGAACAGCCGCGTGTCGCGCAGGGTTTCGTGGAGCTTGAGGGGCGCGAGCAGGCGTTGCAGGTCTTGCATGCTTTTGCCTTCGACGAATGCGACGGTGAACTCGCGGCCGAGTGCGCGCCGTCGTTCGACGCGGCGTAGCGGACCTGAAAGTCCTTCAAAGCGCGGCGGCGACTCGCCACGAGGCGCCCAGCGGTCGTTTTCCAGCGCGGCGGCGAATGCCATTAGCGCCGCAGGCTGGTCGAGTGCCTTGCGGTCGAACTCGATCCTGATTACCGCCCGCCGACGATCAAGGTCGACGGCCCGCACGGCCGGCACATCGAAAACCCGTTCGATGAACGCGTGAATCGCCGAATCGCCTTCGTCGGCGAAGAGACAGGGGGCTTCGATCGTGACCTTGCCCGGAAAAGAGCGAATGCGAATTGGCATCGAGCTGGGGGTTGGCATCGGGCCTTCTCGAAACGGAGTGAGTTCGGGCGTCGGTGTGCCGCAGGGAGGAAATGGAACGGTCGATGGGGCGATGTTCATCGTAAGACCACCCATCGAGATCGTCAATTCTACTATACTATACCTTGTAGGAGGAGTTTTTGCCGCGGGTGTAACCCTCATACGTTTCCTGCTATCGGTCTTGCTTTTGCCGCACGATGGCCGCTGCCGTGGCGAAGACCAGAATTCCGACAATGGCCAGCCCCGACTCGGTCAGGAGCATGCCATTCGGGCCCCAGCGCGTCTCGGCCTTCGCGAGCACGAGACCCATGTACCAAACCGGGGCGTTCGCGAGCGACGAGAAACCGTTGTATTTGGTCGCCGCGTGCCCCTTGCCGATTGTTTCGAGGACGAAGCTCGACGACGCCGCAAAGCAGAGGCCCATCGTGAAAGCGTAGGCCAGGTTGAAGCCGATGTACGCGCCCACGGTCGGCGCCGTCGCGGCCATCAGCGCCGTAACCGCCGCCATGAGTCCGCCGAATACGGCGTACGCCTTGCAGGAGCCAAGCAAGTGCGCGCAAACGTAGCCGCCGGCGAGGCAACCCATCATCGAGACGCCTCCTGCAAGAAAGCCCTGCACGAGCTCGACCTCGCCCGCGTGCGCGCCCCAGGACGCCGCCACTTGCGCCTGCGCAAGCACGCCGCCGGCCGCGCCTGTACCGACGGGCACGAAACAAAGCGTGCCGCAAAGTATCCCCTGCGGAGATTTCAAGACTTGCCACATGTCCGAGCCGACGTGTTCCACGGCCCCCCACAAGCTGCCCGCCGAAGCTTCCGCGGGAACGTCGGGGACGAATCGCAGAGCGATACAGCAGGCGAGCGTGATGGCCGCGAGGATCAGCCCCGTCAGCCAGGGCGAATACACGTTATCGAGCAACCATAGCCCGAAGCCACCGCCCAAGCCGGCGCCTCCCAGGTTGCCCGCCTGAAACCATCCGCAGACGCGGCCGCGATCGTGCGGAGGCGTGATATGGGCGACGAGACCCTCGACCGCGAAGCCCAGGAACGTGCTCGCGAGGCTCGTTGTGAAGACAATCGTGCTGACGAGCACTCTTGTGTGCGGGCTGAGCGGCACCGTTGCCATGCCCGCCATTCCGATCGCGCACGCGATGCACGAGAGAAGGTACCAGCGCTTGCGTGTCAGGGTGCGGTCGCCCACGGGGGCCCAGAAGAACTTCCACATCTGGGGGAAGACGCTCGCGGCGATCAGCGCCGCCCCGTCTTGCACCGAGAGGCCGGCGTTCGTCGCCATATACGCCAGCGCGACGGTCACGAAACCACCCGTCGCGCCGAACGGCAGGATGAGCAAGGTGTAGACGAAAGGGTGAGGTGGAAGCCGGCCGTCGTCGAAGGGAGCCGCGTGGAGAGTGAGGATGATTTTTCTCGGCCCTCGGCTTTACAGCATCATTCAGAAGTGCGTTCGGCGGCCCAGTCGCGGCACAGCACCTTGGCCTGTTCCAAGACAGTGAGGGTGTTCACGGAGCCGCGGCATCGTCAACGAAGAACTGGTCGCGCTATCCAAGGAAGATTTGCCATATTGGACTTGTCACGAAAGTCATCGCGATGTCCTTTTCATCTCGCGGAAGCCGGGCGATTCGGCGAGGGTGAAGACCACGATCTCCTCACCAGTTGTGGTGCTGATGTCATGGTGCAGGCTCGCCACCTTGACTCCTGAGACCTCCTCGACCATCGCTTCCATGAGAGGTCGGGCAGTCTCGATCAGATGGGTGCGGACTTGTTTCAAGAGGTCCCTTCCCTTCTCCGCGGGGAGCGATTTGACGAGGTGCTGTTCGGCCGCGGTCAGCACGCCTTGCAAGCGGACCACCAGCAGATCGCCGAGCAAGTGGGCGTGAATCTGCTTGGGTCCGCGGCCCATGTAATCTTGCTCGAAGCGGCTGATGCCATCGCAAATGGCGGCTTCGATTTCTCCTTGCGTCTTCATGGCGGCCTCGATGAACCCTCGCAAGGTTGCACATGCTGGGTAACTCGGTATAGAATAACGTTGAAATCATCGGATGACTAGCTGAAGAGCAACCCGCCATTGCCGGGAGGCTCGTTGACGAGTAAGCCGACGTGGTCGAACGCTCCAGGGCGCTTGACCACGTCGGCTTTTTTTGTTTCGGGCTGACAACTTCAAGGAGGTGACGAGTGGAAAACGTTCGACCCCTGTTCGTATCGACCTATCCGCCGGAGGAGTGCGGGCTGGCAACCTTCACACGGGATTCCGCCGACGCGGTGGATTTTGCGGCACGGGAGCCGGTCTCGTCGCTGGCGGCAATCCAGAAATCGTGCGCGCACGACTACGACGACCCGCGCGTGGTGCACGTGATCGACAACAGCCGCCACGGCGCTTATCGCCGGGCGGCCGAGGTGGCCAATGACGGTCCTTGCGACGTGGTGAGCTTGCAGCACGAATTCGGCCTGTACCCGGGCGAATGGGGCGCTCGCGTGATGGGCTTCGTGCGCGGCTGTCGAAAACCGATCGTCACGACGTTTCATACGCTTTTGAGCGATCCGGCCCCACTGCCGCGGCGCTTGATCCAGCGACTGGCGACCCATAGCCAGGGAATCGTGGTCATGACCGAGGTCGCGAAGCGGCTACTGGCGCGAGTCTACGACGTCTCGGGACCCGGTGTGCAGGTGATTCCCCACGGCGTGCCGGAGGTCCCCTTCGAACGCGACGAGACGCACAAGGTTCGTTTAGGGCTTGCTGGCCGCCGCGTGCTCTGCACCTTCGGACTCATCAATCGCGGCAAGGGGCTGGAATATATGATCGAGGCCATGCCCCGCATCGTCGCCGAGTGCCCCGACGTCGTCTACCTGATCGTGGGCGCGACCCACCCACAGGTCAAGCGTCAAGAGGGAGAAGTTTACCGTGAGCACCTGGTCCAGAAGGCCGAAGCCCTGGGCGTCGGCGAGCACGTGCGCTTCGTGAACCAGTACCTTGAGCTATCGGACCTGCTGGGCCATTTGCAGGCCTGCGACGTTTACGTCACGCCCTATCCGGGCAAAGACCAGATCGCGAGCGGCACCTTGGCCTACGCCCTGGCGGCCGGGTTGGCGGTGGTCAGTACGCCCTACCTGTACGCCGAGGAAGTGCTGGCAGATGAGCGCGGCCTGCTCGTGCCGTTCGCCGACAGTGCCGCCCTGGCCGATGCGACCCTGCGATTCCTGAACGACAACGCCTTTCGGATGGCGACGCAGCGCCGGGCCTATGAATACGCCAGGCCGATGTTCTGGCCGAATGTCGGCCGGCAGTACCTGGAGCTCTTCAGCCGGATCGTGTCAGCGAACGGTGCAAGTCCGCAACCGTTGCGCCACCGGGCTATCACGACAAGCCGCGCGCGACACGTTGGCAACCTTGTACATGGAGGGATTTGATGCAAGCCGGTGAATGGATTGCGCTGGATCACCTGGACCGGATGACAGATTCGACGGGCTTGATTCAGCATGCCTACTATAGTGTTCCGCGGCGTGAGAGCGGCTACACGACCGACGACAACGCCCGCGCGTTGCGGCTCGCGACCCGCTTATGGTCGCAGCAGCCCGACGAGCGGATGTTGCGCCGCGTTGTGACGTACTTGGGCTTTTTGGAGTTCGCGCGCTGCCCCAGCGGCGAGTTCCATAATTTCATGAGCTACCAGCGCCAGTGGTTGGACGCCGAAGGCACAGGCGATTGCCAGGGCCAGGTGGTCCGCTCACTGGCTGAAGTGGTTGGCAGCGGCCTCGACGACGACCTTGGTGCCCTTGCCCGCGAATTGATGGAATCGCTTTTGCCAAGGCTGGCCGATTTGCGCGGCATCCGCGCGCAGGCCTATGTGGTTCTCGCCTGCGGGCGGCTTTGGAGGGCGGCGGCGACGGACATCGAGGCCCTCGAGAACGCGGCCTGGTGCGCGGCCGAGCGGCTAGTGGAATGCTACCAGCGCAACCGGCGGCCCGACTGGAGCTGGTTCGAATCGCGAATGACGTACGCGAACGCGGTCTTGCCGCATGCGCTGTTCGTCGCGGCCGAGCGCTGGCCGACGGAGCCATTCCTCCAAGTGGCCTTGGAGTCGTTCGACTTTCTCGACCGCGCGACGACGGCCGGGGGCGTGTTCTCGCCCGTCGGGAGCGACGGCTGGTATGCGCATGGCGAAGATAAGGCACTCTACGACCAGCAGCCGCTCGAGGCCGACACGATGGCCGACGCCGCGCTGACAGCCTTCGGATTGCTCGGTGAGGAGAAATACCTGACGACGTTCCGCCGGGCGCACGCCTGGTTTCATGGCGAGAACAGCCTGAAGCTGCCGCTCGTCGACGTCCTCCGCGGCGCGTGCTACGACGGCTTGCAGCCAACGGGCGTGAACCGCAACCAGGGGGCCGAGTCGACGTTGGCCCATTTGGGGGCGGAGCTGAACCACCTTCAGATCGAGCGCTCGTTGCGCGATGGCCAGGCCCTCGCGGCCGCCAGCGCCTGATCTGAAGCACACGCAATGAATGACAAGAAGCCGATCCCGCTTTCGTCGCGGCGCAACAAGCCCTATGGAGAACCATGTCATGATGACGAAGTGCCAATGTTGCGACGCTGCGATGACGGATGCTGATGTCGTGCGCCAAGTAGGGCGCCTCCGGTTGGCCGCGAGCCGAATCGTCGGGCTCGTGCTCGGAAACCGGCAACTTGAATGGGCCAAGAGGTCGATGCCCCTTTGCGAATCGTGCGTCAGCTCCAAGCTGGAGGGTGATCCGGGTGGCGGCACGACGCCTCGGAGTTCGGAGAGGTAATCATCGACCCCGGTGGACTCGGTCGATCCCAATGCGCCATTCGGGACCACGAAAAATGAACGCTCCAATTTACCTAAAATCAGGCCAACCCCTCGGCACAAGGAGTTGTTGCGTCAGCCCGGCCGACGTGTCGCCTTCGAGTGACGACTTCGAGGTGATCGGCACCTTCAACCCAGGCGCGGCGAGGACCAGCGAGGGCGTGGCCCTTCTGGTTCGAGTGGCCGAGCGTCCGCGCCATCGACGCAAGGGATGCAGTGGGTTACCGCGCTGGGAATCTGGCCGCGGGCCAACGATCGATTGGATCGCCGACGACGAGCTCGAGTTCTTCGACTCGCGTGTCGTGCGCCGCAAGTCCGACGGCCGCGCGCGGTTGACGTTCACTTCGTATTTGAAAGTCGTTCGCGGCCTCGACGGGGTAAACATCGTCGACTTCGATGGCCCCGTATTTCTTCCTGAGTCGCCGCTCGAAGAGTTCGGCGTCGAGGACCCGCGAATCACGCCGCTGGACGGCCGCTTCTACATTACCTATGTGGCCGTTTCGCGGCACGGTGTCGCCACCGCTTTGGCATCGACGAAGGACTTCCGCTGTTTTACTCGCCACGGCGTGATCTTTGGGCCCGAGAACAAGGATGTGGTGCTTTTCCCGGAGCGGATTGACGGCCAATACGTCGCCCTGCACCGCCCCAGTGGCTCGGCCGGGTTCGCCAGGCCCGAAATGTGGCTGGCCAGGTCGCCCGACCTGGTGCATTGGGGCGAGCACCGGCACCTGCTGGGTGTCGGAACGACCTGGGATAACGGCCGTATCGGAGCAGGCCCGCCGCCGGTGCGTGTCTCGCAAGGTTGGCTGGTCATCTATCACGGCAACGCCAGACCGCAACGCCTGGACGATGTCGGCGTTTATTCGGCGGGCGCAATGCTCTTATGCAGTGAAGACCCAAGCCGCATTCTCTGGAAACGCCCAACGCCGCTGCTCACCCCCTGGGCCGACTTCGAGCGCGACGGGTTTGTGCCGAACGTGATCTTTCCAACCGGGATCGTCGCCGATGGGTCGTCGATGCTCGTCTACTATGGTGCAGCCGACACGCACTCGGCGGTGGTCCGCCTGTCGCTCGACGAGATCCTGGATGGCTTCGAATGATTCGCTTCGAATGATTCAGCAAGGGCTGATCGCCGCCAGCACTTCATCGAGCGACACCGTGGCGAACGAGCTCGCATAGTCGGCCATCGCATAGGGGATGATCAATTCCCTGCCGTGCAAGGCCGCGCCGCAACTGTAGACCACGTTGGGCACGTACCCTTCTCGCTCGTTCTCGTTGGGCGTCAAGAGTGGCTCCGATAGCCGCCCGATGACCTTGGCCGGGTTTTCCAAATCGAGCAGAAACGCCCCCATCGAGTACTTTCTCATCGGTCCGACTCCGTGACTGAGCACCAGCCAGCCCGCCTCGGTTTCGATGGGTGAGCCGCAATTGCCCACTTGCACGAATTCCCAGGGAAACGTGGGCTTGAGGATCAGCTCTTTGCTGTACCAGAAGTGGAGCATATCCGAATACATCAGGTAGATGTTCTCGTTGTCCTGCCGTGAGAGCATGGCGTAATGGCCGCCCACCTTGCGCGGGAAGAGGGCAAACCCCTTGTTCCGAACCTCGGGTCCATTCAGCGTGCTGATCTTGAACCGCAGGAAGTCATGCGTCTCCAGCAACTGGGGCAGGATCACTTTCCCATCGAACGCGGTGTAGGTCGCGTAATAGAGCGTGCTGCCGTCGTCGTCGTGAAACTGCACGAACCGGGCGTCCTCGATGCCGTTGGTCTCGGTTGGCGAATAAGGAAAAATGCACCGTTCCGAAAGATCCTGCTCGGGCTCGTACGACGATTCGTAATTCGACTTGGCCAGTGCGATGACCCCTTTGGAAATCGGCTCCCACTCCTGTTGCTTTGGGCGAAACTGGCGCAGCACCCGGCGTACGGCGTCTTCCAATTGCGCGATGCTGAATTGCTCGTCGAGCATGGCGAACACCAGTTCGGTAAACCCATTGCTCAACCCCAGCTCGATCAGCTTCCGCAGGAACAGCGGTTTATCGTACTGTGGATCGGGAACGATGTGCGGTGTGGTCACGAAGCGCGTGGGGTTGTCGAGGGCGATCCGGTTATTCGCATCGATGACGCCCGAACGGAACGTGATCGACGAGATGTGCCCCTCGCCCGTGGCGCGCAGGCTGAGCACGAACCGCCGCGCTCCTTGGGTCATCCCGCCCTGGTCGGGGTGCCAAACCAGCGATGGGTTGAACAGCGCCGCCGATTCGAGCGAGTACTCGTGGGTGAAATAAGCGCCAATCAATAGCCGCCGTCCTTCGCTCAGCGTTTCGTCGGTCAGCAGGTGCCGCCTGACGCTCTCGAAGCGTTCCAGAAAAAACGTATGAAGCCGTTGGTGCCGTCCCTGAAATTCGCGCATCACGTCGGCCAGGAGCCTCGAGACCTCCCGGTCGCCGACCGACATGACGCGGGCAATGATTTTCAGTGTGCGTTCATGATGGGCCGGCTCGAATGGCCGAAAGAGAACCCGGGAATTATTGGGTTTGAGGACGATGCCCGTGCGCTTAACTTCCATGTCGAGCGATCCGGTTTTATGGGTAACAATGAAGACCGCCGCTTCCGCAACCGTTAGGTAGAGCAATTCGGCCGGCGAGTCAACGGGACCGTTTGGCCGGTAGTTGGCAGCGGCCGAACGCCGTACCCAAACGATTGCCGATTCGGCACACGCTTTGCACCACCTGGATTGTCTATTATCCGATCGGGAAAAAGCGGGCGGAGCACCTACCAATGGATCACACGGTTCCAGCAATGGCCATATCGACTCCAATCAAACCGGGTCAGCGCCGCGGCGCGAACGCCTTCGGGCAAACCATGATCGTCAAGGTGGTATCGCTTTCGGTCAGTGAACGCGGGAAATGGGTTTGCCTGGTCGAGCCTCACTCCGACCCGGTTTTCATCGCGGAATCGGAATTCAGCGAGTTGCTGCCCGGTCGTCCCGGCGACCCCTAAGCGTGGTGGTGTTGCCGGAGGGTTCCCGACCTTGTTTTCGCCGTACCGCCCCGTAGACTCTCAACTGTCGACGGATTCCGCGACGAACAAACCTTTACCCTCGGAATACAGTTCCATCCGGCGAAATGAACATTTCAAGCGATGTGCTTTACCCGTTGTCGTTCGGCGTTGAATTGCCGGCGGGCGGAGCGGCCTCGTCGGCGGGCGGAGCGGCCGAGTACCTGCGTGACCCGTCGATTTGCCGGCTCGTCGATTTTTTCAGGAACAAGGGGCTGCCGGCGCTCAAGCAAGAAGATCGCGACGAAGCGTGGTACCAGGACTGGATCGACTACCAGGCGGAACACGGAATCTACGCGAGCCTGTTGTCCCCCGAGCGGTATTCGAGTCGGGGGCACCGTTTCGACCTGCGGAAGCTGACTCGTTTCCTGGAGGTCTTCGCCTACTTCAGCCCGGCCCACGCCTACAGCTTGCACGTATCGTTCCTGGGACTGTTTCCCATCCTGAAGAGTTCCAACGAGCCGTTGAAGAAGGAAGCCATCGCCAGACTGGAAGGCGGAGGTCTGTTCGCGTTCGCGGTCTCCGAAAAAGATCACGGGTCGGATCTGTTCTCGAATGAGTTCACGTTGAAACTGGCGGGCTCTGCGGGCATGGTCGCTGATGGGGCGAAGTATTACATCGGCAACGCCAATGCCGCATGCATGGTTTCGGTTCTGGCCAAGCAATGCGCCGCCGAGCCGGGCGGCTCGAAAAAGAGATCGCCCTTCGTCTTTTTCGCGATTCGGCCTCAAGAGGCGGCGGCCTACGGCGACGTGCGAAAGATCCGCACTCTCGGCGTGCGGGCAGCCTTCGTGGGCCAATTCGAGGTCAAGGGGCACGAGTTGACCGAGGACGACGTCATCGCGCGGGGCCGCGACGCGTGGGACGCGGCTTTCGGCACGGTCGACTTCGGCAAGTTCTTTTTGGGGTTCGGCTCCATCGGCATCTGCGCGCACGCCTTCACGGAAGCCGCCGACCATTTGCACCGCAGGGTGCTCTACGGCAAACCCGTCGCGGAAATGCCTCACATCCGTACGGCGATGGTCACCGCCTTCGCCCGCCTGGTGGCAATGAAGCTTTACGCTTATCGGGCACTCGACTACCTGCACGCCAGCGGCAAAGACGACCGCCGTTACCTGCTGTTCAACGCCGTTCAAAAGGCGAGGGTCAGCACTGAGGGGGTCAAGGTCTTGGGGTTGCTTGCCGAGTGCGTGGGCGCGCGCGGGGTCGAAGCCGAGACGTACCTCGAAATGGCCGTGAGGGATGCGCAGCTCATCCCCAGCCTTGAGGGAAGCACGCACATCAACTTCACCCTGACGGCCCAGTTCATTGGCCCGTATTTCGCACCTGCCCAGGGCGAGGTGCCGGCGCCGGAGTCGGTGAGCCTGCGGCAACGCGACTGCGAGGAAAACCCGTATGGGATGGAAGCCCACGACCGCAATGCCAAGACGGTCAGGTTTGCGCATTTTCTGACGGCCTACGAGCCGCTGCGTTCTTTGCCAAACGTCAGGACCTTCGTGGAACAGGTGGAGGCGTTCGGCTCAGTCGTAGGCGACGGCGCTTCGGCCCTGAACGCAAGCGCGGATGCCGGCCTCGTGATCGAAATCGGCAAGTGCTTTTCGACCATCGTCTTCGCGCAGCTCATCGCGGAGAACTGCCTGTCGGCGGCGGTTACGCCCGCCACAGTCTCGGTGATCTTCCACGCCTTGATCGAGGACTTCAGTGTCCAGGCGCTCAAATTGTCGGCGATGTTTCCTCCGGGGAGCAACCCACGGGCCTTGTTGAAGGGCATCGTCCGGGTCGCCGAAACAAGCACCGCCGAGGTCCAGTCGGTTGCGGAGTTGATCGCAATGCGGTATGCGGGCGCGCGGTGACGTTTGTTGGCTATACTTCACGCGGCCATCAATCGCGCTTGCGAGGGTTGCGGCGTCAAGAAACGTGCGCAGGAGTTTTGGCGCAGGCGTAACCTTCAGACGCTTCCTGCTGTCGGCCTTGCTGTTGCTCGGCGGGCTGCGATACAAACTCGATCGCAGCACTTGTTTTCGCGCCTCTTCGCCGTATACTCTAATAGGCGCTCGACGGGGTCGATGGCTTTTTTCGAATCGGTCACGTCGAGCTGTTTGACGAGTAGACGTCGGATGACTAGCTAAAGAGCAACTCGGGTTTACCGGGAGGCTCGTTGTCGAGTAAGCCGGCGTGGTGGAATGCCCTCTAGGCACTCCGCCACGCCGGCTTTGTTTTTTGGAGTGTTGACCTATGGATCATCAGACCGTGGCATCGAAACTGGATGTCGGCGAACGCGAGATGCTCGCGGCCGGCGCCGGCGAGGGCCTTTGGAACGTGCGCGAGGGGCTCGACCAGCTTCGGCTGATGGTCGTCACGCCGAGCAGGAACTTCACCAACCGCACCGTGCTCGACTCGCTCGTGCGACGAGGACTTGCGCGGCTGCAAGGTTACGGCGATCATTGCACACGCTATGAAATCACCACGGACGGCCGCGACGTGGCTCGGCTGATGGGTCCCTGACTTCCAAGTACTCCGTTTGCGATTCGCCTGCCGCGGCACAGAACCAAGGAACCTTATGGATAAGCCCACCTCGAGCATGGCGCAACAGATCGCCCAGGCGGCCAGCGCTTCGGAGCAGCGGCGGACGGGGCTCGTGCCCAATGCCGTGAGCGTTGTCTTGAGTGCCGACACGCTCGTGATCACGCTGCACGGGGCCTTGTCACCGGCCGAGAGGGCCATGGCCAAGACCCCAACAGGCGCCGCTCAACTGCAAGAGTTTCACCGCCAGTTGTTCACCAACTCCTCCGAGTCGCTGCGGCATGAGATCAAGAGCATCACCGGCGTCGAGGTGCGCGAATCCACCGCGGAAGTCGAAACGGCGACCGGTTCCGTCGTACAGGTCTTCACGACCGGCGCCATGGTGCAGGTGTTCTTGCTCGCTCACAGCGTGCCCACCGACACTTGGCGTGGCACCGGCAACGACCTCCATAATAATTCATGAGACTGGCACTCAAATACCTGAGGCTTCAGGCGACCGCCGGCGGGGGCGAGCCAATTGATCATCGCAACCGCTTCTGAGTTCCAGGAAAAGTGATCACCGACTTTGGATGTGCCGCGGCTGGTTTATTCTGCGACGATTGTCGTTCCGGTTCGACATTCTCGAGAACACCTTCGTACGAGAGCTGCCCCTCCACCAGCCGCGCGGCCGACGTGTAGGGGTGCTCCTGAGTCTTGTTCGCGCTTAGAATGTGGAAAACCTGCCAGCCTCTCGCTTTGAGATCATCAGCGATCATCGAACGGTGGCAGCGCCACCAAACCGCTTCGGAACACATGATCGCGGTTCGATCGGCGCGAGCGAACTCCAGCAGCCGGTCAACGCCATCACGGAACGGCCCAGTCTCCATGTAGTCGGCATAGCCGCGAAACGAGGCGTTGCGCCACGCGACGTTGCGCGAGTCGGGTCGAACCGGCCGCCGACCGCCAAGCTCGACCAGGTGCTCGTAGCAAATACCCGGCGTGGTCAAGGCGTCGCGCAGTTCGTGCTTGTTGAAGTGCGGGAAACGGCGCGAACCCGGGAAGTGCCGCACATCGACGAGGATTTCGATCTGATTATGGCGCAGGATGTCGACGAACTCCTCGATCGTACGCGTCGAGTGGCCCACGGTCCAAAGCGGCATCTTTAGAGCCTCAACGGCCTGGGTGAGCGGTGGAGGGGTTAGGGCCGGGCGTTGGAGAATGTTCTCCACAGTGGCCGCTGACGGGCTCGTGCTTGGGCAGCAGAATCGTCAACAGAAGCGATGAGTCTTCAAGGCCCTTGACCGAATGGGGCTCTCCTTTCGGTAAGTAAAGGAGTTTCCCCGGTTCAATCGTCCGCGTCTTGCCTAAAGCGGTAAACGCGACCCGCCCTTCGAGGCAATGCAGGATGATTTCGCCCTTGGCCTTGTGTTCGGAGATCTCTTTTCCGGCTGGCACGATCAATCGAATGACTTCGATATCCTTGGCCTTTACCAGAGTCGTTGTCTCTGCGGAACCAAGGGATGGGCCGAAAAGCCCGACATCGACGACTTCACCCGGTTTTGCATGTGGTCGGGCCATTGAGCGTTCCTCGATTTGTGACGGTGATTGGAAAACATGCCTTCAAATGGGGCAAATGATGTGCCATGGGCATGCTCTGCCACCAGTTTCTCGTGACAAATTGTCTCATTGTCGGCCGCGTAAAGGTAAAGGTGGTCAGATGTTGGCCAACTCCCCAAAGTATTCGTGGTCCTCGTTGTAGCCGCCTTCGCCCTGGTAGATCGTCTTGACGTCGGCGACGAACTCAATCGACTGGATCCATTTGATCATCTTGAAACCCAGTTGGTTTTCGACGCGCAGCCGCAGCGGAGCGCCGTGCAGGTGACTCAGCGGTTCGTAGTTCATCTCGTAGGCCAGCAGGGTTTGCGAGTGCAGGGCGTTTTCGATGGAGAGGCTGTCATAAAACTGGCCACCCTGACCGCCCTCGCCAAAGGAATAGAAGACGACCGCCCGCGCGCCCGGATTGGGTTGCGCCAACATGACCAGTTCCGCCAGCGGCAGCCCACCCCACTCGGCGATGCCCGACCAACCCTGGATGCAATGGTGCAGCGTGATCTGCGTCGTCTTTTCCATCGCCCGGAGGTCGCCCAGCGACAGCTCGAGGGGGTGTTCCACCAGGCCAAGCACTTTGAGCCGGTATTCCGTGAAGTCGCCCGCGGCCAGTGTCTTCCACTCGTCGCAAATTGGTAGTTTGCCGTTGGCCCAGAAGAACGGCGAAATATCCTCGCGGCGAAACTCAGCCTGCGGCGCGGCGCGGTCGAGAAGGCGCCTCATGAGCGGAGTGATGATCGACCTGGCGGCGTGCTGCACCATTCTGGGGCGCTTCCATGCAGCCCAATTGGCAAAGACATTGAACAGCACGACCACGCCGATTCCCAAGAATCCCAGGTACAGACCGGTCCGGTTGGCCTCGTCGTTGCCCAGCACGATGTGGTTCATGTTCCGGGCAAACCCGGTGAGCACCACCATGCTTACGTGGGCGAGTATGAAGCCGATAAAAGCGCACATGATCAGGAAGTGGATCGACCGGCCAACCTGCCGATTGGCGGGCAGCTTCGAATACCACTTGAACCGTGCGGTGAAGGCCGGCGACATCGAAGGCCCGGTTAGAATCGCCAAAGGGGCCAGTCCGAACACGGCACCGAAGTACGCCAACTGTTGGAGCGCGTTGTATCGGTAGAAGCCGTCCGGCTCCGGCGGCAGGTGCAAGGTGGCATAGTGGACGAAGACGGCCCAGGCGTCGGGGACGATCTGCCAGGAGGTAGGCACCAGACGCTTCCACTGAGGGGTGCAGAACAGCAGGATTACGAAGACCACTCCGTTGGCCACCCAGAACAACACGCTGGCAAAATGCCAGTGCCGCGCCATGCCCGCCGTGTGGCGATAGCCGGGCAGGCCGATCCAAGGCGAGAGATGGCGGGCGTCGTCCTTGGCAGTCCAGACGCGGTCTTTCGGCACCACGACGGGCGTGAGCCGCAGCCACTCGGTGCCGGGGGTGCAATGGACGTTCCAGTACAGCCGCGGGTGGTCCGCCAGGATCTGGATGCCACTGCGGATGAGCAACACCATGAACAAGAAGTTGACGTAGTGAGAGAGGCGCAGCCACGCCGGGAAACCGTGAGGCACAGCCTCGCCAAAGGTCTCCGGCGATCTTTCCGCCAGCGCCGGAAGACCGACCGTACCCCATTGGATATAAGCGGCGGCGAGCAACAAAAGCATCGGCGAGACGAGCACCAGGAGAGTCTTGGGTCGAATGTGCATGGTCGTTTTGGATTGCGGTTTTCCGTCGGACGACAGTCACGGAAGGACGGCATGGCGATGTTGCACCCTACGTGAATACGCGCGAGTTCATCATGCTCCTCCGGCCAGCGCCTGGCGGACGATTTCTTGGGCCTGGGCCACGATGGCCTTCAGATGCCCGGAGTCCTTGAAGCTCTCGGCGTAAATCTTGTAAATATTCTCCGTGCCGGAGGCCGGGCCGCGAACCAACCGTTGGCCGTGACGACCTTCAGGCCGCCGATGGGGGCGTCGTTTCCGGGAGCCCGTGTCAGCCTGGCGTCGATGCGTTCGCCGGCTAACTCGGTGGTAATCGAAGAACGAACGGTCTCGGCACTTGACCCTGCGAGTCACCCAGCCGGGGCCGTCACTGGCCGTAATCCCCCAGCAGTTTTCACCATAATCTTCGAATTGGCCCGGATTGTGGATGGCGTACCGCCGCTGCACGAAGGTCGCCCGCCGACTGTTTTCGAAGTAATCGATGCACTTACCTCGCATGTAGCCATCTTGAATTCCATGGAGGTCAATCCACAGGTGCGAGAGTTGGTGGAAATAGTCGAAAGTTTCGCGCTGGAGCGTTTCGAGCGTCTCGGGAGGTAGGGTCGTTTGCTTGGTGGTTGCGCTGTCGATGGATCCGCCGCTCATCGAATGTGCCAGCCTCGTCCATCGAAAGTCCACGGTTCGGCCAGTGGCCCGAAGCCGGTCGGGCATCACTTGCAAACGATATGCGAGCAAACGACATGCCATGTCGTCACGCGCGACCAGAAAAGGCCGCCTTGTCCCTGAAAATCGCCGAGCAGTCGTCGCAACCGGTCGCCTGCCTGCATTTTCGATTGATCACTTTCACGCCACGTTGGAGCCGAAAGTGCAACCCGGAAATTTTTGCACACTCGATGGCTGCGCGACACGCTGACCGCCTTAGCGGCCGCCCGAGGTGTATCGACCGAGGCTTTATCGTAACGGCGCGAGATTTGCACCTGATGCGTTAACGTTTGGCGTTCTTATCTCCACAAGGAGTCCAGCTCATGAATGGCGAAGTCGAAGGGAAAGCCGAGGAAGCGATGGCGGCCGTTGCCGATGACGGCCAACCAGAACACGAACCAAAGGCCGCACAGGCGCCTGGCCGATCCGCCGGGAAAGTGAAGCAAATGGTCGACCGCTTCAACCAAGACGAATTCAACGAAGACGATTAATGGGCAAATGTCACAACCAATAACGAAGGAGTCACCGCTATGAGTGGCAAGACAGACGTGGTCAAAGGACGAATCAAGGAAGCCGCCGGCGCGCTGACCGGCAACGAAAAGCTCCGCGCCGAAGGCCAGGCCGATCAAGCCGTCGGCGAGGTCAAAGAGGCCGTTCAGAAAGTCGCCGACAAGATCCAGGCTGGCGCCGCGGAAATGGTTGACAAGGCGAAAAAAGCGACGAAATAGATTTCCAAGTTGAACCCGGCGTACCGGACCGACTGAAGTGTCCTTCCCCAAAACGAGTGTGCAGCATGAAACGTTTTCTATCTCTTTTGCTTTTGGTCGCGGTCGGGATCGCCGCTTTCGGGTACTACCGGGGCTGGTATCATCTGGACCAGGCCAAAATCGAGGCGGACGAGCAACAAGCCAAGCACGAGGTTCAAGTCCTCGGACAAAAGGTCAAGGCGAAAACCGGTGAGGTCGCGGACAAAATCAAACAAAAGTAGCGCTCATTGGTAAGTGTTTGCCTGGCCGCGATTGGTTGCCAACGCTACAGCCGTTGGCGTCAACGGTCTCAGGATCTCCCGCGCATTGCGGACTTCCCGGTATTCAATCGACTTGACGCGCTGTCGCGTGTCGAAGAGATCGCCGGAAAATTCCAACGACCGTCCAGCCGCTCAACATGCCAAGCGCGTAGGCGCCACCGATCAGGTACGACATCGGCAGTGAAACGCTGCGATCGATGCAACGTAGCGTCACGACCTCGCTGTTTTGCAGGGTGAAGAGGGCAATTGCGCCAACGAGAACGAGCAAGATCAGCATGTAGAAGAGTCGCATCGCGGCACCAAGCGGGTTTCGCTTTCTTGAGAACGCATCACGCATACATTCGCCAACGCCGGCCTACCGGCCGCGTGCGTAGCCCCTGCCTGGGCCGCCTCCCCCACATTTTGTACGGCGGACGATCGCCGCGGTAATCAAGACACCGCAACTGGCGTGCCAATCACGAATGGAAGTCACTTCGTCCGACGATTGCCTCGAAGCCCGAGATCACGTCGAAAAGCTCCTCGTCAATGCCACTTTGACGCAAACGGTGGAATGTGCCGTGGAGATTCTCCAGCAATTCGTCGATGTTTCTCTCGGCGCGTTCCATCGCCGCCAGGCGGCTCGCGTTCTCGCTCGCGAGCGATTCCGCACAGGCCTGGAAGAGCGAGATAAAGAGGTATTCACGGATGAGCGCGCCCAGGGTCGCAGTGCCGCCCTGCATGACCTGGGGCAGGTTCGCGGTCGGCCAACGGACTTCGACCAGACCTCGCTGCCATTGCGCGTCGAGTGGCAACAACCGCTGGCTGACCGGTTCGTAGAGGGCTCCCGATCGCGGACGGTTGTGAAAGACGTAAACGCGCGCATACTCGCCCTGCGCCCGATGCGCTTCGCTTTCGATTTGAATCTGGCCGACGAGCGGGGCGATGGCCTTGACGGAATTCGGCACGCTGAACAGGCCCATCATCGGCAGGCCCGCGTCGGCCAGGCGCGCGTGAACGCGCTCACCAACGGCCCAGACTTGGGGCTTGCCGCCGAGCGCCGCGAGCGTCGTGATCGCATAATCGGCCACCACTTCATTGAACCGGCCCACCAACCCCTGGTCGGAACCGAACACCACGGCGCCAATCGCGCCCGTGTAGGTTCGTCCCCTTCCTTCCACCGTCAACGTTTCTGGCTTGCTTTCCCGAAAGCACGCGCCCAAACCCAGCTCCACAGCCCGGTAATAGTCGGCCAACGCGCGCACCGATCTCTCGTATTGTCCGATACTCGAGGCGGCCAAGGCTTTCATCGTGCGGACGACCGATTGGAGATCGCCGGCACTGTTGATCTTCCGGCGCAGGCTCGCCGTGCTGTCGCTCATGTCTGCTCTCGGAGTGCCGCTTCGGGCGTAGTTTGGAACCGTGCCAGCGCTTTGCGCGCGATCTCGACCGTCGTTTTGCGGTCCTCGTCATTCAGCTTCGCGGCGGTTTCGAATCGCGCGCACACCTCCGCCGGAATGTTCGCCGCCGCCTCCCGCACGGCGCGCTCGGCGTCGGTCACTTGGTCAATCGGCACCGGATCGAAGAGGTCCGCGGTCAGCGCCAGCAGGATGGCGATTTGCGCGGGCACGGAAACCGGGGAGAATTCCGGCTGCTTGAGGCAGGCGCGGATTCGCCGCCCGTGCTCGATGATCTTGCGTGTGTCTTCATCCAAGCGGGCTCCGAATCGGGCGAAGGTCTCGAGCTCCTCGAACTGCGCGTAGGCAAGCTTGAGGTCGCCCGCCACCGCGCGGTAAGTCGCCCGTTGCGCCTTGCCGCCGACGCGTGAAACCGATTTGCCGACGTCGACCGCTGGCAGCACCCCCAATTCGAACAACGAAGGCGAGAGGTAGATCTGCCCGTCGGTGATGGAAATCAGATTGGTCGGAATGTAAGCGGAAATGTCCTGCGCTTCGGTCTCGATGATCGGCAGGGCGGTGAGCGAACCTCCTCCGCGCTCCTCGCACAGGTGCGTCGCCCGCTCCAGCAGTCGCGAATGAATGTAGAAGATGTCACCGGGGAAGGCTTCGCGGCCGGGTGGCCGGCGGAGCAGGAGCGAGAGCTCGCGATAGGCGCGGGCGTGCTGCGTGAGGTCGTCGTAGACGATCAGCACGTCGCGACCCGATTCCATGAAATGCTCGGCGATACTGGTCGCCGCGTAAGGAGCGATGTAGGCGAGGCCCGGCGCCTCGTTGCCTTCGGTCACGACGGCCACGGTGTAATCCATCGCGTCGTTTTCCCGCAAGACGGCCACGGCCTTTGCCACGGCGGAAGCACGCTGGCCAATGGCACAATAGACGCACACGACATCCCGGCCCCGCTGGTTGAGGATCGTGTCGATCGCAATCGCGGTTTTGCCCGTCTGCCGGTCGCCCAGAATCAGCTCCCGCTGGCCGCGCCCAATGGGAATCAACGCATCGATGACCTTGAGGCCGGTCTGGAGCGGCACGACGACCGGGGCGCGGTCCATGATGGGCGGAGCGGGGCGCTCGATAGGCAAGCGCTCGCCGGCGGCCACCGGCCCGTTCCCATCGAGCGGCCGGCCGAGCGGGTCGATGACGCGCCCCAGCAATCCGCTCCCCACGGCCACGTCCATGACGCGGCCCGTGCGCTCGACTTCATCACCCGCGTGCAGGTGCCAGTATTCGCCAAGCAGCACGACGCCGATTTCGTCCTCGTCGACGTTGAACGCGATGCCAAACACTCCGCCGGGAAACTTGACCAGTTCCTCGAAACCCACGCCGGGAAGGCCGGAGACCCTGGCGATGCCGGTGGAGACGTTCGTGATCGTGCCCACCTCGTGCGGCGCCAGGCGGGGCGTGAAGCTTTGCCGCGCCTGGCCGATTCCAGCGAACGCGCGGTCGAAGACACACTGCAAGCTTTCTGGCGTGTTGTCCATTGGCTAGCCTTTTGCGACGGTCTGCGGTGCGCGATTTGTTTCAGGGGATGGCTTGGTTTCAGGGGAAGGCTTGGAATTGGCTTGCTGGTTCAGCAGTTCGCCGACCCCCTTTTCCAGCGACGTGAGATAATCGGCGATGCTCCAAGCCACTTTTTGCCCATCGGTCGCAAGTTCGATGCCGCTGACCAGGTCCGGCGCGGTCTCGAACCGGACCTGGATCGCAGCCGAGAAGGTTTCGTTGAGCGCATTCTGTATCGCCGCGCGTTGCTCCGCGGGCAGGTCGAATGCGCTGCGCACGATCGCGGGGGCGGACGCGTTCTTGAGGGCCTGGGCGAACCCCGCTTTCGCCGGGCCGTCCATCTCTCGCAAGCGGCGGGTGAACACCTCGCCCAGACGTTCTTCCAGACTCGTCGTGGCAAGATCCGCGAGCGCCTTTCGCGCGATGGCGAACACTTCCTGCTGGGTCCGGCGACTGATGGCCAGGTTCAGGTTGTCGGCGTCGCTCTTCAGGGTTTCCCGCCGTTTGGCGCTGAAAGCGTCGGCCGCCTTCCGCGCCTCGTCGATGAGTCGCGCTCGTTCGGCGTTCGCCTCGTCCGTGGCGCGGGTCAAGAGGGCGGCGCGCTGCCGGTCGAATTCGTCGTTCTTGCGCTGGAACTCGTCACGCTCCTTTTGGGCTTCGGCCTTTTTCGCGTCGGCGTCAGCGAGCTCCGTGGCGATCCGCCGCTCCCGCTCGTCGATGGCGTGGAGGATGGGCTTGTAAAGAAAACGTTTCAGCAACCACATCAGGATCAGGAAATTGATCGCCTGCGCGCCGACGGTGAACCAATCGATGAGCATGGGTCAATTCCCCGCGGCCTGGGCGATGACGTGGTTCCAGAACGGATTAGCAAAGATGAGAATCATCGAAATCACGAAGCAGTAGATGGCCATCGATTCGATCATCGCCAGACCGACGAACAGCGTGCGGGTGATAGTGGCCGAGGCGTCGGGCTGCTGTGCCAGCGCGCTCAGCGCCGTCGCGATCGACCGACCTTGGCCCAGTGCCGGCGCCATGCACCCCAGGCCGGTCGTGAGGCCGGCGGTGACGATCGAGGCAATCGCGATCATGGTCGTGCTATCCATAGAGTGTCCTTGGGTTGAGTGTGCTGTCGATTCAAGTGGACGACGCCGCTTCAGGCCTGGTTTTGCGAACTTGCGTGGCGGCCGCGATGTAAACCGCCGTTAAAATGCTGAATATGTAGGCTTGCACCATGCCGGTGAGCAGGCCGAGCGCCGTCATGGCGATCGGAAAGATGAACGGCGTGATCGTGAGTAGAATGGCGATGATCATTGCCCCGCTCATCATGTTGCCGAACAAACGGACGGCCAAAGCCAGCGTGCGCGAGAGCTCGCTGATGATGTTGAAAGGCAACATGATGAACGTCGGCTCGACGTAGGACTTGAGGTAGTTGCCCACCCCTTGCTCCTCGATGCCGAAATAAGGCACGGCCACGAACACGCACAGCGCGAGGGCCGCCGTGGTCGAGAGCGAGCCCGTCGGTGGTTCGTAGCCGGGGATCACGGTGCAGAGACTGGCCGCGGCGACAAACAGGAAGAGAGTGCCCAGAAAGCCGAGATATTTTCGCGGCTGGGTCAGGCCCACCTCCTGAATCTGGTTCTCGATGCCGGTGACCACGATTTCCAACAGGTTCTGCCAACGGGAACGATTCAAATCCATGGAAAGCTTGCGTGTGATCAGTTTCGAACCGACGGCCAGCAGGAGCATCAGACCCCAGGTGAACACGATCGTGCCGTTGAGCTTGAGAAACCCGTGTTGCCAGAAGATCATCTCGTCGGGACTAAGGCGCATGGCCGGCCTCCCGCGCCGAGCGAATTTGGTTTTCCGTCGAGGGCCGTATCAGCCAGGTCACGACCAGGCGCGCCACGACGAATCCGAAGAGGCACACGAGCAGCCGTTCCCAACGACCGCCGGAGGCGAAGTAAAATCCAGCCAACGCAATACTCATTCGCAGCAGCAAGCTGCCTACGAACCAGAGCGCCGGCCGTTGGGACGCAACGCCCTTGCGAACGGTCCACCAAAGGCCGCCGAAGAAGATCGCGCCAAGCAATGCGCCCGCCACCAACGACAGTGCCAGACTGAGGAAGCTACTCATGGCCATCCTCTTGTTCCTCCCGCATTGCCTGATCTTCCTTGGCGACCCAATGCCAGGCATTCAAACAGCCGATCGCGAGCCCGGCCACCAACAGCGCCAGCGTCCAAGCATGTTCGCCGGGATGGTGTTTGTCCAACCAGATACCAAGCGCCGCTCCGAGCAGGGTCGGAACGACCACCGACCAGCCGACAAGCCCCATCATCCCCAAGCCAAACCAGACACCGCGTGCGGAGTCGCGCCGGGCCTTGAGCTTGCGCGCCGCTTTCGCGCCGACCTGGCCGGCCAAGGTCGCCTTCGATTTAGAGATTCTCCCGGGCTGCTCGTCAATCATGATGCATGGCCACAAAACGACGTAAGAATCCGGTTTCCAATTTCGCCATGACCGAGCGCACGTTTCGCTCTTGCTCGTCGAGGGCCAGAAACTCCCGCTCCACCACCTCGCGCAACTGGCCAAGGTCCGTTCCGCGCATCGCCCGGCGCACTGAGACGAGCACGTCCAAGCCGGTCTTGACCAGCACCCCCTCATCCACGGCCAGGTAGACCTCGCCCTCCGTGTCGTTTTCATAGGTCAGAATCCCAGGGGCGAGCGCCGCGACGCAGTCGAGCCGGTGCGGCAAGAGTCCAAATGAACCCTCGCGCGTTTCCGCCACGATCCGCGACACGCCGGTTTTCTCGGCGAAGACTTGGAATGGGAGGAGGACCTTAAGATTCATGCGTGTGGGCGGCATGGTCGACCTTTGCTTGAGGTGGCGTCCCGAGCTGGGGTTGCGGGCTCGGCGGTTTCGTTCTTTCCTTCGCCTCGCCAATCGTCCCGATCATGTAGAGCGCGCTTTCCGGGTAGTCTTTGAATTCATCGTGCAGGATTCGCTCGCAGCCGTCCAGAGCGTCCTTAAGGCTGACGAGCTTTCCCTTGAGGCCGGTGAACTGCTCGGTCGTAAAGAAGGGCTGCGTGAGAAAACGCTCCAACCGGCGGGCGCGGGCGACCACGTTGCGGTCCTCCGGCGAAAGCTGTTCCAGGCCGAGCATGGCGATGATGTCCTTGAGATCCGCATATTGCGCGAGCGTCCGGCGGATTTCCTGCGCCAAGCCGTAATGCCTCTGGCCGACGATGCCCGGCGTGGCCATCTTGGAACTCGACTGCAACGGGTCGATGGCCGGATAGAGGCCTTCGCCGGCGCGCTTGCGCGAGAGCACGATCGACGCGGAGAGATGCGAGAACGCATGCACCGCCGCCGGATCGGTGAAATCGTCAGCCGGCACATATACCGCCTGGATCGAGGTGATGGCGCCGGTATCGGTATTGGCGATGCGCTCCTCCAAAGCCGAGAGCTCGGTGCCCATCGTGGGCTGATATCCCAGACGCGACGGCATCTGCCCCATCAGGCCGGAGACTTCCGAGCCGGCTTGAATGAAGCGGAAGATATTGTCTATGAGCAGCAACACGTCGCGGTGCTCGTCGTCCCGGAAAAACTCGGCCATCGTCAGGGCGGCGTGGCCCACGCGGAACCGGCTGCCCGGCGGCTCGTTCATCTGGCCGAAGACCATCACCATGTTCGGCAACACGCCGGCTTCCTTCATGTCGCGATAGAGCTCCTCGCCTTCGCGGCAACGTTCGCCGATGCCGCAAAAAATGCTGACGCCCTCCTGGTGCCCGATCATATTGTGGATCATTTCGGTGAGCAGCACCGTCTTGCCCACGCCCGCCCCGCCGAAAAGTCCCGCCTTGCCGCCGCGCTCCAGCGGGACGAGCACGTCGATGACCTTGATCCCGGTTTCGAAGATTTCCGACCTGGTGGAACGCCGAGCCAAGGGGGGCGGGGCCCGATGCACGGAACGCCATTGCACGTCGGCGAGCGGCGCTTCGCGGTCGATCGCATTGCCAAACACGTCGAACATTCGTGAGAGAATTCCCTTGCCGACCGGCACTTTCAGCGGTCCGCCCGTGTCTTCCACCGCCATGCCGCGAGCGAGGCCTTGCGTGGGCGTCAATGCGATCCCACGCACGTGTCGCGCATCGCGCTGCGCGAGCACTTCGATGACGATTTGTCCTTGATCGCCGGCGCGCAACACCGAATAGATGGGCGGCAGACGCTCGTCGAACCTGATATCCACCACACTGCCGCGCACCGAGACCACCGCGCCGTGGTTTGGTGGACTGGTTTGACTTGCATGAGGCATCATTTAAGGCCACGAGGTTTCAGGCCAAAGCGGCGACGATTGAATTCACGACTGGATCCTGGGTGGGAAGTTCGTGGCCTGCTGACGCTGCTCAACTTACCAGGATGCAATTTACGTGCCGTTTCGACACTTGGCGACCCCCCAGGTGTTTCAACCGACGCATTCGCTAGCCTTACGCGGCTGGTTGCGTCGGCTTCAATCCTTGGCGTCAACGGTGTCAGGCTCCGGCTCCATTCGTTTCCAGCCCCGGTAGGAGTCGGTTGGGACGCATCGGGTGAAGAAAACAGCACCGGAACGCGACTTTGCGCACCGGGGCACGAATAGTGCGGCTGGAGGTGAATCAGGTCATTGCGGGCTAAGCTTCGGCAGACAAAGCCGAAAGAAAGGCATCACTATGCAAACGACAAATTGGTTTCGATCGAGCGCGTTGTGGACAGCGCTGGTTTTCTTGGCAGCGAACGGTACAGCTCTGGGCCACGGAGGTGGAGGTGGGGGTGGCGGCCATGGTGGTGGAGGTGGCGGAGGTCATGGAGGCGGTGGTGGTGGTCACGCCGGTGGAGGTGGCGGGGGCGGAAGAAGCGCCGGCGGTGGGGGCGGCGGAGTCAGCCACTCAGCGAGTAACGCTGGTCGGCAGACCTCGGGTTATCGCGGCGCCAATCCCGGTGGTCTCAGCGGGCGAAACGGCGCGGCCGGTGCCGCGGGTGGTCTGGGCCGTTCGTCAGGCGCCGGCTCGTTTGCTGGTCGCTATGCAACCAACGGCGCGTCGAACACCAGTGGCATTGGACGCGGCAACACGGCAAGCAACCGCGGCGTAAGCGGCGCTCGCTCCGTGAATAACATCAGCAACGTCAACAATTTCAACCGCTTCAGCTACGCTGGCAATGCCGGTCGCTACGGCTACGGTGGCAATCGCGGCTACGGAGGGCTCGGCTACGGAGGGCTCGGCTACGGAGGGCTCGGTTACGGTGGACTTGGCTACGGTGGACTTGGCTACGGGGGTCTTGGTTACGGGGGACTCGGTTACGGGGGACTCGGTTACGGGGGACTCGGGTACGGTGGACTCGGGTATGGCGGTCTCGGTTACGGTGGCTTCGGGTATGGCTTGGGCGGCCTGGGCTATGGACTTGGCGGCCTAGGTGGCTATGGCGGATATGGAGGCTATGGTGGTGGAGGTTACGGCGGCGGAGGTTACGGCGGATCTTACGGTTCTACTTATGTCCCGATAAACGACCCGAACGCCATGCCACCTGCCGCGGCGATACCGCAGTCGGCAGACATCGACTTCGCCTCGCAAGGCGATCAGGCGTTCAAAGCCGGACATTACGACGATGCGATTCACCACTGGCAACACGCCCTGGTCGACGATCCGCAGAACGGCGCGCTGGTGATGCTGCTCGGCCAGGCCTACTTTGCGAAGGGGCATTACGACGAAGCCGCCGGGGCCGTGCAGCACGGCATGCAGATGCTGCCGCAGGAGAAATGGGGGATGGTGGTCGAACACTATCGCGAACTGTACGCCAGCAACCAGACCTATACCGACCAATTGCGGGCATTGGAAGCGGCGCGAAAAAAAGACGCAACGCCCGCGACCTATTTTCTGCTTGGATATCACTTCGCATACCTGGGCCATCCGCTGCAGGCCGTCCGCGAGTTGGAGAAGGCCCTCAAGCTGCATCCTCAGGACCACTTTGCCACCCAGTTGCGCGACCTGATGCAGAGCAAGCTTACGCCCGCCGGCGACCCGCCCCCGGCGGAACAGCCGCCCACATGAAATCGCAGGAACGACAAGGACAATTAGGGCAGCGCTTGAGCGCGCAGGAACGGTGGGCGGCCGGCGGAAGACTCCGGCCGCGAAAGAATCGCAAACCTTCTGGAGTACAAGACCCATGCCAATTCAACGTGACGCACATTGTGATCTGCCGGCGGAGAACGAAGCGGGAATCCCAGAGCGGACGTCGACCGCGTCGGCCGACGACATGCTCCGCGAGCTGGATCGACGTGACGAGCCGGCCGTGGTGGTCACCTTTGCCAGCGACGGCGAACCGCAGGTGGCCGTGGCCGCGCCGGGCGACTCGGAGGCGCGTGAGGCAGCTCGCAAGGCGGCCGCGGCACTGGCGCGTTTCGCCGAGGACAGACAGGACTCGGCGGAATAGTTGGAATCCACGCGGGCGATCTCAACCCACAGGAAACGAGGATTTCGCACAACACCGAAGGAACACAGATCATGGAAAACGCTTCACAACTCGAAAATCCGATCCGCGTCGGCATTTTCTCGTCGATCGACGATGCCGACCACGCGGTGGCGGCGCTGCTGGAGTCAGGTTTTTCGGCGGAGGAAATTACCGTCGTTTGTTCGAACAAGGCCATTGAAGGCCATTACCACCGCTTCGAGCACCAGGAACCGGCGGGCAGCCACACGGCCGCAGGCGTCACCGCGGGTAGCGCCATCGGCGCCGCACTGGGCGGGCTGACCGCCATCGCAGGCGCGGCAGCGACCGGCGGCGTGGGATTGCTCGTCGCAGGCGCCTTTGCGCTTACGACCGGCGGCATCGTCGGCGGCTTCATTGGCGCGATGGCGACGCGCGGGGTCGACAACGAGCTCTCCAATTTTTACGACCAGGCGGTGACCCGCGGCAAGATTCTGGTCGCCGCTGAAGATCATAGCGAGGTCCAACGGCAAAGGTTGGCAGGCGCCGAACGAATCCTTGCCGAATCGGGAGCGGAACCGATGGCCTTGCCCGAGGGGTAATTCGCCTCGCCGAAATCGCGAAGTGGACCCCAGAATCGAATATAGATGAAAGCACACTTTACAGCCGCAGATGCCGTGCCGATGCCGAATCGCAGCGCCGCTTCGGCGCCGCATGCGTGCAAATATGACGCCAGAGTGATGGGTTAGGCATGAGGTGGTGCCCTAACAGTGAATTGAGCACGGGAAAGCGGGCCGAAAGGCCCGGCAACACGGAAATGGACACCGCCAGGCATGACGCTCGTTTGACATCAGTCCCCCAATCGTCTAGCCTGAAGCAATCCACTCTGTGCGCCGTTCGTGTGGAGGCGAAAGCCCCGAGCAGCCATCGCCTCAGGACGCTTGTTTATGTCGACGCTTTTGGTGATCGACGACGATCTGGCCGTCCTGCAGGTCTTCAGCCGGATTTTCCGCGATAGCGATATCGTGGTACTGGGCGCCGCAACCGCCAAGGAGGGCCTGGCCCAACTCGAAGCCGGCGACCCCGACGTGGTGGTACTCGACGTGATGCTGCCCGACGCGTCGGGACTCGATACTTTCCGGCAGATTGCGAGCCGCGACGCGCGACTTCCTATTTTGGTCATTTCCGCCCGCGACGACAGCGACACGGCCATCGAGGCCATGAACCTGGGCGCGTTCGATTACCTCTGCAAACCGCTCGATTTCCGCCTCGTCCGCGAGTTGGTCGACAAGGCGCTCGAGGTACGCCGTTTGATGCGTGTGCCGGTGTTGTTGTCCGACACGGCACAAGAACTGCCCGCGCGCAGCGACGTGCTCATCGGCCACTGTCCGGCGATGCAGGAGCTGTACAAGGCCATCGGGCGCGTGGCGTCGCAGAACACGATGGTGCTGGTCCGCGGCGAAAGCGGTACGGGCAAGGAATTGATCGCCCGGGCCATTTATCAGCACAGTGTCCGCAAGCAGGGCAAGTTTCTGGCGGTCAACTGCGCGGCGATTCCCGAGCCACTGCTGGAAAGCGAGCTTTTCGGTCACGAAAAAGGGGCCTTTACCGGCGCCGACGCGAAAAAAATCGGCAAGTTCGAGCAGTGCTCGGGCGGAACGTTGTTTCTCGATGAAATCGGCGACATGACGCCACTCTCGCAGAGCAAGGTGCTGCGCGTGTTGCAGGAGCAGCGGTTCGAGCGCGTGGGGGGCAGCAACACGATCCAGACCGACGTGCGGATCATCGCCGCCACCAACCGCGATCTCGAGCCGATGGTGGCCGACGGACGATTCCGGGCCGACCTTTACTATCGGCTCAACGGCTTCACGATCAACGTCCCGCCGCTGCGCGAGCGCGGCGACGACATTCGCTTGCTCGTGCGGCACTACCTGGCTTGCTTTAGCCGCGACCTGGGCAAGGTCGTGTGCGAAGTATCTGACGAGGCGGAAGCGGCGCTACTCAAGTATCGATGGCCGGGTAACGTGCGCGAGCTGCAAAGCGTTTTGAGGCAATCGTTGTTACAGGCGACCGGCTCGGTGCTGCTGTGCGACTTTCTGCCGCCCGCGATTCGCGTCACGCCGGTCGCGGCGGGCGCCGTAATCTCCGAACCGAGCCTGGAGACGTTGATCGACGAGCAACTGCGCCAGGGCTGTACCGGCCTTTACGCCGAGGCCCTGGCTCGCATGGAATCGCTGCTCTTGACGCGAGTGTTGGAGCACACGCGCAACAATCAATCGTTGGCCGCCAAGGCGCTGGGCATCTCGCGCAGCAGTTTGCGAAAGAAGCTCCGCCAGCTTCACATCGGCGTCGACCCGCTATCGAGCAGCGACGCGGAAGACGAAACCTCGGACGAGCAAGCCGTTCTCGCTCTGAGATCGGGCTAGCAGCAAGCCCATGGCCTCTTACGTCGGAACCCGCAATTTCGCAACATCCCATTTCGCCACCAGCAACCAGTACGAACAACGAGTGACAAGAGCCTCCCGTGGCGGGAGGCGGTCCAAGTGAATGTCGAAATGTCTCATCGGCGACCGCGTTCGCGGTGTAAATGCTTCCTTCGACTGCACCAACAGAATGTTGCCATTAGGTATGCCGAATGCTTTGCAGGTCTGGGAGATGGCTGATCGCATTCCCAAGGATCCCGCGAATGAGCAATAAGACCGCATACAAGCACCACGACGACAAACACGCACATCACCAACAGCGCGGCCAGCGGCCCTGGTGGCGCCAAGCCCACAAGGATTGGCGGGTTTATGTCGCCGTGGCGTTGATGCTGTTGGCGATGTTCGCCTACGTGGCGACATTCGATGAGGCGCTGGTGCCTGGTAACCCAGACAATCAACCTGTGCCGGCGGCTACCGGCCCCTAGCCCGGCTGGTTCATCGACCCGGAGAGACAAGCGTACTTGGCGTGCCCTGGATCATGCCCGCGTGGACCCAGTCACGGGCCTTTTCGAGATCGCAGTGCTCGAAGTACTTGATCTTGGCGGTCGTAAACGGCTTGCAAAACAACGCCATTCCTTTTTCCCACCTGGTTTCTCCCACGATTGCGAGCCGCTCGATGTGATTGAAGTGCTTCAAATCGAATTTGAAGTCCTCCCAGATCGCGCCCGCGTCCCATCCGTGAAAGTCGTGCATGATCAAAAGGATTCGGATCTTTCCATGCTTTTTGATCGCCTCTTCCGTGCGCGGCACGAACGCCTCGTAGGCTTCCTTGGACAATGTGCCCGAGGCGCGGATCTCCAAGACCTTGCCCTCGGCGATTTCCTCGATTTCAAATGGCATCGTCGTTCCTTTCGATAACTGGTTTGTCATCCGCCCGTATACTAGGATTTCGCGGGTGCAAATTGAGCGCCAATCGGCATGGGATTCGGCTTTAACTGCCCGCGACGCGACAATGTGGAGACGAGACGTCTCAAGCCGTGAGGGACGCTGGTCACTTTGGCTCCGGGTGTGGAGTGATTTGAGCCACTGATTGCCGGAGGCAGCGGCCGGGTAATGGCCACGCGGCATCGTCGCGAACGGATGGCCCTTCTGCGAGTTTGCGTCCGATTGGCACGCGCTTAGCTCTGGAGTAAAGGCTTGCGCCTGAACTGACGAGCTCAGCTACAATAAACGGCGGCCGGCTCAATCAATCCCGGGCGACCAATCGGGCTGTTCTGTTCCAAGATGGGTTCGAAACCGGGCGATCAACTGTAAGGCGGCGGAAGGCATGTTGCACGAACAATCGGAGTGGCTGCGGGCAACGCTCGCATGCATCGGCGACGCGGTGATTACCACCGACCTGACAGGCACCGTCGTCTTTCTCAACCCGTCGGCCGAAAACCTGACCGGCTGGACGCAGGCCGACGCGGCCGGGGCCCCGCTGGCGCGTGTCTTCGAAATCGTCAACGAAGAAACCCTGCAGCCGGTCGAGAACCCCGCCGTTCGCGCCCTGCGCGACGGGGTGGTCGTCGGCCTGGCGAACCATACGATTCTGATCGCCAAAGACTCCGTGCGAAGGCTGATCGAGGACAGCGCCTCTCCGCTTTGCGGCGCGGACGGAAAAATCACAGGCGTGATGCTGGTCTTTCGCGATGTCACCGAACACCGCAAGCACGAAGAGCGCGTGAGGCACTCTGAGCTCCGCTACCGGCGGCTATTCGAGACGGCCAAGGACGGCATCCTGATTCTCGATGCCGACACGGGAGCGATCATCGACGCCAACCCGTTCATGTGCGGTCTCTTGGGTTATGAGCACGAAGAGTTCCTGGGCCGGGAGCTTTGGCGAATCGGCATGTTCGGCGACATCGAGGCCAGCCGGCTCGCATACCAAGAGTTGCAAGAGCGGGGCTACGTCCGCTACGAGCACTTGCCGTTGAAAACCAAGGCCGGACGGCAGGTGGAGGTCGAATTCGTCAGCAACGTGTATTGGGTGGGGGATCGACGGGTGATTCAATGCAACATCCGCGATATCACCGAACGCAGCCAACTCGAGCGTACGACGCAGGCGCAGGCGCAGGCCCTGGCCGACCTGCACCGACGCAAGGACGAATTCCTGGCGATGCTGTCGCACGAACTGCGCAACCCGCTGGCGGCGACGTCGAACGCCGTCCAACTCCTCGCCCTGCAGGGAACCGAGGACCCGGCCCAACAACGGGCCCTCAAGATGATCGAACGTCAGGTCGCGCACTTGACCCATCTTGTCGACGACCTGCTGGAAGTCTCTCGCATTTCGACCGGCAGAATCCGCCTGAACCGTTCGCATTTGGAGGCCCACGCCGTCATCGAGCAAGCGGTCGCGGTGTGCCGTCCGCTCATCGACCGGCTGCGGCACAAGTTGACCATATCGCTGCCCGCCGAGCCGATCTGGGTCGACGCCGATCCCACGCGCTTGGAACAAGTCATCGTGAATTTGCTGAACAACGCCGCCAAGTACACCGACGAAGGGGGCCGCATCTGGCTGACCGTCGAATTGGCGAGCGGTCAAATGGCGAGCGGGGGGCGTCAGCCCCCCGGTAAATCGGCGAGCGCGTTGGAAAACGGAAACAGCGACCCCCCCGGTGAGATACTCATTCGCGTACGCGACGCGGGGATCGGCATCGCCAGCGAAATTTTGCCCCGCATCTTCGACATGTTCGCGCAGGCCGACCGTTCGCTCGAACGCTCCGAAGGTGGCTTGGGCATTGGGTTGTGCCTGGTTCGGCGACTCGTGGAGCTGCACGGCGGGACGGTCGAAGCCAAAAGCGCCGGGTTGGGCCACGGCAGCGAATTCACGGTCCGCCTGCCGATGCAGTCGCCCGCGGCGCCATCCAGCGCGTGTCCGACGCCGGCGGCCGCCCCGGCAAAGTCGAAGCGCGTGCTCGTGGTCGACGACAACGTCGACATTGCCGACAGCACGGCCATGTTGTTGGAGAAGTTGGGACACGAGGTCAGGACGGCCCACACCGGGCCCGCCGCCCTGGAAGTGGCTCGCTCGTTCCTGCCCGAGCTGATCCTGATGGATATTGGCCTACCGGGCATGAACGGCTACGAGGTGGCACAGCGCATTCGTCTTGAACCGCAATTCGAACGCGTTTGGATGATCGCCGTGACCGGGTACGCGCGAGCCACCGATGTGAAGCTTGCCGAGGAGGCGGGCTTCGACTCACACCTGGCCAAGCCGATCGACATCCGCCGCGTCCAGGAAACTCTCGCGGCGCTTGGCCGCTGAACGATGTCGCCATCCGTTCCACCCGTGGCACAAAAACGACCACGCGCATGATGGGCGCCGCGTCCCCAGGATCCTGGATCAAAACCAATCGGCCGTGACCCGACCATTTGCGCGGCCCAAACCAGGTCATTGGTGGGAATTCCACGCCGGCGGCTTGAATACCGGCTGTTTGGCACTCGAAGTGCATCATGATTCGCGGCGTGAGCTGAATCGCGCCACCGCGTGACGGATGAAATGAGCGGATTTCGTTGATTTCATCGCGTTCAATCCTGATTCAACGTGGCTCCGATCGTTCAGTGTTTTGTCCCGCCAATCGAACGTCGGTTCACGTTCGCAATCCTTCAATGAGGAGTGTCCGCCATGCGTACTTGGTTTCAAGGTTTCTCGCGTAAGGCGGGCAAGAGAAATCATGCGAAAGGTCGGACCCGCGCAGAAACACGAGATTGCCGAAACGCATTTCACACGCTTGGGCTGGAACAGTTCGAACAGCGAGTGCTGTTGACCGCGACGTCCGACATCGACCTCGCGATCACCACGACGGCGGCGGCGACGGCAAATACCATACTGGGTACCGCGGGTAGCTTCGCGGTTCTGGCCAGCTCGACGGTGACCAATACCGGCCCGTCCGTCATCACGGGAAACTTGGGCGTCAGTCCGGGTACCTCGCTCACGGGCTTTGGCCCGGCTGTGATCAATGGGACGACTCACGCCGGGGACGCGGTCGCGGCCCAGGCCCAAAGCGATCTTCACAAGGCGTACAACCAACTAGCGGGGAAACCGGTCACCACGAACTTGACCGGTCAGAACCTAGGGGGGCTCACGCTCATGCCAGGCGTCTATCATTTTAACTCTTCGGCTCAACTGAGCGGAACGCTCACCCTCGACGCCCAGGGCAACCCCAACGCGGAGTTTGACTTCCAGATAGGGAGCACGCTCACAACCGCCACCGGCTCGGCCGTTCACGTCATTAACTCCGGTAACGACAGCAACGTGTTCTGGCAGGTCGGCAGCTCCGCGTCGCTCGGTACGGCCACGGCGTTCGAAGGAAGCATCCTCGCGTTTTCGAGCATCACCGTGAACACCGGCTCCAGCATCACGGACGGCAGAGCCTTGGCGATCAGTGGTGCCGTGACGCTGGCCGACAACGCAATCTCCATTCCGGCCTCCGGCACGGTGGGCGCCAACGAAACCTATACGATCACGGTCAAGAACAACGACGCAGTCAACAACGCTACGGGCGTGACCATGACCGACCTGCTGCCGGCCAACACCACGTTCGTTTCGGCCACTGACGGCAACGGCGGGACGATCACACAGAGCGGCAGCACGCTTTCCGACGCCATCGGCAATCTGGCGCACGCGGCCACGGACACGATCACGGTCGTCGTCACACCGACCGGGGCCGGCACGATCACCAACACGGCCTCCGTGGAAGGCGACCAGACCGACACGAACCAGGCCAACAACTCGGCGAGTGTAAGCACGACTGTCAACGGGGGTGTCACGCCCACCATCGACCTCTCGATCACCAAGGTGGCTGCGCCGACGACCGGCACGGTGGGCGTCAACGAGACCTACACGATCGTGGTCACGAACAACGATACGACGAACGACGCCACGGGCGTGTCGATGACCGACCTGCTGCCGGCCAACGCCACCTTTGTCTCGGCCACCGACGGCAACGGCGGCACGATCACCCAAAGCGGCAGCACGCTCTCCGACGCCATCGGCGGGCTGGTCCACGCGGCGACGGATACCATCACGGTCGTGGTCAAACCAACCGCGGCCGGCACGATCACCGACACGGCCTCGGTCGAGGCCATCCAGGCCGACAACAACCAGGCCAACAACTCGGCGACGGTTACCACTATCGTCAACGGGGCGGCCGGCCCAAACATCGACCTCTCGATCTCCAAGATGGCCTCGCCGACGACCGGCACCGTGGACGTCAACGAGACCTATACGATCGTGGTCACGAACAACGATACGACGAACGACGCCACGGGCGTGTCGATGACCGACCTGCTGCCGGCCAACGCCACCTTCGTCTCGGCCAGCGACGGCAACGGCGGCACGATCACGCAGAGTGGCAACACGCTCTCCGACGCCATCGGCGGGCTGGCTCACACGGCGACTGATACCATCACGGTCGTGGTCACGCCGACCGCGGCCGGCACGATCACCGACACGGCCTCAGTCGAGGGTATCCAGGCCGACAGCAACCAGGCCAACAACACGGCCAGTGTGACCACGACCGTCATCGTGGGCGTCACGCCCGCCATCGACCTCTCGATCACCAAGGCAGCCTCGCCGACGACCGGCACGGTGGGCGTCAACGAGACCTACACGATCGTCGTCAAGAACAACGACACCACCAACGACGCCACGGGTGTATCGATGACCGACCTGCTGCCGGCCAACGCCACCTTCGTCTCGGCCAGCGACGGCAACGGCGGCACGATCACCCAGAGCGGCAACACGCTCTCCGACGCCATCGGCAACCTGGCGCGCACGGCCACGGACACAATCACGGTCGTAGTCACGCCAACCGCGTCCGGCACGATCATCAACACAGCCTCAGTCGAGGGTAACCAGGCGGACACCAACCAGAGCAACAACTCGGCCACGGTGACCACCAACGTCAACGGAACCGTCACGCCCGCCATCGACCTCTCGATCACCAAGACAGCCTCGCCGACGACCGGCACGGTGGGCGTCAACGAGACCTACACGATCGTCGTCAAGAACAACGACAGCACCAACGACGCCACGGGTGTATCGATGACCGACGTGCTGCCGGCCAACGCCACCTACGTCTCGGCCAGCGACGGCAACGGCGGCACGATCACCCAGAGCGGCAACACGCTCTCCGACGCCATCGGCAACCTGGCGCGCACGGCCACGGACACAATCACGGTCGTGGTCACGCCGACAGCGTCCGGCACGATCATCAACACAGCTTCGGTGGAAGGCAACCAGGCCGACACCAACCAGACCAACAACTCGGCCAGCGTTACCACCACGATCAACCCCGTACCGTCGCCTCGCGACGGCACCAACGCCGCGTTCGTCAACAATCTGTACGAGGACTTGCTCGACCGCCAGGCGGAGCCCGCCGGCTTAGCAGCCTGGACGGCTCTCTTGGCGCTCGGCAACAGCCGGCAAGCAGTGGTCGAAGATTTCCTTCACTCGCCGGAATTTTACCGGGTGCGCATCACCGGGTTCTTCGAGGCCTTCCTGAGGCGCGGCCCCGATCCGGGCGCGGTGCAGTTCTTCAGCAACGAGTTGGCATCCGGTGTGACCGAACAAGTAGTGATGTCGCAGATCGCCGGTTCGCAAGAGTATTTCAACAACCAAGGCGGAACCAACGGTGGTTTCGTGACTGGGTTGTACAACGACCTGTTGGGCCGCACTCCCGATGCCGGCGGCTTCAGCTATTGGTCGGCCCGCGTCAGCCAGGTCGGCCGACAAGAGGTGGTCCGCGAGATGACCAGCGCCGACGAGTTCAATCATTTGTTGGTCGACGACCCGAGCGCCTTGTTCCATGCGATCCCGGGTTTCAACCAGAACTATTACCAGGGCCAGATGAGCCAGCCGCTCAAGGACCAGATCTTCGCCGAGCTGCAGAATGGCCAGCCGTGGGACGACGTGATCGACGGAATTCTTCAAGAGCCGGGCTATTTCAACGCTTCCAGCTCACCTTGAGCCGCGGATTCCAATGTCGCGCGCCGGCACGGCGGCGGGGAATTAGACATTGTGCATGCCTTCGTAGGGGCCTGCCTCAAGGAATTGGCGGTAAAGCAGCAGGCACGCGCCGTGTGGGCTGCTTTCGGCGAGTGAACGTCGGCCGGCGGAAAGCCACAATACAGAGTGCCGTCCATGCTCAGCCGCCGTGGACATCGTTGCCTACAGAGCCAGGCGAAAAGGTGACAGTAACTCGCGGGCCTCGCAGAGATCGGTGTCAATGCGCTGGAAGAGCTTGGCGAAATCGTCGCGCTCACCGGCGCGGGCCGCGTTTTCGAGTGCCGCAGCCGCTTCGGCTACGTGAGTGGCCCCGCACATGGCAGCCAGACCTCTGAAGCTATGCGCCTCGTAATGCACAGCCGAGGCGTCGTTGATTGCCACCGCGGCGCGCAACCGCGCGCAGGTGCCCGCCGAATCGTCGAGAAACCGACCCAGAATCGTGGCATACAAGTCGCTCAGCCCCCCCATCCGCTCGATGGCCGCCATCGGCTGGCAAGCCTCGGAGGTGGTCGCTGCCGGTGTGGTTCTTGCATCCATCATTTCGAAACGCCTTTCGCGTATCGCGACGCCTTTTGGCGGATTGGCCTATACGTAGTATATCCGTTCGACCGGTACCAAGTATGGTGCAAACGCCGTGCGCAACAGCGACGAAAGAACAATGGCCCGCCAAAATGCTTGGATGGGGCTGGCATGCGCAAAATGTCCCTATTGGGCGTTGGGAGGTTGATCTCAGTCTTGTTCCGCCGCAACGCCGGCCCGAATACCGTTTCACGGAAACGCCCCGTAAACGGGGCAATTTTGCTCCCGCGGTCGAGGCTTGGCGAACACCTTGGTACGCCGTTTGCTCTATGGCTGTGTGTCAAAGAAGAACTGAAAGGAGCCCCATGATGAGACACGTCGAACTTACCCTGCCGGAACTCGCCCTGGTCGTCGGCACTCGAGCGGCACTGGGCGCCGGACTCGGCCTGTTGCTGGCCGATTGTCTGCCCGATCACCAACGCAAGAGCGTTGGGTGGACGCTGCTCCTGGTCGGCGCCGTGACCACTGTCCCTCTGGCGTTCGAGGTGCTCGGCAAGGTCCATGCCTCGAATACCCCCTTGGGTTGTAATAGTTGAGCGCGAGCTTGCTTCGGTAAAGCCGATGACATGCCGGGATCGAATCGCACCGAAATTGGAGAAGAAAAAAGATGCCCAATAACTGGAGCCAAGGTCTGAGATGTTGGCTCCTCGGTCATCACGATCTGTATCTGGCCGCCGCCTATGGAGAAATCCTTCCTGGTGGGTCGGGCAAGGAACTCCGTTATTGCGTTCGCTGTCGTCGCACTCTGTGGACATCGTCAAAGTCCGCCCGACCTTCCATGCTGAGGTGGGCAGATACCAGCGAAGGCTGCCGGGCACCGTTCGGCTCGGCGAAGTGCAAGCATTGAGTCGAGAATGGGAAGCATCTGACTCCGGTGCGGTTTTATGAACAAAAAACATGCGAATCACAACGACATGCCCAATCTGTGGATTCAATGTTTGAAGTGCTGGCTCCGTGGCCATCACGATCTGAGCCTGGCCTCCGCCTATGGCGAAATACTTCCCGGAGGATCGGGCAAGGATCTTCACTATTGCGCTCGCTGCGGCCGCGCGGTGTGGACATCGCCCCCCTCCGCCGAATCGTCACCGCCGAAGTGGGCCGAAACCGGCGAGGCCTGAACCGCCTCACGGGCGGTTTCCAGGTTGTGGGCCAGTTCCTCCGCCAAGTCGGCCACAGGCGTCTTCTCGATCATCTCCTTCAATTCTCCGTCGTGCGAAGTCTTCATCCCCAGGTGATCGCAGACCGTCGCCAGCATTTGCAACATCTTCGTGGTCTCTTGTTCGGCCAGCAAGCCAACTTGCAGGTTCAGGTGTGCCCAATGGTCGGCCTGACGAGTCTGCCACCTTTGGGTCATCAAAACGAATGTCGAGAGAAACACGGCCTCCAACGCGACGATCAAGCCCAACAAGGAGTATGGATATGGATCGAACGGGTCGAGGCCTGGGATCACCCCGGAATTGATGAGAACCCACCCAACGAAACCGAACAGGTGAGCGACTGCGAAGCCGATGTTGCCAGCGTAACGGGTGATCACCTCCCCGAAGCGATCACTCCAGGATCGAAGCCGGACGAACTCGTGTTCGATTGCCATAATCGATTCGATGTTGGTCTGGGCGCCGGATGGGATTCGTGGAGGAGAGCCAAATCCGCCGTCACCAACCGTGGAACTTGATCGCATCGAATTCAAGAAGGTCTTCACGACAACGCCTTTCGCGGCTCCACGCCCCATCAGCGTTGGGCTTACGTTCGATTTCCGACCCAGAACTCCGAAAATCGCCGTCAAAACTCCCTAACTTGGGCTAGAAGGCGGCACTACGGCCTCGGCACCTGGCGCGAAGCGGGCCTCGTATTCGAGGCTCTTGAGGAACTTACTGCACGGGATGTATTCGTCGGGACTCATCTCGTAAATGAGCGAATGCAGGTGGTCGGACAGCATCGTGACGGCCGCCCTGATCTGGCGGTAGTTGGTGGTTCCTAGACCGGCAGCGCTCGGATCGGCATCGCGTGCTCCGAATAGCGCTTCAATCTGCGTCCGGTCATTGGCGAATTCGTCGCTGGCGAGGTTCTGTGGCCAAATGAATACTCCACTGCCCGGATCCCACTGGGAGGGCGCTAACCGGTTGGGAATGCGGGCACGGTTGTCGGCGGCATATTGTTCCGGAGTATAATGCGGGCGCATCGCGGCCATCTCGGCCCGCGCGCTGGCGTTATCCCGCCGCGCTTGGAAATAAGTGTGCTCGTATTTCAAGCGGTTGTCGAGCGCCATGCTGTAGGCCTGCTGGTAATTCATCGCCGCTTGCCCGGAAAGCGCATTGAATTGCCCGGCCCCTTGCATGAGTCTCCCAGCCCCCATCATGTAAATTCCGGTGCCCGCCATCGCACTACCCATGGGCGTGCTGCCGGCACCATAACCACCGTAGCCATAGCCTCCGTATCCGTAGCCCCCGTAGCCATAGCCGCCTCGGCGAAGGTACTGTGCCTCCGCGGAACCGGCTTCAATGAACGAAACACCAACGGTCACGGCAACGATCAACCATCGAGCGCGCATCGTCTTCTCCTTATTCTGATTGGCTTTCCACGCCTAGTGAATGTCCTGTGCCAGCACCAACGTCGCTTCTAACGTCCGCTCGCGTCCTCATTCAAGGTCACACCCAACGCCGCATGGTGGTGCGCGTTCCGCCTCGTCGTAGTCGGCGCAGGGTGTAATGCGGACGCATCCCGCGCCGGATCGGCGGGGTTGCGCGCGCGACCGGCATTTTTCGATTCGTGGGGGAAATCCTGCGCATCGGATTGAGCGGACTCGTCCTGCGCGCGCGTAACTTCGGTCGGCACCCCGAGTCCGATGGCCAAAATCGCCAGTGCGGCCGGCCCGGAGAGTAACCTGAGATACGGTGGAAGTGCATTTCGCATTCGATTATTTCCTTGAGCGTGGCTTGCGGCGTAACCGCGGGATGGTCGCCCGATTGTTGGGCGTCGCGATAAGGTATCGCGAAGTGACTACCACGCCGCAAATTGCATACCGCGAGCGGGATCGTTCCGTAGCTTATGCTGTTTTGCCGTCTGGAGAGCAGCTTGCCAGCGACGGACGTTTTGTGAACACTCGAGGTCTTGGTACGACGAAGGTCATTGAAATGCGACGAAGCGGCGGCTGTGGAGCGAACGATACCAATGTCTTGATCCTTCCGACGCCATGGCCAGCTCGGTCCCAAGCAGGGGTTCGTTCAGCAGCCCGTCCTCCCCAAACCTACCAATGCAATGTCATCCTGCTGGCTGCGACCGTCGGCGAATTCTCTTACGACCTTGACCACCTGCTCACCCAGAGCGCGGGTAGAGTATGCCTCCCCACGCACAGCGGCATGCACGCCTTTCGTCTCCAATAGGAGGTCTTGGGAGTTCATTGCCTCGGTGACGCCATCGGTGAACGCCAGGATGCTGTCGCCCGGCGCCAGGGAAACCTGAAACGAGCGGTACTCGAAGCCGTCGAGGACGCCGAGGGGCAACCCCGCCGCCTCGTTGCCCGGCGTATCTTCCGCTGTGCGAGTGGAAAGGTGGTAGATCAGGGGCGGCGGATGGCCGGCGTTGACCAGGGTCACGGTGTGGCTCCCGGGGTCGAGGACGGCCGCCACCAGGGTTACAAACCGGTCCGCGATCCCCGACTGAATCATCAAGGCGTTGAGTCTCGTGACGGCGGCCGCTGGATCGGGTTCCGCCAGCATGCAGAACCTCGCGTCGGCGCTGAGTTTGGCCATGAGAAGGGCCGCCACGACTCCCTTGCCCGCCACGTCCCCTAGCAGGACGGCAATTCGCTTTTGCGGCAACAGAATGAAGTCGTAATAATCGCCGCCGACCTCATAAGCCGCATTGTAGTGGGCAAAAAACTCGTAGCCCGGGACTTCGGGCAGTTGAAGTGGCAGGAAGCCGCGTTGCACGCCGCGCGCCAGCTCCAAATCGAGCTTAACCCGTTCACGCGCCAATTCCAGGTGGTGGCTGTATTTTTCGAGCTCGATTTGCTGGCGGCGGAGCTTCAGATGCGTTTCTACCCGGGCGTGCAGTTCCTCCATCTGAAACGGCTTGGTGAGATAATCCACCCCGCCCATGGCAAAGGCCTTCACCTTGTCCAATTGCTCCGTGAGAGCGCTGATGAAAATGACGGGAATCCCCTTGAGCTTGTCGTCGGCTTTGAGGTGTTCGCAAACCTCATAACCGTTCATCTCCGGCATGTTGATGTCCAGCAAGATTAAGTCAGGAGGATCGCGCCTCGCCGCCGACAGCGCCAGCTTACCGTTGGGAACGGGGCGGACCTTATACCCACGGTCCTTGAGCATGCCCGCCAACACCTGGAGATTGGCTGCTGTGTCGTCCACGACCAAGATGCTGGCGGGTTGCCCGGCGCCATCTTGGAGCTTGTCAGGATTCAATGCAGGCCCCCGTGCTCAATAAATCGAGAAGTTTCTGGTATTGGAAGCCTTCAGCGAGGTGGCGCAGCCCCTTGGCGATGCGGGGATCGCGGGCTTCAATCTCCTGGATCTTTGCCAGCAGCAAGTCCAAGTCCGCTGTGACGACGGCTTCGCGCATGATCTCGATGAGGTTATGCGGCCAACCCGCCAGGCACTCCGATGTCAGCTCGGCCATTTCCTCAGGGACCGCTGCTGGAGAATGCTCGGCGTAAACGTACTCCACTCCCAAATGAGTGCGAATCTTCTGGAATAGCTCTCCTTCCCTGAACGGCTTGCTGATGAAATCGTCGGCGCCGATCTTCATCAATTCCTGGCGGTTTTCGTCCATTGCACTGGCAGTCACCGCGATGATCTTGGGGTCCTTGCCACCGACCATGGCCCTGATTCGCCGAATCGCCTCATGGCCGTCCATCACCGGCATGCGGAAATCCATCAGGATCAGATCGGGGCGCCATTCCTCAAATTCATGGACGGCTTCTGCTCCGTTGGTCGCCACCCGGATCTCAAAACCAACGGGGGCAAGCAGTTGCGCAAGAAGTTGTCGATTGTCCTCAATGTCGTCGGCAATCAGCACCCGGCATTTCGCCTGCCCGGGCTGGAGCCTGACGACATGCCGAGGCTTATCTTTCGCTTGAACTGCCTGGGCCTCCCCCTCCTTCAAAGGCAAGAGAATGACGAAGGCGCTGCCTTTGCCCAACTGACTGTTGACCGTGATGGCACCGCCCATCAGGCGAACGAACTCCCGGCTGATGGCCAGGCCCAACCCCGTACCAGTGCCCGCCTGCTGCCCGGTCTTGGTCTGCTCGAAGTGCCGGAACAATTTGTCTTGGTCGTCCTGCGACATGCCCGGCCCAGTGTCTTCGATCTCGACTCGCAGAAAAGGTCCCGTTGCCCCCTCGCGGTCCGCGCGCACACGCAAGCCGACGCCGCCCTGCTCGGTAAACTTCACGGCGTTGCCCAGCACGTTGATGAAGACCTGGCGCAGCTTGTTGATATCGGTCACGATGTAGCGGGGGACATCGCCGATCATCTCCACCGAGAACGAAAGCTTTTTCTCATCGGTGCGGACGCGGAACATCATTTCCAGGTCTTTGAGCAGCACCGGCAGGTCGAAGGTGGAAGGGTTCAGAGTCGTTCGGCCCGCTTCGATCTTGGACATCTCCAAGATATCGTTGATCAGGGCAAGCAGATGTTCGCCGCTGCGGTTGATCGTTCCCAGGTATTGGCATTGTCGGGGAGTGAGCTCCTGGTCGCGGAGCATGAGTTGGGAGAACCCGAGGATGGCGTTCATGGGGGTGCGGATTTCGTGCGACATGTTCGCCAGGAAGACGCTCTTGGCGCGGTTGGCTTGCTGTAATGATTGCTCGTAGCGTTTGCGTTCGGTGACATCGCGTGCGGCGGCAAACACTCCCTGCAGCTTCCGGTCGCGGTCGTGGAACGTGGAAGCGTTGTACGACACCACGGTCTCCTTTCCGTCCCTGGCGCGCGCGGTGAGCTCGTAGTCGGTGAGTTTGCTTTCGCCCAGCACGAGCTTGATGCCGGCCTCGGCCCGCTCGGGGTCCGTGAAGTAGTCCTTGAACGGCGCGCCGATCAACTCGTCGCGTGTGCATCCGGTGAGCGCCTCCATCTGCTTGTTGACGTCGGTAATGATGCCGCGCGGATCGGTGGTTATCAACGCGTCGATGTTCGATTCGATGAGCGAGCGGGTGTAGAATTGTTGATCGCGCACTCGCTGATCGAGCAACATTCGCTCGGCTTCCACCTGCTTACGCGCGGTATTATCCGTACCGATGAGCAGGTAACCAATGATTCCCCCTTGCGCGTCGCGCAGCGCCGTGACCGACACGATGGCCGGAAATCGGCTGCCATCCTTGCGGATGTAGGTCAATTCGTAGATGTCCTCGATTCCACGCGAGGCCTTGAAAACCAATGCTTCGAAGCCGGGCGTGATCGAGGTCCCCAGCTCGGCGCTTAACGCTTTGGCGCGCGCGATCACTTCCTGCGGATCGGAAATGTCGGCCGGAGTGATCTTGTTCATCACTTCGGCGGCCGTGTAACCCAGCATCCGCTCGGCGCCAACGTTGAAGATTTGAATGACGCCCTTCTCGTCGGTGGCGATGCTTGAGAAGTTGGCGCTGTTGAAGATCGCGCTTTGCAACGCCCCGGCCTCGCGCATCGCTTCTTCCGCGCGCTTGCGTGCGGTCACATCCTCCATGGCCAACACCAGCAGCTCGCCATGGTGGCCCGCCCGTAGCTTACGGGCATTGAGCAGCATCACCCTACGGCCGATGACGGGGAAGGTGTGGTCGAGCTCGAAATCGTTGAAGACGGAGCTCTTGGGGACCACATCCTCGAGCAGAGTTCGCAGGTCGGGAATGTCCCACTGACCGTTGCCTAACTCGTAAATGAGGCGGTTCTCCGTTTCTTCGGAAGAGACGTGAAACGTCTGATAGAAAGCGCGGTTTGCGGATCGCACACGCAAGAAGGTGTCGAGGATCAGCAGGGGCTCACGCAACGTATCGACGATATTCAAGGCGTAGTTCTGGATATCCTCGACTAGTGGTTCGGACGTCATTCGTAACAACTTCCCGATTATATGTATGCTGCCCATAACTGGCATCGCAACTCTTATGCCACGTACCTGATCGTATTGGCGCATTTCTACGGAAACGCTGTCACAAAGGCCCGGCCGTGGGGGGAACCATGCCACCGACGAGGCGTGGCGGCAGATTGACCTCGACCGATTCCGGCGGACGCCGTCTCGTGGCCACCGCCGGCGCCCGATCATACGCTGGCGGCAGATGAGCTGACACCGTTGGTGCCAAGTGTTGAAACGTGGGCGACCAATCACGACCGGCTAACGGAGCCCGAGCCGATTCGCCCGAAATTCCGGTCAGCAAAGCGCAATGGATGCGAGGTTGAAATCGCGCTGGTCTTCTCGTGATTGTCCATTGTGGTACGCCGATTGCACCACGCCAGTGGACCGACGACATCCAATGGTCCAGAAACCGCCGGCGAACCGAGTGGAATGGCCGATAGCCCTTGTCTAGAAAGCGCCACATGACGCAAGAGTTATTGGAACGAATTCGTCTACGTTTGGATGGCGCTGGTTTTCCAGGGTTGCGCCGCGTTCAGGTGAGTATGGGCAGTGGGGTGATCGTGCTTAGTGGACGACTGGACACATTTTATGAAACGCAGATGGCGACGGAGTTGACTCGTCATGTCGCTGGTGTTCACGGCGTTGAAAATCGAATTGAGGTTGAGTCAAACCGGTCAAGAAGTGGTTTTGAACGCCGGGCAGCCTCGGGGTGAATTCTCGGTTCCAACGGTCGCGCAAATTGTCGGCCGAATGCCTAAATTTCAAGAGGAAAAATCGCCATGTTGGTCCTATCGCGGAAAAGCCGGGAATCGGTCGTCGTCGGAGGTACGGGCGGCTTCGAGCGTCTGCTCAAAGTCACGGTGCTCGATATTCGAGGTAGAATCGTCAAGCTCGGCTTCGAGGTCGATGCCGGTGTGCCCATCCATCGTGCGGAAATCTGGGAACGCATCTCAGCGAACAAGCCCCAAGACAGCCAGCCGGGAGGCCCCGCGGCGAGCTAGGTGGCCGCTTCGAAGCGAGCTACGATCACCGTGATATTGTCTTTGCCGCCTTGCGCGTTGGCTCGCGCCACGAGTTGCTTGCACGCCTGCTCAGGGTCGACTTCGGCTTGGAGAATGCGGGCGATTTCCTCGTCGGGCACCATATTCGTCAGCCCGTCGGAACAGAGCAACACCGTATCGTCTGGTTCCAGATGGACCCTATGTACCTCGACTTTGATCTCGGCCGATGTGCCGCCCACGGCGTTGGTGATCACGTGCCGCCATCCATACTTCGCAGCCTCATCCGCGTTCAGGGCGCCTCGGCGGACCATCTCTTCGACCACGGTATGGTCTCTGGTCAGGCGGTAGAGGAGTCGGTTGCGGAACAGGTAGCAGCGGCTGTCGCCGACATGGGCAACGAACAGCATGTCGTTGAGTCGGTAGGCCAGGGTTAACGTGGTGCCCATGCCGTGCAATTCAGGGCGTACCGCGGCCTCGGCCAAGAGGCGCGCGTTGGCCTGGCCCAAGGCACTTTGGAAGTCGGCCAGAAGTTTGTCTTCTCCCCTTCCTTTGAAGTGCGCGAACCACTGCAGCGTATCGAGGATAAACGCATCGACCGAGTCAATCGCCAGGGCGCTGGCCTTCTCACCCCCGGCATGCCCGCCCATGCCGTCGGCCACCACGAACAAGTGGCTCTGATCGCTGCTGTACTGGACCTTGGGAGCGGGAAGGCTCGTGCGCAGCACGTACAACGCCTTGCGGAGTACGGCTATCAGGAACTGGTCCTGATTGGTTTCGCGGACCGTGCCGGGGTCGGTCAGACCGAAGCTGCGTACCGTCAGGTACGAGTGGCCGTCCGCCAGGTCGATTGTGTCGACGTCGGCCGGCCCGACAACGGCCACGCCCGAATGGATGAACGGCTCGCTCATGCTCGTATTTTCCTCCACAATAACCCTGGGACAACGATTCGATTATGGCCGCCCCAGCGACCGATTTTCTTGCTCCCCTCTTCGGGAAAGAGGACCCATAGGTTGTCGAGAACCGCAATATTGGCGCCAAATCTCGGCAAAGGTGTTGAAACACTTGTATTTGATAGCAACGAATGCGTAAACCACCTTTGATCGCATCGGGCTTCAACCGCGATTTGCCGCTGTAGCCGTTCACGCCAGCGTGGCTTGTGAACGACCACAGGAAGCAGGCGTTTGGGAAACGTAATCGGCGGCACATGCTTTGCGGTCTGGACCGTAATCGAACGCACAGGAGGATTTTCCATGGTGAGAACGACTCAGGCCCTCAACCCCACGGCGCCTGTCGACAGCGCGAGACGCAACTGGTTCGCTGGCTTGGCCATGCAGGCCCTGGTGCCCGACGAGGCATCCAAACACGTTTTGCAGATCGACGAGATGAATGTGGAGCTCGTGGCCCGCGCGGCCTATAAACTCGCCGACGCGATGGAGGTGGAAGCCAGCAGGCACGTTCAGCCGGAATCGGGCGGCGGCCAGGCAGCCGGTCCCGAATCGCAGAGCCCTTACTCCGTGGACCTGCCGGAACCCCGGCTCCCGGAAGGGGTGTTCGACCCGCGCCCAAGATAAGATTCAAGCGGCCCCGGCATGAACGCAAGCAAGCCATGCCACCGGCTTGCCCGGTGGTGGGTGACGTTGGCTGCTAAAAAGAACGCGCCGCGTTTTCCATCCCCCGCTCGCTGCCTTCGGCAGCGAGCGGGGAGGAGGAATCGTGTTGGATTGGAAAAAGCAGTGGAATGGCGGGCTGTTTTTAGCGGCCAGCGTGAGACTCCATCGGGCAAGCCGATGGCATCTGCGCGTCAAGCGCCTGGTTTAGCGGTGTGCCAGTCGCCGCCCACTGGTTCGGACTCGTTCGAGACCTCGGGCACTTCGATCCCCAGGGCCGTCGCCAGGGCGATCTGGTGGTCTTGTTCGTCCATCAGGATCTCGCGAATGTGCTCCGCCATGGCGAACTCGCCCAGCGCCTCGCATTGGCGTACCCGCTGACGATAATGTTTGATGGTTTCGGTCTCGTTGTCGAGGTCCAAGCGGAGCATCTCCTGGGCGTCGCCCGAGGGATGCACGGGCATCGGATCCACGGCGGGGTGGCCGCCCAGGTAGTCGATCTGTTTGGCGATGATGATCGCGTGCTGGAGCTCCTCCCCCGCGTGTTTTTCCAGCTCTGACGCGATATTCATGTATGCGGCCCCCTTCATCACCTGCGAATAAACCACGTAGGCGATGATGGCCTGGTACTCACGCCGCAGGTCGCCGTTGAGGAGTTCGATCAGTTGTTCCCGCGCGGATTTGCTCTCGGGAGGGCGCGAATTGGTCGCCGTAGGACTCTTGCTCATCGTGCGAACAGTCATGGTGGTCTAGCTCCATTTCTTCGAGGTTTGCTGAATTCTAAGCCAACTTTTTTGCCGCAGGGCCATCAATCGCGCCACGACGGGCAGCAGAATGCGCGCGTCGACCGGTTTGGCCAGCACGCGCGCGAATCCAACCGACATGGCCGGGAACACGACATCGATCGTGGTCCAGGCAGTCAACAACACGCCGACGAGCTCCGGCCGAAATTCCTTTGCCCGGCGGTAGACCTCGACGCCGTCCATGTCTTGCATTCGATAATCGAGGATGGCCAAGGCATAAGGACGTTGCGCCAGCATGCTCAGCGCCGCATCGCCGTCAAACGCCGCGTCGACGGTGTAGCCGTTTTCCGAAAGCAATCGGGCCACGACGTCGCAGACACCGCGATCGTCGTCGACGATCAAGACCTCGGGACCGACTCCGCGCTTTTCGGCCGGTTTGGCGGCGGGTAGGGCTTGCGCCTTTTTCCTGAGCCGAGCGGCCCGCATCGAGGGGCCAAGCGGGCCCGTCGAGGAGGGCGCCGAGGAGGGCGCCGGCGCCACGGTGGCGGTCGGGCCGTTATGCGTCGATCCCTGAGTCATTACGGTGATCTTCCTTGAGTGAATAATTCCTGATCGCGATTGCTTAGCCAACGTGCTTGATCATCTTTCGGCACGCGGCCTCGCAGTCGCGGCACTGCTTGGCGCACATCGCCATGTGCTCATCGTGGGTCATTTTCTCGCACTCCTTGGCGCAGCGGTCGCAAGCGTCGGCGCAGGCCCCGCAGATCAGGTCGGCGAACACGCCCCCGCGAGCGGAAATCCGCGAAGCCGTCGCGCAGAAATCCGCGCAATCGAGGCAGGTCGACAAAGTCGCCATATGCTCCACCTTGCCCGCATGCACCTCGTGAGCGCAGTGGCTCGCGCACGAATCGCAGGCGCGCTGGCAGTCGGAGCAGGCCTTGGCGCACTCTTCAAACGCCATGTCGTGTTCGCCATGGCCCGGGTTTTCGCCGCTGCCTGGCTTCGCCGATCGTGTCGGACGCTCCTTCTCGTTGGCGAACCCCGATGCTTGCATGGCCACCCACGCGGCCGCCGACAAACCCGCGGCCCCGAATTCTCGCCGTCCGATCATGGCATTTCTCCTGAAAACGATTTGAAATGGTTGCAAACTGCTAAAAACTGCTAAAAGTAGAGCAAATCGTATGCCGTGCCGAAAACACGCGGAGCCTCATGCGATTTCTCGTGCCGCGAGTGATGGGATATTCTTGCAATGAGCGTACGAACTGATTGCTTCCACTCCAAGCTGTTGGATTCAACGGTGCCAGGCTGCTTGATTCGGAGTCGATGTCGGCACGAATTCGCCGATCTCTTCGAGGTCGCTATTGGCTGGGCTGCAGATCACTTTGCCTTGCGCGTTACTTCGCCTTTTCGCCTCGTGAGTTGGCGGGCGGGTTCTTGCCCGACGAATCGACTGTGTGCTCGTCGGTCGTCGTGGTCGTGCCGCCTGGCGTGGTCACGGTCTCTTTCTTTTCAACCTTCGCCTTGTTGTCGCAACCTACCGTCGTGGCGAGAGCAAGGCTCAAGAACGTGCAGAAAACAAAAAAGCGTTTCATAAGACATGGTCCTTTCCAAAAGTGTTTGTTGAGCGCGGTACATGGACCACACTCCAACGAATCCCCACAATTTCGCACGGCTAAACGACTCTCCGTCCCTGCAGCAGGTTGACGAGCAGCACCACCACCGCGACGACCAGCAGGATATGGATCAGGTTGCCGGCCACGCCGAAACCCAAGCCCAAAGCCCACATCAGCAACAACACGAGCAAGAGAGTCCACAACATAAGTCACCCTTGGAAACGGAGGAGTAGAAGCGAAAGCCTCTCAGCCAGCCATCGTTTCGACTGAGTGAGGGAACGTGAGCTTGTCAGGTGCAAATGCCATGCCGCGGCTGGACGTGGGCACCGGCCGAGCGCACCGAACAAAACGGACTCCACCTTTCCCATGCCGGGAAAACGGGCGCCCGGCCGCGCCCCGCACGGACACGGCACGCCGCCCGTGGCGAAAAAACCGACAAAACGTGTTCTTCATCCGACGTGCCGTTCAGGGCCGTGGGGTTACGTCAGCGCGGGCACCGATGTATAGGCCCATCGTGTTGCGGCACGGCCTGGCGGCCGAGACCGCTGGCTTGTCGGTAAAGAACACGTTTTGTCGGCTTTTTCTGCGGCCTTCTCGTTGCTGCGCAACGAGAACGGCCGCGCCAATGTAATTGTCCGCGAGACGGCACGCGCATTGCAAGTTAAGCCAGTCTTGTTCAACCGCGTCCGGCACGTCGACTGGTCGCACTGTCGTTTACCCGAGTCATGAGGATCGAGCCGATGAGAAACAGTTCACTAGTGATTGCCATATTTGCAGCACCGCTCTTGGCTGCGTTTGCCTGGGCCGCTGGAGACGAGGCCAAGGAGAACGCCCACGCCCGCGCCAACTTGCCCAAGGCCAAAATTACGTTGGCCGAGGCGGTCGAGATTGCGATGAAGAAGGTCCCCGACGGAAAGGCCATCGAAGCCGAGTTGGAAATGAAGGCAGACCACCTGGAGTTCCTGGTCGAGATCGTGACCGGCAAGCGGCACCATGAGGTCGAGATCGACGCGGTCTCCGGCAAGGTGATCAAGGTCGAAATCGAGGACCAGAAAAAGCTCGAAGCCAACGAAACCGCCGAGGAGCACGAAGCGAACGAGGCGCTCGAAACCGAAGCGGCCGCGACCGCCAAATTCACGCTGCTCAAGGCGATCCATGCCGCTTTGAAGGACGTCAAGGGGGGCAAGGCGTTCGAGGCCAATTTCGAGCGCGAAAAGGGCAAACTCGTGGTTTCCGTCGAGGTCCTCGCCGACGACGAAATCTCGGAAACTGAATTCGATGCTATGACCGGCAAGCTGATCGAGGTCGAGAAGCAAGCCCGCAGGTAGGCGTGTCAATCGTGGCAAGAGTTACCGATCGCGTCGTTTGGGCAATTTCGAGGCGCCCGAAAAGCGCGATATTCATGCCGCACAACGGCGAGCGTGCAGGAAGCGCGCAGTCGTTGGCGCCGGCCGTTGGCGGAAAATGAGTTTTACGAACACCTCATTTCCGTTTGCCCATTGACGAAATGCCGCAATGCGTTTTTACTTAGATATATTCATGGAGGTGCCGCGATGCTGAACGTTTATGTCGAAGACGACAACGTGGTCAAAGTCGGTCCGATTTTGGAGCTTCGTCTGGAAGGGCAGTCGCTGCGCACGCCTGGTCAGATTGCCGCGGTGTATCGTTGCGGTTACTGGCTGGTGGGCGGTCGTTGTGGCGCCAACCTGATCGTCGAGGGGCCAGTTTGCCTGCACGGCGAACACGGCAACGATGCTTCGCCTCTCAGCGCGAGCTACGAGCGGCTGGTTCTCTCGCACGGCGAGATCCGTGCGGGCCAGTGGCGCGAGCAGTTGTTGGGGCAATATGACGAACGCGCGAAATTGTGGTGCTTGATGGACGACGGTTCGACCTGGAAGGATTTCGTGTTTTCGCCGTCGGACACTCGCGCCCGCCTCGCAATGACGGCCGCCGATGGTTCGAACGACTCCATGCGCTGATGCGCCTGAGCGTTCTCGCTCCGACCGCCGCTGCGAATGGCCGTTTCGCGCGCGCCAAAGAGTAGCGCCGGCGAGCTGAATGCGGCCGATCGTTCGACTTTCGCTCTCGCGGAAGTCCGGCGCTCTCGCGGAAGGCCGGCGCTCTCGCGGAAGGCCGGCTCGAGCGTCGTTTCAAGGTGTTATGACGCCTTCACGCGACCCGGTCCCCCGGCCCTCGACCTCAACGTCGACGCCCCTGCCACCGCCCACGTGAACATCGACGTGAAGTGGTTTCCTGCTGGTCGCGGCCGGTTCGCCCAGCGGCGCTTCGGACTCGCCAGGCACCTCGGCGCGAACAGTGCCTTGGCGCGTAGACGTCGGAGCCGGCGCCGCGCGGTCGCACGCTACCGCCGCCAGGGCGAATGGCGTCGTGACGACGGCCAAATACACAAATCGAGAGTACTTCATGATCTTGTTCCGTCCATTCAAGTCTAACGCCGACGCGGCGTGGAGCATTGCTTCTCGCAGCAGTTCACGGTGCCGCGGCTCATGCTGGTGGTGAATGCTTTCGTTCCGAAGCCCCACTTCGGAAAAGCAATTGGAATGCCAACCGTCGTTTTTCTTCATTTCGAAGCGAGCGTCCTGGACACGAGGTATGGCACGACTTGTGCAGCTTTCTCGCAGCACGCTGGGCAACAGATTTCCAGCGGGGCAAACGAGGATTACTTGCGCACAGGTCCGATCAGTCCCAAGAACTCGAGGCAGGTTTCTCCATGACGATCATTGATTTCGGCGCGGCCCGAACCAAAATTGCGCGGCGCCCCGCATCCTCTCGCACACGTCGCACCCGGCCGTCAATTCTGGAACTGCTCGAAGAGCGGGCGCTTTTAACTACGGACTATTTGCAGTCCGCGCTGGTTGCCGACCAGCCAGGTCACGCACTGATTCAAGATCCAAATCTGATCAATCCCTGGGGCATCGGCCTTGACGCCAACGGCGGCGAATTGTCGATTTCGGACACCGTCAAGGGCGTGGCGACGTTTTACGGTGGCGACGTAAACGGCGCGCCTTTCACGCAGGATCCGCTTGTCGTCAGCGTACCCGGCGGCTCGCCAACCGGCGAAATCTTTAACGGCACAAGTTCTTTCTCGGTCGGCGGCGCGCCCGCAACGTTCTTGTTCGTGGGCCGCAGTGGCGACGTCAGCGGCTGGAACGCGGGCACGACCGCCCAATTGGGCGCCAGTGTTCAAAACGCCGACTTCACCGGCATCACGACCGAATTGTCCAGTCAAAACGAACTTTACGCAACGGATTTCCGCAATGGCAAGATCGACGTT
>Ga0265331_10000172_pt1 | contig 79901 bp, 73 predicted proteins | sample 41923metaG_FD_202088 | JGI IMG/M metagenome (GOLD analysis project Ga0265331, IMG submission 202088) | Rhizosphere microbial communities from Carex aquatilis grown in University of Washington, Seatle, WA, United States - 4-19-23 metaG | ecosystem: Host-associated > Plants > Roots > Rhizosphere... | reverse complement strand
TTTCATTTTTTCCGCAAGCTGTGAAGCCTGTTCTACCAAAAGCAAAAGCCCGGAACCTCGCGGCTCCGGGCCTCTCCTAAATCCAATCTTCGCGAATCCTTAGGCCACTTTCGCGAAAATGATCACCAGCGTCAGCAGCGCCAGCGTCTCGATGAACACCAGACCGAGAATCATCGCCGCGCGGATCGCCCCAGAAGCTCCCGGATTACGCGCCATGCCTTCGCAGGCTGCGGACGCCACGCGCGACTGCGCGAGTGCGCCGCCGAACGCCGCGAGGGCCATACCGAACGCCGCCGAGATTGCCACCCAGTTCGTGCCGATCATCATCGGGGTTGCCGAGGTCTGCGCGAACACCGCAGGACTCGCGATCAACGCACCAGCCAGAGCGCCTACCGTATAGAGTACTTTTCTCATTGTGTTTCCTCCTATCAAGTTACCGCCAAGAGGTGGTTTCCAGATCTGCGCACTGCAACTGGACTCACTTTGGAGCGGCTTTGCAGCCATAATGCCGGTATGAAAGTAAGCTCTAGTGCTCGTCCGCCGTCGCGATGCCGATGTAAATGGAAGGCAACAGCGTGAAAACATACGTCTGAATGATCGCCACAAAAATGTGCAGCCCGATAAAGGCAACCGGAATCACAGCAGGGAAAATTCCCAGGAACACGCCCAGCGCAGGATTCTTCTCCCACCCCCAGATGGAGGGTCCGACCAGAAGCCCGAGGAAAATCACGTAGAGCAGATCGCTGGCAAAAATGTTGGCCCAAAGACGAACCGTCAGCGAAAGCATGCGCGCGCAGGTGCTGATGATCTCGACAGGAAACAGAAGAATGCCGAGCAGGCCGTCGCCGAAATTCTTGGGCGAACCGGCAAAGGTAAGCAGATAGTGGCCGACGCCATGATGCCGGAATCCGTGAAAGTTGAAATAAAGGAAGATCACGATCGCGCAGCCCAGGGGCACGGACTTTTCCGCCGTGGGCGCGGAAAACAGCGGAAAAACGCTAAGCAGGTTGGCTAGCAGGATAAACACCGCTACCGAGCCGACCATCGCGGTATATTTGCCCTTCTTGTCGTGCGCATTCTCGATCAGCAAATCGCGGATACCGAATCCCAGCGGATTGGTGAAAAGCATTTCAGCGATCTGCTGCGCGCCACCGGGGTTATCCACGGAGAGGCGCGGCTTCAGCCAGAGCGATCCAATCGCTCCAATCAAAAACACGACCATCGACATCACAACGTATTCAGGAATCGGCAGAGCAGGATGCGAAGGCTGGACGTGCAGGGCCTGCAAAAGCGCCGCGGCCACTCCGCCCAGATAGTGATTCACGAAGGTCGTTAGCCAGCTTACGTGTTCTTCCATCTACTCGCTCCTCCCACTCGCAGGACTCAGAACTTCAATTAAAGTTGCCGTAATGGTAGCCGCTCCCAGTGCACACAAACCCGTCAATATACTCAGCACGGGGATTCGGAATCTTGAAAAAATAACATACACCACCGCCGCGATCAAGGCGTACCGCGCAATCAGCCCAAAATAGCTGAGCACCGGCACGCGCGCATCAGGCGATCCCGCCTGCGCGGTCGAAGCCCGAGTAATCGAATCCATCGCGCGCTCGAGAAACCGAAAATTAATCCAACCCAAAATCGCGCCGATCAGTACGCCTGCCCCGACTCGAACTGAAAACATGAATCCCGCCGGAACCGCTGCAATCCCGCCCAGGACCAGAGTGAGATAGGCGATTCTCCGCTCAGTGAGAACATGCGGCTCCGATTCTTCGGTCATCGCTATTGATCACGCGCCACGCGCCGCAACACGTCGCGTACTCCCGTGTAAAATCCCACTCCGCCGAGCACCAGCATCAGAATCGGTTTGGTGTGCAGCCACCGGTCCAGCAAATAGCCGAACACCCCGCCCACCACAATCGCGGCAACCAGCACAATCGGCAATTCCAGCGCCGTGGCAAACTGGCGATTTTCGGAGTCCGGTCGTTTTCCGGGCGATGGGGAGGGCGGCGAAACTGGATCTTCAATGGCCACTGAAACCTGTGGGGAAGAACATCGAATAATTTGCCAGATGCGTGATGATCGGCTCGGGATAAATTCCCACGCCCACCGTAACCAGCATCAGCACAGCCAGTGCGATTCCCTGTCCGATTGTAATCCTCGGCACTGGCGCATTGCCCGGCTCATACAGATAGGCATGCGCCACGATGCGGAAGTAATAATACAGCGCCGGCACAATGTAGAGCGCCCCAAACAATGCCAGGCGATTGTGGCCCGTCACAATCAAGGCTTGCAGAATAAAATACTTGCCCACAAATCCCGCCAGCGGCGGAATCCCCGCAAGAGACAGCATGAAAATCAGCAGCGCTACAGCACACGCAGGACTGCGCCGATAGAGCCCATTCAGGTCGTCCAGTTCATCACTGACGATACCCTGCCGCTGCAGCACGATCAGCACGGCGAACGCACCGATAGTCATAAACGCGTACACAAACAGGTAGAACGCGACGCCCTTCATCCCAATCAGGAACCCCTGCGTGCTCGATGCCGCCGCCACAATGCCCAGCAGAATATATCCGACGTGCGAAATCGAGGAGTACGCCAGCATGCGCTTAATGTTCGTCTGCGTAATCGCGGCAAAGTTTCCGACCGTGAGCGAAGCAATCGCCACGCCCGCCACCAACATCTCCCAATCCATTCGAATCGGCCAGAAAACGGTGAGCAGCAGCCGCAACAGCAACGCAAAGCCCGCAGTCTTCGACGCCACGCTGATGAATGCTGTGATGGGTGTGGGAGAGCCTTCGTACACATCCGGCGCCCACTGGTGGAACGGCACAGCGGCAACCTTGAAGAATAATCCCGATATGACCGTAACCAGCGCCAGCAGCACCAGCACGTCGCCATGCCCGCGCGATTCCACGGCAATTTGAATCACATCCAGATTCGTCCGCGGCGGCAGGACCGCGCCGTCCGGTCCACTCAGATTCGCAGTGGCTCCCAAGCCGTAAAGAATCGAAAAACCATAGGCCAGAACCGCGGAACTGAACGCTCCCAGCAGCAGATACTTCACCGCGCCTTCATTCGAACGCTTATCGCGTCTCAAAAACCCGGCCAGCACGTAGAAGCTGAGCGCCATCGTCTCCAGGCCCAGGAATTGCACGATCAAATCATAGCCGGAGGCCATGAACATCATGCCCACGGTCGCAAACAGGATCAGCACGTAATATTCGCCGTGGTTTTCATCCTCAATTTTCAGATAGCGAACGGAAAGTACGATCACCAGCGCCGTCGCAATCAGGAAAATGAAGCCGAAGAACAATGAGAAAGGGTCCACCAGCAGCGAGTTGTTGAATCCCAGCGCCCCGCGCTCGGCGACAGCCCGCAATTGCCACAGGCAAATGCCGCTGAAAATCACGCCAAGCATGGCCATCAGCGCGTTGAAATATTTATCCCGAGCTTCCAGCAGGTAATCGGTAAGCAGGATGCCCATCGCAAACAGGACAAGCATCATCTCCGGCAGCAGCAGCCCGCCGCCGCCCTCCTGCATGAATGACCGGAACGCGTTGAGGATATGGCTCATCGGCTCGTTTACTTTTTCTCCGTGCCGGAAGCAGGAGTTTCAGCCAGCGGCATAGCCATTCCGGGCATGCTCATCCCCGGCATATTCATCTCAGGCATACCATCTGCAGGAAGCGCGGGAGCAGCATTGACTCCGGTTGTAGCCGCGCGCTCAGCCCCGTAGTATCCGGGATTGACCTGCTCGACGATCAACTGCACGGGCCGTTCGAGCACGCGGAACAGCGGCTTGGGATAAATGCCGATCCAGAAGCACAAAATAATCAGCGGAATCAGCGTGGCATACTCGCGCGCATTCAGATCCGGCAAATGCTCGTTCGCAGGATTGGTGACCGGACCGAACATCACGCGCTGGTAAAGCCACAGCAGATACGCGGCTCCGAGGATGATGCCTAGCGACGCCCAGGCGACGTACCGGACGTTAACTTCGTACGTCCCGCGCAAAATAGTGAACTCCCCGATGAATCCATTAAGCAGCGGAAGCCCCAGCGAACTTAGCGTGGCGATCATATAGACCGCCGCAAAATTCGGCATCGGAGTCGAAAGCCCGCCGAATTCCGAAATCAAGCGCGTGTGCCGCCGCTCATACAAAACGCCTATCAGCAGGAAGAGCGCCCCGGTCGAAAGCCCGTGATTGAGTTGCTGCAGCACGCTGCCAGAGAGCCCCTGCGGAGTCAGCGCGAAAATCCCCAGCGTACAAAACCCAAGGTGGCTAACAGAGCTGTACGCGATCAGCTTCTTCATGTCCTTCTGCATCATGCAGACTAGCGCGCCGTACAGAATGCCGATCACCGAAACCACCAGCATGATCGTCACGATTTTGTGCCGCGCCGCAGGATCGGGCGGCAAAAGCGGCAGCGAGAACCGAATGAACCCGTAAGTTCCCATCTTCAGCAAAACGCCGGCCAAAATGACCGAGCCTGCCGTAGGCGCTTCGGTGTGCGCATCGGGCAGCCACGTATGGAACGGGAACATCGGCACCTTAATCGCAAACGCGAAGAAAAACGCCCAGAACAGCAACACTTGCGTTTTCAGGTCAAACTGATTCGCAGTTGCAAGCAGCGTGGGGATATCGAACGTGCCGCCGCCCGCCTTGAAATACAGCGCCAGAATTCCCAGCAGCATGATCACGGAACCTACGAGGGTGTACAGGAAAAACTTGATCGCGGCATACAAGCGGCGGTCGCTGCCCCACACGCCGATCAGGAAATACATCGGCACAAGCATCACTTCCCAGAACATATAGAACAGGAAGAAATCGAGCGACATAAAAACGCCCAGCATGCCCACCTGAAGCAGCAGGAACAGAATGTAATATTCCTTGCGTCGAATTTTGATCGCGCTCCAGGACGACAGGATCGAAATCATGCCCAGCATCGTCGTCAGAATCACCAGGCACAGGCTGATGCCGTCAATTCCGAGCGTGTAGTGCGCGCCGATCGAGGGAATCCACTCGTGATTTTCAAAGAACTGATAGCGTGGCGCGCCCGGGTCCAGGCTGAACCGCCACATCAGCGGCAACGAAACAATCAGCCCCAGGAAAGCAAATAGATTGCCGATGACGCGGTGCGCGTTTTCGCTGTCGCGCGGCACAAACAGCAGCAACAACGCCCCCACCAGCGGTGTGAACAGCACCACCGTCAGGATATGAGTATTGTAAAATTCCATCTGCCCGCCTCGCCTTCTTCTTAATGGCAGGCTCCGCTCGGAGCCCGCGCCCGACTACTTCGAATTTGTAAACGTAATTCCCGACGCGTGCAGGTAATAGCCCAGGAAAATCAGCACGCCCAGCAACATGAATAGCGCATACCGCGAAACGCGCCCAGTCTGCAGCATGCGCACCGGATAGCTCAACACCCACACGATGCGCGCCGCCAGGTTCACCAGCCCATCCACAATCCATGAATCCCACACCATCGAAATGCGCGATACGATGCGCGTCAGCCATCCCGCTCCATCGACGCCCAAGCCGTTGATAATACCCACATCGAATGCGCCCAATGTGAGCCCGAGATCTTTCATGCGATTTACAAACATCGCGTCGTAAATCTGGTCCACGTAATATTTGTTGTACAGCAATTTGTATAGGAACGGGCTAGCCGCAGCGATCTTCGCAGGCACTTCCGGCCGCTGAATATACCAGCGATACGCCAGCCAGATGCCTCCGCAGGCGACCAGCACAGAAAGAAGCATCAAGATGTACTCCATCGAGCCACCCGACGTCTCATGCGCCGCTCCAGCCATCTCCGTCGCTGCTTCCGCGTGTTTGGCCATCACAGGCGCCAGAAATTGCGCGAACCGGTCGCTGCCACCCAGCGCCTCCGGCCAGCCCACCCAGCCGCCAACGATGGAGAGAACTGCAAGAATCATCAGCGGCACAGTCATAGAACTGGGCGACTCATGAATGTGGTGCTCGACCTCATGATCGACGCGCGACTTCCCGAAGAACGTCATATTCACCAGGCGGAACATATAAAACGCCGTCATCCCCGCGGTGATAAATCCAAGCAACCAAAGTATCGGGCTGTATTCAAACGCGTGACCCAGAATAGCGTCCTTGCTGAAGAACCCAGCCAGCGGCGGTATTCCTGAAATGGCGACAGAAGCAATGACGAATGTGCGCGCGGTCGTCGGAATCTTATTCCACATTCCGCCCATCTTGCGCATGTCCTGCTCGCCGGAAAGCGAGTGAATCACGCTGCCCGATCCGAGGAACAGGCATGCTTTGAAGAACGCGTGTGTCATCAAATGGAAAACGCCCGCCGTGAACGCGCCAACGCCGCACGCCAGAAACATGTATCCAAGCTGTGAAACCGTCGAGTAAGCCAGCACGCGCTTAATGTCGTTCTGCACCAGGCCCATCGTCGCAGCAAAAAGCGATGTGACGCAGCCGACCACAGCCACGACCGCAAGAGCCTTGGGAGCCATCGAGAAAACGGCGTTTGTGCGAGCGATCATGTACACGCCTGCAGTCACCATCGTCGCCGCGTGAATCAACGCGCTCACAGGTGTCGGGCCTTCCATAGCGTCCGGCAGCCACACATAAAGAGGAAGTTGCGCCGACTTGCCTGTAGCGCCAACAAACAGCAGCAGCGCAATCGCCGTAAGCGTGCCGTTGCCAATGGCAAAGTGTCCCGCCGCAATCGCCGGCCCCAATTCGGTAAACTGAATCGTCCCCAGCGTGCCCAGCATAAGGAACAGTCCAAGCAGAAACCCCGCGTCGCCAATGCGATTAACGATGAACGCTTTCTTCCCCGCATCCGATGCAGACTTCCGCAGGAAGTAGAACCCGATCAGCAGGTAGCTGCAAAGCCCAACGCCTTCCCATCCGACAAACAGCAGCAGCAAATTATTCGCCAGCACCAGCGTGAGCATCGAGAACATGAACAAATTCAAATATCCGAAGAAGCGGTAGTAGCCGCCCTCATGCCCCATGTAGCCGGTGGAATAAACGTGAATCAGGAATCCAACGCCAGTAACGACCAGCAGCATCACGGCGGTCAGCGGGTCCATCAACACGCCCCACGGCACGCTGAAATTCATGAACGTGCCCGCGTTGGTGTGCATCGCTCCTGCGGGGACCCAGTCAAATAACTTGTAATTCACCACACGCTCAGCAACAGGCCGAGCGATCAATTGCCAGATCGCGGCAAAAGCAAAGAACATCGAAAGAAAAACGCTACCAACACAGATCACGTTCACGCCGGCATTGGACAGCTTGCGCCCGATAAACAGCATCAGCGCCGCGCCCGCCAGCGGGAACAACGGGATCATCCAGATGTGCGCCAGAAAATATTCAGTCGGCATCATGATCTAGAAGCACCAGTCTTACGGCCTACCACTTCAGCAAATCCATTTCATCGCCCAGCAATGTCTCACGATTCCGGAAAAACGCAATGATGATGCCAAGGCCAACCGCAGCTTCCGCGGCCGCATCCGTGATGATGAAAATCGCAAAAGCATGCCCCTCGGCCGAACCAACAAGCCTCGAAAACGCCACCAAATTGATGTTCACCGCGTTCAACATCAGCTCGATGGACATCAGAATGATAATCACGTTGCGCCGTGTCACGACGCCGATCACGCCGACGGTGAACAACCCCAGACTCAGAAACAGATAATGGCTTGTCGGAATCATCGTTTTTCTTTCATCCACGCAATCTCAAACTTTTTTCTTGGCCATCACGACAGCGCCAATCATCGCCACCAGCAACAGGATCGAAGCAATCTCAAACGGCAGCATGTATTCGGTAAACAGCACACGCCCCACCAGTTGCGTGCTCGGTTCCAGCGACGTCGCCGGAGCCGGTTCACCCAACGGAAGCCCTGCGCGCCCCACGGCAACCGCAATCGTCAACTGCACGCCCAGTACCAGTGACAGCAGCAGTCCCAGCCACCATTGCCGGTTAAATTGAACCTGGTGCAACGAAACATCCATGTTAATCAGCATGATGACGAACACGAACAGCACCATGATGCCGCCCGCGTACAAGATCACCTGCACGATGAACAAAAACTCCGCATGCAATTGCAGAAAGATGCCCGCCGTCGCCAGCAGCGCCGTGATCAGAAATATCGCGCTCTGCACCACGTTGCGGCGCGTCACCACCAGGACCGCGGAGATCACGGCCAGCGTGGCGAAAAAATAAAATACGATGTGATCGAGCATCGTCTGCAGTTCCTACCGCGCTATTCCTTATGCGTCGCCGACAAACACATGTTCCTTACCTTTCTTTTCCCCGGCCCAGCCCAGCCATCCAGCCGCCGCCAGCGTCAAAATCGTCGTCAGCCCGAATGCCGGCAAGTGCCCCCATCCCCATTGCCGGTGCAAGACCAGCGCGATTCCAATCCCCATCACATTGACGATAGAAAGCGGAATCAGAAATTGCCATCCGAGGCGCATCAACTGGTCGAACCGGTACCGCGGGAACGTGAACCTGAGCCACATAAAGAGATAGATATAGAGACCCACCTTCAGCAGAAACCAGAAAGCCCCGTGCAATCCCGGCTTCATTCCGGGAAGCATGGAATTCACAGTCGCGGATAGCGGTGCGGCAAGCAGTGCCGCAACCCCCAGGAACGCCAGCCCCACCACCACCATAAACATCTGCTGCACTTTCACCGGCTGCTTCGGCGCGCGATAAAAACAGTACACGCCAACCAGCAGCATCAACGCAGAGGGCAGAAAATCCAAAAAGTTGAACGCGGGCGTGCCCGCAAACGGGCGCAGCCACCCGCCAAGAAATAACGTCGTCGCGATGGACGCCACCACGACCATGTTCGTGTATTCCGCCAGAAAATAAAGCGCCCAGCGAAAGCCGCTATATTCCGTCATGTAGCCGGCGACAAGTTCCGACTCCGCTTCCGGCAAGTCGAACGGCGCGCGATTGGTTTCCGCGATTGAAGCCACAATGTAAATAAAAAATCCCACGGGAGCGGCGAAAACAAACCACATCCCATAATCGTCCTGCGTTTGAATAATTTCTCGTGTAGAAAGCGTTCCGGCCAGCAGCAGCGCCCCGACAATCGCCATGCCTGCCGCCGTTTCGTAGCTCACCAGTTGCGCAGCGCTGCGCAGCGCCCCAAGCAGCGAGTAATGGCTGTTCGAAGCCCATCCCCCCAGCACAATCCCGAAAATTCCCAGCGCGCCAATCCCCACGATGAACAAAAGCCCGACATTCAAATCCGCAATCTGAAACCACGGCCCAATCGCCAGCGCCGACATCGCCAGCATTCCCGCCGTAACCGAAATCAGTGGCGCGATCCAGAAAATCGCCTTGTCGGCTTCATCCGGAATAATGTCTTCCTTGATCAGGAGTTTTACCGCGTCGGCAATGGGCTGCAGCAATCCATGCGGCCCCACACGCATCGGCCCCAGCCGCGCCTGCATGTCGGCCATGACCTTGCGTTCCATTAACACGATATAGCCAGCCACCAGCGGCAACACCGCGACGATGATCACGGCGCAAAACAGCTGCACCCAATACCTGATCACGAGGCTAAGGAAGGTATAGAACATTCTATCGATCCACTTCTCCCAACACGATATCGAGCGTGCCAATGATAGCCACCACGTCCGCCACCAGATGCCCGCGAATCATTTTGTCAAACGCTTCCAGATTAATAAGTGACGGCGGGCGAATCCGCACACGGTAAGGCTGCGTCGTCCCATCGCTGACAATGTAATACCCAAGCTCGCCCTTCGGCGCTTCAATGGCGTGATACACCTCGCCCGGCGGCGGCTTCAGCACCTTCCCGACCTTGCCCATGATCGGCCCAGCAGGCATATTTTCAATCGCCTGCAGGCAGATCAAACGAGACTGGCGCATCTCCTCCATTCGAACGATGTAACGATCGAACGTATCGCCGTTCTTCCCCACTGGAATTTCAAATTTGTACAAATCGTAGGCGGCATACGGCATCGCCTTCCGAATATCCCACTTCACGCCGCTAGCACGAATCACCGGCCCGGAAGCCGCATAGTCAATCGCTTCCTTAGCAGTCAGAATACCAATCCCCTTAGTGCGCCCCACCCAGATGCGGTTTCCGGTGAGCAGCGATTCGTACTCGTCCACGCGTGTGTCAAACGGCTTGCAGAAGCGCTCGACGTCCTTTTCGAACTCATCGTAGGCCTCATACTGCAGGCCGCCGATTCGAAACGCGTGAGTAGTGAGCCGCGCGCCGCAATACTTTTCGAAAATTTTTAGTATCTCTTCCCGCTCGCGCAGACAATAGAACAGCGGCGTCAGCGCCCCGATATCGAGCGCATGAGTGCCCAGCCAAAAAAGATGGCTCGCAATCCGTTGCAACTCAGTAAGAATCGTTCGAATCACGCGCGCGCGAAGCGGCGCCTCCGCACCCAACAGCTTTTCGACGGCTTCGCAATAGCCCAGCCCGTTCGAAACCGCCGCAACGTAGTCCATGCGGTCCACGTAAGGCGCAAACTGCGTGTAGGAGCGATGTTCGGCAATTTTCTCCACACCGCGATGCAGGTACCCGATCACGCATTCCGACCCGATCACCTTCTCGCCGTCCAGCCGCAGCTTCACGCGCAGCACGCCGTGCGTGGAGGGATGCTGCGGCCCCATGTTCAGTACAATTTCGTCCGCGCCGAGCACGGTGGTCTCGGCATGGGTGGCAAACGGTATGCGCTCGTCGGCCATCTATTGTCCGCTCTCGATCCCCAGGTTTTCGCGAACCCAGGCCGTGTCCTGCGTCAAAATATCGTAATCCTTGCGCAGCGGATGTCCCTGCCATTCGTCAGGCATCAGAATGCGCGTCAGTCCGGGATGCCCTTCGAACACAATTCCGAACATGTCATAAACTTCCCGCTCTTCCCAATTCGCCGTCGCCCACACGCCCTGCACGCTCGGCACGCGCTCGTCCGCGGTCGCGTGAACTTTCAGCCGCAGCCGCTCATTCTTCTCCATCGAATACATGTTGAGGACCACATCGAACCGCTTCTCGCGCTTGGGCCAATCCACGGCCGTAAGGTCGCTCAGCCAATCGAATTTTTCCTCGTCGCGGCTGTACATCGCGATCTCCACCAATTGCTCGCGGGACACAACCAGAATTGCCTGCTTGCGATCGATCCACGCCTCGCGGATCGCCTCGCCGAATTTGGCCTTGTATCTCTTAACAATGTCGTTATCCAGCGCGACGGGTCCTTCCTTGGGCGGGGGCGGAGCAGCAGGAGGTTTCGGTGGCGCAGCCGCAACAGGAGGTTTCGCTGCGGGGACGGCCGGCGCAGCTGGCGGTTTGGGTGCGGCTTCCCCCTCCGTCGCCGGTGGTTTCGGCGCGGACGGTTCACCCGGTGAACTCGCAGAAGGCTGCTTCTCTTCCGGATCGTTGGCCATGAATTAGAAGTAGTGCGGGCCGCACAATTCGCGTGCAGCCAATATTAGGTTGTAGCTTTTAGCACAGGGCGGAAAACACAGTCAACCAATTCCGCCACAATTTTGGTGTGCATCCACTCGTGTTAAAATCCAAGCCCGCATTCAGGCAAAAAAAATCCCGGCCGCCGGTGCGGTCGGGAGTACCTGCGTAGGTGTGACGGGCCTCTTACACCCATTCCAGGGCGCCCTTACGATACAGCCACACATAGCCGATGATCAGAATTCCCAGAAAAACAAACATGCTGGCCAGCGCATAGACCGGACCGAGCCGAAATCCCGGTTCACGAGTGGAAAACAAAACGGCCCACGGGAACAGAAACGTTGTCTCCACATCGAAAATCACGAAAAGAATGGCAACGATATAAAAACGAACCGAATAGCGCCCTCGCGTATCGCCCTCGGCCTCCACACCGCACTCATATGGTTTCAGTTTCGCCCCCACTGGAACAGGTGTAGGACGAATAAAACGGAAGAGAACAAGAGTAACGGCTGGAAACGCCGCCGCAAGCACGGCAAACATCAGAATCGGGATGTACTGGGTCGGCATCGCAATTTCGTTCGAAATCCTAACACACGAGTCAAGAGGTGGCTAGCAATAGTGCCCTGTAGGCTAGTTGCATGGGCTGCCCGTCATCGGAATAGAAGTATGAAATTGGGCATGTTCGCAGTTGAAATCCAGCCCCCCTGAGCCATGTCATCTTACAATGAACTGTACCATCCTGAAACAGGCGAGTGCCGAGGAGGGGGACTTCATGAGGCGATTTCTGGTCCTGGTTGGTTGCCTTGCGTTACTTTCGATTTCCGCGCGCGCCCAAGGTCCGGCCGGAGTGGGCGCGGGCGGGAGCCAATCCCGCTCGACTTCTCGTTCCGGCTCCGAATACGCCGGCGACTTAAGCCAATGGCAACTCTCGATGGGCTATCAGTACAACCGGATTAATCTTACCGGTAATCCATTTAGTACCAGTGGTTTAAACGTCTCTGCGACGCGCTATTTCGCCAGTTGGTTCGGGGTGGAAGGCCAGGCAGGCTTCGGATTCGGCAATACCGGGACGACGACCAACCCCTCCAACCTGGAAGTCGGTTCGGTATTCCTCGGTGTCGGCCCCCGATTGGCTTTGCGCAGCCATAGCCGCATCGAGCCCTGGATACACGCTGTCGCGGGCATGGAGCATTTCCGCTTCAATCAGACGGCGGGCGTTCTGGGAGGCAACACGGGATTCGCCGGTCTCGGTGGCGGAGGCATAGACGTACGGCTCAGCTCGCATACCTCATTCCGGGTGGAAGGCGACGTCCTGGAATCACACTTCTTTTCCATGTACCAGCGAAGCTTTCAAGCGGTTTCGAGCGTGGTCCTCAGCTTCTAGTGTTATTCCGTATCGAGTTAGCGCCTACCAGGGCAATAATGCCTGCTGCGAATGCAATAGCTCCACGTACTACCCATTTGGTTTGCCCGGTCATAAAGCTTCCCGGCAAGACATTGATTCCCTGCAGGAACCAGATCGCGCCGATCAGCACCAGCAGTGTACCCACGATGTTGAGGACAATTTTCATATTCAATCCTTAAAGAGCCAATCGCTTACTAGGAATCGAGCAGCAATTCCTTGGCGCGCTGTGTGGCTTTCATCACCGCCTTGATCAGCGTCACGCGGACTTTGCCATCCTCTAGTTCGAGGATGCCATCCATCGTGGACCCGGCAGGGGTTGTCACCGCATCCTTCAGCAGCGCGGGATGATCCCCGGTATCGAGCACCATGCGCGCCGCGCCCATCATGGTTTGCGCCGCCAGCAGCGTGGAGACATCGCGTGGCAAGCCAACCTTCACGCCCCCCTCGGCCAGCGATTCCAAAATAATGTAAATGAACGCCGTGCCGCTGGCGGAAAGCCCGGTCACCGCATCGATCTGCTTTTCATCCACGACGACAACGCGGCCCACCGCTTCGAACATCGCCTGCGCGATTTCCAGATGCTCTTCCCCCGCGTGTACGCCCTTGGCCAGGCCCGTCATCCCGCACCCGATCGCGCAGGGCGTGTTCGGCATGGCGCGGACCACTGGCATGTCGAGCCCGAGATGCTTCTCCATCAATTGCGTGGGTACCGAAGCCACCACCGAGACGATCATCTTCCCGGACTTCATCTCGGGCTTAATTTCTTCCAGCACTTCGCGCACCGCCTGGGGTTTTACGGCCAGCAGAATAATGTCCGCATCGCGCACCGCCGCGCGATTGTCGGTGGACGCCACGATTCCCAATTGTTTTCCCAGCGCGCGGGCCTTTTCCGCGTGGCGCACTGTCGCATGCACTCGCTTCGGCTGAACGAGCTTCTGCTCCACAAATGCGCGCAGCAGGATTCCGCCGATCTTCCCGGCGCCAAGCACGGCCAGCCGTTTGTCTGAAAGTATAGTTTTCATAGTGTCTGCATTGTTGACGAGGCAAAGCCGTCCGTCAACATTGTTCCTTAGTTGCGTCCTGAATTGAAAAAAAGTGATTGCGACTAGTCGTGGCGTGCGCCACCCAGCACAGCAATCGCATGCGGCAATAACTCTGCTACTGCGTCCAGTGACTCGACCGCGCCACGCGGGCTTCCCGGCAGGTTGACAAGCAGCGTGTGTCCACGGACTCCCGCCACGGCGCGGGACAGCGCCGCGCGTGGATTTTTCTTGCGGCCGTATTCGCGCATGACTTCGGGGATTCCCGGTAGGAGTTTTTGGCAGGCCTGCGCGGTGGCCTCGGGCGTCGAATCCCGGGGACCGATTCCGGTGCCGCCGGTTGTCAGGATCAAATCTGCCGCGCCGCCATCCGCTAGGGAAACCAGCCGCTCGCAGACGGCAACTGGATCGTCCGGCAACACCGCCTCAGAAACGACGTGCCAGCCAAGCTGAACGCAATGTTCGCGCAGCGCGGGGCCTGAGGCATCGGAACGCGTGCCCTGTGAAACGGAATCACTGATCGTGAGGATGGCTACACGCATGGTGGAGCGCTAACTTTCCACCTGGCTCTGGTTGGCTTCGTCCATCAATCGCATGGCCTCCATCAGCAGGCCGGTGGTGGAGTGTGTGGTCGTTTCGCGGTCGGAGCTGGCGCCAAAATCGATTTCGAACTCCCCGTCGGTCCAGCCAATGACCTGATACACAACCCTATCGCCTTCTGTTGCGCCAAGTTGCGCGTGCTTGCACTGCCCGACGGTGAAAAACAATTCGGCGGAATCCCCGCCGCGCCGCAACGAAAGGCGGCATGATTTTTGGCCCATTTCGAGGGACTGCATCAACTCGGTCACGCTCATTTCCTCGAGTCGACCCTGAATAACGCCGGGCCGCGACGCGCGCTTCTGCATTTTTTCCAGATGCAGGCGGTCCACAATCCTTTTGGTCTGGCGCACCAGGTCAGCTACGAAGAACGGCTTGGGAACAAAATCCTCGACGCCCGCGCCCACGGCAGGCCGCAGTTTTTCCTCAATATCGCCCCGGCTGGCCACGAACACAAATGGAATGTTGCGCGTATTCTCCCGCCCACTGAGCTTTTCGTAGAGCTGACGCCCATCCAGACCGGGCATCCGGAAATCGGAAATAATCAAGTCGGGACGGTTGTCGATGGCTTTGAGCAGAGCGTCGGCGCCATCGGTTGCAGGAATCACGGTACAGAGCGGTTCCATCACACGGCACATCAAGTCGCGGACAATGGGATTATCGTCCACAATCAGCACTTGAACGGAATGTGAGGGGTCTTTCATCGGGAAACTTTGCTTTTGCCGCGCAGATAATGGCCGCTCTTGCCACCGACTTTCTCCACCAGAACGATGTCGGTAATTTCCATGCCCTTGTCCAGGGCCTTGCACATGTCGTAAACGGTCAGCGCCGCCGCCGAGACTGCCACCAGCGCCTCCATTTCGACGCCGGTCTGCGCCGTCGTGGTGACGCGCGAAACGATCTCCACGCCATTCTTGCATAGCTGCGCAGTCACATCAATGTGCGTCAGCAGCAGCGGATGGCAAAGAGGTATCCACTCGGACGTGCGCTTGGCGGCGGCAATTCCTGCGATTCGCGCGATTTCCAGGGGATTGCCCTTGGGGACTTTCTGCTGTCGAAGGGCCCGCAACACTCCCGCTGACATTTTGACGAACCCCCGCGCGACTGCGGTTCGCTCCGTGACGGGTTTCGCTGTCACGTTGACCATCGCTACTTCACCGCGTTTCCGGAAATGCGTCAGCTTGGGCATATTCACGTGAATCCTTGTGCGATTACCGCCTGGGAACGCCAATCTCCCGATTGGCGGTTCGAATGACGCCAATCGGGAGATTGGCGTTCCCGGGTTCCTACCCCCCAAATTCGAATTTAAATCGATCCTCTTCGTGGCAACACATCCACCGATTCTCCCACGGAAATGTACGGCCGCTCCGGGCCAACCACCAGATATCCATTTGCGAGCGCCAGCGCCACGATATCCCCGGAGCCTTGCCACGGCAACTGCGTGACTCGAGCCTCCCGGCCATCCCATTCGATCCGCGCGGGTAGAAAATGGGTCATGGGTCCCTTCTCGTGAATCGGCGATGAAGCTGTGGCTCGAAATACCGGCAAAGAACGCGGTATGCCCCCACTCAATACGTCAATCGCTGGCAATACAAACAGTTCGAATGTCACCATCGTCGAGACTGGATTGCCGGGCAGTCCGAAAACAAGCTTATCGCGGCATGTGGCAAACACCGCAGGGCGTCCTGGACGTATCGCAACTCCCGTGAAATGGAACTCTGCCCCAAGATCGCTGAGGGCTTGCTCCACCAGATCGTACTTCCCCATCGAGACGCCGCCGGAGAGTACCAGAATATCTTCTTCGAGGCCTCGCTCAATCGCCTTCCGGAACACAACCAATTCGTCCGGAGCGTTCCCTAACTGAACAGGTTGAGCACCCGCCGTGCGAGCCAACACCTCAATGGAAATGCCGTTGCTGTTGCGAACCTGAAGAGGTCCCGGCAAAGTGCGCGCGTCCACGATTTCGTCGCCGGTAGAGAGAATCGCTACACGCGGGACCGTGAATACGTCCAGCCGCGTCGCTCCCGCCTGCGCCGCCAGCGCCATTTCCGCGTAGCCCAGCCGCGCTTTTGCGGCTACCAACAGCGTACCTTCGCGGGCTTCGCTGCCGCGCGGAACAATGTGGTCTCCACTGTGCGCCGCGCGTTCGAGCGTAATGGTTTTCCCATCGCGCGTGGTGTGTTCGATCATTGCGACGGCGTCCGCCCCATCGGGAACGCCCGCGCCGGTCATGATCTCGACGCACTGTCCTGGCCTAAGTGGCCCCGTAAAAGTGCCCCCGGCGCGGAGTTCGCCGACGCACTCCAAACGCGCCCCCGGCACCGATGCATCGGAAGCGAGCAGCGCAAAGCCGTCCCGCGTCGAACGATTGAATGGAGGATAATCGCGATCCGCGCAGACGTCGCCCGCCAGCACGCGTCCGAACGCCTGTTCGATTTCGATGGTTTCCCGCCGTAGCGGACGCCGGAGGGCTCCGGCGATGTCGATTACTTTCCGCCGCGCGTCAGCGTAAGGCAGTAAGGTGCTCATGGCTCAGACCCACAAAGCGAGTTGCGTTCCGGCACATACGATAGTGGCATCACGTTCCGGCCCTGTGGAGATCATGCCGATTTCGACGCCTGTAAAATCCGAAATAAATTTCAGGTAGTCCAACGCAGCTCGCGGCAACTTCGCGGCGTCCTTCACTCCGTACGTGTCCGATTGCCAGCCCGGCAGCGTCCGATATTCGGGCGTGACTTCGGCCAGTTCTTCGGCCGACTCCGGCATCTCACGAATAGGACTGCCTTTGTAGCGATAGCCCGTGCATACCTGAATTTCCTTTTGCGTGTCGAACACGTCGAGCTTAGTGACGACCAACGTCGAAATCCCGTTGATGCGCACGGCGTACTTCAGAACGACCAGGTCCAGCCAGCCGCAGCGGCGCGGACGTCCGGTCACTGCTCCGTACTCTTTACCGCGGTCGCGCACTTCCTTGGCTTCGAGGTCGGGCATTTCCGTTGGGAAAGGACCACTGCCCACGCGCGTCGTGTATGCCTTGGTCACCCCGGCGACAGCGTTGATTCGCGTGGGGCCGACGCCCAATCCGGTGCACGCGCCGCCCGAAATCGCGTTCGAAGAGGTGACGTACGGATACGTGCCGAAGTCGATATCCAGCATCGTGCCTTGCGCGCCTTCGAACAAAACCGAAAGCCCCGCATCGAGCGCATCGTTAATGAGCAGCGACGCATCCGCGATGAGTGGCTTCAGGCGTTCACCCAGCGCGAGATATTGATCAGCCAGTCCTTCTGTATCGAGAGGCACGCCGTATGTCGCACGGCACACCGCGTCTTTTTCGGAGATGACACGGGCCAGCTTTTCGCGGAACCGTTCCGGGGATAGCAGGTCGCCCACGCGGATTCCGTGACGGGCCATTTTGTCTTCATAGGCAGGACCGATACCTCGCGAAGTCGTTCCGATTTTTCCCGCGCCGCGCGCAGATTCGGCGGCCTTCTCCATCTGCCGGTGATACGGAAAAATCAGGTGCGCGCGATTGGAAAGGTGCAGCCGCCCTGTGATGTCGATGCCGGACTTCGCCAGCGTATCCAGTTCCGAGACCAGCGCGACAGGGTCCACGACAACGCCGGAGCCGATCACGGCCTGCTTGCCGGGACGCAAAATTCCGCACGGAATCAGTTGCAGGACGAAACGATTTCCGTTGTAAATAACCGTATGCCCCGCGTTATGCCCGCCAGCGCATCGCGCAATGTAATCGAAGGAAGCTGCAAGGTTATCCACGACCTTGCCCTTGCCTTCATCGCCCCACTGCGCACCTACCACTACGATCGACTTCATCAGCCGGTCACTCCTATTCCTTCCGCGTCCCTCAGGACGCACTATTCGGGGACATTGAGCCGCACGATTCCGCGCCGCCCCACAGCCGTGGATTCACAGGGAGGGATTTCCGATTCCGCGGAATACTAATGCTACCTGCGGCAAACAGAGAAGGCAAGCGTCCCTGAATTGATATACCGAGGTGACTCGAACTGATTCATCTAATTAAAGTCGATTACTCAAGCAAATTAGATTCATATATGCAACGCTCGCCATACTAATCCTCCTCGCTATGAAGCGGTTTCCATTACGCCATTACTTGAGCCATGAGAAACACTAATCCTCGACCATATTCCTTCAACAAGCTGAGCAGATCGTAGAACTGGCGAGTGTGCATGCATCTTTGCCGGAACTGCCCCTAGTGACATCATCACAAGAAACGCACTTTGGGAGATTTGACAGCTTGGCAGGCACCTCGCCGTCATAAATCAGTGGTACCTCGGGACATCGAGGACACGGGCAAACGGCTCTATGGTTGGCACTGTGCGGTCGCTCCCGATGCACGAAACGTAACAACGAAACCGTCCCGTTTTGTTCTCAATGGGATTTCATAGGTACTTGGCGTCGTTGTCATCCAAAGTGTGGTAAGCCCCCAGGAAATGACTTTTCGGAATCTTGAATGACAACGCGCGGATTTAATCCAAGGTATAATGTTGCAAGGTGTATAGATGCATTGCCAGTATCGCCGAAGATAGGGCAAGAACGTAAGACTATTTATAAGAAAGCAGGGTTATGCCTTTCGAGGAAGAAGAAACCACCGGGGCACAATTACTGCAGCGAGAGCGGTGCGACCGGTTTGCGACCGGGGCAGCAGAGAGGATCCGTCTCGATGAGAAATGTCTTTTCTCACTACTGCCACATGAAGAACTCTCACGCCTCGCCGGAGAGTGGTACGAAGCTTGTGCGCAGGCTATGCTGCGCGGCAATTATGCACCGATTGATACTTGGGTGCGTTCCCAGTCGAATCTGGCTGCGGCGCAAGGTTTTGCACCAGATGATCTTATCCAACTTTTGCTTAGCTGCCGCCGCTATGCGACTGAAATCGAGGGTTGGAGTGAAGATGTTTTTTCAACCGTTGACGAAGTAATACAGGAGGTGTTCGTTGCCATCCGTGCGGATCTGCCTTGGACTACCGTGGATAGCTCAAATTACCCTGCAGACACATCTCATGGACCTGAAGCGAGTGCGGTAACCGAGGAATGGACCAGTGAGCGCCGCAGATTTATGCGCAATCGACTGAGCTTTCCAATCCGCATCAGGACCTCCGGAAACAAAGGGCAAACTGAGGAAATCACTCGGACTCAGAGTGTCTCTCGCGCAGGACTTTATTTTGTGACTTGCAAGAATTATCGTACTGATCAGATCTTGAAGATCAATTTCCCCTATTGGAACGAGCCTGGGGGCATCAACTGTGAATACACCGCCAAGGTTGTTCGACTTGATCCCCTGCAGGACAAGACCTCTGGCGTAGGAGTGGATTTCCTTGAGAGCTTAGGTCCCAAGCAAAGGTAAGGGAATACTCTTTCACGGCATCGCCGCGCAATTCACGATGCAAATCGTAAAAACTAATCGCCTAATCGGGGCACAAAGTCACTTGAAACTCTCTTCGCATGCACCACCAAGGTGTTTCCCCCAAGCAGCACTTCATCAGAAGCCAGCTCCAAAGTCCAACGTTCGCGGCGCTTGTGCTCAGGTGTCAATAGATTAAGGAAACGAATTACAGCAACGATTGGCCAGTAGAGCCAGATATTGGGCTTAGGCTTATCGCGAAATGCGCCCAGTACTTCGAAACCATTCTTCTCCAGGATGTACCGCAATTCGGTGTAGGGAATGGGATTGATATGCAAGAAGATTTCTTCCTTTTCTCCCCACTCCTCACGGCGTTTATGAAGGTGCTCTCTTGAAATCGGCTTGAAGTGGGATGTATATCCATTCAGCAGCCATTTGATACGCTCTTCGATATTCAGAATATTCGGAATGCTAATGATCAGGTGGCCCCCGGGAGCGAGGATACGCGTGAACTCTCGGATAGCCTGGTGTGGATTTTCAATGTGTTCGAGCCCTTCCAGGCACGTGATATATTGAAACTCCCCGTTTGCGTAAGGCAAAGTCTTGGAAAGATCGCCACGGCGCACTTCGATTCCAGCCCCCGTGAAAAGTTCGGGATATAGATCGCAGGCATGCGCTTGAAAACCGGCCTGCGCAAGACGCCTTAGGAGCATACCGTCCCCTGCAGGGACATCGAGCAATTTCGCGCGCGGCAAAGGATCGAGAATTCGCGCAACGGTTTCGTGAATTTCCGGCCGTGCCAATTGGTCGAGGGAGCCACAGGCGTTGGCCGAATGTACTGCATTTTTTGATACCGGCTGACTCAATCGTTTAGCGCTCCCCGATGCTTGGGACTCAGCGAATATTTTTTCATTTTCAATTATTCCTTTGAGAAGAGCAACTCTAACACACGGGATTCTTTGTTTCATGTCATGCGGAAAAGAGAATCCGGGCTCTTCTTTTGCCGAATAGGCATTCAGTACCAGGACCTGCAGGTTAGTAAGCTTGGTACTCCTAGGCCATACCCATCCGCCAGAGACTTTGGCAATATCGGTTGCCCGCCAAGTTAAATGAAATGGCACAACGGTGGACATGGATTACTGCACGTATCCGCTTGGAGGATTTCAAATGAAGGCGTTTGACTTAAGCTTGCACCACTTTGTTAATTTGCTAGCCCACCAATCTCCAATTTTTGATGAAATGGAGGTTACCGGAGGGCTTTGCGTAAGGGAGAAAGAAATCTCGCTAAAAGAGAGATGGTATGCCGATAGCGAGGAACAGAGCGGACTGGAAAGTATCAAAGCGAATTAAGGGCGAAATTCCCAATCATAAATGTGCCAGACATTTCTGAATAAACACGATTAGAAAACTCTCATCTTATAGGAGGCATTAAAGGTAGACAAACCTCACCGAACTCTGGCAGCATCGCCGCGATGCTGGGCTACGCTGGTCCGAAAATCCACAACGCAGTTATGGCCCAGGTGCGCGCTCTTGGCCTGCCACGCGGCGTGACGGTCCTCGATACGCCCTGCGGAGCCGGAGAAATCACGGTCCGTCTCGCGAAAGATGGCTATACAGTCTCAGCGGCGGATATCGGCTCCGACCTAAGCCCCGAAGCCATCGATTTGGTGCAGGACCGGTTTCGCGTCGCCGACCTGAATGCTCCTCTGCCTTGGCCCGATTCCAGTTTCGACCTGGTCGTTTCGGTCGAAGGGGTCGAGCACCTCGAAAATGCTTTTGCGTTCTTTCGAGATGCCTATCGCATCTGCAAGCCCGGCGGCATGTTTCTGATTACAACGCCGAATATTTCTTCCCTGCGCTCGCGCGTCCGGTATTTCGGGAGCACTTTTTTCACGCAGGACCCTCGTCCGCTGAATGAATCCGCGCGCCATCCCCTTCACCACATCGGTTTGCGGACATTCTGGGAATGGCGCTACATACTTCATACCTGCGGCTTCCAACTTACGGCTGTCTCGCACACGCACATCAAGCCGGTCAGTTATCTCTATGGGATCTTCGCTCCCTGGACGTGGCTCTACACTCGCCTCGCGTTTCGGAAGGAAAAAGATCCGGCGCAACGCGAACGTAACAGGGAAATACTTCGGTCGCTTTCGTCGCCGTCATTGCTGTTCGGGCAGAATATTTTGTTGATTGCGCGAAAGCCGAATTGATTGAGGGGCCGGAAGGTTTTCCTGGGAACGCCAATCTCCCGATTGGCGTCTTGCCTCTGTGCCCCCGCCAATCGGAAGATTGGCGTTCCCAGGGGAGTTACCGAAGTTCGGCGAAACGGAAGCAGCCTTTGACGTGATCGTTCACCATCCCCGTGGCCTGCATCAGGGCGTAACAGATCGTGGAGCCTACGAAACGAAATCCGCGCTTTTTCAAGTCCTTGCTCATGGCATCGGATTCCGCCGTGCTTGCCGGAATATCTTTGTGACTGCGCCGGACCCGCCGCAACGTCTTTCCACCCGTGAATTGCCACAGGTACGCATCGAAGCTGCCGAATTCCCGCTGCACTTCCAGGAATGCCTGCGCGTTTGAAATTGTGGCGGAAATTTTCAGCCGGTTTCGAATGATACCCGGATCGATGAGTAGAGCTTTCACTTTGCGCGCGTCATACCGCGCAATTTTTGCGGCGTCGAATCCGTCGAATACTTCGCGGTAGCGCTGGCGCTTCCGCAAAACCGTTTCCCAACTCAGGCCAGCCTGCGCGCCTTCGAGGATCAGGAATTCGAAGAGTCCCCGATCGTCGTGTACGGGGACACCCCACTCCCGGTCATGGTAGCGTATCATCAGTTCGCTCTGCGCCCAGGAACAGCGTTGCCGGGACGCTTTGAGCATCCCGGCACGAGTCTGATTTGGCATGTGGCGAAGTTTCGCGCGAATTACGCGAGATGGCGCTGAACGGCCTTCTCGATCTGGTCGCGCGGCACGGCTCCAACCACCTGCTCGGCGACTTGTCCGCCCTTGAATATCAGCAACGTGGGAATACCACGGATGTTGAACTTCCCTGCGGAATTCGTATTCTCGTCCACGTTCAATTTCACGACCTTCATTTTTCCCGCGTAGGCGGTCGCGATCTCCGCGATGGTCGGCGCCAGCATCAGGCAAGGCCTGCACCACTCCGCCCAGAAATCCACCATCACCGGTTGAGTATTGCTTGCGTCGATCACCTCAGCCTGAAACGTACTGTCGGTCACATTGTTTACATTATCTGCCATGAGAGCCCTTTCGTTAGGAGGCTGGGGATATACTACCCCACATTGCCTCGGTTTATTTAGATGTAGTTACTGCCTTTCGGTTTCTGGATTTCCTCGCCACCTCGTAAAGCCTTGCATATTCAATCGCGGAGACCTGCCAGGAGAAATCCTGGGCCATCCCGTTGGTCTGAATTCTGCGCCACGTAACCGGCTCATTTTGAAAGATCGCCAGCGCCTTGCGCATCGCGCCAAGCAACCCTGCCGCATCGTACGGCTGAAACTTAAAACCGGTACCGCGGCCAGTTGCCGGATCGAATGCTTCGATCGTATCGTCCAGGCCTCCGGTTGCTCGTACCACGGGCACGGTACCGTACCTCAAACTATAGATCTGATTCAAGCCGCAAGGCTCGTACCGCGACGGCATCAGGAAAATATCGGCTCCGGCCTCAACCTTGTGCGCCAGCGCATTGTCGTAGGTCACCTTCACACTGAGCTTGCCAGGATGCGTCGCCGCCAGGTCACGCATCATCTTTTCGTATTTGGATTCGCCGGCCCCCAGCACAACAATTTTCACATCCTCGGCAAGCAATTCCGGCGCGGCACTCGCGATCAGGTCGAATCCCTTCTGGTCGGCAAATCGCGAAACGATTCCGATGACAGGGCTTTTCAATTTCTGCGAATCCAACCCGAACACTTCGAGAAGGTCCTTCTTGCACGCCAGTTTGCCCGTCAAATCTTTCGCCGAATATTTTGCGGCGATCAGCCGATCCTTTTCCGGATTCCACGTTGCATAATCCACGCCGTTCAAAATTCCCACCAGGCGGTCCGACCGGTTACGCACCACGCCGTCCAGGCCGTGCCCGTACTCAAGCGTCTGGATTTCCTCCGCGTATTTGGGGCTAACGGTCGTCAGGAAATCGGAAAATACCAGCGCACCCTTCAGAAAATTCACGCGCCCGTAAAACTCCATCGCATCGATCTTGAAAAGCTCCGCAGGTAGGCAGATCTTTTTCATCACATCGCGCGGGAACGTCCCGTGATAACCCATGTTGTGAATCGTGAATACTACCGGCAGCTTCTGGACTGACGCATCCTTTTCGTACTGCGTGCGCAGCAATACCGGCACCAGGGCGGATTGCCAGTCGTGGCAGTGTATGACGTCAGGCTTCCAGACATGCTTGGCAAATTCGATGGCCGCGCGGCTGAACTCCGCAAAACGTTCGGCATTGTCCGGATAATCCTTACCCGCCACACCATAGAGTTGATCGCGATCGAAATATTCAGGATCCTCCACAAAAAAATAATGCACACCGCGCAGAATTCCGCCGTCCAGAATCGGGGGAAAACGCAGCTTATCGCCCATTGGGACGGTCAAGCCCGGCGCGGCAACCGCAAGCGTTTTCGTCTTGCGATATCGCGGTAGCAGAACGGCGATTTCGTGCCCCAATGCGGCCAGCGATCTGGGCAGGGCTTCCAACACGTCCGCCAGGCCTCCCGTCTTTGAATACGGAAGGCCTTCCGATGCGACGAAAAGAACTTTCATTTCTCCTCGTTGAAAGCCTCCACCGTACTGAAAGCCTCAGCAATCGTCAAGGATGTCCGGCGCTTTCCGCAATTTTACAATTTCAATTCGCCCGAATCCTATCTGTTAAAATCCCCAAAGGAGGTGAAAGCTATGCCCAACGTTAAGCCAGTTCCAGATGGATATCATAGCTTGACGCCCTACCTGTTTATCCGGGGTGCGGGCGGCGCAATAGAGTTCTACAAGAAAGTCTTTGGGGCGGAGGAACTTTTCCGTATGAGCGGGCCCATCGGTCAGGTTGCACATGCGGAATTGAAGATCGGCGATTCAATCATCATGCTGGCGGATGAAAATCCAAAAATCGGCGCGATGAGTCCGAAAACCGCGGGCGGCATTGCCGTCTGCCTGCATCTCTATTGCGAGGACGTAGATCGAGTGTTCCAAAAAGCGATGGAAGCCGGGGCGAAGCAGCTGCACCCGGTCGATAACAAGTTCTACGGCGACCGTTCCGGCACATTGATCGATCCCTTTGGGCACATGTGGTCGGTGGCAACCCATGTCGAAAACGTTTCGCCTGAAGAAATGAGAGAGCGAGCCGCCAAAGCTGCTGGGCATTCGGCCGGGGCCTAGCGAGGCCGGAGCTATATTAAAGAAGCCATCCGTAGTTCACCAGGTTCTCTCCAAGCGCCTAGCTGCTTCTCTTGATACACTTCCCTGCCATGTCTCCAGAGAAGCTCGGACAACATTTTCTCACCGACGCCGGTTGGCAGAACCGAATCGCGGGCGCAATCGGGATGAATGACTCCGTGTGGGTGGAAATTGGCGCGGGCCACGGGGAGTTGACCTTGCGCCTCGCTCAGCACGCAAGCAAAGTGATTGCCATCGAACTCGACCCTCGCCTCGCGAGGCGCCTGCGGGAAGTCACGGCACACATGAAAAATGTGGAAGTCGTCGAAAGCGACGTGCTGGCGGTCGATTTCGAGAAGATAACGAGAGGGGCTAATTTCTCTGTCTACGGTAGTCTGCCGTATTACATTACCTCGCCGATCCTACATCGCCTTTTCGAATATGCCGAGCGAATCCATGTCATTCATATTGTGATCCAGTTCGAAGTGGCAGTGAGGATCGTCGCGCCTCCCGGTCGTCGCGATTACGGGTATCTCTCCGTCGCCTCGCAGTGGTTCAGCCGACCCGAACTTGTCTTCCGCATCCCTCCCGGAGCGTTTCGCCCACCGCCGAAGGTAGCCTCGGCACTGGTGAGCCTGCACATGCCGGGCACGCGCACACAATATGAAATGAAGGACGAAGCAGCATTTCTGGATTTCGTAAAAGAATGCTTCGCGCAAAAAAGAAAAACACTGCGCAACAATCTTCGTCCAAGGCTGGGAAATCGCGCCGAAGAGATATTGCGCGAAGCGGGTTTGTCCCCCGAATCCCGCGCAGAAGAATTGCCCGTCGCAAAACTGGCAGAATTGTTTAGGGCAGCAGTAAAAGTGGCGTAGACTTCAGTCTGCGCGCTTTTGGTTTTAGTGCAAGCAATCAAGCTCTCGAATCAGACGACAGCGTCAGCGGCTACTTCTTCAAAGCCGCGACCAGCCGATCCGGATAATCCGACATAATCCCATCCACCCCCGCTGCAATTAGCCGATGAATCTGATCCGGCTCATTAATCGTCCAAGCCACCACTTGCAAACCCGCGTGGTGTGCTTTCGTAACCAACGCCGATGTGACCAAATCCCCGCGCGGACAGAGCTGCCGGGCACCAGCCCGGACGGTTCGCTCCACAAGGTCATTCGACGGTATCTCGCACAAATACCCAGTCATCAAAGTTCGATCCAGGCGATTGATCGATTCAAGCAAAGCGGGTTCGAAGGAAAGAATAACTACGCGCGCGGCTTCCCCTGTATCGCGCAATGCGGCGACAACCGCGTGCTCCACTCCCCACGCGGCATCGGATTTAATTTCAAGGTAAAAAACAATGTCGCGCTCTTTCGCAAACGCCAGGATTTCATCCAGCGTGGGGACACGTTCACCGGCAAACGATTCGCTCGACCGAGATTCAAACCACGCTCCCGCATCGAGAGCACGGATTTCCTGGAGAGAAAGCACATCGACAAGCCCCTTGCCGTTCGTCGTGCGATCCAATGTGGAATCGTGAATGGCAACGACCCGGGCGTCGCGCGTCAGATGAAGATCGGTCTCAATGAAAGTCGCGCCCATTTCCACGGCGCGCCGGAACGCTGCCATCGTGTTCTCCGGTGCGTATCCGGAAGCGCCTCGATGAGCTACTACCCACATATCAGTATAACCATCTCCTTGGGAGTCCAATTCCACGCTTGAGAAGTATCAAGTCGCTTCGCCATCCTAGCAGAATTGCCAAAGAGGTTGACCGGCCTTCAAAAACTCAGGAGGCTTTTTGCCAATATACTGCATCTAAATATGTGCAAGGCAAAACTGCCGGTTTACGACAGTTATAGTGAGGAGGTTTCCATGAAATCCCGCCAAAGCTCGTTGAAGTCCCTTATGGGTATCGCTGTATTGTTCCTGGCAGTCCTTTCGGTCAGCGCGCCCTATGCAAAAGCAGCAAATTCGACGCCGTCCAGCGACTCCGCAATAAGCAAACAGGTCCACCACAAGCTGGTCCAACTCCCCTGGTACGGCGTATTCGACAATCTGGAATACCAGGTGAACGGCAATGAGGTTATTTTGAGCGGCCAACTCGTCAGCGAGCACGCGACAACCAAGAATGACTTCGAAAATGCCGTCAAGAGAATCGAGGGCGTCACCTCGGTTGTGAATAATATCAAGGTGCTCCCCCCAGCTTCATTTGACGATCAAATTCGCCGCGCCGAATATCGCGCCATTTTCTCGAAGGGCAACCTTGGCGGATATTCCGCAGGGCCGATTCCGGACCTTCATATCATTGTCGATGGTGGACATGTAACACTGGAAGGGGCAGTGATGAATCAAATGGATAAGACGCTGGCCGGCATTGCAGCGAATTCCGTGTCCGGAGTCTTTTCGGTCACAAACAACCTTCGCATCGGCTAAATTTAAACTCCAGCTTCCCGAATCCGAAGAGGACCCGGCATCCGCCGGGTCCTCAATTATTATTGCCGGACATTTCCAGCATATGTTCAATATTGCACAGACGCGCCCCCAGCTGGAACGCTTTAATGGTTTCTTGGATATCTACAACAGGAAGACAGACCAGACTACCGGCACTCGGGGACCCCTCTGGGGCACCTTCAAAACCGTTACGTATGGAGTGCAGGCATCGTTTGGCAGTATGTGTGCCGCTATCCATCGCTTCTTAGATCGCGAATGCGTTGAGTCGATCTCTTCGAGTCAACGCATTCCTCTCAGTGAGATTGCAGCGTGGAAACATGGGCCACCTCTCTGATACCAGAATCAGCGCGTTCAGAATAAATATGAAAGGACCCCCTCATGAGGATCCGTATAGGCTATGAATTCATTTACAGTTTTCCTCAACCCACGCCGGTGTTATTGACTGTAGGCATCCACTATTCCCGCGCCAACGACATCATCGTTCCCGATCAACTGACCACCGACCCGCCCGTGCAATCCACGTCCTATCGCGATGGCTTTGGGAATTGGTGCAGCCGATTCGTGGCGCCTCCTGGCCGTATTCGCATTAGGAGTGCCGGACTTGTACGAGACAACGGCCTATTGGACCCGATAGCGCCGTTTGCTCAGCAGCATTCGGTACAGGACCTGCCCGAAGAAACTCTGGTGTTCCTGTTGGGCAGCCGCTATTGCGAGACGGACTTGCTATCCCCTGTGGCCTGGCAACTCTTCAGCTACACGCAGCGTGGATGGCCGCTCGTTCAGGCGATCTGCGACTATGTCCATAACCACATCAAATTCGATTATCAAAATGCGCGTCCCACGCGAAGCGCCTGGGAGGCCTATAACGAGCGCTCGGGTGTCTGCCGTGACTTTGCCCACCTGGCCATCGCCTTCTGCCGCGCCATGAATATTCCCGCACGGTATTGCACCGGATACTTGGGTGACTCTGGCGTTCCGCCCCCATACGGGGTTCCGGACCTGGCCGCGTGGATGGAAGTGTATGTCGGCGGCGGATGGTATATCTTCGACCCGCGCAACAATGTGCCAAGAATTGGACGCGTGCTGATTGCGCGTGGACGCGACGCGGCGGATGTCGCGATCGTCACCACTTTTGGCCCGAATACGCTCGAGAGTTTCAAAATCTGGACCGACGAAGTGACCGAGACCGGGGCCATAGTTCCGCCTCTGAGCAACCAGCTTAGCGCTTAATATGTCTTTCCTTACGGTCCGGCACATCACAACATATCGTTATTCGGAGCCGGTAAAACTAGGCGAACACCGGATGATGTTCCGGCCGCGAGAGAGTCACGATCTGAAGCTCCTCCGGTCCAGCTTGAACATCACGCCTAATCCTTCAAGTCTCCGGATGCTCCACGATGTGTTCGACAATTCCATCGCGATCGCTGAATTCGAGGGGAAAACTTCCGAGCTCCGCTTTGAGAGCGTCGTAACCCTTCAACATTTTGAGAACTCATTGCCGGAATATCCGGTGGAGGAGTACGCGAACAACCACCCGTTCAAGTATTCGGACGAGGATATCCCGATCCTCGCTCTTGCGCTGGCTCAACACTATCCCACCGAAAATGTTCGAAAATGGGCAAGCGAGTTCCGGAACCCGTCGGGAACCACCGGAACCGTGAACTTGCTGCGCTCCATGACCCTCGGTATCAGGAAGCAGTTCCTGTACATGCGGCGGAGTCAAAAGGGCGTGCAAAGCCCGGACGAGACGCTCCAGAGCCGCCGCGGCAGTTGCCGGGACTTCGCCGTCCTGATGATGGAAGCGACGCGATCGCTTGGAATAGCCGCTCGATTTGTCAGCGGATATATTTTTGTGCCCGGCGACGATAAGAGGATTACCAGCGGCGGTTCCACTCACGCGTGGATGCAGGCCTATCTGCCCGGCGCGGGCTGGATCGACTTCGATCCCACCAACAGCATCGTGGGCAACCGGAATTTGATCCGGGTCGCCGTCGCCTGGTCCCCGGAACATGTCCTGCCTCTTTGGGGCACCTTCACGGGCTCCACCACCTCATTCCTAGGCATGGATGTTACGGTGAACGTCACGGAAAATGAGCGCATGGGCGAACCGGATCGAAGAAAGTCCTGAGCTGCATGTTACTGCTCATCCTCCCTGCTTCTTCATCGATCCAAACAAGACGTAAGATTGGGAGGATTTACGCCCAATTTCTTTGGCAGTATCACCGCCTGAAAATAGACGGACTTCCCATTAAATCTCTCCAGCCAGCTAAGCTACGTGCAATCAGTGAGTTGGCAATCCGCCGGAAAATGCCGGTCTTTTCGAGCGTTTGGCACTTCCAATGCACCCTCGATGTATCGTTAACCTGAGGGTATAACTTCGGGAGACGTAAATTCATCGAATTAAAATGAAGTGCGCCGGATCGTTGATCGGGACTCGCTCGAACTCGCGTGTGGCACAAGATCCCCAATGAAAAACGAATACGATCTTTTTGAGAGATTCCCGAATGGCTCGTCTTTCTGGCGGGGTTCTGTTTCGGGATATGAAAACACCCGTCTCCGGCTGGAGGAATTGCGCCTGAAATCGGAAAATGAGTTTTATGCCATCAGCTTAACAACCAGGGAAGTTCTTGATTTCCACTCGGAATCAGATACACCTGGATTACTGGGGCCTTTAAAAGCCGAAAGACGCAGCAAGAGACAAGTTGCTTAGGCGCGGCGGGTGCGCCTAATGCGGCGAGAAACGAAGCATTGGAAACTGCACCTCGACTGTGGCCCCTCGTTTTCTTGACACGCTTCAAACCCACATGTTAGTTTAAATTTTCGCGAGCAATCACAGAGAAACCGCGTGACCTCTCCAGCCACGACACAACTTCGTAAGACTGCATTGAACGCCGTACACCGCCGCCTCGGCGCCAAAATGGTCAATTTCGGCGGGTGGGATATGCCCGTGGAGTATTCGGGCATCCTTGCCGAGCATATGGCCACACGCACCGCTGCCGGCTTGTTTGACGTCAGCCACATGGGTGAAATCGAAGTCCGGGGAGATCGCGCACTCGATCTGGTGCAGCACGTCACCTGCAATGATGCGGCCAAGCTCATCGTCGGACAGGCCCACTATTCCGGCCTGATGACCGATCAGGGGACCTTCGTCGACGACCTGTTGGTGCACAAGGTCTCCGATTCACATTACTTCCTCTGCGTGAATGCGGGCAATCAGGATCAGGATTTCGAGCATATCCGCTCCAACAATCCTCTGGGCGCGCAGATCGAAAATGCTGGAGCGCGATACTCGCAACTCGCCATTCAGGGCCCGAAGGCGCTGGGGATTCTTCAGCGGTTCACGACCGTGCCACTTGCGTCCGTCAAGTATTACCATTTCACTTTCGGCTCAGTTGACGGTGTCGATTGCCTGTTGGCGCGCACCGGATACACGGGCGAAGACGGCTTCGAGATTTACTTTGCTCCCGAGCATTCCGAAAAGTTATGGTCCAAGCTGATGGATGCCGGCGCGAGCGAGGGCTTGCTGCCCTGCGGGTTGGGAGCGCGAAACACACTGCGCCTCGAATCCTCAATGTGTCTTTACGGCCATGAAATCGACGACTCGATAACTCCGTGGGAAGCGGGCCTGGGCTGGATCTGCAAGACGGACAAGGGAGAATTTCTGGGTCGCGATGTTCTGATTCGACAAAAGGCAGCAGGATTGGACCGTATCCTTGTCGGCTTTGAGATGCAAGATCGCCTGATTGCCCGTGACGGCTGCCTGATTTCCATCGATGGCCGCAGAGTTGGCCGCGTCACCAGTGGTTCACCCGCCCCGTTTTTGAAGAAAAACATTGGAATGGCATACGTTCCCCCTGCCTCAAAAGCCGTGGGAACTGAAATCTACGTGGAAATTCGCGCCAATCAAGCGCCAGCGCGGATCGTGCCGATGCCGTTCTACAAGCGGGCGAAATAGATTTATTTACATCCCGTCATTCCGAGCGAAGCGAAGAATCCTTCTTTTCCCGTATACTGTTGAAGGACCAAAGCGGGATTCCTCGCTTCATTCAGGATGACACGTTATTGAAAATTGCCGACGAGTTGCCAAGGAGCTGCAATGTATCCAAGCGACTATCGCTACACCAAAGACCATGAGTGGATCAAAGTGTCCGGCGACACCGGCACAATCGGAATCACCGACTACGCGCAGCACGAATTGGGCGATGTCGTCTTCGTCGAGCTTCCCGCGGTCGGTACAAAAGTTGCTACCGGAAAAATCTTCGGGACGATCGAATCGGTGAAGGCCGTGAGCGAAATTTACACTCCTGTCTCCGGTGAAGTCGTCGAAACCAACGCCGCGCTGTCAGCTGCTCCGGAAACCGTTAACACCGACCCGCACGGCGCTGCGTGGCTCATCAAAATCAAGCTCGCCGATCCCGCCGAGGTCTCCGGCCTGATGGACGCCGCCGCCTACCAGGCATTCGTTTCCGAAAAGGAAGCATCGGCCTGATGCGCTATCTTCCGAAAAGTCCAGCTGAGCGGCGTGAAATGCTCGAAGCCATCGGCATGCAATCGATCGACGAATTGTTCGCAACTATTCCTGAACAATTTCGCCTGAAGGCCCCACTGCGTCTTCCCGCGGCCCTCTCCGAGCAGGAGATCATCAAATATTTCCGCGAACGCGCGGCTGAAAATTCCTTTGGCTATACCAGCTTTCTCGGCGCGGGCGTTTACATCCATTTGCGTTCAGTGGTGACCGATTCGCTGATCCAGCGCGGAGAATTTCTCACGTCCTACACGCCCTATCAGGCCGAAATCAGCCAGGGCACCCTGCAAGCCATCTTCGAATTTCAGACGCTGATGTGCGAGCTCACAGGCATGGAGGTCGCCAACGCCTCGATGTGGGACGGTTCGACGGCCACCACCGAAGCGGTTCTGATGGCCGAGCGCCTCACCGGGCGTCATCGTGTGGTTGTCGCTCGCTCACTGCATCCCGAATATCGCAAGGTGCTGGACACCTACACGCGCAACCTGGGCCTGGAAATCCACGAAGTCGGATTCACAGCGACGGGGCAAATAGACGCCGCGCAGATCGAAAGCGCAATCGACGATAAAACCGCAGCCATCGTCGTGCAATCGCCCAACTTCTTCGGCGTGCTGGAACAATTTCCACAACTGGCAGCACTTGCCCATGCCAAAGGGGCGCTGGTCGTCGCGGCCATCACCGAGGGCGTATCGCTCGGCGCGGTGCGACCGCCTGCAGGAGCAGACATTGTGGCCATGGAAGCGCAGAGCTTCGGCCTCGTGCCCAGCTACGGCGGACCTTATGCCGGGGTAATCGCCACACGCGACAAGTTTGTCCGCCAGATGCCGGGACGCCTCGCCGGAGAAACGGTGGACACCGAAGGTCGGCGCGGATACGTCCTGACGCTGGCCACGCGCGAGCAGCACATACGCCGCGAAAAGGCGACCTCTAACATCTGCACCAATCAGGCCCTCTGCGCGCTCGCGGTGACAATTCATCTGTGCCTTCTTGGGAAAGAAGGATTAAAGGAACTGGCGGACCAGAACATTGCCAAGGCACACTTTGCGCTCGATGAACTCGAAAAAATTCCCGGCGTGAAGCGGGCGTTTTCAGGCCCGTTTTTCAATGAATTCGCGGTCGAACTTCCGCGCTCGGTGAAGCTGGTGAACTCTGATCTACTGCGGGAAAAGATTATCGGCCCGCTGCCCCTCGGCAGTTTCTATCCGGAATTGACCAAGCGCGGGCTATTCTGCGTCACCGAAACAACGTCGCGCGCCGAGATCGAACGCATGACCGCCGCGATTCGAGAGATTTTGTCTAAGCCGGTTTGAGGAGAGTCGAGTTGACCGATCGTATTAAAAAAGTTTCGCGCCACGTCAATCAGAATGAGGGATTGATCTTCGAGGAATCCGCTCCGGGCAAGCGCGGCGTCGAGTTCCCTCCACTGGATGTACCCGCCGTGGATGCGCTCGCCGCATTAGGCGAGGAATACGCACGCGAAGGCATCGCTGGATTTCCCGAGGTGAGCGAAATCGAAGTGATCCGCCATTTCACGCGCCTTTCGACATGGAATTATGCGATCGACCTGGGAATGTACCCCCTCGGCTCCTGCACGATGAAGTACAACCCGCGCGTCAATGAATTCGTTGCGCGCCTGGACGGCATCGCCACCGAGCATCCTTATCAGCCGCAGGAGCTTTCACAGGGCTGCCTGAAGATTCTGCAACTGCTGCTCGAATGCCTCACGGAAATCACCGGCATGGATACCGGCACGCTGGAGCCTGCCGCAGGCGCACAGGGCGAACTCACAGGCCTGTTGTTGATTCGCGCCTATCTGGAAGACACGCAGGGGAGACCGCGGAAGAAAGTTCTGATTCCGGACTCCGCGCACGGCACCAATCCCGCCACGGCCGTCATTGCCGGATACGAAGTGGAAAACGTGCGTTCCGATGATCGCGGCCAGATCGACATCTCTCATTTAAAAGAGTTCGCGAACGACGACGTGGCCGCCATGATGGTGACCAATCCATCGACGCTCGGCGTCTTCGAACAAAACATCGCCGAGGCCGCCGAAATTCTGCACGCCCACGGCGCATTGCTCTACATGGACGGCGCAAACATGAACGCGCTGGCCGGCGTGACGCGTCCCGGCGACTTTGGCGTGGACGTAATGCACTTGAACCTGCACAAGACTTTCTCAACGCCGCATGGCGGCGGCGGCCCCGGCGCAGGCCCGGTGATGGTCAAGAAAATTCTCGAACCGTACCTGCCGATACCTGTGGTGATGGAAAAGAACGGGCACCTGGCTCTGGAAAATAACCGTCCGAAATCCATTGGCCGTGTCCGCGCCTTCGGTGGGAACTTCGGAGTCCTGGTCCGCGCGCTCGCCTATACGCTGGCCTACGGCCCGGGAATTCGTCAGGCTACTGAAGACGCAGTGCTGAACGCGAACTACATTCGCAAGAAGCTCGAAGATGTGTTCGACCTCCCGTACAAGTCCGCTTCAATGCATGAAGTCGTTTTCAGCGACGCGCGGCAGAAGAAAAACGGCGTAAACACCATGGACATCGCCAAGCGCCTGATCGACTACGGCTTCCATCCGTATACCACCGCGTTTCCGCTGATTGTCTCCGGCGCAATGATGATTGAGCCGACCGAGTCGGAATCCAGGCAAGAATGCGACATCTTCGTAGACGCGATGCGCTCCATCGCCGAGGAAGCCGCAACAGACCCGGAACTGGTGAAGACCGCGCCCCACTCGACCCGCGTGAGCCGCCTCGATGATGTTACCGCCGCGCGCAAGCCCATACTCCGTTGGAAACCAAAAGCGTAACGTATTTCGAAGTCCCCTCAGGAATAGCAAGTCCGATGTTCCCCTGTACTTCTTCATTGAATATGCGGTTTACCAAAACAAAAAAAGTGCCCGGACTCCTCGTCCGGACACTTAATTTTGGTCTGCTCTGAGAAAATCTACCGCGTCATCACCGGTTCGCGATCGAATACGGGGACTTTTTCTTCCGTCCCTGCGCTGATTGCAATTCGCACGGGCCGCCGCCGCGGAGCCGGGATTACAGCTCCCTGCCCCTCCCTATGAAACGATAAGTGGGGCTCGTCCTGGTCGTAATCCACGACTACCATATCTCCGAATCGAATCTGCTCGGTTGCCAGCAAGTTCGCCAGAGGGTACACCACGAACTTCTCGATGGCTCGCTTCAGATGCCTGGCTCCGTACTTGAAGTCCGTTCCCTCCTGCAAGAGGAAACTTCTTGCAAGCGATGTCGCCCGGAACAGAAACTGCCCTCGTTCCACATCCAACACCCGCTGCTGCACCATGCCCAGTTCGATCTCCAGTATCTCTTCGAGCTGTTCCTGACGCAGAGGATGGAACACCACCACCTTGTCCAGCCGATTCATGAACTCCGGCGAAAACTTTTTCTTTGCCGCTTCCTCCGCCGTCCGCTCCACCTTCCCATCGAGTTTCTCTTCCGCCCTATCTTTCGGCTGCACAAAGCCCATGCCGCCGGTCATCAACTCCGTGATCTCTCTGCCGCCCAGGTTCGAGGTCAGAAAAATCATCGTTTGCGACAAATCCACGCGGCGGTTATCGCCTAGCGTTAGCGTCGCTTTATCCAGAATCCCCAGCAGCAACTGCCATAGTGCGTCCGACGCCTTTTCGATCTCATCGAACAGCAGAAAACTCAGCTTCAGCTTGTCGGTGTGAAACTTCGACAGTTCTTCCTGCGTGATCAGCGGATGCGTTTCCCGGTGCCCCAAATATCCTGGAGGCGATCCAATCAGTTTGGCTATCTCGTGCGAGTGCTGGAACTCGGCGCAGTCCACCTTGATTACCGCGCGCGGGTCTCCGAACAGGACTTCCGCAGCCGCCTCAACGATCCGCGTCTTTCCAGACCCGGTTGGCCCCAGGAACAGCAGGTTCCCCACCGGACGCCCGGTCGAGCTCATCCCCGCGCAGAAGACCTGATACAGGTCCGTCAGTGCGCGAACGCCTTCTTCCTGCCCCACAATTCGTCGCCGCATGGCGGACTCAAATGCCTGCGACTCGTAACTGTGGCGGTTTGGATCAAGTTTGATTTTCTCCTGACTCATTGCCCCCCCAGCATTGTCCTTCTCGCGAGTACCGCATCGTCATACATCGCAGAAACAAGGGCAATCCAATGCCCAAGTGAATCCCGTCGAACTACCGAACATAACTGCCTGGAAATACACAACTTGCGGATCGAAGAAATCTCCAATTTCAGCGCGAAATCCTTGTGAGACTTCTTGATGTATCAAAGAGACCCATTACAGGTCAGATTGAAACATGCGTACTGCAAGCACAAATAAAAAAGGGCGGCCCGTTTTTCTTTCAGGCCGCCCTTTTTAACCTTTTCTGGATGACGTATTAGGGGTCAATCTTTCGTCGACTGGATGCCACCGGCGGAGGCGCCCCTGTCGGCAGTGCCACAGGAGTCTTAGCTTCGCGCACGATCACGGAGGCAGGAGCCTCAACGACTTTCCCGCCATTTGCCTTGGCAATGTTCGCTCCCGCCCCGCGGGCTAACTTCGTCGCCGAAGGTACGACGGCTCCTTCACCTTCCTTCTGAAACGAAAGGTGAGTTGATTTTCCGTCCCAATCGACGACCAGCATGTCGCCAAAGCAAACCTGCTCGGTGGCCAGCAAGTTCGCAAGCGGGTACACCACATACTTCTCGATCGCCCGTTTCAGATGCCGAGCACCGTACTTGAAGTCCGTTCCCTCTTGCAGCAGAAAGCTCCTCGCCGCCGGTGTCGCCCGGAACAGGAACTGCCCTCGTCCCGCATCCAGCACCCGCTGCTGCACCATTCCCAACTCGATCTCTAGAATCTCCTCCAACTGCTCTTGCCGCAAAGGATGGAACACCACCACCTTATCCAAACGATTCATGAACTCTGGTGAAAATTTCTTTTTCGCCGCTTCCTGCGCCGTCCGCTCCACTTTCACGTCCAGCTTGTCTTCCGCCTTGTCCTTGGGCTGCACGAAACCCATGCCGCCGGTCATCAATTCCGTGATTTCTCCTCCGCCTAGGTTCGACGTCAGAAAAATCATCGTCTGCGACAGGTCCACACGGCGGTTGTCGCCCAGCGTCAGTGTCGCCTTATCCAGAATCCCCAGCAGCAATTGCCACAGCGCGTCAGACGCCTTTTCGATCTCATCGAACAGCAGGAAACTCAGCTTCAGTTTGTCCGTATGAAACTTCGCCAGTTCTTCCTGCGTGATCAGTGGATGGGTTTCCCGGTGTCCCAAGTATCCCGGAGGCGAGCCGATCAGCTTGGCGATCTCGTGCGAGTGCTGGAACTCCGCGCAGTCCACCTTGATCACCGCGCGAGGGTCCCCAAACAGGATCTCCGCAGCAGCTTCCACGATTCGCGTCTTTCCAGACCCAGTTGGCCCCAGGAATAGCAGGTTCCCGACGGGCCGCCCGGTCGAGCTCATGCCCGCGCAGAAGACCTGATACAGGTCCACCAGTGCGCGGACTCCCTCTTCCTGGCCGACGACCTTGCTCTTCAGCGAGGCCTGAAATTCCTGAGACTCCACGCTCCGAAGAGTTGGGTCCAGTTGTAGTTGCGTTCCCCGGTTACCGCTCATTGCCAACCTCCTACTCACCGAAACTTGCGGACGGCGAGCACGCCCCGATGCGGGGCACGATCGAATTGATCGAGCTTGACTCCAACGGTGGAGTGCAGAAGACGTAGCTGGGTGATGATCTCCTGGCCTGCTTCCGGAGCTTGCGAAACATCGAGAAGTGGTGGAAACAGGTCGGCCAGATCGAGATTCAGGGTACGGAGGGTAGAAACCAGTTTTTGTACTTCAGTGCATCGCGGGTCGAACAGCTCCACGCGATTGTTGACTTCTTCTCGCAGCTGGCTCCAGTTCACATCCACGAACGGATGGGATCTGGAAACCTGCCGGACAACATCGTCGGTGATCCTGGGACGCTCGCCAAGCTTTGCCAGGTGAAGTTGCTTAACCCGGCCGCCTTTGCGGACGTTATGGACCAGGTAAAACGCGTTCCCTTTGCGCCGAAGAAAGGCCATGATTCGCTCCTGGCACAGACACCGAAACTGTAGTGTATGGATATTCCACTACACCTGTCAATTTCGATATCGACGACCTGCCGCCGCTGCCTCGTATCAGTAACTCCCCGTTCGAACAGCGTCGTGGCGATTCATGGGGCGAACTGCGAAGTCTTCTTGAGAATTTCCAATTCGCAATTCCCCATCTGCTTAATTAGATGCGGGAATTGCTGTTTTCGATAACCAGTATGCTGCATGTGGATAGTTGGCGCTATAGATCAAGTGGACTAGTACTTGTACAATGCGATATCGGAATGGCGAATTCATTGAATTGGCATTCTGTATACGTGCTCGTGAAAAAAATCCCGCGCGGCCGCGTGATGACCTATGGCGCAGTCGCCCGTGTTTTGAAACTGCGCGGAGGCGCACGAACCGCCGGACGCGCCATGGCCGCTTGCCCCTCCGGCAAAGCAATTCCCTGGCACCGCGTCGTGGGCGTTGGTGGCAAGTTGCTGTTGCGTGAACCGAACGTCTCGCTTCAGAGAAAGTTGCTGGAAAGCGAAGGTGTGCGCGTCATGGAAAAGCGCATCGAGGATTTTCCTGCTCGCCAGTGGAGACCCGGCAAGACCGCTCGACGACGTTGATCCGAAAAGACATAGCGAATGTCGAGCCACAGAATTCGCCCAGTAGAACCGAATATGCTATAGATATGGGCTCATGAATCTGTCCGTTATTGAAGTTGAGAACCTGACCAAGAGCTACGGGGACGTCCAAGCCGTGCGCGGAGTGAGCTTTTCAGTCAGCGAAGGTGAAGTCTTCGGCCTGCTTGGGCCCAATGGCGCTGGCAAAACCAGCACCGTCGAAATTCTGGAAGGCCTGCGAACTCCCACCAGCGGCCGCGTGAGCGTATGCGGACTCGATCCGCAGCGCAGCGGCGCGGAATATAAGTATGTGATGGGCGCGGCGCTGCAATCCACTGCCCTGCCGGACAAGATGCGCGTCCGCGAAGCCCTCGATCTGTTCGGTAGCTTTTACCCGCGACGCCGCGGGACCGATGAGTTGCTGAAACGCTTCGGCCTGGAAGAAAAGCGCAACGCGTTCTATTCCCAGCTTTCAGGTGGCCAGAAACAGCGGCTGGCTTTGGCGATGGCGCTGGTCAACGATCCGAAGGTAGTATTTCTGGACGAACCGACCGCCGGACTCGATCCGCAGGTACGCCGCGAAATCTACGACATCATCGAAGAACTGAAGAAGGAAAAGAAGACCATCCTGATTACGACGCACTACATCGAAGAGGCCGAGCGCCTCTGCGACCGCGTCGCTATCGTCGATCACGGAAACGTGATTGCCATGGGCAGTCCGCGCGAACTGAAGGATCGCTCCGGCGCAGTCACGCGCATCACCGTGCGCATGGCGCGACCGGAAACCAACGGCGCGCTCGGCACGCTCGAAGGCGTAACCGAATGCCGCGCGGAAGCGGACGATTATCTGCTGTACTCGACGCGCGTGCCGCGCACCATCGTGGCTTTGGTGAAGCATCTCGAAGAACAAAATAATGAGCTTGTAAGTCTGGAGATTGCCGCCCCGTCGCTCGAAGACATCTTCCTCGAGCTGACCGGGAGAAGGTTGCGGGATTAAGGAATATGGCGAGTCATACTTGGGCACTTACAATGAGCCGCATGCGCCTTGCGATGCGCAACCGGGCATTCCTGTTCTTCAGCCTGATTATGCCGCTGGCATTTCTGTTCATCTACGCCGGTATTTTCGGTCGAGGCAATCGCCAGGCCATGCCCTACTTGCTGGCTGGGGTTTTAGCACTCACAGTGATGGGAAGTTTTTGGGGATTAAGCGTTCAACTGGTGACATTCCGCGAACAGGGCATATTGCGCCGCTTCCGGGTAGCCCCGATAAGCGCCGCCGAGATGCTTGCTTCCAGCATCATCTCCAATTATATCCTCACCATCCCAACAATCGTCATTGAGTTTTACCTGTCGCGCCAGATTTTTCACATGTCGAACATGGGCAATCTAGTGGGAGTTTTTGTTCTGGTGACCCTTGGCATTGTCACGTTCGCAACTCTGGGTCTGGTGATCGCCAGCGTGACTAACACGATGCAGGAAACTCAAATCATCAATCAAATTATCTGGTTTGCGTTCTTGTTCCTGTCCGGCGTAACGGTTCCTCTGCCGATTTTGCCCAAATTCATTCAGAGGATTGCCTATTTCCTGCCGGCTACTTACCTGGTCAGCGGCCTGCAGCAGTCCATGGTCGAACATGCCGGCATCTCCAAGCTCGGCATGAACATGGCCTCCATGCTTGGCTGCACGGTGATCGCGTTCCTGGTTTCCGCGCAACTTTTCCGTTGGGAGCCTGAAGCCAAAGCGCCTCGCCGTGCCAAACTCTGGGCCGCCGCCGCCGTAATTCCCTTCCTATTACTCGGCATCTGGGAGAACAGTCATAACCACGTGTTTGCCCATGCGATGACAGATTTTCAATCCATCTCGCAGCCGTCTCCTTCCTTCGAACGTTTGGACCACTGAAACCTGCTCCCTGCTGCATATAATTTGGAGTCCCAGGTCAGATTCCACCGAGACATGCAGCTCAACTGGAATCTTACTGCCGGTTCGTGATGGTTTGCGTCGTGGTAGAAACTTCCGTTTCAGGCGGATAAATAATAATTTCAACCGAGCCCCACCCAGCATCGGGATTCACTCCACTCTTCTTGCCAACTCCCAACGTCTTCAATTGCGCGTCATCGAAACCGAAATTATCCACCAGGTAGTCGCGCACCACCAGGGCCCGGGCCTGCGACAGCACCCGATCCTTTTCCGTGTCTCCAGCCATGCTTGTGGAGACTACAACGACCGCTACCCCAAACTCATTGTCGGCCAGAAATTGTCCCGCAGGGCGCAGGGATTTTTGGTTCCTGGGTTTGGCTGTATCGATCTTGTCGAAGAGCTGCTTCGGGTCGTATGTGAATGTTTTCAAAGATTCCTGCTTCGGCAGGTTTGGAACCTCGTATTTCACCAGGTCGGCGGAGTTTTCATAGCCGCGATTCTTGAAATACCCGCGCAGCAGAAAATTCTTCTTGAGCGCCTCCATGTCCTCCTGGAAGTCGGTAACCCCGGCCTGGGCTTTGGTTACAGTGTCACGCAATCCGATTGTTGTCTGGTCCAGCTGTGTGTATATTTTCTTGTCGTTTATTAAAGCACCCACTGTGCCCTGCCCGCCGTTGATCTTGCCGCTGATCGAACTCAAATTAGCCGTGGTCTCGGTAACATTTGAGAGCGCTTCCTGGCTGCTATCCAGTATGCCATTCGCTTTCCTGATGAGCGCGGACATTTCGAGAGGCGGTTCACTGGCAATGGTTCCTCCATCCACTACGTTCGCTCCCTTGGCGGACCCAAACGAAATCGCAACGTACTCATTGCCAAGAAGTCCCTCAGTTTCAATGGTGGCTACGGAATCCTGCTTAATGATTCGGCGAGTCGATCTGTCCATGTCCATTCGCACAGTGATTTTATCGGTCGGTTCAGTTGGCAGCTCGACGCTGCGTACAGTGCCGCTGTGAACACCGCCCACACGAACGTCCGCCCCCGCATCCAGCCCCACGACGCTGCCGAACTGCGCGTTCAGCCGGTACGTCGGTGTAAACAAGTACTGCTTCCCGCCGATGATGAAAATTCCAGCCACCAGGATTGCCAGTGCTCCGATAATAAATGCTCCCAATCGCGCTGCTCTTGACATAATGGCTCCCTACGAATCCCTCGAGAAGAATTCCTGGACAAAAGCGATTTTGCTTTCCGCCAGCTCATCGAAACTTCCTTCGAGCACCACTTTCCCCTGGTCCAGCAATGCCACCCGGTCCGCGATGGTTTTTGCGCTGTGCAGATCGTGCGTTACTACCACGGACGTCAGGTCGTGCTCCTCTTGCAGCTTTAGAACCAAGTCGTCAATTTCGCGGGAGGTGATGGGATCGAGTCCCGCCGTGGGCTCATCGAGAAGCAGAATTTCCGGCTGCAGCGCCAGCGAGCGCGCCAGGCCCACTCGCTTTTGCATTCCGCCGGAAATACCGCTCGGCATCTTATCGAGGTCGCGTTCCATGCCAACGCTGCGCAATAACTCCTTCACGCGATCGTTTCGCTCGGAGGCCGACATTGTGGTGTGCCGCTCCAGCGGGAACGCCACATTCTGCGCGACGGTCAACGAGTCATAGAGCGCCGCCGCCTGAAACAAAAAACCCATCTTGACTCGCAACAGATTCATTTCTTTGAGTCCGATTCCCGCAATCTCCTTCCCCGCGATGCAAATCGAGCCGGCATCGGGATTTTGGAGTCCGATGATCAGCTTCAATAAAACGCTTTTCCCGGTGCCGCTTCGGCCCAGCACGGTGAGCGTCTCGCCTCGAACGACAGTCAGGCCGATTCCGTCAAGGACGTGCTGCTCGCCGAAGGATTTGTGGACGTCCCGAAGCACCAGCAACGGATCGCCGGGCTTGTTGCCGGTCCGATTTCTATCCGAATTGGCTTCCGCAATAGAATGCGTCATGGGAAAAAGATGAGAATCAGCTTCACCAGAATGACGTCTGCCAAAATCACAAACAGCGAAGCCAAAACCACCGAACTGGTCGCCGAACGCCCAACACCCTCGGTGCCCCCTCGCGTGCGCATGCCCTGGAAACAAGCCACCAAGCCGATAATCAGACCGAAAATGCAGGTTCTGAACGTCGGCGCAAGAAAATCGCTGAACCGCACGCCCGAAAACCCTTTGCTAAAAAAGCGGTGCAAGGAAATGGGCTCGGCAAGAGTCGTCGCTACCCACCCAGCGACCACACCGAAGAAGTCGGTCACCAGCGTCAGCAGCGGCAGGGCCACAATGCACGCCAGCACGCGCGTAAAAACCAGCAGTTTGTAGGGATCTACAGCCGAGGCCTCAATCGCATCGATTTGCTCGCTCACTTTCATCGAACCCAATTCAGCTCCGATGCCAGCCCCCACGCGTCCGCTAACCACCAGCCCGGTGACGATCGGCCCCATCTCATGAATGATGGAGTAAGCGATTGCGGCAGGAAGCATGGAGGTGGCGCCAAATCGCGCCAGGCTGCTGCGGCTCTCCAGTGCCAGAACGGTGCCGATGGCAGCGCCGGCAAGCGCCACAAGCGGTAGTGACTTGGACCCGATTTCGTCGAATTGCCGAACAATCTCGCGAATTTCAAACGGCTTTGCGAAAGCCGAGCAGATTACCCTCCAGGAAAAGCTCCCCAAGTCCCCAAACCACTCGAGCGAATGACTGATTGTCGTCCCGGTCGAAGCCGAAGTGGATTCCATAAAATCTCCGGATGTTACGTCTCAGTGCTAATAGACCTAAAATGAGCGAACAAATTTCAACTAATGATCTTGAGCAGCAGTGCCGCCTGGCGAATTGGAACGGCCTACGTGACTGAACATCGTGTGCGGTCCTCCATAAATGAATTCCATAGCCACATTTCCAGCGGCCTGCGTCAACAGGTTGTAATTTCCCATCCGAAACCCATCTTTCACCCCAAAGCGGCGCGGATACCAGGCAAGTGCCGTCATCGAACCGGCATAGGGTGAAACAAGTCCCGGAATGGAAAATACTCTGTGACCGTCATCTCCCCGACGTGCCGTAAGGGTGGAAATCAGCGCATGGCGAATACGAGGAAACAACCCCGTGCATTCGCAACGATAATAGGCGGCGTCCTCATGAAGTATCTCCGCCATCCCGTAACTGCTCGCCGTTGTAACAACCTGGACGCCGAAGTTGCTTGCTACACGTTCCCCGTAGGCACCCCAGCCGCTACCCCACTCCGGCGGCGAATTACTGTCCTGTTGAAATCCTGCCGCGACAGCAGCTTTCGCAAACGCATACGGCCCAAAGGCATCGAACGCAAAGAGCCGCAGTTTTTCCTTTTCTGTAGGCGGCGTATAAGCCAGGATCGGACTCGGGTAAAGTGGCCTTGACGACGGCGGGCCCACGGCGGTAACGGTGGATGAAAGCTCCGCGGCAGGCGCCGTCTGCGCCATCGCTTTCGGTGAGATTACCGCAACCGAAATGATAGGAATCAAGAGATACGCTAACCGATACTTCTTCATGTTTCTTGCTCCTTGAAATGGGCACACGGCTAAAGTTGGAGCAAGCCTGAACGGCTACGTGAGTCCAGCAACTGCGCGCAATGTCTATTCGTGGATGCCCGAACATTGAGCGCAAATCATACTGAAGAATGAGTGTAGGTGCCTGTGTGGGTGCCGTCTGTCTGGTTTAGGACACTTCAGTTGTTACGCAAGTCCCTGCCGTTTCCGGTCTTTACTCATAGCCTGGGGGCAACAACAGCGCCATAGAATTCGTCCTGGAAAAAGTGGATTCCGAGCCACACAGACGCCTCGATTCTGTATGCTATAATTTTCTTTAGCTATCACGGCATAGCGAAATTTATACAAATTGGCCGTGCGGAGAACGCCGATGGCAATGAAGCCGACTGAAAAAATCTGGCATAACGGGAAGCTGATCGATTGGAATGACGCGAAGATTCACGTCCTTTCCCACGTGGTCAGCTACGGCTCCTCCGTATTCGAAGGCATCCGCTGCTATGAGACCAAGAGCGGCCCGGCGATCTTCCGCGTGCGCGAGCATTTCCAGCGCCTGGTCAACTCCGGAAAAATCTATCGCATCGAGTGGCCTTACACCGTGGACGATCTCTCGAATGCCGCCGCGGAAGTCGTGCGCGCCAACAAGATGAATTCCTGCTACATCCGGCCGATCGCTCTGCGCGGCTATGGCGATATCGGCGTCGGCGGGCTTTCGGTGCCGACTGAAGTTTACATCGCCTGTTGGGAATGGGGACGCTACCTGGGTCCGGAGGCAATCGAGAACGGCGTGGACGTCTGCGTCAGTTCGTGGAATCGCATGGCGCCCAATACCCTGCCAAGTATGGCCAAGGCTGGCGCCAACTACATGAATTCGCAGTTGATTCACATGGAAGCGCACGCCAACGGCTATTCCGAGGGAATCGCGCTGGACACCAATGGTTTCGTCAGCGAAGGATCGGGCGAAAACATTTTCGTCGCCATGGACGGCGCGCTGATCACGCCTCCAATCGGGGCCAGCGTGCTTCCCGGCATCACCCGCAATTCCGTAATGAGGCTGTGCGAGGATCTGAAAATCCCGGTGCGCGAGCAGATGGTTCCGCGGGAAATGCTCTACATCGCCGACGAAGTGTTCTTCACGGGCACGGCAGCGGAAATCACGCCGCTGCGCTCAGTCGATCGCATCCAGGTCGGCAAAGGCTCGCGCGGACCGATCACCAAAGCGCTCCAGGAAGAATTTTTCGCGATTCTCAACGGCTCGCGTCCAGACCGCCACGGCTGGCTCACGCCAGTAGGAGTGCCGACGGGCGCAGGAACTCGCTAAAGAATCCTGGTGCGATTGTTTCTGGCGTTCGAATAACCATATCAGCTTCCAATCGTCGAACTTTGCACATATACGATGGCAGCGATGCAATTCCCTGCCGAATGGACATGACGGAGTCTCGTGTACAACAGACCCCAAAGACTGGTTGCTGAATTCGTCGGCACGTTTTCGCTCATCTTCTTCGGCGCAGGCTCGATCTGCGCCGATCAATTCCTGCGCACCAGCGGACAAACGGGAATCGGCCTGCTGGGAATGGCTCTCGCCTACGGTCTCGCGATGGGCGTGATGGTCACTGCGCTGGGGCCCATCTCCGGCGGGCACTTCAATCCGGCGATCACGATCGGCTTCTGGGTCACTCGAAAATTTACTACTTTCGACACCATCACATACTGGGGGGCGCAACTGGGCGGCGCAATTGCGGCGGCGTACGTCCTGAGGCGACTGCCATTCGATGTCTGGTCCGCCGTACAACTCGGCACGCCGGACCTGGCCAGCGGCATCACGCGCACCAGCGGAATCGCCTTCGAAGCGATTCTGACGTTCTTCCTCGTCTTCGTCGTCTTCGCAACTTCGGTAGACCGCGACGGCGTCCTCAACAAGGTTGCAGGCTTCGCCGTCGGCTTGGTGGTCACGGTGGGGGTGTTATTCGGCGGACCGTTTACCGGCGCCGCGCTGAATCCGGCGCGAGCGTTCGGCCCTGCAGTAGCTGGAAATCATTGGACCAACCACGGCGTTTACTGGATCGGCCCATTGGCCGGCGGTGTAGCTGCCTCATGGCTCTATAACACGTTGTTTCCGTTCAGGCCCCCTACTGAAGAATAGTACTGATTGAATTGGCTGCAAACGACCTCATGCACATTCGCGCGACGTTTTTTGCTATGATGGCGCGAAAAATAATGAGCCCAGAGCGGATACCACTGTTTCCACTCGGCCTCGTCCTCTTCCCCGGACAGGCAGTCCCTCTGCACATCTTCGAGCCTCGCTACCGCCTGATGACGCGGCACTGCATCGAAACCAATTCTCCGTTCGGGATTGTGTTCTTTCAGTCAGGAAACATTGCGCAAACCGGCTGCACAGCGCTCATTGTTAAGACAGTGAAGGAATACGAAGACGGGCGCTCCGAAATTCTGACCATCGGCCAGAAAGCCTTTCATTTGATCCGCACCCACAGCGATCAGCCTTATTTCGAAGCGGATGTCGAATATCTGGAAGACGATTTTGATGGAATCGACGACGCTGTTTCCGAGCAGCTCGAAGAACTATACGAGCAATGCCACGGCGTGCTGTTCGACGAGGAACCTCCGCCATTCGATCCCGAGGCAGGCCCCTCGCTCACATATCACATCGCATCCGAATTGCCGCTTGAGGTAGAGTTCCGCCAAACGCTGCTGGAAGAGCGCTCGGAGCCTGAACGCCAAAAGCGTCTGGCCGCGCGCCTCACGGAATGGTATCCGCAATTGCAGCGCCGTGAACGCGTCCGACAAAAGGCATCGGGCAACGGTCACGGCAGTCTCGGTTAAATACCACCGGTCCTTGTAAGGATTCAGAGATGCCAATATTTTCATCTTTCGATTTGTGACATCAATTCTGTCGGTGTCGAACTGCCAGTCCCCGGCTTTCCCCCCGGATTCCAGCATCAATTTCCCATGTGGCATATAATGGAGCTTTGAACCAGACAGGGGCCTCTCTATGACCACGAAACCCGCGACGCTCGGCGAATTGCAGAAGCTTCCCGGTTACGCGCCGGGAGCCACGCGACGAACCGTTAAGGAAGAACTCCGCGCCAACATCTTGAAGAAGCTCGAATCGGGCGAGCCGCTGTTTCCCGGCATTCACGGATACGAGGAAACCGTCCTGCCGCAGATCGCCAATGCCATTCTGGCACGCCACAATTTCATCCTTCTCGGCTTGCGCGGCCAGGCTAAGAGCCGCATCCTCCGCGGCCTGATCGATTTTCTTGACCTGGAAATTCCCTACATCGCCGGATGCCCGATTCATGACAATCCGCAGGCGCCGCTCTGCCGTTCCTGCAAGGACTTGATTGCCGAACGCGGAGATGCCACGCCGATTGCGTGGCTTTCCCGCGACGCGCGCTTCGTTGAAAAGTTGGCCACTCCGGATGTCACTATCGCAGACATCCTCGGCGACGTGGATCCGATCAAGGCGGCGCGTTCGGGCCGCGATTTGGGCGACGAACTCACGATTCACTACGGCTTGCTGCCCCGCGCCAACCGCGGAATTTTTGCGGTAAACGAACTTCCCGACCTCGCCGGAAAAATCCAGGTGGGCCTGTTCAACATCATGCAGGAAGGCGACATTCAAATTAAGGGCTATCCGGTGCGCATGCCACTGGACGTGCTGATAGTGTTTACGGCCAACCCCGAGGATTACACTGCGCGCGGAAAAATCATCACTCCACTAAAGGACCGCATCGGGTCGGAAATTCGTACGCATTACCCGGTGACAATTGAAGAAGGCGTGGCCATCACTGCACAAGAAGCCTGGGTGGCGCGGGACGGCGGCGGGCCAAACGTCGATGTCCCCAGCTATATTCGCGAAGTGATCGAGCAAACGGCCTTCCTTGCACGAGATGACAAGCGCATCGACAAACGTTCGGGAGTCAGCCAGCGTCTGCCGATTGCCTGCCTGGAAAGCGCGGTAAGCAGCGCCGAGCAGCGAGCCGTGCGCAACCACGAAGCCCGGTCAGCAGTGCGCATTGCGGACGTGTACGCAGCGCTTCCCGCGATCACAGGAAAAATGGAGCTCGAATACGAGGGCGAACTGCGCGGCGCCGAGAATATCGCTCGCGAGTTAATCCGCGGCGCGGTCGGGAAAGTCTTCTCTAAACATATGGAGGGCGCAAATCACCAGCCGGTCGTGCAATGGTTCGAACTCGGCGGCGAGCTAAAAGTTCCCGAAGACGCTCCGGCTTCGGATGCGCTGGCGCAACTCAAACGCATCCAGGGACTGATGGAAAACATCGAACGCCTCGGCGTCGATGGCCGAAGCGGCCCCGCAGGAATGGCTGCGGCAGCGGAATTCATCCTCGAAGGACTTTGGGCGCACAAACGCATCAGCCGCAACGAAGAACGTGGATTCCACGCGGACCGTTCCAAAGCGCCCGAACCGCGCGAACAGGCACCGCGCCCGCCAAGGCGTCAGTTTAATTAGCAACAGTCTGTAAGGAGTTGCCGTGAAATATATCCGTTACACAAAATACACGGGCGAACCGGGCGACGGCGTTGACTTGCAGGAACTGGTCAAGCGACTGTCCGATTTTTTCCTGCAAAGCGGCTTCGAATCGCAGTTCTACGGAATCTCCGAAATGGACCCGGAAAAATCGATGGAGGCATTGCGCCAGGCGATCCAGCGCGCCCTCGAAGAAGGCGACCTGCTTCCCGACCAGCAGATGCAGGACCTGCTCGACGGCACTCCGGAAGAACAACAGGCAAAGATGAAGGAAATGATCGACCAGTTGATGGATCGCCTGATGGAAGAAGGCTACGTCACCGGCCAGCCGCAAGTCACCGCCCCGCCGGAAAAAATGCAGCCAGGACAAGCGAGACAGGGCCGTGAACGCGATGCCGAAGCCCGCTTTGAAATCACCGACAAGACCATCGACTTTCTCGGCTTCAAAACCCTGAAAGACCTGATGGGATCGCTGGGCAAGAGCAGCCTCGGCAGACACGATACGCGCGACCTCTCGACGGGTGTCGAATCTGGCGGTATTTCCCGCGCCTACGAATTTGGCGACACCTTAAATCTCGACATCAGCGCCACCTTATTCAACGCTGTCCGCCGTGACGGCGCGCGCGTCCCCATCGAAATCGATTATCCGGACCTGATGGTGCACCAGACCGAGTATCAAAGCTCCTGCGCGACGGTGCTAATGCTCGACTGTAGCCACAGCATGATTCTGTACGGTGAGGACCGCTTCACCCCGGCGAAAAAAGTGGCGCTTGCGCTTTCTCACCTCATTCGCACGCAATTCCCCGGCGATTCGCTCCATCTGGTTTTGTTCCACGATTCCGCCGAAGAGGTTCCGCTTGGCGACCTGGCCCGCGTGCAGGTGGGTCCGTACTACACAAATACGCGTGAAGGACTGCGGCTGGCGCGACGCATCCTTGCCCGCCAGAAAAAAGACATGAAGCAGATCGTAATGATCACCGACGGAAAACCTTCGGCGCTCACGCTCGAAGACGGCCGCATTTACAAGAACGCATTCGGCCTCGACCCGTTAGTCGTAACGCAGACCCTCGAAGAAGTGGGCCGCTGCCGCCGCTCCGGAATCCTGATCAACACATTCATGCTTGCCAGCGACCACAGCCTGATTCACTTCGTGCAGAAAGTAACCGAACTTTGCCGAGGCAAAGCGTACTTCACCACACCCTACACCCTCGGCCAATACCTGCTGATGGATTACATGCAGAAAAAAACGCGCCATATTCACTAACCGGAAGCACAGACTTCAACCTGTGCGCTTTTGGGTTTCGATTGGTACATGCACAAATTCAAAACCAGGCAGGCTGCCCTTCACTTTGCTCAGGGTAAAAAGCCTGCCCTACTCTTCCAATATTTTCTTCTTGTGTTTGACAGGTTTCAATCGTTTGTCGGGAATAACGCGCTCGCTTGGAGGCGGACCGGCCAGTTCGCGAGCGCGACGTCGAGCATCGCACGCCGCGCTAAATTTTGAAGGTTTTCTTTTCTTCTTTGGCATGATCTTGATCAGGCAAATATTCTTGCGAGAATAACATTATTCTCATTTGAAGTGTTCACTGGTTGCTGGCACGTGCTCTCAATGTATTATTTGCTCGATAAGACACACGCCAGTAAGAGATAGTCAAAGCTGCACTTGTCAAGTTTGTGTTGACGAGTAAAATCGCTTCGCCAGTGAGTCATCCATTTTCCCAATTCAAGAAGGGCTTGGTTTCAGGACTCGATTTTATCTCTTATCCTGAGACCTCGTTACCCTGAGGAATAGCCATGATGATTAGCGACTCTCGATTAAGCAATAGTGGACTGGCGTGTCGGGTCCTCGGAATCTTGGTTCTTATCGCAATCATTTGCATGGCTGGTTGCCAAACGTCGTCGAATATCGAAGGGCAACTCGCTGTTACGACATTGTCGGGGGGCCTTCCTGCAGGATCGGTGTCAGCAGGAGGAGCTTACCCTTCCACTACGCTGGCCGCCTCTGGAGGAACCGCGCCCTATACCTGGGCTGTCACTACCGGAGCGCTACCAGCAGGCCTAACTTTAAGCGCGTCAGGAACTATTTCAGGTAGTCCTACCACAGCCGGAACAGACAATTTCACCATTACCGTAACTGACGCAGCAAACCATACTGCAACAGCTAACCTGAGCATCACAATAAATCCCAAACTCACGATTACGACACCATCTGGTGCATTGCCCACTCAGGGCGTTGTGGGTTCCCCCTATGCGGCGACGGCACTTGTCGAAACCGGCGGCGTCGGCCCCTTCACATGGGTACTCAAGACGGGCAATCTTCCGGGCGGCTTGAGTCTGAGCGCTTCTGGAACAATCAGCGGCACAATATTAGGATCTGTTGTCCCTGGGATCTTCCCTTTTACAGTGCAAGTGACCGACTCACAGGGCAATGTGGTTGTGTCAGGCACCATATCAATCATTGCTAATGCTGTCGCCGCGATCACCAGCGCAACTAACACTACATTCAGCGTAGGGACGCTAGGATCCTTCGCGGTTACGGCAACAGGGAGCCCAGCACCGAGTCTTTCGGAAAGCGGAGCGCTGCCCAACGGCGTTACGTTCAATACGGCTACAGGAGTGCTAAGCGGGACTCCAGCAGCAGGTACGGCGGCTAATTATCCGATCACATTTACCGCACACAATGGAATCGGCGCAGACGCGGTCCAGAACTTCACACTAACGGTGGGGCAGTCTGCCTCAATCACCAGCGCCTCGAGCACTACCCTCACTGTGGGGACTCCCGGTTCGTTTACGGTAACGGCGACCGGATTCCCCGTTCCAACCTTGCTGGAGAGCGGAACGCTACCCAACGGCGTTACGTTCAATGCGGCAACCGGCTTGCTCAGTGGGACTCCAGCAGCGGGGGCAGGGGGATCCTATCCCCTCACGTTCACCGCGCACAACGGAATCGGTGCGGATGCCGTCCAGAACTTCACTTTGACAGTGAACCAGACTGCCGCAATAACCAGCGCAAACAGTTCGTCATTCACAGTGGGAGTTGCAGGATCGTTCACAGTAGTGGCCACCGGGTTCCCGGTGCCGAGCTTGTCAGAGAGCGGGGCGCTGCCCAACGGCGTAACGTTCAATACGGCTACAGGAGTACTGAGCGGGACACCTGCGGCAGGTACGGCAGCTAACTATCCGATCTCATTTACCGCACACAATGGAATCGGCGCAGACGCGGTCCAGAACTTCACACTGACAGTTACGCCGACGCCCGTCGCTCCAGCTATTACCAGCTCAAGCGGCACCACTTTAACTGTTGGTACGCTTGGGTCGTTCACGGTAACAGCGACGGGAAGTCCGACGCCAAACCTGGCTGAAAGCGGAGTGCTTCCCAACGGGGTGACCTTCAACACTACAACAGGGGTGCTGAGCGGAACACCAACAGCAGGAACAGGTGGGACATATCCCCTCACATTCACGGCGCACAACGGAGTGGGCTCAGATGCGGTTCAGAGTTTTACGCTAACGGTGGACCAGACCGCCACAATCACCACGACGTCAACTACAACTTTCACGGTGGGCTCGGCCGGAACATTTACAGTTACGGCGGCGGGATTCCCGGCTCCGACTCTTTCGGAGAGCGGACCGCTGCCTAACGGAGTAACTTTTAACAGCACGACAGGAGTTTTGAGCGGGACGCCGGCAATGGGAACGGCGGCGAATTATCCAATTACATTCACTGCGCACAATGGGATCGGCACAGATGCGATGCAGAACTTTACGCTGAAGGTGAATCAGGTCCTCATCATAACAAGTGCTAACAACGCGACATTCAACGTAGGGGGCGCAGAGACGTTCACGGTAACAACGACGGGCTTCCCGCAGCCGTCACTGAACGAAACTGGTGTACTGCCAAGCGGGATTACATTCACCGACAACGGAAATGGCACGGCAACGCTTGGCGGAACCCCAGCAGGGACTAGTGGAGGGAACTATAGCCTGACAATCACGGCGAGCAACGGTGTTGAGACCAATGCTACACAATCATTTACTCTCTTAGTGGATCAACCCCTGTCAATCACGAGTGCTAACAGCACGACATTCGCGACGGGCATTGCAGGAACATTCACTGTAACGACGACAGGCTTTCCGAAACCATCGCTCAGAGAAACTGGCGCATTGCCCAGTGGCGTTACGTTCATCGACAACGGAAACGGCACAGCGACTCTGGCCGGGACGCCCGCTGCCACCAGCGGCGGCAACTACACCGTGACAATCACCGCGAGCGACGGGATCGTGGAACCGAGTGTGAACCAGACCTTCACACTTACGGTGGACCAACCACTGGCAATCACGAGCGCGAATAGCACGACATTCACGGTAGGAAGCGCGGGAACGTTTACGGTTGCAACCACAGGCTTCCCGAAACCCTCACTGGCCGAAAGCGGAGCGTTGCCTGGAGGGGTCACCTTTGTCGACAATGGAAATGGCACAGCAACCCTGACTGGAACACCTGCTTCCGCCAACAGTGGAGTCTATAGCCTGACGATTACAGCAAACGACGGCGGTGTGGAACCCAATGCAACGCAGACCTTCACATTAACTGTGAACCAGTCTCTGGGCATTACCAGCGCAAACAATGCGACATTCGCCGTGGCAACAGCGGGAACATTTACTGTCACGGCTACAGGGTTCCCCGCTCCAAGCTTGTCCGAGACGGGTGCGCTGCCCACTGGGGTAACCTTCAACACATCGACAGGAGTGTTGAGTGGAACGCCAGCAGCCGGAACCGGCGGCTTATATCCCATAACGTTCACTGCCCACAATGGAGTCGGAACGGATGCTTTGCAGAGCTTCACATTAACAATCGATGCAGCAGCAGCGATTACTAGTGTCAACAACGCGGTATTTACGATCGGAACGACAGGAACATTCACTGTGACGGCAACCGGTTTCCCGGCTCCGACTCTGGCTGGAAGCGGTGCCCTGCCCACCGGCGTAACGTTCAATACCGTCACGGGCGTCCTCAGTGGAACGCCAAATGCCGGAACTGGTGGAATATATAATCTAACGTTTACTGCGCACAATTCCAGCGGCCCAGATGCTACTCAGAGCTTCACATTTACGGTCGCCACGGCGCTACCGTCAGTCGGCTTTGTTGTGCCGGGTCCGGTCTTTGCTAACGGGAATTCAGAGAATATTCCGATCACTGTGACCAATGATCAGGCGGGTGACGTCCTTACGGTCACCGGCCTCTCAGTGGGAGGAGTCGCCTGCACGTTGCCGTCCTCAACAAACTGCGGAACGCTTGGCAGCAGCATTACGGGCACATCCGGGTCGGGCAGCTACTCGTTGACGTACCTGCCACCGTCATCGGCAAACATCAACACGCCGACTACATTTACCCTAGTCATTTCATCGAGCCTCCTCGGCTCGTTTGCCGCTACCGGAAACTTTACTGTGAATCCTGCTGGCGCCGTTCTCGTCACGACGGGCGGACCCAATGCCAGAGTTCAGCCGAATGGTGTGCTGGAGCCAAGTACCTTTAGCGCAACCATATACAACGACATTGGCGCACAAGGCGCCACAATTTCGCTGCTGGCCAGCGGCTATGCATGTCCGTCACTAAATAACGGGACAGGTGCAACAGCCTGCGGGACACTCATCATCGGCTCGACAACAACAGGAACAACAACAACTGCCACAACCGGCATTCCATTCACTAAAACTAACTTCACGTTTGTGAATCCGACAGGAGTACCGAATCCTCCCTACGATCGGCCAATGGTCCTGGCGGTTTCGAAAGCGGACCCCACGAAAACCGCGCAAGACAATTTCTTGATCTCCACATCGATCCAAAACGGTCTTTTCTTTCCTAATAACAGCCGATTGGCTTCCGCCTTGGCTGCAACCGGAGCCGCACCAATCACGATCCAGGCGAATATCAACGGCGACACTGGGACTAACAAGACCGTAACTTGGACGCTGCAAGCGAGCGGGTCTAACTGTCAGCCCGCTTGCGGCGTGTTGGGAACGCCCGCATACACCTGGAATGGAAACAACAATTCGGTTACTGCGACAATTCCGTACACTCCACCGGCAACGGTTCCTTCTGGTCAAACGGCGTTCCCGACAATCACAGCTACATCCGTTGACAACGCGGCAGCTACCGACAGCTTCACTTTCCAGATTGTCGACGGAAGCTGTGGCACCGGTCATGAATCCATTCTGAACGGGCAATACGCGTTCCTCGCTAAAGGCGGCGGTGCGACTGTCGGCTACGACGTGTTCCTCGGAAGCTTCACGGCAAATGGAACCGGTGGCATTATGACTGGAACCCTGGATATCAACCGCACGGTGAGCACCTCGACAGGGTTAACGATCTTGGCGGCAGGAAGTTCTTACTCTGTAGGCGCGGATAATCGAGGCTGCCTGACGCTGGTTAACTCCGCAGGCGGATCGTCAACCTATCGCATCGCACTTGGGACCCTCTCCTCAGGCGTGGCGACGCAAGGCAGTTTGGTCGCGTTCACTGACAACAGCGGCCAAGGCCAGCGCGTACAGGGTGTCCTGATGAAACAGGACCCGACTGCTTTCACAAACAGCGCGATTAGCGGCAATTTTGTGTTCGGCGATGAAGGCATCGACGCCTCCGGTGGCCGGATCGCTGTTGCGGGCGTCACGACGGCAAATGGCACAGGGGTGCTAAGCAATTTCGACACGGATACTGACGACTACGGCACTCTGGATACGAACGACCAAACCGGTTCCGGGACGTACAACATCTCGGCAACCGGAAGGGGTACAGCGACATTCACCAGGAGTCCCAATCCAACAGCAAACACTGTGTTCCAGGTCGTTTCCGCGTCCGAAATCCTTTCTATGACAACCGACCCCCTGACTCAGGCCACTCCGATCCTGAGCGGAGACTATAAGAAACAGACGGTCGCCAGCTTTACAGGAACGGAAATGAATAATAGCGGCTACGCCTTCTATGGCTTCTCGATCGACGGGGGAAATGGCGGAGACAATATTATTATCGGCCAGGCGCAGATTACGACTGGCAGCGGTAACGTAACAAATGGAACGGTGACCCTGGATCAGAACGACAATGGGGTCTTAAACCCAAACAACCTTGACCAACCGGGACCTGAACAATCGTCTTCCGCCTTATTCACCATCGGATCCAATGGAAGGATGACGATTACAGGAGTCGGGAACAATCCGCCTATTTTTTATCTGACTGGACCGTCGGGTGGCTTCCTGGTTGGCACAGATCAGAGCGCTGTTTTCGGGCGGCTAGCAAAGCAGACAGGAACTCCGTTCAGCACATCCACGATTACCGGACAATTCTTCTTCGGCGGCCAAGCATCCACCAATGGTTCGCCGTATGATAGCGGCACAGTTAACTTCACTCCGGGGACTCCAAACGGAACGATCACGGGCACGGATGATAGTTCTTCACCTGCCAATAATAACTCCAGCTGCCCAACAAATTGCGGCGGCAGTTTGGATCCAAACAGTTCTATTGCGAACAACGGGTCCACACCGACATACTCCTTCTCGACTGGTTCTACGGTTCAGGGACAGGGCACCGTCGGCACCGATTCGATCGCATACATCATTTCTCCGACTCAGGTCATATTTCTTCAGACCGGCCAATCGCAGGCAGACCCGACTAACGTTAGCCCGGCGGAATTGTTCATCATCCAACAGTAAATCCAGGAAGATAATTTCAGAAAGGCCGATCAGAAATTAGAGGAGATCGGCCTTTTCCATTTATAGCTACTGTTTAATTTGGGAATAAAATTATGCAAAAGGAAGATCGAGCTTTTAATCGCGGTGAATCGAGGCAGAGGCTGTTGCTGTGAGGTATTCCACCAATTCAAACACTTTGGGAGTCGTGCAGACTTCATAGTAAGCGCGGGTACCTGCAGAGCCAATGCGGCCATCCGACAGCAGTTGGCGCACATAACCCCGACGAATCAATACGGGTTCAACACTGTCGCCAACCGGCGTTTCTCCAGCAAAAAAAGTAACGCGCTCTTTGCCCCACGGCATCACACAATCGGTATCAATGGAAGTTAACGCAATTTCTTCCTGTAGCTTCTGGAAGCCCTCTTCGTTTAATTCGACACCATTCAAATTAAAGCGAATCAGGAATTCATCGGCTTCATCTTCAGCCACACCTTCCATCATAGTTTGGAACAGAAATAGGTGAAAAAAGGAGGGATTACGTGAAAGTAGGCGCTTAGCGGCCTTCGAGCAACTCGACAGCCGGTCGGACAAGTTCAACGCTCGAGAAATCATGATCCGGGAGTCGGTATCCATCCAATACGTTGGCGCGGACCCTTGGTAGGCGATGCCAACGCCTAGTTCAAGGCGCGGCAAATCGGTCGATTCCGCGCGCTCGTTATAGGCGGCAGACACGGCCAGAATTTGACGGGAAAGAGCGCAGGCCTTTGAAACGGCGCGTTGTTGTGCACGGTTGGACTCATTTTCGTAAATCGCCAGCACCAGTGCGTCGCCTTCGATAAACACTTTTGCCGCACCGTAGCGTTCGAGAATTCGCTTCACCGGCTCATAAAAATTCAAACTGAACAAAGAAGCGGGATTCAGGCCGCGCGCCAGAAGGTCCTGCGTGATTTTGGTCGAGCCGCGCACGTCCGCCTTGATGATGGTGTGGGACACCACTCTGTCTTCGGCGGGCTTCGCTTCCTCGTTTAACAGAAATTCATACAGGCTGTTGTTCAAGTCCGATAGGTCCCGCGTCCGCTCATTTCGGACCAGATTGACTCGTTCCATCGCTGCTGTCAGCCGCTCGTAGTTGCGGATATCGCGGCGAAGCCGCATGAAGTCCTCCGCGAACCGGAGGGCGACGGCGCGAATTTCTTCGCGTGTGGCCCGGCGAATTTTCTTCGCCAGCTCGTCGATACGCTGCGTGGAGAACTGCCGCGCTGGAAATTGTTTCAGAATGTCTTCGACGTGCTTGAATTCCTCGCGCGAAACCAGCGCCTTCTTCAACTGCTGCAGGTGGATTGGCGGGCAATAATCGAGACTGATGTTCCGCAACTGGTAGGTAGCCAAAATATGAATGAGCAAATCGCGTTGCTCCAGCCGCGCGACCCATTCGTCAAGCATGCGGTCGCGCATCTCCGCCGCGCTGCCGCGCTCCTCGCCGGGGGCATTGACATCGAATAATCGGCGGGCGTTTTCCGGCTGATTCAGGTAATCGCCCAAGCGCTCCTGGTATTGCCCGGCGAGATACTCAGCCTTACCTTTCGCGGCCTCAATGCGAGGGCTCATTTCTTCGAGCTTATGCCTCCGCTCCCGAAGTTTCTTCTCCACGTCGGTCATCGCGGCGCGAATACTTGCAGGGTCGGAACCGAAGCCCACGCGAGCCATCAATCCGTCTGAACGCTCGATGCGACGCGCCAGGGCACTGTGCTCTTCTTCAAGACGCGCGATTTCCGCGCGACCAGCCAACGCGGAGTCCACCAATGCCTGGTGCTCGCGCCATTCCTCGCTCAGTTCATTCCCGTGGTCGCCTGCCAGCACTGACTCCCTCAGGAAATCGAGGAAGAATGCATCGAACGTTTCGAATCTGTCCTGGTCGCGCAGGTAATTCCCAAGCAGGACGTATTGTTCGAGAAAGAGCACATCGTCCTTGCCTCCCTCAACGAAGGCCAAACGATTGTTCAGAGCCTCATAGGCCCCGACCAATTCATCGCCGAATAAAGCTTTCCGGGCTCTGGTCAGGCTGTTTTCTTCGATATCTACGATCGCCTGGTATACGTGCTGTCCCACGAGGCGAAACATATTCCGGCGGTCCGCCTGCACTTCGGCCAGGCGCGACTTCATCACGTGCGCCTGTTCGGTGTGTTCGAAATGCGCGCCGCGGCTGCGGATATATTCTTTGGCTTCCAGCAACAGGTTCGCGAATTGCGCGCTGATCTCCTGCGTGAGGAATTTCAGCAATGCAACCCGAAGCAGTACGTCGATCTCTATATTTTTCTTATACTTGGCCTGCTGAAGTCCAGCGTGCAGCAGGTCGGCAAGATGACGCTTCCAGGCGGAAGCTTCCGGCGGGCGAGGCGCTTTTCGATCCATCTTCGAACGCTCGGCTTGTGTGCGGAACCCCAAATTGGCGTTCTGCCTTGTAAATTCCAGCAGGTACGCCCCGGTTACCTCAACAAACTTCGGACTTAGGAAGACGTCATGATGGATGTTGTCCACCCCAACGGCTAGTGTGCCTAAGGATAACTCCACCACATAGGTCTTAAGGTTTATCCGCGCGGGAATGCCCGCGGCAAGCATGGACATGCGTTCGGGCATATTAGGGTCGCAACAAACTACAGTTGAGCGTAACAAGACTTTAGAGCATGAACAAGGCGACGAACCCTACCCGTTAACAGTAAGTAGGGCATTTGCAGAACACGGTGGGTCGGGAAATTCAATGACTTGGGTTTAGGGTGTTGCACTATATGATTTCCAAAGGGCGCGGATTTCCTAACGCCTACGACTTATCGATATTCAACCCCGAAATCGCAATCCGTCGTGCATCCCCACCCGCGTGTTCGAGGCGAATCTCGACGCGCGGCCAGTCCGTGCGGAAGGTAAATCTCTCCGGCCATTCCACGATAACAACCGCTTGTTCGTTGAGGGCGTCTTCCAAACCGAGCGATTCGAGGTCGGGAAAATTTTCGATACGATAAAGGTCCACGTGATAGATCTTGCACGGGTTTGGACTCGGCTTCGATCCCGCCGGATTCCCGTTTTGAAACACATGCACGAGCGTAAACGTGGGGCTAGTGACGTCTTCTTCCCGCGCCGCTCCTAGGCCGCTGACTATTCCCTTCGTAAGCGTTGTCTTCCCCGCGCCGAGTTCCCCGCTCAGCATGACAATCACCGGCGGACGTAGACTCGCCGCGATTTCACGGCCTTTAGCGATGGTTTCTTCGCTGGAGTGAGTGATAAAAGAACTATCGGCCATGTTCCCATTCCATGAGAATTTGCGAGTACGCTTCCGGGATCGCTTCGATCAGGTCCGTGGCAATCATGGGAGCGTGGCCCACTCGCGAGGCCGCGATGTCTCCCGCAAGTCCATGCAAATAAACGCCCATGCCCAAAACGCGCGCCCAGTCTTCGATTCCAAATTGCGCCGTCAGCCCCGCGAGGATTCCCGTAAGCACGTCGCCGGTACCGCCAGTAGCCATTCCTGGATTCCCAGTCGTATTGACATAGGCATTTCCCGAAGGAGTCGCCAAAATGGTGTGGAAGCCTTTCAGGATCACGTACGCGCGCCAACGCCCTGCCGCTTCCAGCGCAACTTCCAGCCTTCGTGCCTGGACTTCCTTTACAGTGACCCCCAGCAAGCGCGCCATTTCGCCCGGATGCGGAGTGACCGCCAGCGCCGGGGCCTTGCGTTCGTTGAGATGATCCGCCATTCCCGCGTAGGCATTCAGACCATCCGCGTCCAGAATCAGCGGAAGCTCAGTTTCAGAAACGACATGCCGGATGAATTGTTGCGTTTCACTCTGCATCGAAAGCCCCGGGCCAACGGCAAGCACGGTTTTGCCTTTCGCAATTTCCGCGAAGCGTCCGTAATCGAGATTGCGAAGACTCGCGGTGCCCGCATCGGTAGCGGCAAGAGGCGCAGTCATCATTTCCGAAGCGCCTGCGGACACCGTAGCAAGCACATCGAGCGGCGTCGCCACGGTGACCAGGCCAGCGCCGGAGCGCAATGCCCCACGTGCCGACAGCACAGCGGCACCCGACTTGCCTAATGACCCTGCGACGATCAACGCATGCCCATAGGTGCCCTTGTTGCCCCCGGGATCGCGCGACAACGGCAAACTTCGAAATTCACCGGGATCCACCCAATGCATCTTCAAGTGCGGGTCGGACTCAAGCAGCTCGGGCGGCGTGCCGATGCCGCGAACGATAAGGACGCCACAACTCGAAGCCCGCGCCAGCACCATCTGGCCCAGCTTCGGGGCGGTCAGCGTCACTGTAAAGTCCGCAGCAACCACCGGGCCGCCAAAATCCTGCGCGTCGGAAGCCAAGCCGGATGGCATGTCTACCGCCACTACAGTGGGCTTTTTGCCTTTGCTGTTACTTTTGGATCGCGCCGCATTTAAATCCGAGATCACCGAACCAAGGAGACCCTCGACCGGACCGCGCAGCCCGGTACCGAGCATTGCATCCACGATCAAATCCGCATCGTCAAGAGCCGCGTGCGCGGAATCCCACTCCGCGCTGCTGGTTACGACACGCATCTCGCCCAATCCTTGCTGCCAGCGCTTCAAATTGATCGCCGCGTCGCCTTCCAGCGATCCGGGATCGGCGAATAAAATCACTTCGGGCGCACAGCCGGACTCTTTCAGCAGCCGCGCCACCACCAGTCCGTCGCCGCCGTTATTTCCCTTCCCGCACAACACCACAATCTTCCGACGCGCAAGCCCGGTAAATTTTTCGCGCAGGAATTCAGCGATCGCCGCCCCCGCATTCTCCATCAATTGCAGGCCGGGAACTCCGTACCGCTCGGTCGTCAGCCGGTCGGCCTCCCGCATCTGCGCTGCCGTCAGGACTTTCATTCGTTCAGCCCCCGGACCGAGGAAAAGCGCGAAACAATCACCGTCATATCGTCCGCCTGCTCGGGAGAACCGGACCAGCCCTCCGCGGCACGCATCATCGCATCGGCGATCAGGTGGGATGATTCCTGGCGGTGCAGCTTGATCACCTCGATCAGCCGTTCGGTGCCGAATTCTTCACCGTGCATATTCTCGGGCTCCACCAAGCCATCACTATAAGCGATCAGCATCCCGCCGGGCTGGATTTCGATGCTTCCCTGCTCGTATGGAACGTCATTGAACAGCCCCACGACCGTACCTCCGGTTCCCAGCCGCTCCACGTATTCGCCGCAGAGGTAAATCGGGGGCAGGTGCCCCGCGTTCGTGTATTTCAGCATGCGAGTTTCGGTGTCATACACAGCAAAGAAAAATGTCGCGTAGCGCTCGTCGGAAGTATTGCGGAACAGGTGACGGTTCAAGTGCGAAGCAATTTTGGCGGTGTCGATCTCCGAGGGACTAAAGCCGGGCTGCCCTTCGCGGTAGCGCAACACGTCGCTGCGCAACGCCGCCTGCACGCTCGCCATCAGCAACGCCGCGGAAATTCCCTTCCCGCTAATGTCGGCCAGCGCGATGGCCAGAATTGTCGGCGTGACGCGGATGAAATCGTAGTAGTCCCCGCTAACCACGCGGGCCGGTCGGCATATTGCCTCCAGCTCTACGCCCGGCAATTTCGGCAGCGAGTGGGGGAAAAGCTGCTGCTGCACTTCCTGCGCAATCGACAGCTCATTTTCCAGCCGCTGGCGCTTGCGCTGCTCATCAATCAACGTGGAGACCGAATGCATCATGGAATTGAACGATTCTCCCAACGCCGCAAGCTGATCGCGGTTGGGCACGCGAACCCGAAACGTCAGGTCACCAGCCTGCACGTGCTGTGTAGCCTGATACAGGTCGTCCACGGCAGTAGTAATCGTTCGCGTCAGGACAAAGCCGGTTACCAGCGCGCCGAATTCGATGACCAAAAAGACCGTGCCAACCACTAACAATGCAGTGGCAGCGACTCCGCCAAGATCCCCCAGAGGGCTGAACAATCTTCTGTTCAGCAACGACGGGCGGGTGATGAAAGAGGCGAGAACGCGGGTCGATTCTGCATCGCCTTTGCGGTCATGATCCATTACATCGAGCGTCACGACCCCCGTTATCAGCTTGTCGAACGGATTCAACGCCCGCGGAACCAGTCGCTGCGGCGTCGAGATTTCCTGTACGATTTCATAATCTCCGCGATTTCTCACCAGGGAAACTTCCACGGTGGAAAGGCCATTCTTGTGGCGTAAGACTTCGAATCGGACCGGCCCCAGCTCCGGAGCGAGCGTTTCGAGCAGGTCCGTAGTGACTGGAACCACTGCGGAAACGTAGAGTAATCCCGCCGAGGTTTGCCGATCCATGACCGAGCGCAAACTTAGCGCACCGTCACTGAGAACCAGTCCTCGAAACCGGTCCTTTAAAGGCCCATGGCTTTCCTGCAGCAGGTCTTCCCCCGCGCCGGTTTCTATTTTCAGTCCCGGCAATTCGGTCATCGCGTTTTTGAGGTAGGTTGAAACATCGACTGGCACAGCCAGAGCCGCAGCCTTGCGTCCCGACGTGGCCTCCAGGGCGTAGGACGTCATCATCGTGCCGGTCACCCCGCCCAGCCGGTTGATGCGATCCTCCATCTGCGTGTATAGAACGTACGACCCCAGTTGCCAGTACAGCAGATATGCCGCAAGCCCCGCCATCGCCAGCAGCAGGAGCACCGGAACAACGGCTATGAATATGTACGTGACCGCCAGCCGGCTGCGCAGGCTCCACAACAACCGCTCGCGCACCCATTGCGAAACGCGAATGGTTAAGTACCCGCCGGAAAGCAAAACCAGAAAGACGAGTCGGGCGACGTGCAACCCCAGTAGAGAGAATTGCCGAGACCCCCAAAAGGCTGTAGCGGCCACAAAAACCAGCAGCGCTACAACATCGACAGGGCTCATCCAGAGCCACAGCGCGTGCCAACGATTATTAGGGGTGGAGTCCATGCACCTGAAGAAGAATTATCGCCTGCTTCAGGCAAACAGGCCATCTTTTGTGCGGGTAATCTTGAAGGCCGGCGCTAGGGCTTTAGTCCGGGATTTCCCACGTGGCTGTGACGGCGGCCGTATGCGAAGTAGATCACCAACCCTATCAACAGCCAGGCGAAGAGACGTATCCAGTTAGCAAGCTCCAGAGAAAACATGAGCAGCAGACAACATAAGATTCCAAGGATAGGCACTACAGGACCGAGCGGCGCGCGAAAAGGGCGGTGGACGTTAGGGTGTGTCCGACGCATGATCAAGACCGCGCCACACACAATCACAAACGCGAGCAGGGTTCCGATGTTCACCAACTCGGCGAGAAAACGCAACGGCAGGAAAGCACCCATAGCAGCCACGAAAACACCTGTGAGAATCGTGGACTTCCACGGCGTGCGGAAACGCTCGTGTACGGCGGCGAAGAATCCGGTTGGCAGCAATCCGTCGCGCGCCATTGCCAGAAAAATTCTAGGCTGGCTCAACATCATCACCAGAAGCACGGAGGTAATACCCGCGATGGCGCCCACTGAAACCAATAGCTGCGCCCATGGCAAACCCACCTGCCGGAAGGCGTCTGAGACGGGGGCCTCGATATTGATCTGATTGTAAGGAACCATTCCCGTGAGGACGGCCGCCACGGCGATGTACAAAATCGTGCAAAGGATCAGCGACGTAAGAATTCCGATGGGAACATCCCGCGAAGGATTGCGCGCTTCCTCAGCGTGCGTCGAGAGTGAATCGAAACCAATATATGCAAAGAAAACGTACGCGGCGCCTCCCAGCATGCCCAGTGGCTCCCCCCCTTTCCCCGTCTGGCCCATGATGGTGTGCCCAAAAAAACTCACCCCGGTCAGTCCAAACGGCGCGAAGGGATGCCAGTTAGCCGGATTCACGTAACGGGCGCCAACGATGATCACGAAGAAGACGATCAGAACCTTCAACATCACGATGCCGGCATTCAGGCTGGCGCTTTCCTGAATACCCTTTACCAGAATAATGGTGACAAGCAGAGTGATTACGATAGCGGGCAGATCGAACCAGGTTCCAGTGAGTTTGAGCCGGCCTGTTTCAGGCAGATAGTCGAATGGCGCATTCGTGAATGCGTATGGCAATCGAATATGGAAAATGCCAAGAAAATCCTGGAAGTAATGGGACCAGCCATGCGCGACCGTGGCCGATGCCACCGCGTATTCGAGAATCAAATCCCAACCGATAATCCAGGCGAACAACTCGCCAAGAGTTGCGTACGCGTACGTGTACGCCGACCCCGCTACAGGGACCATCGCCGCGAACTCCGCGTAGCAGAGGGCCGCGAAGATGCACGTGATTCCAGCGACGACGAAAGAGAGCATCAGAGCCGGCCCGGTACGGTCGTGCGCCGCGACACCGGTCAGCACGAAAATCCCGGTGCCGATAATCGCGCCTACCCCGAGGCTCGAAAGCTGCACTGGCCCAAGCACGCGGTGAAGGCGATTTTCGCCGCGAAGCTCTTCGAGCAATGTCTCGTGCGATTTCGTCTGGAAGAGTTGGTTTGGCATAGCCGCCTTTGTTCCGACCGGTTCAGATTAACCGAGAATCACACGGATTTGGAGCTTTCCTCCATTTACTTTTGCGATGGATGCCATCACGCGCTCGCACTCGGCCGCCGTGTCCACAGAAAATATACGGGGACTCCGAGCAACACAATCACCAGTCCGGGCCACGTGTCCTGTGTCTGATAGAGAATCAGAATCAGCATGATCGAAAGGGCCGTAAGGATATAAAGGATCGGAACGATGGGATAGCCCCACGCGCGATAGGGCCGCTCGGCGTTGGGCCGTTTGCGCCGCAGGACGAACACTCCGCCAATCGTCAGCACATAAAACATCAGCGCCGCGAAAATTACATAGTCGAGCAGAACTCCGTAAAGATTTCCATAGCTCACCGCGCCCGTCGCGGAATCCACCAAACGTGTGCGGAGCAACACCAGAAACGCAGCCCAGATTCCTTGCAACACCAATCCCATAGCGGGGACATGCTTCGCGTTCAGCTTCCCAATATTGCGGAAGAACAGCCCGTCGCGTGACATGGCGTAGTACACGCGTGCGCCGGCCAGAATCAGCCCATTCGCGCAGCCGAACGTGGAAACCATAATCGCCAGCGCCATTAAAGTCGCTCCGCTTTTTCCAAAGATTACGGCGAGCGTTGCAGTTGCTACACGGTCATCGGGCGCGGTCTGAATTTGGTGCAGCGACAACGCGAACAGATATGCCACATTCGCAAGAAAATAAAGCGCGATAACAATCGCGGTTCCTGCGGCAAGAGAAATCGGAATATCGCGACGAGGGTTTTTCACTTCCCCGGCGGTGAACGTAATGTTGTTCCACGCGTCGGCTGAAAAAAGCGAGCCGACCTGCGACACGCCAAATGCGATTACCAAGCCAAATAAACCCGAAGCCGCCGTAACAGATGGAATGAATGACTTCATCCAGTTCGCGCCCGGCTGAATCGTTTGCGGATCGTGCAGGGCCCAAATGCTGCTGAAATTGAAGTGAATTGCCGCGGCATTGCGCCCCACAAAAATGCCGGCAAAAATCAGCGCCGCGAGAGCCAACGTTTTTGCGGATGTAAACACATTCTGAATCAGCTTTCCCATTTCCAGCCCGCGCGTGTTGAGAATCGTCAGGAACAGAATTAAAAGCAGCGCGACCAGTTGTTGCACGGAAAGGCTGATCGCATAGCTCGTGGAAAGCCCGATGGGAGGAACAATCCAGGTAGCGGGAGAAATCGCAGGCCACACGACACCAAGAAACCGCGCGAAGCCGACAGCAACCGCAGCGATGGTTCCCGTTTGAATCACAAGGAACAGCGTCCAACCGTAAAGAAAACCCCAGAGCGGAGAATACGCTTCCCGCAGATAAACATACTGCCCGCCGGCCTTGGGCATCATGGCGGCGAGTTCGCCATAGGAAAGCGCCGCAGCAACCGTCAAGAGTCCAGTAATGATCCAGGCGGCGAGCAATCCCCCGGTCGAGCCGGTGTTACGAGAGATGTCAGCGGAAACAATGAAGATTCCCGAGCCAATCATCGACCCGACCACGATCATTGTGGAATCGAACAGGCCCAAGCCGCGCACAAAACCGGAGGATTCAAGCTCTGGCGCCGATTCTGTGACTCCAATGGAACTGTGGTCGGACATCGGGCCGCTCCTTATCCCAGTGTCCGCGACGGCGCGGAGGCTGCCACCTGGAAATATTCTCGAACGCGCGCCTCTGGGTCTTTCGCAACAATCAAATCGTGCGCAACCGCTAGCGAGTCCGCGCCCGCATCGTAAACCTCCGCCGCGCGCTCAACTGTAATTCCGCCAATCGCAACAATTGGCTTGCGCGTCATCTGACGCACGCGGCGCAGAAGTTCAGTACCCACGACGGCATCGGGATTCTGCTTGGTTGACGTGGGAAAGATCGGCCCGAAAGCAATGTAGTCGGCGGATGTCCGATCGGCAGCCACGACCTGCTCCAAAGTATGCGTTGAAATTCCCACCCAGCGCGCCGCGCCGCAAATTCCGCGGGCATCCTCCACCCCCAGGTCTTCCTGCCCCACGTGCACGCCACCCGCGCCTGTAAGCAGAGCAATGTCCGGACGGTCATTCACGATGAACCGTACACTGCGTTGGGACAAATGGGCGGACAGCTTCCGGCAGGTTTCGAATAGTTCGCGAGAAGTAGCATTCTTGCTGCGGTATTGAATCAGCTCGACCCCGGATTCCGCCAGCGTTTCAGCCAATTCCAGCTCCGATACGGTGAGCAAACTGGCGTCGAGTATGGCATAGAGCCTCGGGAACACAAGGTTCATAAGGGTTTATCCCACGGACGTTGTGGCGAATCGGTCAAGGAAGTGCGTGTCAAGTCGACCTTCGGCGAAATCCGCCTCGGCCAGAATTTTGCGATGCAGGGGAATGGACGTCTTGATGCCCTCGACGACAAACATTTCCAGGGCGCGGCGCATTCGCGCGACGGCTTCCGCGCGGTTGTCGCCAAAGGCGATCAATTTTGCCACCAGCGAATCGTAATAGGGCGGCACGACAGAATCGGCATACGCTGCGGTGTCCACACGAATTCCGGGACCGCCGGGAACACGAAATACGGTGATACGCCCTGCCGATGGCACGAACGTTTCCGGGTCTTCGGCATTAATGCGACACTCGATGGCATGCCCGCGAAGAGTGGGCGTTCCCACGATGTCTGCCAGCTTTTCACCCGCCGCAATTCGTATCTGCGCTTTCACCAGATCGACGCCGGTAACCATCTCCGTCACTGGATGCTCCACCTGAATGCGCGCGTTCATTTCGATAAAGTAGATTGAGCCGTCCTCATCCATCAAGAATTCCACGGTACCTGCATTGGTGTAGCCCATCTGCTCCAGGGCTGTGGTTACCTGTGACCCTAATTCCGCGCGTTTTTTGGCATCGAGAGCGGGCGATGGAGATTCCTCAATCAATTTCTGGTGGCGGCGCTGGATGCTGCATTCGCGCTCGCCGAGGTGGATCACCTTGCCATATTTGTCCCCCAGGACCTGAAATTCGATATGGCGCGGCCGTTCGATGAATTTTTCCAGGTACACATCAGGAGTCCCGAATGCCTGTTGCGCCTCGTTTCGGGCCGTGCTGAATGCCGCCGGAAGTTCCTCGTGATGCCGGACCACGCGCATCCCGCGACCGCCTCCCCCTGCCGAGGCTTTGACGATCACCGGATACTTGATCCGAGCCGCTTCCGCCAGGGCTGCCGCTTCATCCGGCACGATACCTTGCGAACCGGGCACCACAGGGACCCCGGCAGCAGCCATTTCGCGCCGCGCTTGGTCTTTCTCCCCCATCATCCGCAGGAGTTCAGGAGTCGGCCCGATAAACGTGATGTGCGACGCCTCGCAAACTTCGGCAAAGTTCGCATTTTCAGAGAGAAAGCCGTACCCGGGATGGATGGCGTCCACGTTAGTAATTTCCGCGGCGCTGATCACCTGCGGGATGTTCAGGTAGCTCTCGCTGGAGCGCGGAGGACCGATGCAGACTGCCTCATCGGCAAATCGCACATGCAGCGAGTTCCGGTCGGCCTCGGAGTAGACAGCGACCGTGGCAATGCCCAACTCCTTGCACGCGTCCATCACGCGCAAGGCAATTTCACCGCGATTGGCAATCAGGATTTTTCGAAACATTGGAGGCCATTGAAACTGCGGATGATCCGCCTATTTTTTCGTGCCCGTCGGGCGCAGTTCGAACAGCGGCTCGCCGTATTCCACCGGCTGACCGTTTTCGATCAGGATTTGCGCCACTTCCCCGCTGATATCTGCTTCAATTTCGTTCATCAGTTTCATAGCTTCGATAATGCAGATGGTCTGCCCAGCCTCAACCCGATCGCCTACCTTTACGAACGGTCCGGCTTCCGGGCTTGGGCCGGCGTAGAACGTGCCGACGATAGGCGACTTGATCTTGTGAAGAGTCTCGGCCGCAGGGGTTGCAGGAGTCTGAACAGCAGGCGCAGGGGGAGCCGCCACCGGTGCGGGCGCGACGTGCGCAGGAATTATTTGATGAACATTCTCAGCGGCAGCAGGCAACGCCCAATTCGGAGGTGCACCATGAGGCGCGGGGGCTTTTTTCAACCGAATGCGGAGATCGCCATGGGCGTATTCGAACTCCTCCAGACCATGATCGGTCATAAAGGAAAGAAGCCGCTCCAACTGGCCCAGGTCGACGCCGGGTACGGATATGTCTGAAATCGGAGGTTGTTTTTTCGAACCCTTCATAAATGCCTACAGTTCCAGAAGTTCCCGCGGGGCAGTCGTAAGTACTTCCGAGCCTCGAGCGGTTACCAGAATGTCGTCCTCGATGCGGATCCCCCCCACGCCTTCAACGTACACGCCAGGTTCCAGGGTAATGACATTTCCAGCCTGCAGGAGCCCCTTTTGGCCTCTGGCCAGCCTTGGGTCCTCATGAATTTCCAAACCGATGCCATGGCCCGTACTATGGACGAAATACTTACCTAAACCCTTGCGCTGCAATACGTTTCTGGCCGCCGCGTCCACCGCTCCCGTCGTTACACCGGGCTTTACCGCAGCCCTTGCTGCAGCCTGCGCTTCCAGCACGGCCTGATACCATCCGCGAACGCGTGACGGTGCCCGCCCCACGTAAACTGTGCGCGTTAAGTCGCTGCAATACCGCCGCAATATAGCACCCATGTCGAGGACGACCAATTCATTTCTCCCGATTTTGCGCTCGGTAGGCCGCGCATGAGGCAGCGCCGAACGAGGCCCCGCCGCCACGATCGCTTCGAATGACTCCCCCGAAGCTCCTTTTCGGCGCATCCGGTAACCCACCTCCGCTGCAAGGTCCTGTTCGGTGACGCCCGGCCGAATCAACCGAATGATTTCCTCCATCACCTCGGAAATCAGTCGCGCTGCATCCCGTATTCGATCGATTTCCGATGGGTCCTTGACTGCGCGCAGTTGGTCCACCAGACCATCGATCGCCGCCCATCGGACACCCTTGCCGCCAGCCTTTTTGAGAATGTTCCAGCCTGCCAGGCTGAGCCTCGCCGGTTCGACCGCGACCTTCAGCCGATTCTTCCGGCGCAGATAATCCCCGATGGCAGCCAGCAACGAGCCTTTCTGGAGGTGCGTTCGAATACCTTTGGCTTCTTCCTTTGCCTGAATGGTGAACCTGCCGTCGGTAAACAGCGATATCGATGTCGGCTCCACCAGCAAAATCCCGGCGTCTCCTGTAAAACCGCTCAGGTAATAAATGTTGGGGGGGTGAGTTTCGATCAGCATGTTGACTCCCGCGGTATCGAGAGCCTGGCGAACACGCTTCAATCGGTTGGAGATCGTCGTTTCCATACAATCGCAGTTTCCATAAAAAGAAGGGAGAAGACCTCTGTCTCCTCCCTCATCGTTTCGTATTGTACCCCGCCAGACCGAAATCAGCCCGGTAGAATTCGGGGGGTCACAAAGAAGAGCAACTCTGAAGACGATACGTTCACCGTAGTGTGTTTAAACAGGTTGCCAATCAGCGGCATGCTACCCAAAAGAGGAACCTGTCCAACGCTTGTCGTCTGGTTCGTAATGACAACACCGCCGATCACCACTGTGCCGCCGTCGTTGATCAGCACCTTGGTTTCGGTAGACTGAGTGCTAAGCGCGGGAGTACCCTGAATTAGAGGAATACCTTGATCGATCTGCGTATTTTCGACTGTTACATCCAGAAATACGGTACCCTCGGCTGTGATCTGAGGAGTCACTTCCAGTTTTAGGAGAGCATCCACATACTGGACGGACACGGTGTTATTGACAGTGGTCTGAATCGGAACTTTGGTACCTTGTTTGACCGTCAGCTTCTCGTTATTTTGGGTCACGCCCTTAGGTTCCGACAATATTTTACCTACGCCCCTGCTTTCCATCATACTCAGGACAAAATCGACAGCGTAGTTGTGACCCTGAGTGGAAATGGTCAAGCCGCTGGTCGGGGCATTCGCACCCAAGTTTGTATTAAGTGGAATTTGGCTTGCGGTACCAGTAGATGTGGCAAACGGCAAGGCTCCAGTGGCATTGTGGATGACAGGGCTCAGGAATGTGGAATTTCCCACCAAACCTCCGATCGCAGTATTGCCTGTCGCGCCCGTAGGAGTGGAAAACCCGAATTGGGTCCCGATATCGCGCGCAAACGAGCGCGAAGCTTGCACGACTCGAGCATCAATTTCCACCTGCTGCGATTTCCGGTCCAGTTGGCGGATCAAATCCTCGATCTTTGGTATAGACGTAGGAATATCTCTAACGATGAGGGTGTTCGAGCGTGTGTCAGAATAGATGTCGCCACGCGCAGAAAGGAATTTTCTCAGCGTAAGCACCATGGCGTCCGCCTTCGCATAGCTGAGGACCCGCGTGACGGTCACAGTTTCAATTGAATCGGTTTGAGCTTTAAGAAGATCGCGCCGCTGGTCAGCTTCACGTTTTAACGTCTCTTGGGTGGCGATTCGTAGTACGTTGCCATCAATTTCTTTCGTAAGCCCGTTGTTGCGCAATACGATGTCCAACCCTTGATCCCAGGGTACTTCATCCAGAACCAGGGTCACTGTCCCATGGACCGAAGGGTCTAGAACAACATTCAACCCGCTGATTTCATGAATAAGTCTGAAGAAATCCTTCAGGTCCACGTCCTTCAGGTTCACAGAAATTGGATCTCCCGTGTATTTCTTATCCGATGAAAGGGCCGTTGCGGTCTGCTGGGACGTGGCTGAAGGATTTTGAGGTTCAGGAACCGCGGGTAAAGCGGCAGGCCGCGCAAATCCCAATTCTGTGCCTGTTAGCCATGCTGGAAGCGGCATTTCTGGAACACGTGCGGACACTGATTTTTGCCTTGCAGGTTTCGAACTATGTGGAAGCGTCGCTGGAAGGACTGACTCATAAGGCGACGTGAAAGAAACAATGACCTCGGCTCCATTTGATTGCAAAGTGAAAGGAAAGGGTTTTGAAAGATCAATCACAATGCGCGATTGATCTGTCTTAGATTGCCCCATGCGTACGTCGCGAACTGGACTGTATTCGCTCGGAACTGAAAATTTAGAGACCGACAATCGCGTATTGGCAAAGTCCAGAACAAGACGGGCAGGATTGTCCAGCCGAGAAGCTTGGTAGTGAAGGTCTCCGGTCCCGGTAATGTTAACAGTCGTTTGCTGCCCTGTCCGTGCAACTCTGACGTCCGAGATCGACGGGGAGGATGGACCTGCCGTGCTCTTAATTGCATCTTGAGCGAGTTGGGCACTCGCCGGCATTGCAGTTATTGCTGCACCCGCCAGCAGCAGGCAGCCGAACCGGAAGGCTGGCCATTTCGTCTTCATTGCTGTTCTCCTGGACTTGAATAAAGTCTCTTTGTCACTTGGCGATCAAGGGATTTGCCAAAAGCATCTGTGCCAACCTCTTGGAACGATACGGCTTCGAGGGTAATGTGCTGTACGGAGCCGTCATAGAGCTTGTCGCCTTCTCGCAGGAAATAAACCCGCCGTTGTGGGTTCGATACGATTGCGATCATGCCGTGTGCACCACCTACAATTCCGTCAATTTGCAAAGATCCGACGACCAGCCCCGCCTTTCCTGGTGGCAGACTTTGTGGGGTTCCGCCCCCTGCTGCGGGCTTGTTCAGAAGCGCTTCGAAAGGATCGCGGTGTGTCGCTGGAGCCTTTTCCTGAGCCGGTATTTCGACGGGTTTCTTTGCAGGGTTATTCTGCGCCATCTTCGCCGGAGGTTTAGCCAGCGTCTTTGCGGCGGGTTTAGATTGCTTCGGTGCAGATGAAGAGTGTACCGCTGTAGAGGCAGCCTTCGATGTGGGCTTTTGCGGTGCCGACGCCGGAGGTGCCTGGCTTAATTGGTCGCGCACCTTCGACGGCTGCACGTTTGGATGATCCTGCGCTGCTGCGGACGTCCATAGAATCGTCAGCAGTGGTAGAATTTTCAATGACCTGGTAAATCGCATAGTCAGTTAGCTCAATTCCGCCTAATGTTTGGCGGGTTGATTCTTTACTGCCGGGGCAGATGTTGTGTCCGGCGGCTTGCTGAAGAAAGTTGTGATCAAGCACTTTCCTGTAACCGTGGTGCCCGGCCGCAAGGGAAATGCAGCAGATTTTGAATCCGCGACTCCGCTAAAGGTCAGATCTCCCACATTAATAATTCGGGACAACCGACTCAGCCTCGAAAAGAAATCCTCGATGTTGAAATAGGGACCATCCACTTCGATCGTAAACGGCAATTCATAATGATATTCCTTTGCCACGACCGCTTCGGCGGCTAAGCGACGGATTTGGACACCGGAAGCAGATGCCGCACCTTGTAGCAACCGCATGAATTCGTCCAACTCCTTCTCTTCAGGAACAATGGTTTTCAGGGTATCCAATTGCTTTTCGAGAGCGGCCATCTCCAGCTTGAATTCGGCATTGCGCCGCTCGTAAACTTGCAATTGGGAAACTTGCTGGATCAGGTCCGTATCCTGGGTGTGATGCTGCTCGAGGTTGTTTCGCATGGATGCGACGGGAGACACTGGCACATATTCACCGGCACCGATAATAAGTAACGCAAGCGCAAAAAAAACCAGCGCCTGCAGATACCATGGATACTCTCGAAACGAAATTGCCATCACTACCCCTAGATTTTCCCCGCCGGACGACTCGGCGACCCTGTGGGGGCACCTGCAGCGGTTGTTTTGGGACCGGAATTGGACGTATCGGGTGTGCTTGGCAGGCTAAATTGAGCCGTCAAGCTGAAAACAAACATCTGTATGGCCTTATTTGAGGCATCCTGGTGCGATTCCTTAATTTCCACCTGCTGAAAATAGCCAGAGCGCTTCAGTTGTGTAATGTAATTGGCAACCGCATTGATCGATCCAGCTGAACCGGTAATGGTCAATGCGTTGCCTTTGCGGTCTACAGAAGTCAACCACAGGGTATCCGTGCGGCTCACCGTGCTTGCGATAGCATCCAGGAGTTCTTGCCCACCGGTCCGATTTCGTTGCAATTCTTCAATCACTGAAATTCTTTGTTGAAGGACGGTCTTTTGCTTCTCAAACGTGTCAACTTGCTGCTTAAGTTGTTCAAGACGAGCTTTTTCAGCTTTCTGCTTCTGAATGTCAGCGACGTAATGTCTGTCTTCCTTATCCATCTGCACATAGTGGATATAGAGAAGACCCAAACTCATCACCAGGGCGGCCACCAGAAATACCAATTGCAGCGTCGCTTCGAGCGGCACCGCTTGACGTTCCGCCTTCGGTCGTGTTCGGCCCAATAGGTTAATGCGAATCATGGTTCGTCGAAACTCCTGAGCGCCAGACCAACAGCAATCGCTAGGCGGGGGGCGAGTTCTCTAACTTCTTCCTCATTGTGCCGTGCGGGATCAATAACAATTTTCCTGAACGGATACATTTCTTCAACAGGAACTGCAAATTCCTCTCGCAATACGTCCATAAGTCCGGGCACTCGGGAACTTCCGCCGGCGACGACGATTTTCTGAATGCTTTCGCCAGTGGCAGTCGCGCGGAAAAAATCGAATGTCTTCTGAATTTCAAGAACCAGGATATCGGTTACAGATCGCAGAATAGTTCCGCGATGTTCTTCTGCCACGCCGGCGATGCTCTCCCCTTTTTTCAGCCGTTCCGCATCTTCATAGCTTAGGTCGAGTTCTTTTTGCAGTGCGTCGGTGTACTGATTGCCGCCCACAGAAACGTCACGAGTAAATAAAGGGATCCCGCCGCGAACGATGTTGATGTTCATCACGCTCGCGCCAATGTTGAGTAGAGCGATGGTCTGTCCGGGGTCAGGATCGTAATTCAATTCAAAGGCGTTTTGCAGGGCAAAAGCGTCGATATCTACGACGGTGGAATTCTTGCCGGCCTGCGCCAAGACGTTCGTATGATTAAGGATTTTGTCTTTTTTCACAGCCACCAGCAGAACATCCATTTGAGAGTCTGTGGACTCAAGAAGCTGGTGGTCGAGGTTTACGTCAGCAATGTCAAACGGGATGTGCTGGCTGGCTTCAGACTGCATACGGTCGTACAACTCTTCCTGCGTCATCATCGGAAGGGTGACTCTCTTGACGATGACCGAATGGCCCGAAACCGCGGTGGCCACATTTTTCGTCTTGATCTTCTGCCGCTCGAAAATGTTGCTAATTGCTCCTGCAACAAGCGGGGCGTCCATAATGGCGCCGTCCACCACTGTGTCTTGAGCCAGTGTTTCCAATCCGTAGCTCACCAGCTCGTACCCCTGTTTGGTGCCCTTCAACTCAACTGCCTTTATGGAGCTGGAGCCGATGTCCAACCCAACGACAGCCCTTTGTTTTCCGCCACCAAACATGTTTAAAACCCCTCGGGGAATCCCGTCGCCCACCGCTTGTGCAAGCCGGGTCAAGCCTAACCGGCAGAACCTAAAGCATTTCCCAAATTAGCCTGCGACCGAGTCGAGCAGGTGTTAGAACTCCCGCCATTCCCTGCTTTTGTCTCGGATTGTCCGGCTCCAAGGCCGACCTTTCGGCGCGAAATCCCTCAGCGAATTGCCGCGAGGGAGACATCGCCTGCACGCAACTTTTACATCCGAAGCAGGGAGTGTCAAGCAAACGGATTCATATGTTGTTGTGAAGAATACGGGTTAGGAGACTGACCGCGGGAACAGGAAAAAGTAGAAAACAACTATATATAGAGTTACATGAATACTAGGACCACTACTAATAGTGTGCCCTATGCGTACACTTCCCTGCCCATTTTATCTATTATTTGAGCCCCAGAGTGTTCCAAATGTTGTCAATGCGAGACTTGATTTTCGCGTCCATCACAATTTCGTCCGGCCACGGACGACGGAACCCTTCACTCTCCCACTTGCGCGTCGCGTCAATTCCCATTTTAGAGCCGTAATCCTGAATGCTGGATGCATGGTCCAGCGTATCGGCCGGACCCATGACAAATTCCACATCGCGTTTTGGGTCGATTGCACAGAGGGATTTCCAAACAACCTCGCTGAAATTCTGCACGTTTACATCGTGGTCCACGACGACAACCACTTTGGTGAACATCGCCTGTCCCAAGGACCATATCGCATGCATGATTTTCCGCGCATGGCCGGGATAGGACTTGCGTATGGAGACGATCATCAGGTTATGAAAAACGCCTTCGGCTGGCATGGCTACATCCACAATTTCCGGATACTGCATCTTCATGACGGGGAGAAATACCCGTTCCACGGCGTGTCCCATGAAGAAGTCTTCCTGCGGCGGAGGCCCGACGACGGTGGTCAGATAAATCGGGTCGCGGCGGTGCGTTATGCATGTCACATGAAATATCGGGAATTCGCCTTCGAGTGAATAGAAGCCGGTGTGGTCTCCGAACGGCCCTTCCGTGCGCATTTCTGCCAGGTCCACGTAACCTTCCAGCACGATTTCGGCGTTGGCGGGAACCTCCAGGTCGGAAGTTTCGCAGGGAACCATTTCCACGGGTTCCCGGCGCAGAAATCCGGCAAACATCATTTCATCGAGATCGGGAGGGATGGGCAGAATTCCTGAAAGGCACGTCATCGGATCCGACCCGATCGCAACGGCAACGTCGATGCGCCCATTGGGACGATCTGCACGCGCGCGGCGGAAATGTTCGGCGCCATGTTTCTGCGTCTGCCAATGCATGCCCGTGGTGCGTTCATCATAAACCTGCATGCGATACACGCCAACATTGCGCTTCCCTGTTTCCGGATTGCGCGTAATTACCAGCGGCCAGGTGATAAATCGTCCCGCATCTTTCGGCCAGCACTGCAGGATTGGAAAATCAAAAAGAGAAAACCCGTCGCGCTGGATCACTTCCTTGCAGGGTCCGCTCTTGACGGTCTTCGGGAAGAAAGAGCCCAGTTCGGCCAGCTTCGGCAACATTTTAATTTTATCGAGCAGTCCCTGCGGGGATTGCATGTCGAGAAATCCGCGAATACGCGCCGCGACTTCATCGACGTTGGAAACATCCAGCGCAAGATTCATGCGGCGCTCGCTACCGAGCATGTTAATCAGCAGCGGCACGCGCGAACCTTTGGGGCGCTCGAAAAGCAGCGCGGGGCCTCCAACACGCGTCACGCGATCGGTGATCTCCGTAATTTCCAGAATGGGATCGACTTCGGCTGTGATCCGCCGTAGCTCGCCCTCTTTTTCCAGTTTCGCAATGAATTCACGCAAATCCCGGTAGGCCAAACTGTCCTCCACTCGCACCGCGACACTCTAGCATGAAAAATGGAACCGAAGAATTCTTGCAAGAAACACGCTGGTTTGCTAGCGTAAGGTCCAGAGCGGGCGTCGTACAATGGCAGTATAGAAGCTTCCCAAGCTTCGGACGTGGGTTCGATTCCCATCGCCCGCTCCATCTTTTCAACCACTTACGCGGCTGCGGCTGTTTCCATTATTTCCATTTCCATCGAATTGGAAACAGACTCGCGGACTTCATCCTCTTCTTTAGCGGGACAAGGCACGTTGATCGCGTTCTGTTATGCAGTCTTGTGGATGGTCGGGTTGATATTCTGACGTTTTGGACCAAGTTCCCTTTGCCTTAGTGGCGCGTAACAATGGGAACATTGACACGACGAACACACAAGCAAGATTGGGTATCCGCAGGCCTTGCATTCATTAAGTGTCTGGCTACGGCAGAGCGGACAAAAGAAAGGAGGCAAATCACCTAGGTCACTCGATTCCCAAATAAAGGCGCATTCTTTTCTGGTACAGATCGCCATGTGACTCATGAACTGATTCTCCATTAGCGAGTATCGTCTATCTGACCGTAACATTGACGAAAGGTATTCCAATCTGTGGTTTGATATCTGTTCCATACAGAACACATTTGGCGAATACTCAACGCCAGTGGCATGATGGACCAACTGCGCGATGCTTGACCGAGTGATGGCCCAGCGTTTTGAAAAAATAATCGCCAGACTCTCGTGAGAGAATCTGGCGATTTCTGTTTCCATTATTTCCAACTGAAGATTTCAAAGCATGCAAAAAGCCGCCAATTCCTGCATTTTTTAGATTAAATCCTCAGCTTCCCAAGCTTCGGACGTGGGTTCGATTCCCATCGCCCGCTCCATAACTCCTGATGATTCGATTGCCTTTCTGCCTGGAAGTTGCTGAAAATCGCCCCTTAAACTGAGGGTTTTGTTCCAACGATGTTCCAAAGCCCTATCAATTCTTCCAAGAGTTTTCCGCCCAGTTTTGGACGCGGCGGGACGCGCCAATTCAGTCGGATTCGGGAGTTGGACGCGCGCTATACGGGAGGCAAGGATGCATGATTCCCCACTGCCGATGACACCATCGACCCTTGAACACACTTCCCCGGCGATGCCCGCGCGAACCATGCCGCGAGGGAGGGTTTGTATCCGGGCAGGGTGTGGCAAGTTGCTCGTCGCAGACGACGGGCGGCCGATATACGACCGCAATTTTTGCAGCCAAGAATGCCGCCGAGCAGACAAACGGGAGAGGATGCAAGAGAAACGGCGGAAGGCGAGAAACGGCCGATGCCCACATTGCGGAAGAAAGTTCGACGGCGATTGTTCGACGGATGGCCGGGTGCCGCGTCACAACGCACCGCCTGTCGTCGAAAGTCAGTTCATTCAGGGTGACGGGCAAGACGAACGGTTTGCTTCGGCAAATCGCCTGTAATGCGAAATCGTAAACCGGACTGTGAGCCAGAGGGCAAAGTTCAATGAATGGATCGTCCAAGCCCGTTAATGCTACCCGCCATAAGCGAGGGCGCAAGCCCACTAGTGAATCTCGCGCGGCAGAGATTCGAGCAAGACTCATGGAGTGGAAGCACACGCCGGAATCGTTCAGGAGTTCGCTGCGGACACTCGCAGCCGAGATGGGAACCTCACACTGGCTCAGTTATTCTATTCTCAGCTCGGCTTGCCATCCGTACCGCGTGATCTGTCTGTAGTTTTCCAACTCTCATCGCCGAGGCTCGATCCTATTGAGCTGATCCGAAAAAACGAAGGAACAATCAGGGAACAAGTAAATATCTCGCCCTTTCTTTTCATAACTTTGTATTCCTGGGCATTCCTTGTAACTCCCTGAAAATTCCCTTCCTACGTAGTTTCGATCCCCACTGCCTCAAGCGCGATATTGTGAAGCCGCCCAGAATCAGTTAGGAACCTGGCGAGTCAATTGGGGTTTAGGATTGGGTGAAAGTAAAATCACGAAAGAGGTTCGGGTACCTTCGGAAGCGACGCCAGACAAACGAGATGTAGTTTTTGACCGCATCTCTCATAACCTGAAGGTCGTTGGTTCAAATCCAACCCCCGCAACCAGTTATCATATTAGCCTAAATTCCGAAATTGAATTGCACTGTTTTGTCCTCCTCGGAGTTTCTTTCAACCAACTGAAACTTAACCGAGTTCGGGCAAAACAGTGCAATTCAATTTCGGAATTTAGGCTAAAGACGGATAAATTTGCCCTACTTCCAACAGTGCTCTTTCTCCGTTTGGCGCTTCGACCCAAGCGTAGCGTTTGAAGCCTGTTCCGTGTAGCATCGTGGTCACTTCTTTTGGAGTCAGTTTGACGTGGCAATGAGGGCATACTTGTAATTTATCCTCATTCGATTCGTCTCCCGTATAGAATGAACCTGTAACGACTGTTTGCACTGGAGCCTCCCCTATGTCCACATCGAGAACCTTGATCCAAACAATAACGGATAAAGGCAAAGTCTTCTCAGGCCAGCGATTTATTACTGACATTCAGTCAATACTGTCCCATTATAAGTGGAACAGATTCAATTGCGTACGAGGATCGGCGTCCTGGAAGTTGTCGGCAACCTGAGAAAACCCTGATAAAAGCGGGGTTTTCTCGAAAAGTGTG